>Ga0209517_10004477_pt1 | contig 18331 bp, 16 predicted proteins | sample PeaSoiMetSII2010_FD_187695 | JGI IMG/M metagenome (GOLD analysis project Ga0209517, IMG submission 187695) | Peat soil microbial communities from Weissenstadt, Germany - SII-2010 (SPAdes) (version 2) | ecosystem: Environmental > Terrestrial > Soil > Wetlands > Peat | place: Germany...
AGAATTTGACCAGAACGCCGGCGCCCCAGATGACTTCGCGCGTGCGCAGATCCGGATACCAGTCACCCGCGCTGCACTGACCGGTGGCATTGGGACCACCACCCACACAGCTTCCCGGCGAGCCGTTATTGCCGCCGGGAGGCGTTATGGCACCCGTTCCCACCCAGTACGGCACATCCGAATGCCGAAACGTCGCTTCAGTCCACCAGGTAATCCAGTCCCGCGGCATGTACTGCAGATTCAGCTGCGTATCCCATTGATAGAGCTTTTGTCCCGGCTGCTGAGTGAAGTACGGCGAACCGCTGGCCGCCGTCGCGCCGTTGATCGTTCCATAGGCTACTTGGCTCACTGATACAGAGGCATCCGCCCCGACTGCGGGCAGCACAAGTCCCGCCGCCAGGATGGAGGCCAGAAGCGCTTTCGAACAGTATTGTATTTTCATTGGCATCTCCCCATTTCACCAGCAAACCCGCGTAGTCAGCGCATCTGATCTAGCGCGAGATTGAGTTCTAGGATGTTGATCCGCCGTTCGCCGATTAAGCCGAACAGGCGACCCTGTTCGTGCGCCTTGATCAGCGCCTCGACCTGCGCGAGCGGAAGATTGCGAGCACGGGCCACCCGTGCGGCCTGAAAAAGCGCACCTGCGGTACTGATTTCCGGATCAAGACCGCTCGCCGATGCGGTTACGAGGTCGACCGGAATCGGCTGCCGATTGTCGGGGTCGGCGTCGTGCAGGGCTTTGGCATTTGCCTTGACCGCATCGAGCAATGCGGGGTTGAGCGGGCCGAGGTTCGAGCCCGACGAGGCCACGCCGTTGTAGGGCTGAGGCGTAGTGGCGGACGGGCGACCCCAGAAGTACTTAGGATCCGTGAAACTCTGGCCGATCAGCGTTGATCCGATGAGCTTACCGTCCTGGTAGATCAGGCTGCCTTCGGCCTGGCGCGGGAAAGTTACTTTCGCCACGCCGGTGATGAGGAGCGGATACACGATCCCGAGGAGGATCGTCATCAGGACAAGGAGACTGACCGCGGGCCGCATGAGTCGCACGAACATGGTTACTCTCCTTAAGTCCAGCCGGCCGCCGACAAGATCATGTCGATCAATTTGATTCCGGGAAACGGCACGATGATGCCGCCCAGTCCGTATACGAGCAGGTTGCGCCGCAGGAGCGGGCCTGCGCCCAGCGGCCGGTACTTCACGCCCTTGATGGCGAGCGGAATCAAGGCGACGATGATGAGGGCGTTGAAGATCACCGCCGACAGAATGGCGGAGTTGGGTGTCGCCAGGTGCATGATGTTGAGCGCGCCGAGCTGCGGGTACGTCATCGCAAAGGCGGCTGGAATAATCGCGAAGTACTTCGCGACGTCATTGGCGATCGAGAACGTCGTCAGTGCGCCGCGCGTCATCAGCATCTGCTTGCCCGTCTCCACGATCTCGATGAGCTTGGTCGGATTCGAATCGAGATCGACCATGTTGCCGGCTTCCTTGGCCGCCTGCGTGCCGGTATTCATTGCAACCGCGACATCCGACTGCGCGAGCGCCGGCGCATCATTGGTCCCGTCGCCCGTCATCGCAACCAGGCGTCCTTCTGCCTGGTGCTGGCGAATCAATTGGAGTTTGGCTTCCGGCGTCGCTTCAGCCAGAAAGTCATCGACCCCGGCCTCGGCGGCAATCGCCGCCGCCGTGAGTCGATTGTCGCCCGTGATCATGATCGTCTTGATGCCCATGTGCCGAAGGTCGGCGAATCGCTCCTTGATGCCGCCTTTGACGATGTCCTTGAGCTCGATGACGCCCAGCACACGGGCGTCATCGGCGACGACCAGCGGTGTGCTGCCTTTGCGCGCGACGCGCTGCACAGCTTCCTCGACCGGTGGCGGGAATTGCTTGCCGAGCGCCTCGACGTACTTGATGATCGCATCCGGAGCCCCCTTGCGAATCTGGCGCTCGCCGATATTGACGCCGCTCATCCGCGTATGCGCCGAGAACGGCACGAAGGTTGCGCCGAGCGTGCCCAGGTCGCGCTCGCGCAGATTGAAGCGCTGCTTGGCGAGTACGACAATGCTGCGCCCTTCCGGGGTCTCATCGGCAAGCGAAGCGAGCTGAGCGGCATCGGCCAGTTCCTGATCCGTGACACCGGGCGCCGGCAGGAATGCCGCGGCCTGTCGGTTGCCGAGCGTAATGGTGCCCGTCTTGTCCAGAAGCAGCACATCCACGTCACCGGCTGCCTCCACGGCGCGACCGGAGGTCGCGATGACGTTTGCCTGCATCATCCGGCTCATTCCGGCGACGCCGATCGCCGACAACAGGCCGCCGATCGTCGTGGGGATGAGGCAGACCAGCAGCGCTACGAGCGCCGTCATCGTGACCGGACTCCCGACCTTGCTGACCTCGACGGCGAACAGCGAGAACGGTAAGAGCGTGACGATTACGACCAGAAATACCAGCGTCAGCGCCACGAGCAAGATGGTCAGAGCGATCTCGTTGGGAGTCTTCTGGCGTTTCGCCGCTTCGACCATGGAGATCATCCGGTCGAGAAAGGTCTCGCCGGGGTTGACCGACACCCGCACCACGATCCAATCCGATAGCACTCGAGTGCCGCCAGTCACCGACGAGAAGTCGCCGCCGGATTCGCGAATCACCGGCGCCGACTCTCCGGTGATGGCGCTTTCGTCGACCGAAGCGACGCCCTCGATGACTTCGCCATCGGCCGCGATGGTGTCATGCGTCTCGACCAGCACGATATCGCCTTTCCTCAAGTCCTCCGCCTTGACGAGTATCGTCTGGCGGGGTCCCGGCGTGTTCTGGACGATGCGTTTGGCCATCACGGTTTGGCGCATGTTGCGCAGCGCGGAGGCCTGTGCGCGGCTGCGGCCTTCGGCAAGTGCTTCGGCGAAATTGGCGAACAGAACCGTGAACAGCAGCCAGATGGTGATGGCCAGAATGAAGCCGGCTGGGGCTTCTCCGTGGCCCGCGACTGCCTGGCCATACAAAATGGCGGTCACGATCGTGCCGACGTAAACCACGAACATCACCGGATTGCGCCATTGAGTGCGTGGGTCGAGTTTGCTTACCGACTGGAGCAGCGCCGGTCCGATGAGCTTGCGATCAAAGAGGGATAGTTGTTGCCGTGACATACGAAACTCGTTATTTGGCAGCCGCGAGCATGAAGTGCTCGACGACCGGTCCCAGCGCCAGGGCCGGAACGTAAGTGAGGACACCGATCAACAGAATCGAGCCGATGAGCAGCACCACGAACAGAGGTCCGTGAGTCGGCATGGTGCCTTCGGTGACCGGAACCCGCTTCTTCGCTGCCAGCGAGCCCGCGATGGCGAGGGCCGCGACGATCGGCCAGAAGCGCCCGATGTACATTGCAAGGCCGGTGGAGACGTTATAGAAGACAGTGTTCGCTGAAAGCCCACCGAACGCGCTGCCGTTGTTGTTGGCGACAGAGCTGAATGTATAGAGGATTTCACTGAAGCCATGCGCGCCGGGATTCGCGACGCCGGCCTTGCCGGCGACCGTCATGACAGCGACCGCGGTCCCGATCAGCACGGCGAATGGGGTCGTGAGGATGAATACCGAGGCCAACTTCATTTCGAGGGCCTCGATCTTTTTCCCGATGTACTCCGGAGTCCGACCGATCATCAAGCCGGCAATGAATACGCCGAGAATGGCGAACATCAGTATCGAGTACAGGCCGGTCCCGACACCGCCCGGCGCAACCTCGCCGAGCTCTATCAGGAACAGCGGCACGAAGCCGCCGAGCGGCATCAACGAATCGTGCATCGTGTTCACCGCGCCGCAGGAGGTGGCGGTCGTGACCGCCGCAAAAAGCGCGGAGGCGGCGATGCCGAAACGGGTCTCCTTGCCCTCCATGTTGCCGCCGGCCTGCACCGCACTCGCGACCTGGTCGATGCCCTGATGAGCGACCAGCGGACTGCCATTCTGCTCGCTGTGGAACGCCAACAGCACCAGCGGTAAGAAGAGGATCAGCATGGCGGCCAGGATCACCCAGCCCTGCCGGGTGTCGCCGACCATCTTGCCGAACGTGTAAGTGAGGGCAAACGGGATGATGAAGATCGCCAGCATCTCGAGCACGTTCGCCAGTGCCGTGGGGTTCTCGTACGGGTGCGCAGAGTTTGCGTTGTAGAAGCCGCCCCCGTTGGTGCCGAGTTCCTTGATGGCCTCCTGCGACGCGACCGGCCCCATCGGCAACGTCTGTGTCTGAGTGGTCGCCGTCTCGGTCACTGCGTTTCCCGCAGCGTCCTTGATTGGATTGCCCGCCGCGTCGGTCTTTGGATTCTGGTAGGTAATCTTCTCGACGGTCGTCGCATCCTTGTAGCCGTTGAAGTTCTGGATCACACCCTGGCTGACGAGTACGAGCGCGAGTACGACCGAGATCGGCAGCAGCACGTAGAGCGTGGCGCGCGTGACGTCCACCCAGAAGTTGCCGATCGTCTTTACCGTGTGCCGCGCGAAGCCTCGGGTCAAGGCAATGGCGACTGCGATGCCCGTTGCGGCGGAGAGGAAATTCTGCACCGCGAGGCCTGCCATCTGCGCCAGATAGCCCATCGTCGACTCGCCCGCATAGCCTTGCCAGTTGGTATTGGTGATGAAACTGATGGCGGTGTTGAACGATGAGTCCGCGCTGACCGCCGCGAACTTCTGCGGGTTGAGCGGCAAGAAGAGCTGCAGGCGCTGCAGCCCATAGACGATGACGGCGCCCAGCACGTTGAAGAGCAACAACGCGATTGCGTATTGCTTCCAGGACATCTCCTCGCGGGAATCGACCCCGCAAAGTCGATATATGAGACCTTCGAACCGGCCGCCCGCGCGCAGGGCGAAATTGGACCGGCCTTCCATGACATCGGCGATGTAACTGCCGAGCGGCTTTGCGCACAGCACGGCGATGCCGAGGAACGCAAACAGCAGCAGACCAAACAGGGCGTTGGCGCTCATCAGAATCGCTCCGCCTGGAGAAGGGCATACAGGAGGTAGCCGAACAAGAACAGCGCAAGCGCCGCCCCGAGCCAATACATGATGGTCATGGCGTCTTTCCTAGGCGGTTGAGCCCCAACACGAGGCCGTGGGTAACCAAATACAGGCCGGCGAGAATCAGCAGATAGATAGCGTCCATCCCTACAAACTCCCTAACAATTTCGTGCCGACGGTAGCACTGGCAATGCGCCTAACCATACGGAACTCCCCCTAGCAGCCGGGTGCAGATGCAAGTTCCGTCGGTTCTGCGGCGCATACTAAGAGCGGGAATATAAATTTATTATAGAAATTTGAGGTAGGGCGAATTGATAGCTCGGCGAATTCACCGATAAGATGCGTGAAGTCTGGAACGGGCGGGTGGCGCACGACCTCATGGATGCACAAATCTATCTGATCCGACACGGCGAAACGAAGTGGTCCCTCAGTGGTCAACACACGGGACGTACAGACCTGCCGCTAACGGAGCACGGGGTGCTGCAGGCGCAGCACATCGGCAAGCTGTTATCCGGAACGACGTTCTCCCAGGTTCTCGTCAGCCCGCTGCAGCGGGCGCGCAGAACGTGCGAACTGGCAGGACTCGGCGCAGCGGCGCGTGTGCAGGAGAATCTCAGCGAGTGGAATTATGGCGACTACGAAGGCCGCACGCCGGCCGACATTCGAGTGCGGCGCCCGAATTGGGACATCTATCGGGATGGCGCCCCGGGCGGTGAGTCGGCCGATCAAGTATCCGCGCGTGCAGATGCGGTGATTGTCGAGCTTCGAGCGATGGTCGGCCGCAGTGCGATTTTCTCCCACGGGCAGTTCCTGCGCGCGCTGGCGGTGCGCTGGATCGACCTGCCCATCCAGCAAGGCGGCCATTTCGATCTGGACACCGGGTCGATCAGCATTCTCGGCTACGAACACAACAATCTGCGGGCGCCGACCATCTTTCTGTGGAACGCCGCCTCGAATGACGTATTCGATTTGGTGCCTCGGCAACATTCGGACGAGGCGCTTCTTGGCGGCTAAGCAACTACGTATATTCCACACGAACACTGTATTCGGTAACGAACAAATCAATGACTTGCCATGCGCTCCAACGAACGCACCTATCGATCTGTTACGTAAATCCGCTTATCGAACTGGCGATTCGGTAGGATAATGAATCTTATTGGCCTTAGGAGATTACGGCATGCGTCCGATCAGGAGCATTCTCGTCCCCGTCGCAAATTATTCAGCACGCTCGTTGCCGGTCGTTAACAAGGCCGCGCAATTGGCCACCGCGTTCCGCGCACGACTCGAACTCTTTCATGATCTGGCCAATCCAATCGCCATCGAGGCTTTGGAGAGCCCGGGATATACGCTGAAGACCCTAAAGGCCAATACCCGGGAGCCGGCGATCGAAGGTCTAGAACGCTTGGCGGCGCCGCTGCGTGCGCGCGGACTGAGGGTTACAATTGCTGCGGCATGGGATTACCCACCCTACGAAGCGATCCTGCGGCGGGCCGTCGCAATCGGAGCCGATTTGATCGTTGCCCCGCGTCGTGACCGGCATCGTTTGCCCGCGTTGCTGGGCTACACAGACTGGGAACTCTTGCGTTTGAGTCCAATCCCGGTCTTGCTGGTCAAGACTGCGGCGCCCTATCGCCGTCCCACGGTGCTTGCGGCAATCGATCCGACACATGCTCATGCAAAGCCCAGCGGACTCGACCAACGAATTCTCGATTACGGTGCCCAAGTCGGCCGAGCTTTACGCGGTGCGCTTCACGTCGTACATGCCTATATGCCGCAACCGCTGCCGCCGACGCTGACGTTTGACACCAAGCGTCGTGAAGGCTTGCTCGCGGAGGCCGAACGTGAAGCGCGCCAAACATTCAACCATGCGCTTGTCAAGAGAGCGATTCCCAGTTTACGCCGCCACCTGGTGCGCGGCGAGCCAGTCGCAGTCATTCCTGCGACAGCGCGCAAAACGCACAGCGCGATTGTCGTAATCGGCGCGGTATCTCGCTCCGCCCTGAAACGGCTTTTTATTGGCAACACCGCCGAGAGTGTCATGGACGAACTTCGCTGCGATCTACTGGTCGTGAAGCCTGCAAAGTTTGTTCGTCAAGGGCGGCGCGCGCGACGTGGCCCGCAGTTCGTTTCCATCGCACCTCAACTTTAGATCCATCGGTGCGCACCGTTGGTCACTACGCCATCGGTGCCTACGACAAGGATACCGCCGAAGGCCATGCCCAAACCGGCGCGTCGCCTTGGGGGTTAAGGCGCGAAGCATGGCCGGTAATGGAGACCCGAGTCACATATTGGGGTGATTTTGCCAAGAACGTGGTCTCAAAACGCCGGTAGATGACATCCATCACGGCAAGAGCGGAGTTGCTATGGCGAGAATGGCCCATTCAAAGTGCTGCACTGCAGTCTAAGTATAACCGGGTATGCGGCATATAAAGAACGGCACACTGGTCTGGATGATGGGGTTGGTAGCCGCGGTTGCCGCCGGTGCCACGGTTGCCGGCGCCGAGCGAACCTTTGCCGATCGGATCGAGATGCTCGATTGGTCGGATCCCGAGCGTGCACAGCAACTCATCGACGCGGTTCCGACTCCCGCGGAACTGCGCGCGCCCGAGGTCCAGATGCTCGAAGTCCGCGCCATGGTGTACGTCGACGTGCACCGGGATTCCGATGTCGACGCGATGATTGCTCGGCTGGAGACGCTCGCCCATCAGGGCAATAAGTCTGCGCTCGTGGGCGAGCATTATATCCGGGCATACTCGCTTTACCAGACTGGCCAATATGCGGCCGCCGGCACCGAACTCAGCCATGTCGACGTGGAGTCGATCGCCTCGGACGCGGAGCGCTATCGAGTGTCCATTCTGCGCGGCAACATCCTGCGCACCTTGGGTCAGGCCGAGGCGGCGCTGCCGTTTCTGGAACGTGGTTTGGATATCGCGCACGAAATGCACGATGACACGCGTAGTCTGCACGCGATGCTGTGGTTGGCGCGAATCTACACAAACACCGGGAATTTCGATCGAGCTTCATCGCAACTGGAGATTGCCCGTCGCCTGGCAATGACGCTCGGCGACGAGGCGGCGCTGGTCGAAGTGGAAGGTCGTATTTCGGATATCGCCGACCGCCAAGGCGATCGCGCCGAGGAGCGCCGCGCCAGTCTAGCGGCCCTTGCGCATGCCCGGCGCTCGGGAAGTAATAAGTGGCTGGCGCAAGCACTGGTCAACCTCGGCGATTCGTACTTGAAGACCCGCGATTTTAACGAATCGCTGAAATATTCCAAGCAGGCGTTGCCGGTGCTGTCGGCGTTACGTGAAACCGGCTATGAGCAAATCGCGTCCTTCAACGAAGGGTTGGCATACATCGGTCTCGGCAACATAAAACTAGGCGAAAAACTGGCCGAGGGTGCCATTGCGGAGGCGCTTGCCGGAGACAACGTGCTCGACGTGAAGGAAGACTTACGGGAGTATGCCGACGCCCTCGAGCACGCGGGCTACTTGATGATGGCGATTCAGGTCTATCATCGATACGATGCGGTGAGCGAGAAATTCATGACGAGTACCCGCCAGCGTGCGTTTCTCGAGCTATCGGCCAAATTCGATGACGAGCGAAGAGCGCGCGAACTCGAACTCTTGCGGCGAGACAATGCGCTCAAGGTTTCGGAGATGCGCGGTCAGCGCTTGCAGCAGCAACTCATCCTCGCGGGCGCGTTGTTCGTGACGTTTATCTGTGCGGCGCTGCTCTGGGCGTTTGTCGGCGTGCGGAAAGCCAACCATCGGCTACGCTTCGACAGCGAGCGAGACGCGCTGACCGGCCTGCGCAATCGCCGCTATTTCAACGAATACGTATTATCCGTCGACGGTGCGCGGCCGGTGGAAGGTTGTGTGTTGCTTGCAGATCTCGATCACTTCAAGCGCATCAACGATACGTTGGGACACCCGGCGGGCGATGCCGTATTGGCAACGGTCAGTCATCGGCTTTCTGCGGCTCTGCGCGAGAGCGATAAGCTCGTGCGCTGGGGCGGGGAGGAGTTCCTCGCCATACTCGATCCCATCACGCCTGAACAGGCGAACGCAACCGTACTGCGGCTTCTGCAGGCCGTGCGCCGTGATCCGGTACTCTGGAGCGGTCAGGCTATTCAATGCACGATATCCATCGGGTATGCGTTTTTCCCGATGGCTGGATCGGCGACGGCGATCTCGTTGGATAGCGCCATTAGCCTGGTCGATAAAGCGCTATACGAAGCAAAGCGCCGCGGCCGCGATCGCGCCTGTTTGATCAGTGCGGTGAGCGCCCATAATGAACGGGAACTTACCATCATCAGTACCGAATTCGAATCTGCGGCGGCGGATCGCAGGATCAACCTCATTGAGACCGGCGTCGCTGCTTAAGCGTCGACGCGCTGCGCCGCTCCTCATTCCGGCTCAAAGCCAGTTGCCCATCAAGATGAACGGCGCCCAAAAGAAGGGGTGAGCGAAGGGCGCGTTCGGATCGGTTTTGAAATTGCCGTTCGCGGGCGTGTCGGCGACTCGCGTCAGCCCGCGTGCACTCTTGGTGGCGGGATCCGCCTGCACCGTACCATGCAGCAGCGCGAGTTGCGCGTGCCTTAGCGCATCGGCCTTGGTCAGATGACCGTCTTTGTGCGCCTGGTAAAGCGTGCGCATCAAAAGTGCCGTGCTGCTGTCCGAGACCGACCATAAAGAGGCCAGGACGGCCTTGGCTCCCGCCTGCTGGGCGATGGCACCGAGCCCTTCGACTTCGATTCCATGGTGCGCGGCGCTGTCGTCGCCAACCGCCGTCTCACATGCCGAGAGGGTGAGCAGATCGACGCTCGTGAAGTTCAATTTAGTCTTGATCTGGCCGAGAGTCATACGGCTGCCGTCGCCCAGCAGCAAAACGGAATCATCCATGCTCCCGGGCGCGAAGCGAAAATGACTGGCAATGTGAATGACCGGATACGCTTGATCGAGCCCATCGCGCAATGATTCCTCGTTGAAGGCCGAGTCCAGCTTGACCTTGCCGTCGAGAATTCCCTTCGGGCCCGTGATTCCGTTCAACTCGACACCCACCCAGGGCAGCGCATCCGAACCTTCATGGGCTTGGGTGACTCCGAGGCCCCATACCGACCACTTGTCGTTGGGCGGCTTGCCCAGCTTGTCGCGCACGGCTTCGGTCACCATCACGATGGACAGATGTTCGATGAGATAACCGCTGCCGTCATGCAGCGCGGCAAACGGCAAGTAGCGCAGCGTGTCGTCGAGCGAGAGCATGAGCGTCTTGGCACCCGCTTGGCGCAGATCCTCGGCGATCGGGCCCACCAACAGTTGATAAAGCGCCTTGGCTTGAGGCATCGGGTCGGCATTCGGGTTGCTCAGGGTCCGGCGATAGGCAAGGATCTGCGCATTGAGATCGTCGCGTTTGACCGGTGCTTCCCGCGCGACTTCGGCATTGGGCGTGGTCAGCAGAATTTGCACTTTGTCATCCAAAATGAAGTATTGGGCCATGACGGCGTCGTGACCCATGTCCCTCAACGTACCCTGGAACGATCGACTCAGGTCGGTGATCTCTTGTCGACGCCGTCTTTGCGCCTCGGGATCACTGGAGCTTTTGGCAACTGCGGTGACCCGTGCGTCGAAATTGGCCTGAGCGGCGTCCATCAATTTACGCAGCGCATTCATGCGGTCACGATCTGCAGCGCTGAGCTGGTGGTCCTTCTGAAATTTTTCCTGCAGCAGGCCGTATTCCCTACCGAGGGCGACGTCTTTTCCGTTCAGATCATCCAGCTCCTTTTCCGGCGAGCTCAAGCTGGCCACGGTCTTGCGTGGATCGGCGTCGGCGCTGGCTTGCGTGAAATCGTAGAACTCCTGTTCCTTGAGCATTGCGAGCACTTGCCGTGCTTCGGCGAGGCGTCCATCGGCGATCAGCAAGTCCGCGAGGGTTCTATACACCGAGTTCACCTCGGCAGCGCCGACGAAGGCCTGCTGTGCGTCGCCGCTCGAGCCGTCGAGGTTGCCGCGGAGCCGCTGCAGGTTATTCACGGCCTCCTTGCCGTAGAAAATGGCAACGGCAGGGTTCGCCGCATTGCCGGAGCCGTACAGCAACATCATTTCGCCCGGCACGCGCCACGTGATCATCTGGTTGCCCGACACATGAGCGATTCGGTAGGCATTCTTCAGCAACGGCAACGCGTCAGCGTCGCGTCCAGTGACGCGCAATAGCTTGGCCAGCATCAGCGAGGTCGTGCCGACGTCGGGGCTGTCGGGCCCGAGAAATTTCAGGCTGTTCGCGAGCGCCTTCCGATATAGGGGTTCGGCTTCGCCGTAGCGACCCGTTTCCCGCAGCACTTCGGCCAGGCAGATCAGTCCGGTACTGAGCGCCGGATGGTCGGGACGTTCAGGGCCCAAGATCTTCTCGGCGGTCTCCAAGGCGCGCCGGCACAGCGGTTCGGCCTCACGCGGGTGGTCCGAGAGACGCAGAATCTGTCCCAGGAAAATCGTGTTGAGGAGCGTCAGCGGATTGTCGGTGCCCAATACTTTGGCGTCGATCGCCAACGCTTGCCGCATGACCGCTTCAGCCTTGCCATACTGCCCCGTGAATCGGTACAACACGCCGAGGTTGGTAAGGCTTATCCCGACGTTGGCGTTCTCTGGCCCGCGCGCTCGCTGGTTGAGCGCCAGGGCGTTGTTCAACGTCGCTTCGGCCTCACTATACCGGCCGGTATAGATGAGCACCGCGCCGAGTGCGTTGAACGTGCTGCCGCTCAAGGGCGACCGCAAGCCAAACACCTTGTCGCAGATGGCCAAGGCGCGACGTACGGAAGACTCCGCTTCGCCGTAGTTTCCCGTTTCATTCAGCGATTCGCCGAGACCGGTGAGCGCCAGGCCGGCGCACGGACTTGCAGGCCCATAGGCTTGCTCGCACACGGCGAGGGCCTTGCGATAGAGCGGAACGTCTTCGGGGTAACTTCCCTCGGCCTGGTGAACCTGCGCCAAAAGAAAATAGTAGGGAAGCAGTTGCGGGTGGCTTGGTCCATACAATTTTTCCTTGACGGCCAGCCCTTCCTGCAAGACCGGCAGCGCCTCCTTGACCTTGCCTTGCATGCCTTGCGAATACGCTTGCACGGACCGGAAATCGAACTGGAACAGGCTTGCGGCCTGGTCATACGCGCTTTGGGTATGAAGTCCGACGTTGGCGAATTGGATGACGGCGTTCGTATAATTGCAGCCGATCAACGCGCCGATGAGCGTTTTGACCGGGAGCTCTCCGACGAATGAGCCCGGTCCGGTATTGCGTAGTTGCAGCGTGTGGTTCGGACCGGACTCGCCGGGATACGTGACGGACAGGCGGCCGATGTTGTTGCCGCTGATGTGGGCCGGAACTATTTTTTCCCCGAACAGATATGCGTCGATCCGCTGTTGCGGAGCATCGTCGCGGCTGTAAACGTATATATTGAACGTGTTTTCGGCGGACATCGCCGAACACACGTCGCCGGCATTGCTCTGGATCTGCACTTGGCCTTGGTAGGTCGCATACTCCGCGACTGCGGGGCCGGCGGCGCCGAGCAGCAGCACCGCGGCGAAGGATTTCAGGGAAAATCGGTGTTTAGTGCTCACGACGCCTCGCAACTCCATTGCTGAAAAACTTGTCTGCTAGCTTGATGCATACATGCGTCCCTAGACGCATGTAAGTATACGGGGGCAGCAAGCAACCTAAGTCGCGCGCGAGATCGTTCGGTTGGCGGCCGACGCCGTCAACCGAAACGGCCACATTCGACCCAGCACGCCGTCGTGCAAATAGAATCGATGCCATAGGGCCGCGAGCGCGTGTAACCCCGCAAGCCCGAACAGGGCATAGGCTAAGTAACCGTGGATATCTTCCGTCGGGTGAAATATCGCACGGTTCTTGGCGATCCCGAAATTGATCTGGAAAAGGCCGAAATCGAAAATGCGGCCGTGATAGACAAACGTCACAAACCCCAAGATGGGCGTGATGAACATCAATGCATACAGCGCCCAGTGCACCGGGCCGGAGAAACGCCGCGCGAAGGCGCCCACGTTCGACGGTGGTGTCGGCGGTGCATGCCCGCTACGCCACGCAAACCGTGCAATCAGCGTAAACCATAAGAGAATGCCGATTACCGCATGCACGTTGATCCAGAATGCCTGCGTCTGCTTCGGCCAGTCGTCGTGCAAGAGGCCCAAAATGCCGACGACGACGACCAGCAAGAACATTATCCAATGAAAGGCCATGGCGCCGGATCCGTAGCGCCCAGGGGTTTGCAGCGGCTGCGAAGATTCCAAGGGTTCAGTGAGCATCGCTGATTCATTCCTATTTTGCATGAACGGGGTTCCAGGCCATATCCTGACGACCCTTGAACCGTTTGTAAAAGTCCGCCGATGCCGCGCGGCCAGTCAGCCCGCTGGCTGCCAGCGTGCGAGGCGTAGGCGGCGTTAAGGGGCAGACAAGCGCGATGATGAGCTTCCGGCCGTGAAATGGAGTTGACAGGCGATGCTGTTGAACAAAATCATGAAAACACGACTGGCAACCGTCGAAATGGACGACAAATTGCGCGTGGTCAAAGATATCTTCGATTCCATGGGCTTTCATCATCTGCTCGTGGTTGGAGATGACAAGACGCTTCGGGGGGTCGTCTCCGACCGGGATTTATTGCGCGCGCTCAGTCCGTACATCGGCACGGCGGCGGAAACCACCAGAGACATCGCGAGTATGAACAAGCGAGTTCATCAAATCATGTCGCGTCAGCCAATCACGCTAAAGGCGGACGGGACCGTTGACGCCGCCGTTGCGCTGCTGCTTGACCATCGCATCTCCTGCGTTCCCATCGTCGATGATCAGTTCAGGCCGGTCGGCATCGTGAGCTGGCGGGATATTCTAAGGGCTTCCGCGGCCAAATAGATAAGCCTTCGGTAAGCCAAGTCGCTGACACGCTAGCGTCGGCGGGCTGTCGGGAATGACGATCTTATCCGACACGGCGCCCGCCAATCTCACCATGAGTCTTTGCGGCGGCCGCAGCCCATGGCAGGCCGTCAGACCGAGGCATGCGCGAATCCAGCCGGGAATCAGCTCGACGGCGGCACTCACCAGCAAAGGTTGGAGCCAGCGAAGCGGCGCCGGCAACACCGGTGTGGCACGCATGATCCGCAGGAACTCGAATACGATGTCAGAGGACTCCAATCGTCCTTGCATGGAGTCGAATAGAGCATGCACGTCGGCAGCCGAGCGCGGTGCGTCGTCTACACCGTATAGCCGGGCAGCGGGGGCCCCTTCTCGATAAAGCCTGTCGAAATCCAGTTGACTGAGCGGCGACACGTAGCGGTTATAAGCCTCACCGAAGCCGAAACTCGCAGTGGCGTGCACCCAGCGGAGGAGGCGCGCGTCATTGGCAGAAAAGGCTTCACCGGAAGGCGTCTCGCCGGCGACCCGAGCGTGCATACCGACCACACCTCTGATCATAGGTTCCGAGATGCTCCGCGCGCCGTACACAGTGACCATAGCCGCCATTCCGGTTCGCCGCAGGCGGCCCACGGGATCCTTCAGAAATGAGGAGTGCTGCCATACGCCCGTGCGTACGGCGGGTTCGGCCAGTTCAAGAATCACCGCAGCGATACCGCCGACCATCAGGGCGATGGGATTCTTGAAAATACGCCAAGAAATGGAGTCCGGTGAGACCAACGCCTCTTCACCGAAGGGTCGGCTGAAATCAATCTGCCGGCCTTGAGGCGGCTGTAATAGGGCGCCGGCAGTGGATGCGAGGCTGAGCTGCACGCTTCGCGGCAGCCGGATGATCGGAAGCATGCTGCATTATACGCACACCGACGCGTGCGTTCGCCGCGAGGGCTCGTTGCGGCAGCTTACGCGTTGCGCCAGCGCAGCACGGCGTCGAATCTGTGTGGCATCGAACGCCGCATCGTTGTCTTCGGTATATACTTCAAAAACCGGCGAGTCGGCAATTGAGACAGCGAGGATGTTCAAGCGAGTACTTTTCTGCTACGACGGTTCGGACGCAGGTCGGCGTGCTTTGCGGCGAGGCGCTGAACTCGCCATATTATTGAATGCGCACGCGCACGTACTGCTGATACTTCCGAGCGGCATTCACGACCCTTTCTTAGTGGCAGGAGCCACGGGACATGCTTGCATCGTCGACGATGCGACGCGGCGCTACGAGAGAATGTTGGGTGAGTCGGTTCAATGGCTCAAAGCGCGCGGCGTCGCCGCGGAAGGCTATGTATCGAGCGGCAACATCATCGATCAGATTACGGCCTACACGAAGCGACTCAACATCGACCTGATCGTCCTCGGTCATTATCCCCAGCCATCCGGTGGATTCTGGTGGTCCGGATCGCAGCGAGTGTCGCTGGCTGAACGCGCCAATTGCTGCGTTTTCGTGGCGGTAGACGACCCCCGCGACCGGACGGCAGGTGGCGAAACCGTCACGGTGGGCTGAACCGCGGGTGGCGACACCGCCGCGGCGAAACCTGGGAATACCGTTCCGGGGTATCGCTATAGGCGGCTCAAGCGGTTCGTTGCCGCTTTGCTGCAGCCCGGGATCTTACGACGGTGCTGGTCGTCAAATCCTCTTGAATGAACTTCAGGTTTTTCGGATATTCCTCTGGTTTGCCGATCATCCACGAGGCTAAACCCGCAGATCGAGAAATTTCCTTGGCGCACCGCTTGGCCACTCGTTGGCCGATTTCGGCGGCGGGCTTGGATGGGTCGTCCAGAATGGCCGCATATTTCGCGATGCAAGCACCCGACGCGATGACGGCGTCACTGGTCATGGCGATGGCCGGATTGGAAAAATCCGGGTTGATTGCTGCGCTTGCGACGCCGGTGCCGAGCAATGCACTCGATAGAAGTGCGGTCAAGGCCACGTTTTTTACCTTGAAAACCGTTAGATTGACTCGCATTGCTGGGGCCCATGTGTGATGAATTGACATGAGGTTACGCAGCGGCGCAGCGCTGGACAAACGAGAAATTCTTCCGCTCACGTTAATTTCGCTCATCTGTTGACAGGAACTGTTATGTCGAAGGAACGTGATTCTCCGATGCATATCGTTCGCGATATGTTGGTCGCGCTGCTCGATAAGTCCGTGGCCGGGCTGCAAAGTCGCGGAGCCCGCGACCCGGTCATACACGATGTGCGCACGGAATTGAAACGGGCGCGGGCAGGCTTGCGGCTCATGCGTAAATGTATCGGAGAGCGTGCCTATCACCGCGAGAATTTGGTGATTCGCGACGCGGCAAGACAACTCGGCTCAGCCCGAGATGCGACAGTGCTGCTGAAGAGGCTTTCCGGCTTGAAGCGGGCGAAAGGCTCCGGGGGAGAAAAAACATTTGGCCTCCGCGTGTCCAGAATACTGCAGAAAGAGCGACGCGAAAGTCGGCGGCGATTGGACGGCAGCGCCATGGCCGTCACTGCCCTCCAGGACGCGAGGCGCCGATTGGCAAGCATACCGACGCCGCAGCTCGAGCGAGCAGCCGTCAGCGTCGGTATCGGGCGCGTGTACCAATCGGGGCGCAGAGCATTCGCGCTGGTTCAGCAAAAAGCCACCGACGCGCGTTTGCACGAATGCCGCAAGCAGGCGAAATATCTTTTCAATCAAATCGACATCGTGTCGCGAATGAGCGGCGGCCACTTTACGAGACTTCGTAAGCAATCCCGTCGATTAGCCGAATGGTTGGGGCAAGATCACGATCTGGCAGTGCTTCAACAGAAAATAGTGAAAATTGCGAGTGCGGAGGGCTTGGCTGCGGATTCACGGGAGGTTCGCGTGTGGGCGGACCGCGTGCGGCGGCAGCGCGCCGTGCTGCAACGCAAGGCGCGAAAACTCGGGAAGCGGCTGTATTCGCAGCGGCCCAAACAGATTCGCGCGAAGATTGATGATCGCCTGTGAATCAAATCGCCATGACGATTGCGCCCGCCGCAACGAGGGTGGCCCCGATGGCCACTTTCAAAGTCAATTTTTCACCCAGGAACGCCACGGCGAAGACGACCACCAGGACGACGCTGAGTTTGTCGATGGGCGCCACGCGCGAGGCCGGCGCCAGCTGCAGCGCGCGGTAGTAGCAGAGCCACGATAACCCGGTTGCGACGCCCGATAGGATCAGGAAGACCACGCCTTTCGACGACAACGTATCGGGACGTTGCCATTCACCGCGAGCCCAAACGAGTGCCGCGCTCACGACGAGGATGACGACCGTTCGGATGAAAGTCGCCAAGTCCGAATTGAGCTCGTTGACGCCGACTTTGCCAAAAATCGCGGTCAGGGCGGCAAAAGCGGCAGATCCGAACGCGTACATTCTCCAGTCCAAGTTCACGGCAGTTCTCCGGTGAAAGACGCGGGCGGTCGATGTCGTGCACGGTTCCCCATGGTGCGGTACTTAACAGCGACGATTCAGCGCGACGATTCAGCATGCCAGCCTTCGGCCGCCGTTGCCATCCGAAATCCGCGACACCGAATTCATGCAATGTTGCGGTGGCTCTGACACACTACCTGCCACCTATGTCCGCGCTCGAAGAATTTGGTTATACGGAGCAACTCAGCCGCGCTCTGACCACCCGGGATCTGGTCGTTTACGGCATGATCTTCATGGTCCCCATCGCGCCGTACTCGCCATTTGGCTTCGTGTGGAACGAAGCCAAGGGCATGGTGCCGCTCGCGTATCTGATTGGCCTCATCGGCATGCTGTTTACGGCCATGAGCTTTGCGCAGATGTCGCGGGCTTACCCGCTGGCGGGTTCGGTGTACACCTATGCCCACCGGGGTTTGCACGAAATGGCGGGTTTCTTCTCCGGGTGGCTGATACTGCTCGACTACATCTTGGTCCCGGCGCTGCTCTATCTATTCAGCGCCGTCGCATTGCGGCCTATTTTCCCGCGAATGCCCGAGTGGATTTGGCTGGTCGGTTTCATCAGCTTCAATGCTTGCGTAAACCTGCTCGGCATCCAGTTCACCGCGAAGGTCAATCGTTACATGCTTCTGATGGAGTTAGTGGTGTTGGCGTTTTTCATCATCCTCGGACTGGTCGCGCTGTATCACGGCGCCGGCGCGGGCGGTCTCACCTTGAGACCGATCTACAACCCCAATGTTTTCTCGCCCTCCCTGGTGGTCGGCGCCACCTCGATCGCGGTGCTCTCGTTTCTCGGTTTCGACGGGATCTCGACTCTCGCCGAAGAGAGTCGCGGCGGCGAGAATTCGGCGGGCCGGGCCGTCATATTGTCGCTGGTGCTGGTGGGTGCGCTGTTCATGCTGCAGACGTGGATCGCCACTGATCTGGCGCAGGGCATGCAGTTTTCCTCGCCCGAGACCGCGTTTTACGAAATTAC
>Ga0209517_10004478_pt1 | contig 18327 bp, 16 predicted proteins | sample PeaSoiMetSII2010_FD_187695 | JGI IMG/M metagenome (GOLD analysis project Ga0209517, IMG submission 187695) | Peat soil microbial communities from Weissenstadt, Germany - SII-2010 (SPAdes) (version 2) | ecosystem: Environmental > Terrestrial > Soil > Wetlands > Peat | place: Germany...
ACGCATTCCCGACCTCACGGGCATCGAGGTGCTCGATCAACTTAAGAAGAATGGCGATGCCCGCGCCGTCATCATGATCACCGCCGATCCGCAGCTCGACGATGTGAAAGCCGCGCTCAAGCTTGGGGCTTACGATTTCATCGGCAAGCCAATCGATTTCGACGAGCTGCACGTGGCCGTCAAGAACGCGCTCGAGGCCACCAGCCTGCGCACCGAAGTCCAGACGCTGCGCAGCGAGGTGCGCCGCACTTCCGGTTATTCCAACGTGGTGAGCGTCTCGCCCAAGATGATCGAGCTCATGAACTTCGTTCGCAAGGTTGCGGCCAGCGAGGCCACCACCGTTCTGATTCAAGGCGAAAGCGGTACCGGCAAGGACCTCATCGCCAAAGCCATCCACTACGAAAGTTCGCGCCAGGAGAAGCCTTTCGTTGCCATCAACTGTTCCGCCATCCCCGAGACGCTGATGGAAGCCGAACTCTTCGGCCACGAAAAAGGCGCGTTCACCGACGCCAAGCAGATGAAGAAGGGCCTGTTCGAGGCGGCCGACGGCGGCACGCTGTTTCTCGATGAGATCGGCGAACTCTCTCCCCTGCTGCAAGCGAAACTCTTGCGCGTGCTGGAAGACCAGGTCATCCGGCGCGTGGGAGGCATCCGCGATATGCAAGTGGATGTGCGGGTGATCGCGGCCTCCAACCGCGATCTGGAAAAGGCAGTGCGCGATGGCCAGTTTCGCCAGGATCTCTATTACCGGTTGGCGATTATTGCCATCTTTATCCCGCCGCTGCGCGACCGGAAAGAAGACATCATGCCTTTGGTGGACTTCTTCATCGAGCGCTACAACCGCAGATTTAAGAAGTCGATTCGCGGCATTACCGATGAGACGCGCCGGCTTATTTTTACTCATAACTGGCCGGGCAATGTTCGCGAGCTGAAAAACACCATCGAACGGGGCATGATCCTCGAAGACGAGCCGTTCCTGCGGCCGGTGTATCTGCCGTTTTCCGTGGGCGAGTCGGGCGGCCGGACGGTCTTCGAGCGGACCTCATCCGCGGACGGTGGACAAGCGTTGCCCAACGGCCGCACCCTGCCGCGGCTGTACATCCCGGAAGGTGGCACATCTCTAGAAGAGGTTGAGCACGCCATGGTCGAGTTAGCCATGCGCCAATCGAACGGCAACCAGACTCACGCAGCCAAGCTGCTCGACATCAGCCGCGACGCCCTGCGCTACAAGCTGAAGAAATTTGGACTGATCCGCGGAGATGAAGAAGGGGCGCAGGCTGGCGCGACTGAGGAGCAATAAGCGGCGCGCTTGATGCGGATTCGCAATTCACCTCGCATTCCCTAGTGACATCGCTCACGGCGCGGTGATCTGTTTTCACAAGATTTTCATCAACTGTTCACACCAGCTCAAAGCTCCATTCACATGCTTCTGTTCCGATGGACGCGAAAATGTTTTCGCCGAATCGCCACGCGCTGTGCAAGCGGCCGGGCAACACCGGCGAAATCCGCATGAACTCAAGACTTTCCATCCATAGGGAGGAACAGAATATGCATACCAAAGAATGGGTGAAGGCCAGTTGGGCTTCCCTGTTGGCGGCTGCGTTGACGATGCAGCCATTTCCCGCACTGGCGGAAAACCCCAAGAGTGATGGGGCTGCCGACCAGAAGAAAGTTGTCGAAATCGCACCGCGATCCGGCGCTGAAGTCGCCCGCTACACGCGTAGCCTCGCGAGCGCGCCGACCCTGACGCATGCTCAGAAACTCGCGCTCCTCAAGAAGAACATCAAGTACGTCTTCGTCCTTTTCCAGGAAAACCGATCTTTTGACTTCCACTTCGGCACCTACCCTGGGGCTCGGGGTTTGTTCTCCCAGTCCGCCGCCAATACCCCGGGCTTCGTACAGCCAATCGTTTTGACGGACGGCTCGGTCGGCACGATCTCCCCGTTCCTGATGCCGCAGTCGATCACCGACATCAATGGCCACACCGTGAACCTCTATCCGGAGGACACGGACTCGGTCAATCACGGTCACAGCGCCAGCGACGCCAAGCTCGATCTGATCAGCAACGTTGCCCAGAACGATCGCTATGCCTTTACGGAGGAAGGCCTGTCTGGAACCCTGACCTGCAGTGGCGGGTCGTGCAGCTACACCGGACCGGCGCCGACAGAACAGCAGGTACAAAAGGGCGAACTGGTCGTCAGCCATGTCGACTGCAATACCGTTCCATTTCTGTGGAACTACGCCGATCGCTTCACGCTATTCGATAACTTCTTTGACACCGTGATCGGGCCTTCGACGCCAAACGCCCTCGCCATGCTCGCGGGCCAGTCGGGCGTGACGCAGTGGGTCAAACATCCCGGGTTGGGCAGCAATATCAACACCACCAACGCGCAACTACCCGTTACCGGGGATCCCCAGCCCTACTGGGGATCTGCTTTGGACCCCACCGTAACTAATCGGCAGCCTACTGAAAGCGGCGGCGCTCCCAGCACCAACCCGGCTTCCAACCAGACCTATGCCAGTCTGGCGCTTACGTTTATGGGCAACCAGATTGAAAGCCTTACGGCGAGCGATCTGAATCCCGCCTTCGACCTTCTCGATGTGCAAAAGGACATCAAGAAGATCGCCGGCAGTCCGAACGGGCCGGTGAATTGGGCTTGGTACGAGGAAGGCTACGATCTCGAGCCGACCGACACTGGCGGTACCGCTAGCCATGCCACCTACATCGCCCATCACGATGCCCCGCAGTATTTCGGCTATGAGTCCAACAACCCGAACGAAACCGCTGCGCACATGAAGGGCCTCGGCGATTTCTTCACCGCCCTGAACGCGACCGCCCTGCCCGGCACCGGAACCGGCGGAGTGTATTACGTCCGCGGCGGATATGGCAACCTCGATGGACTGATTCCTCGCTCGCCCAGTCCGGCAACCGAGGCTGCTTACAAGGGCAACGACGACCACCCAGGCTACTCCGACGCGCAGATCAGCGAAGCCCTTCTGGGCGACACGATCAACGCCATCGCCAACAGCCCGTATTGGCCGCAGAGCGCCATTATCATCACCTACGATGAGACCGATGGCCTCTACGATCACACGCAACCGAAGATTCGTTCGTGGGATCCCCTTGGAGCCGCTCTCAGTCAGGGTCCGCGCATTCCCGCGATCGTGATCTCGCCTTACGGCGTCGTGCACGGAATCTCCCATGAAGCCACTGAGCATGGCTCGGTCATCAAGTTCATTGACGAGCTCTTCAGCCTGACTCCGCTGGGCTACCTTCCCGACGAATCCTCGGCTCGCGCTCTCGGCCTGAAGACCTACGGTCAGAAGTACCTGGGGCCCTCCGATGCCAACACTCCTGGCGTTGGCGATCTCTTGAGTGGGTTTGACAATGGCCGCTTGACCGGTCAAACGCCGCCGTTGCCGGCTGAGTACGCGACCATTCCGAAGTCTGAATTCGGACTGCCCCACTACGGTGGGCAAGGTTGCCGCGTCCTGCAGATCGTTCCGACCGATGTCATCAAGGGAGGAGTGATGGATCCGGCCCCACAGGACGTCAATCCCCGTCCCAGCACCAACCCGGGGGTTCCGTACCAGGGCGGCTGGCCCTCGAACTAAGAACTGTTCTCCCACCACTTACTCCGGCGACCGGATTTTTTCTGGTCGCCGGATTTTTCACGCATGGCGTTGCCGTGCTTGGAGAGATGAGACTCAGATGAGCAGAGTTTCCGCGCTTCTATTTTCAATGGCCTGGCTGATCATCGGAACCACCGCGACCGCCCACGCCGGGGCCACACTCGATCGAATCAAAAGCTCCGGTTCACTAACCTGTGGTGTCAACATCGAAGAACCCGAGTATTCCACTCAAGACGCGCACGGGAATCACATCGTCTTCGACGTGGATATCTGTAAGGCAGTGGCCGTCGCCGTGCTCGGCCCAAACGCCAAGTTCACCGTCAAGTCGTTCCGCGACGAGCCGGATGCCCTGAAGGCCCTCAAGTCCGGCGAGACCGCGCTTCTCGCCACGGGATCTCCCAATTACATCAATACCGCCAATACGGGCTTGGGCTTTGCGCGGCCCCTCTTTTATGACTACCAGGCTTTTTTTGTGAATAAGACCATGGGAATCGCTTCCCCAAAGGATCTTGCCGGCAAGAAAGTGTGTTTCATCAGCGGCTTCGAGATCGAGGCACAGCTTACAAGCTACATGCAGCGCGAGAAGATCAAATTTCTGCCCTTTCCCTTTCAGGAAGAAGGCGAAATGGAAGCGGCACTCGTCACCCGCAACTGTGCCGCCGTCACCGCCGACGTCTCGCAACTAGCCTACGAGCGGCTCGGCTTTAAGGGAGTAGCCAAGGATTTTGAAATCCTGCCGGACGTTATCGCCAAAGACCCATTGGCGCCGGTCTACACCCTCGACGACCCGCAATGGGCCACGATTGTCAACTGGACGGTCGAGGTTCTGATCCAAGCCGAGGAAAGCGGAGTAACGCAGGCGAACTTAGAGGAGATGAAGAAGAGCAACGATGAAGTGATCCGGCGCCTGCTCGGCGTCCACCGCGGCTACGGCCAGTTGGTTGGACTCGACGATGCTTGGGCGGCCCGAGTCATCGAAGCCGTGGGCAACTATGGCGAGATGTTCCAGCGCGACCTCGGTTCAGGCTCGGTGATGAAGCTGCCCCGCGGCGCTAATAATCTCTGGACCCATGGCGGGCTTATTTATGCGCTTCCCATCCGCTAGACCCGGTTCGCACGTGAGACAGTCCACACCGCCAATTGTGAGCCCGGATAAGAGTCACGCTTAGGCCGCGGGATTCGGGAGGTTCTCTACGCCGGTTTGCTGCCGGCAATCGCCGTTTCGGCCGTTTGCAGGTGGAACAGACGCCGCAGTGCGCTGGTCATCTGTTCCTGCGCCACCTTCTCCGGGAATTCCCGGAGTTCGCGGGCCAGCGACCCTGCGATCTTCTGCGTCATCCGGGACAGGATGGCATTTAGCATTTCGTCCTGGTCCTTGGAGAAAGGTCCGTTCTCCTGCCGGAAGGCATCCAGTTCCTGCCGGCAAATCTCGTCCAGCCGCAGGCGCAGCGCCACGATGGTCGGAACCACCCGCTCCGCCATCAGCTTGCGACGGAACCCTTGCGCCTCCACCAGTAGAATCTTCTGCGCCTCAACCTCGGCGGCCCGGCGCTGGTCCCGGTGGTGGTCCTCCACGTTTTCCAGGTCGTCAAGGTCGTAGAAGAAGACGCCCTTCACGTGGTTCACTTCGGGGTCAATGTCGCGGGGCATCGCGAGGTCGACGATCACCAGGGGATGGTCTTTCTGTCCGCGCCCGCCGTCGTGAGTCGTGCGTTCACGAACCAGGCTCTCGACTTCCTCGCGGCTCACAATCGTGTGCGCACAGGAAGTCGAACTAAAGATGATGTCGGCCTCCGCCATGGGCTGCCGGCGCTCCTCAAACGGAACCGCAACCCCGCCGATCTTCGCCGCCAGTTCCGCTGCGTGCTTGAGCGTGCGATTGATGACGGTGATGCTCACGCCGATGGAGTTGGCCCCTTGGCTGAGCAACCCACCGGCTAGAATCTCGCTCGTCTTGCCCGCGCCGAGCAGAATCACTTTCTTGTTTTGCAAAGTGTCGAAATTCTGGCGTGCGAGTTCCACGGCGGCGTAAGGAATCGAAACCGCCGCGCCGCCAATCGCCGTCTCGCTATGCACGCGCTTGGAAACGGCGAGCGCCTTCTCCAACACGGCATCGAGGAATCGGCCGGTGGCCCCTATCTTCTGCGCCTGCGTCCACGCCTCTTGCACCTGGGCCACGACCTGGGGCTCGCCCACCACCATCGAATCGAGGCTGGACGCGACCCGGAAAATATGGAGGAGGGCGGCTTCATCCAGCAAACGGTAAAAGTGCTTCCACTCGCACAACTTGAGCGCGTATTCCGCGCCCAGCATCCGCATCACCGAGTTCTCGGCCAGCGTGACCTCGTTCGCCCACAGCCAGAACTCGGTGCGGTTGCAGGTCGCCATTACAATGGCTTCTTCAATACCTTCCGCCCTCGACAGATGCACCAGGGCTTCGTAGCGCCGGCTCTGGGGGATCCAAAAGTGTTCCCGCACTGCCATAGGGGCTGTACGATAGTTCAGCCCAACGACCAGGAGAGTGGGTTCCACGTCTTTATCGCCTCCAGCAAGACTACCCTTCCACATGGGAAAAGCACCCAGCGTGCCAAAGAAGGGTCCGCTAGCGAACGACGATCCTCCTTGGTTTCAGTTAGTTAGCGAAGTTGTAACTAGAAGGGAAGTGGGATAGATGAGCCCAGGTTGCGGGATATCACGCTGGGCTGGTGTCTTTTGGCTCCTTGAGCCCCTCCACTGCCGAGACACGGAAAGCCGCTCTTCTGCGGCCGAATCGGCGCTATCGGGCCGCCGCCGCAGCCAAAGGCTTTATAGCCTTGAGTTCCTTGGAATACTTCTCCTTGACCTGATAAACCGCAAAAGCATCCTGCAAATTCAGCCAAAACTGTTCGGAAGTCCCAAAATACTTCGCCAGACGAGCGGCCATCTCGGGAGTGATTCCCCGCTTCTCCCGGACGATGTCGTTGATGGTAGGTGGAGAGACACGCAACTCCACCGACAACCTGTAAGCGGAGATGCCCATAGGCTCCAGAAACTCCTCGCGAAGAATTTCTCCCGGATGAACCGCCCATCCCGCCGAACCTTCATTCTTAATGCTCACGATCGCTTCTCCCCGGATTCAGTGGTAATCCGTTATCTCCACGTCATAGGCGTCGCCATCCCGCCACACGAAGCACACACGGAACTGATCATTGATGGCAATGCTGTGCTGGCCTCGCCTGTCATGATGCAACTCTTCCAGCCGGTTACCGCGAGGAATTCGCAGATCTTCCAGTCGCGTGGCCGAGTTGAGCATGGCCAGTTTCTTCTTAGACGCTTTTCGCAGGTTCGCTGGAGGCATCCGCTGGCTTTTTCCCGTATCCCAGAACTCTTTTGTGCTTTTGTCTGAGAACGTCTTGATCACGGAGAGAGTTTAATTATCGTCGTTAATAATGTCAAGCATTAAACCGAGAAGGTTTCTCGGTGCCTCCGTGGCGAAAAGGCTTTTCGACGCTCTTAGCGCGCGACTTCCGCCGGCGTGGCATCCTTCTCTTTTTTCAAGCTTTTCGCCTGCGGCTGGTAGACGCAGAACGGCTCCTCATCGAGATAGTTGCCGGTGGCCGCAAAAGCGCGGGCGCGGCATCCCATGCAGATATTGCGGAACTCGCAACAGCCGCATTTACCTTCCAGGTTGTTGGTGTCGCGCAGTTCGTTGAACACCACCGAGCTCTCCCAGATGTCGGCGAACGACTGCTTTTTCAGATCCCCCGCCAACGCGGGCAAGTATCCGCAGGGATAGACCTCGCCCTGATGAGAGATGAAACACACGGCGGTTCCCGCCAGGCAGCCCTTGGTCATGGCGTTCATGTCGGAGGGATGACTACCAGGATGTCCCACGACCTGTCCAACCTTCGTCCGTCCCACGCCTTGCAGTTTTAACTCGATGCCGGTCGATCCGGGCATCGCCATCTCGGTGGGCCCGATAGCGGTCGAACCCTGCGCCGCTTGCGGTAGCGGCGGCGCAGCGTGAGCGGCCTCTGCCGCTGCGGCGGAGCGGTGTTCTGCCGCTCGCCGCTGGCGAACCACTCGAAAGTAGTGAGGCGCACAGGTTGCCTTCAACTCGATACCGCCTTCGAGCGAGCGATCGTAGAACCAGTTCAACATGCGCTCGTACTCTTCCGGCGGAACCATTTGTTGCTCGGCGATATCCACGCCGCAGCCTACCGGCACCAGCAGGAAGGTGTGCAGCGCGTCGGCTCCGAGCGCCTTCGCCAGCTCCAGCACCTGCGGAAGCTGGTGGGCATTGTGGCGGGCGATGGTGGTGTTGATCTGCACCGACATGCCCAGATTTTTCAGATTCCGGAAACCGGCGATGGCGGCATCGAAGGCGCCGGGAATGCCGCGGAAAGTATCGTGAGTGAGCGCATCCGCGCCGTCCAGGCTGATGGCGACGCGCCGCACGCCGCTATCGACAATCATGCGCGCGACGTGCTTGGTGACCAGCGTGCCATTGGTGGCCAGCGCCACGCGCAGACCCTTGTCCGTGCCGTAACGCGCCAACTGGAAAATATCCGAACGAAACAGCGGTTCGCCACCGCTCAGCACTAGGATGGGAGTGGACACCGCCGCAATCTGATCGATGATCTCGCGTGCCGCTTGGGTGGAAAGGTCGGAAGGTGAACTCAACTCCGTAGCCGTGGCTCGGCAATGGATGCAGCGCAGATTGCACCCTTTGGTCAGCTCCCAGAAAATCAATCGCGGCGTGTTCTTGCTCGCCGCCATTGCATTGGCTGGAATGGCATTGGCTGGGATTGAATTGGAATGTTGCGCGTTGCCGTTTACCGACATGTAAGATTCCCTCCCCACTAGAACCTAGTCTCGTTCCCACCCTAGGCGCAACGATAGGAGAGAACGCCCCCTCCAGCGGTGACTGTCATCACCGGGAATTGTGATCTCAGTCACGAGCCGCAACCCTCGTTGAATGTTGGGGATAGGATGATATCGAGGTTTCTTGGCGGGGCCTGCAGGCACCCGTTCCGAAGGTGCCGAACCGCTCTCACTGATGGCTGATAGCTGACGGCTGAAAGCTGTTCCTAGTTGTGGTTCGCGATGCCGCGCAACGCCGCCGCGTTGCGAATCACCAGCGTGGAGCCACTCGAGCGCACGATCTGGCGCTTCTTCATCTCCGCGAACAGCCGCGTCACCGTCTCGCGCGAAGTTCCGATCATCTGCGCGATTTCCTCGTGCGTGAGTCGAAGCTTCAACCGGGGCTCGGTTTTGTGGGATTCTCCGTTCTTGAGGCTCCATTCCAGAAGTAACTTCGCCAGTTTCTCGGCGGCGGAATGCGATAAGCCCAGCGAGCCTGCTTCCTTGCAGGCATTGTGATATTTTTCGCTCAACTGCTCGGCCACCTTGAAGCACGCCTCCACATCGTCTTTCAGGAAGCGAAGAAAGTCGTCGCGCTTGACGAAGTTGACCTGGCAGGGATCGATGGTTTCCGCCGTGACCTGGTAAGGTTTGCCGGAAATCGTGGCGCTCATCCCCAGTACCTCTCCTGGTTCGACCAGCTTCACAATCACGGTTCTGCCGCTCGGGGAATTGATGGAGAGCTTGACCCGGCCTTTGCAAAGCACAAAGATGCCGCGCGGCAACTGCCCTTCCACAAACAGCACCGCCTTCTGCGGATACGCGGTCGCGTACTTGATGTTTTCAAAAGCTTGCAGCGCGGTCGGAGGCAGGTCGCAGAAGCTGCGATCTTCGCGCAGTTTGCAAGTAAGGCAGCTTTCTACAATTTCCATTCCATAGGGTGAAATCATGAACCAGCCTCCTGTGGCAACCTCGGGCCGGCTCGCGTGCGTGGGTCGCATCTTGCGCAGTCCACGAGCCCGTTGAGTCGGCCTCGTCACAGGTCAGTGTCCGTCCAGGAGGGAACCCTTGGCTGTGCCGCGGGGCACAGGCTATTGTGATCCGCCTCACATCAAGCATTTTCACGGCCGGTTGCAGGCAGACTGGAGGATCCCAATACCCGCTAAAGATGATCGACGATATATGGGTTACGAGTGACTTACTGCGACCAACAAGAAAGGGGCACAAGGCGGCCCTTGCGCCCCACCGGCTCTCACCCCACCGAAGGCCGGGCAAGCCCACTACTTCGCTTGCATCGTTTCGATGTAACGAGTCAGGTTCACCACGCGCTGCTGTACCTCACTTTGGTGCCCACTGCTCATACTCCAAAACAACGTTCCCCACACCGGCATCTCCTTCGATCCATGCGCGGCAAGAGCGGTTTCGCCGCGAATGCTGGACGTGACTTTCAGCGCGGGATACTTGCCTCCGTTGGTCTTGCTCAACAGGGTAAGATCGGTGGGCGGAACCTTCAGCGCGCTGGCTGCGGGTCCGCCGCCTTTGCCGTCCGTTCCATGGCAAACGGCGCAGTAGGACATGTACATTTCCTTGCCCGCCGCGGGCGACACGGCTTTGACAGGGACATGTTGGATGACTTTCGCCGGTGGGGCCTGCGTGTTCTCCTGCGCGGCGACCGTGCAGGTGAATACGAACAGCGCCATAACCACCACAATTGCTTTCTTAATCGACATCATTGACATTATGTTCCCTCCTGGTTACGCCAAACGTTCTTTGGCAAAGCTCTCTTTCCGGAACTCCAAGCGCGCGCGCACTAACTCGACAACCCGTGCCGTGTCCAGCGTCCGCTTCGCCGCGAGTTATCGCGCTGGCAGCTTCCATTCTCGATTCTGACGCACCAGAGTCAGCGTGGATGTGGTCGCGTCCCCATGATAGAAGTCGACTTGATACTTACTGATCAGGGTTTGCCGCTCCCACATATTGAAGCTTTTTACCACCGGACCCCCAGCGTCAAACGAGTCGCCCAACGCATCGGGCACCCATTTCCAGTTGTACGTCACTCTCGCCTGGTCGTCTCCAGTCATTTCCACGCCGGCGACGCCCAGCAGTTGCCGTCCGGCCAGCGGAGCCTGGTACGAGACATTGCCATCCTTGTCTGTCGAGCCAGCCTGACCGTTGAGCAGACGTTCTCCTTGGGGCGTGAGCGTGACTTTCACGCTGGCCTTCGCCGGCTTGCCCAATTTCACAATCCCGGCCTTTTCCAGTAAGCGATAATTCAGGTCCGCCTTGGTTTCATCGGCGGTGCATTTCACCGCGCCCGTTTGGAAGTGGATGACGGCCGGCCCCAGCCCCTGGACCGCCGCGGCCACGATCGGGGTGGCTTGCGCCGCGTTCAGAGGTGTTCTCGACCGGACTTGAAACACCACGTAGCCCACCGTGCCCACGATCAGGGCTACCAGGCACAGCATCAGTACCATCGGCAAAAACGATGAGCGTCGTTCCATCTCAACTTCGGATTCAAACATGACAGCCCCCTTTTCTGAACAGCCGGAACTCAACCAACTCTTAATTGTCGACCTCCGCTATCGTCATTGCTGTGATTGAAGGCATAAAGCACTGTGTCTGGTATCACGATGAAACCGGGTGTGCGCACCTTCACTTACATCGGTGACGGCTGTCACAACAGGTTGCAAGGCTTCAAAGCATAATCGTTTCAGGTTTCCGGGAAGCTTCTACCACGTGAACCTGGAGTTTCCATGGCAAAAGGGCGTGTTTCCATCGTCGTCGAGCGCTGCAAGGCCTGCGGATTCTGTGTGGAGTTTTGTCCCACCAAGGTGCTTGCGCTCTCCTCCGCTTTCAATTCCAAGGGCTACCATCCACCCCACGTCGTGCTTCCGGACAAATGCAGCGGGTGCGACTTGTGCGGAATGTACTGTCCCGATTTCGCCATTTACGCAACCAAGATTGCGTCGGGCGGAGGTGACAAATGAAAGCTGAACTTCAAAAGACCCAAAAGGCTGATCCGCGCGGCGTGCTCACCGGCGTGCACTTTATGGATGGCGACCACGCCTGCTGCGAAGGCGCCCTGGCTGCCGGCAGCCGCTTCGCCTCCGGATACCCCATCACTCCCTCCACGGAAGTGGTAGAGCGTTTCGCCGCTCGGGTGCCGATGGTGGGCGGAACCTTTATCCAGATGGAAGACGAACTAGCCGCTTCCATCACTCTGCAAGGCGCAGTCTGGGGCGGAGCCAAGGCTTTTACTGTAACCTCCGGCCCCGGCTTCTCGCTCATGATGGAGCACATCGGCTACGCCGCCATGACCGAAACCCCGTGCGTATTCGTCGATGTGCAGCGCGGCGGCCCGTCCACCGGCCTGCCCACCCTGCCCGCGCAAGCCGACATGCAGCAGGCGCGCTGGGGCTCGCATGGCGACTACGAAATCATCGCTCTCTGTCCTAATTCTCCGCAGGAGTGTTTCGATCTCACCATCAAAGCCTTCAACCTGTCCGAAGAATTCCGCGTGCCCGTGATGTTCATGATGGACGAATGCGTAGGGCACATGACCGAGAAGGTCGTCATTCCTCCCGCCGACCAGATCGACGTCGTACCGCGCCGCCATACTCGCAAATCGGTCGACGACTACCTCCCTTACGGAACCAACGGCGACCAGGTTCCGGAAATGGCGCACGCCGGCGAGGGCTACAAGTTTCACATCACCGGCTTGACCCACGACGAACGCGGCTATCCCAACATGACTCCGCCCATGCAGGACAAACTGGTTCGCCGCTTGCAGAGCAAGATTCTTGACGCCGCCGACCGCATTGCCATGTTCGAGGAGGAGCAACTCGAAGGCGCCGATGTCGTGGTCGTCTCCTACGGAATCACTTCCCGCGTGGCACAACGCGCCATCGAGGCGGCTCGCAAGAAGGGTATGCGGGTCGGCAAGTTGCGCCTGATCACCGCCTGGCCGTTCCCCGATAAAAAGATTCGCGAGATCGCAGCCAAGGTGAAAGCATTCGTCGTTCCCGAACTCAACCTGGGCCAGATGGTGCGGGAAGTGGAGCGCGCCGCCGCGGGCAAAGCTAAGACGTTCGCCGTGTCGCACGCCGGCGGCGGAGTGCACAACCCCGAAGACATCCTCAAGGTAATTGTGGAGGCAAGCCGATGCCAGACAACGTGATCACCGATCTCAATAACGACCTGGTCAACCCAGCCGGTAACCCAGTCGAACAATTCCTGCGCAGCGATCGCATGCCTCACATCTGGTGCCCCGGATGCGGCATCGGCACCACCGTGAATTCTTTCGCCCGTGCCCTCATCGAATCGAAAATCGATTTGCAGTCGCTCGCCCTGGTCTCGGGCATCGGCTGTACCGGGCGCGTGGCCGGCTATGTGAAGCTCGATTCTTTCCATACCACGCACGGCCGCGCCATTCCGTTTGCCACGGGTCTCAAACTGGCGAACCCCAAACTGAACGTGGTCGTCTATTCCGGGGACGGCGATCTTTCCGCCATCGGCGGCAATCACCTGATCCACGCCGCGCGCCGCAACATCGACCTGAAAGTCATCTGCGTAAACAATCTGCTCTACGCCATGACCGGAGGCCAGACCGCGCCCACCACGCCCGGAAACGCGACGACTTCCACCAATCCTTACGGCACATTCGAGCCGTCGTTCAACTTGCCCCACCTGGTCGAAGCGGCCGGCGCGGTCTATGTCGCGCGCTGGACCACGTTCCACGTCCGCCAACTGGCGCGCTCCATCGGCGAGGCCTTCAAGAAGAAAGGTTTCTCGTTTATCGAAGTGATTTCGCCCTGTCCCACGCTCTATCAGCGCCGCAACAAGATGGGCGACGGTCTCGACGCCATGAAGTTCTATAAGGAGAAGAGCAAGGTCAAGAACGGCGCACCCACCAGTGAAGTCGGCCTGACTTTGACCGGGGAAATCGCCGTAGGTAAGTTCGTCGACCGCGACCGCCCCGATTACCTCGACCTGATGAAAACGCAATACACCGCATCGCTCGGTGCAAAATACGTAGAACAACCCCCCGTAGAACCGGAGATGGTATGCGACTGCAGCTAACGGAAATTCGTATCGCGGGTTTTGGCGGCCAGGGAGTCATTCTCTCGGCCATAGTCCTAGGCAAAGCCGCCTCGATTTATCAAGGCGCGTATGCCACCATGACGCAGAACTTCGGCCCCGAAGCCCGGGGCGGCGCCTGCAGTGCGCAACTGATCGTTTCCGATACGCCGGTGTTATACCCCTACGTAGCCCGGCCGGACATCATGGTAGTAATGTCGCAAGAAGCCTACGTGCGCTTCGCTCCCGAGTTGAAAGAGGGCGGCATCCTGATCGTGGAGCAGGATCTGGTGCGCGTTGGCGATCTCAGCAAAGGCGTCCTGGTCTACAGCATTCCCGCAACCCGTATTGCCGAAGAACTGGGAAAGCGCATGGTGCTGAATTCGGTGATGGTAGGATTCTTCACCGCAGTCACGCACCTGCTGGAGGCCGACGCCGTCCGCAAAGCCGTAGCCGATTCGGTCCCGCCCAGCTTCGTAGAACTGAACGTGAAGGCCTTCGATCGAGGATTGGAGTACGGGACCAAGGTGCTAACCGCCGCCCCGGATACTGCCGACGCAGATCTGCACGTGGAGTACTCGCGCGAGTAAGTCCTTCTGCATTAAGCCGCGAAGCGGCGTAAGCCCCGGAGGGGCGACCGAACTTAGCCCAGCGCTTCAGCGCTGGGAAAAGCCCACCCATCGATCCAAGTCCCGGAGGGACGACCGAGTTCTCTCGCGAACTCTCGCTGTTGCATTCCTCAACTTACGCTGTTGTGAGATTCATCAGTGACTAACAAACCCCTAAGTCACTGATTGCAAGCCGCTATTCTCGCAGTCCGCCTCCAAACTCTGTAAGCGCCAGCGTTCGCCTGTTGCGGTTTCCATCAAAGCGCTGCTGACGATCTCATCGCCGTAGTCCCCACCAAGAACTACCGTTTCGTCTATCTCCTTCATTTCAGCGGAGATCGCCGTCCGCAGTGGACTTACTCGCAACTCGCCTAGTCTTGGCATGGCGATTGCCTTTAGAAAAGTGCTGAGTGGCTCGCAAGCCGGCCCCCCAACGAAATAAGTGACGAGGTGACTTATGACGGTCCTACTGGTTCTCTTCTTCTTCGCAGCCTTCTTGCTGATTGACTATTTCCGCACCCGCCACGCGATTGTGAAACCGGCGTTGCAGGCCGCTGCGGCAGAGCAGAACACGGAGGCTCGCTTACAAGCGCCCTTGGTCGGCGGCTTCGAGGTCCCAGCGAACCTGCGCTATCACCCCGGCCACACCTGGGCGTTGAGCGAGAGCCCCAGCCTGGTGCGGGTCGGCATGGATGACTTTGCCTCCAAGCTAGCCGGCAAGCTGGAAAGCATCACGCTGCCCCAGCGCGGCCAGTGGATTCGCCAGGGCCAGAAAATGTGCACCCTGCAGCGCGACGGCTGTGAAGTCGCAATGGTCTCGCCCATCGAAGGCACGGTGTCGAACATCAACCAAGCCGTCGAGAAGGATCCGAAGCTGGCGCTCCGCGATCCCTACGGAGAAGGCTGGCTGCTGACCGTGCAAGCGCCCGACGCCAAGACCAGCTTCCGCAACCTGCTCGGTGGAGCGCTGGCCCGCTGGTGGACCGAGGAGTCCGCAAGCCGCCTGCAACGCCGCATGCCGGCGATGGCGCTCGGCGCCCTGGCCCAGGATGGTGGAGAAGCCCTGGAGGATCTCTCCACCCACATCCCCGACCAGGAGTGGTTGCCGCTGGCGAAAGAGTTCTTCCTGTCCTAAGTCAAGCTCGCGGCCTCGGAGGCGAACCAGCCTCGCGTTGAAGAGAGGACCGCAGAAACGCCGGCCGCCCGGATTTCCGGGCGGCCGGTGGCGTTTGCAGGCGATGCAAGAGAGGCTCGTATCAGGGCATCGCTTCAGCGATGCCGCAAGCCAATCGAAATCCGTTTTGAAGAGGCGAGGCTTCAGCCGCGCCGTACACTAGATCCCGACAAGAAATCCGCGAGCCACTTCGACTAGGATTGTTCAAATGCGAAATCTGACTATCAGCACGAGCGTCCGGCCGGGACGGTTGGCCGTGCTGGTGGATGCCAAGGACCCCCAGTGGCAAAGCAGCTGCCTGCGAATCATCGAGTACTTCACCCGAATGTGGGGAGGGTGTGGAAACATAATCGTCCCTACTGACGGCAAGCAAATTGATCCGCTCTTTTGGAGAATTCTGGAACGTTTCGACCCGGACTACCTCGAAGCTTACAGAAGAACCGGACGGGACTTGGAGATCGAGGAACCAGCTAGATTCGAGGAGATATATCAAGGTCATCTCGCAGGGTGGGAGCAGCAGATCGGCGAGAAGGCTCACCCACAAGCCGCGGATAAGATCCGCGACGATCTTCGCCATGTCGGCCTGGCAACCTTTGAGGTTTCAGCCGAGTTGCAACAAGAATTGAAGGAACGCCTCGCGCCTTTCCATTTTCAGCAGTGGATAGTTGAGGCCGGCGCCGTTGTTGCGGGCAGCATTCCCCACTATCCGCATACGGACATCGTGGACATTCTGCCCTACGTCGAGCATCCGCCTCGCGTATTGAAGGTTGACGACCGAGCTCCTTTTCCTCCATTGTGGTGGGCATCATCGTTTGGTAGCGTGAATGCAAAGCTACAAGCACAGCTCGCGAAGATGAACTTGGGGGTGATCGAGTGCGGCAGTACGGCAGACGAAGTTCCCCTCCTCATTCACCTCGTCGTGAAAGGCTATGAAGACATCAGCTCCGCTGAGTTCTTGACGGGTACCTCAGCCGACGCGATCCGCGAGAAACTGCGGTCCCTGCCGACCCGACTTTCTATGACCGGGCTCGGATTTTACAGGCCAGCACGATATTCCGACGCGACGGAACTGGTCCTAGCCGTTGCGGGAACGAGCGTAGAAGACTTCGCGCTGTATTATGCGTTGTCTCGCATGCGAACGCGAGTGCTGTGGATTCCTCCATCCGTGACAGCGGACGCACTAGCGCCAGCGTCGAAGACGCTAGCCGTTGACGAACGCTTCCACTTCGTAAATGACCTAGCGAGCTTGGCAAGCGGGAACACGCAGAGTTACGGCGGGATGAGGTTGATTAGCGCGACCTTACCGGATCCGCATCTCGAACAAATAAGGGCCCGACTCTCGGAAGCCGCAATCGGGCATGTGCAGTGCCAAGTGGCTATTGCCAGTGAGATGATTCCGATCTATCCCATACGCCACTACGAAGCAAATAACGCGTCCGTCCTGCGGTCTATTGCGATCCCGGACGATGGCGTAATCCCGTTGTTTGAGACCCCTCTGCCCAAGAACTTTGAAACTGTCAATCCCCAGAAACATAGGTGGCTGACGGAATTGAACATCAGCAAGTATCACCTCCCACGGCATCACGTCCTTGGCGAAAGACTAATGGGTGCACCGTACTTCACAGCGAAGGACGTACGCATATCATCTGAGGGTCCTACTTATTTCTGCCCGAGCTTTATGGTGTTCGGCGGCGCCTCCGCCGAATCGTCCGTTCCCCGTCCGTCAATCCGCATCCCGGAGCCACTAGAGATCTTCAGAGACGTTGCACGCCCGTGCGGCCTGTCTTGTTCGATATCCGACAAGGGATTCTACGCGGAGAATGCGTGCCAGAAGTTCGGTGGGCTCGCTGCTCTGGCAGAGTTTCTCCGATCCCAAAGCGGACAGGCATTTGCATCGGCATTCCTGGATAAAAGCAAACCCGAAGAGGGCGACCATCTAAGGGGCGACATGCTTGGAGGCCGACGCTATTTCGATCTAGATTCGCTGAGTGAGGCCCTCGGGAATGAAAGTAAAGCCGCCGAAATCCTTGATCGCCTCGCATCATCCGCTGTCCTCTACCGAGGTTTTGTTCTGCAATGCCAATACTGCAGGCGCGTGGATTGGATACCTCTAGGCGAGCTCACGGACGGGTTCACTTGCAAGCGTTGCCACCGAGAGCAAGTTTTTGTTCGTAAGCACTGGCGCCACCCAGATCAGCCACATTTGTACTATCAGCTGGACGAACTGGTGTACCTAGGGCTGGAGCACAATATGCAGGTCCCGCTGTTAGCTCTCGACCTGCTCCGTCGAATGTCACAGGACAGCTTTCTCCATGTCCCCGAGCTGGAATACAGCGAAAAGGATGTCGACAAGCCCGCGTATGAAGTGGATTTGAATTGCATAGTAGATGGATTTCTAACGATTGGAGAAGCGAAGAAAGACGGCCGCTTGGGGAAAAACGACAAGGAGGAGTCAGAAGTTATTTCAAAATACTTGGACCTAGGGAAGAGACTCGCGGTACAACAGATTGTGTTTGCAACCGCCAGCGAACAATGGCATTCAAGCACGATCGAGAGGATAAGGAATGCGTTCGCGGACCAACGTTTTCGCCTGATCCTTCAGGTCCGAAAGGATCTCTACTGTGACGAGGTGGGTGGCCCTCGATAAGGGGGCGGGTGGCGCAGCTTAATTCGCCATACAATAGTTGACATCACGAGTTATAATAAGAGACAGGAATAAGAAACAAACGACAGTCCAAAGCGGCTGTAGCCGTAATTGTCACTAAGTTCTTTGAAATCTAGATTTTGCCGACTTAGTAACTAGTAACTCCTTTGTTTTCAATGGGCACATCCCGAAAACTGGGCGGGTGGCCCACGTCTCGCGCTTTGAAGCTGTGAAAAAACCATCTTTAAGGATAGCCCTGAAAAGAACGCGGGTTGGTGAAAGTGGTGGGGGAACTGGAAGCGTGGTTTGGGTTGCGCAGGGGATTTCTCGATTTTTGTCTCGCGGCTTTG
>Ga0209517_10004479_pt1 | contig 18322 bp, 11 predicted proteins | sample PeaSoiMetSII2010_FD_187695 | JGI IMG/M metagenome (GOLD analysis project Ga0209517, IMG submission 187695) | Peat soil microbial communities from Weissenstadt, Germany - SII-2010 (SPAdes) (version 2) | ecosystem: Environmental > Terrestrial > Soil > Wetlands > Peat | place: Germany...
ACTCGGCGGTAGCGGATTTATTTGGAATGCATCTTTCCGGATTCCTGGCTTGGTTTGTCTGGCGCGGCGTTTACCTCTTCAAGCTGCCTACCATCGGCCAGCGCTTGCAAGTTGGATTCGATTGGGCGTGGCTGCTGTTGTTCCCCCGCGACTTAGCCCATATCCGCCCGCAACAGACCGACCGGGTGTCCCACGCGCATTATGATGCCGGCGACTTCATTTTCACCAAAGGGGAAGCTCCAACCCATTTCTATGTGCTCGAGCGGGGCGAAGTCGAGGTGGTGCGACCGAATGACGGTAAGCCGGGAGAAATTGTGGCGGTGCTCGGCGCCGGGTCGTTTTTCGGCGAGCGCGCCCTGCTGGGCAACCGGCCGCGAGTCATGTCGGTGCGCGCGCGCACGCCGGTCGAAGTGCTGGTGATGGGCAAGAACCTGTTCTCACACATCTCTGAGGCGCTGAGCCCGCTGCGGGATGCTTTGGCCCAAACCCTCAACCGCCGCTCGGTGGATGTCTGGAAGGAGCGGCCAGAGGTGCATGATTTGCTCCAGAGGACGCCGCTGCAAACCTTGATGGAACCCGTGCCACAGCCTTTGCTCAAACCGACGGCTACCCTGCGCGAGGTAGGCCGGGCCTTTGTCGAGCACGCCAACGAGTTCTTCTACGTGACCAGCGACGGGCAAACGCTGGAGGGCGTCGTAACCATAACCGATTTGGTTCGGGCAAGCACCGGGGTCGCCAATCCGGGCCTGAGGCTGGCTGACTTCATGACCAAGAATCCCGTGGCCGTGGCAGTCGAGGATACTTGCGCTGTAGCTTCGGGCGTGATTCGTGAGTACCGCCTCAAGAACCTACCCGTGGTTGAGCGCAAGGATAGTCGAAGGCTGATCGGCTGTCTGCGCGTGCGCAAGCTCATGGCCTTCGTTCTCAAAGAAGTGGCACCCGAATCAACGACGAAGGTCGAATGACGAAATCCGAAGGAGCAACCAACCCAGTGAGGGACCTGCCTTGACCTCCCGGCGAAGGCCGATGTTCGGGGCCGCGTTTTTTTGGGGAGGCGCAATGGCCATCACGTTGGCAGCTTTGTGGATGCACCTGGCTTTTCTCACTCATGCTGGGGGGTTGTGGCGGGATGAGGTCAATCTCGTTAATTTGTCGGCGCTTCCGTCCTTGGCGGGGCTGAGCGAGGACTCGTTTCCCATCTTAATGCCCTTGCTGGTGCGGGGATGGTGCGAGCTGGGATTGGGTGCGACGGACCTGGAATTGCGCGTTCTGGGCGTATTGATCGGGATAGGGCTATTGGGCGCCTTTTGGGCGGCTGCCTGGGTAATGGGGCGGCTGCCGCCGCTCCTGGCCATGGGGTTCATGGCGCTCAACGCGACCACGCTGGTTTATGGCGATTCACTGCGCGCGTACGGGTTGGGAAGTCTGCTCATCGTGCTAGCGATGGCGGGGATGTGGGCGTTCCTGGTCAAGCCCACCTTGGGGCGCGCGACGTGGGTGACGGCGCTGATGGTGGCCAGTGTTCAAACGCTGTTCCATAACGCGGTCCTGGTGGCAGCGCTCTGCCTCGGTGGTTGGGTCGTATGTGCACGGCGCCGCGCGTGGCGCCCGGCAGCGCTCATTCTTGGAGCAGGTTTGGCCGCGGCGGCATCCCTGCTGCCGTACCTGGGAAACTTTGTTTCCGCGCTTGAGCCCTCGGCGGGTTGGAGAACCGGCTTTCGCCCATGGTTCACCTGGCTGGATCTGCAGAAGGCCATTGGGTTCCCTTCCGAACGCTACGTCTGGGCTTGGGTGCTGTTCGCCTTGGCGGCGTTGGCTAGTGGTGTAGCCCATTGGTTCCTGGGACGGCGCAGTACCGGGGTTGCGGCGCTGCACGATCGGACCGATCAGTCGGATCGGTCCGATCCGGCTGATCCAACGGATGCTCGGCAGACGCGCGGTGGAGCAACGAGCCGGTTTGGCGCCGGTGCCGTGGCGGAAGATTTACCCTGCTTCGCGGCGGTTACACTCGGGGCGGCGCTGGTCGGCTTTGGCGGCTTCCTTTGGCGGGCGGGATTGACAACCCAGCCGTGGTATTTTCTGCCCGCGTTGGCGCTCACGGCAGCCTGCTTCGACGCTGCGCTCGGTCCGCTAGGCCAATATTTTCGTGCCGCGTGGCTGGGCTTTTCGCTGGTTACGGCGGCGCTGGCGTTACCTTTGACGCGCCTGAATGCCTTGAGCCGAATGACCAACGTGGACGTGGTAGCGCACCAACTTACGGCCAGAGCAGGGCTCGAGGATTTTGTGGTGGTTAGCCCATGGTTTTGCGGCATTAGTTTCGCACGGTATTACCATGGACCAGCCCCCTGGTCCACCGTGCCACCGCTTGCGGACCACCGCTTTCATCGGTTCGATGTAGTGGCCGCCCAGCTTGGGAAGAAAGAAGCCATCGAGCCAGTGCTGGAGCGGATGAGGGCCACTCTGCAGGCCGGCCACTACGTGTGGTGGGTGGGGCAGTTCGATATGCCCGCTCCGGGCAGGGTTCCTCCCGGCAATCTGCCACTGCCGCCCCTGGAGGGTTCGGGCTGGTCACAAACCCCTTACACCATCAATTGGGACGATCAGGTGGGCAGTTGCCTGGAGTCCCACGGCGGCGAGTTCGGCTTGATCAAGATCGAAGAAAGTGGGGACGTAAATCCCACTGAAGAACTCAGGCTGGCGCGAGCCGGGGGATGGAAGTGATTTGATCTTGACTGCGTGCTCGTTTATCGCAGTTCACTGCATCCCACACACCACGGCTATTTTTTGACGAAGAGAGCCAGCGAGGCGGTGAAGCCGTGGAGGAAATTTTTCTGGCCTACGGGCCCAATCTCACCGTTGCAAAAGAAGCCCGCCAAGCCCATGGGCCCAAGCCGCTGCTGGACCATTTGAGCGTCATGGTTCGGGCGGCCGAACAAACTTTGGCCGCGCCCGTTGCAACTGCACAAGCACCCACCGTAAATCGTGGCGCCAACCAGTTGGTCGTGGGCGCGCGTGAGCAACTCTTCCATGTCTTCGGTAGCAGCAGAGGCAGAACGCTGCTGGAATTGGACCGTTTGCCCCAAGCGCGGCAGGGCGCCCACGGCGATGCTGCCGGAACGCGGGTCCGCCCCGAGCAAATTGCGAATGAGAAAATCACCCCGATGGAAATCCTCGAGATATTCGTTCATCACCAGTCCGATAAAAAGATTGCCGCGGGCCTTTTTCTGCTCCTCGGGCGTGAGGCGATTGAAAGTTTCCGCCAGCACTTCGTAGGCGGGACGGTTGCCGATTTGATGAATGATGTTCTGCTCGACCTTGGTCAGGGTCCACGTTTCGCCGATAGGTGTGCAGCCCTGGGAGGTCACGCTGACCAATTTGACCTCACCTCCAAAGGAGATGGCCACGCCGCCTTCCTCGAACACGTCACCGTTCAAATAGATTTGGGTTTGCTGTTCGTTTAAGTCACCACTGGCCAAGCCGCCCATGACCGGGTGAGGGGCGTAGGCCTCGTTCCACCCCTGGAGCCAGCTTTCGCTGTCGAGATGAAAGGGATCGATGAAGACCAGCCAGCCGTTGGTTTGGTCGGCGCTCACGCTGGTTTCGCGCGGCCAGAAGCCAGGGCCCTCGGCCGCCTCGACCTGCTCCTGGGTGAAGTGGACCGCTCGGAGTTGGGCGTCGGGCAACGCGTAAAGACCCAGCGTCAACCCGGCATTTTGTTCTACTTCCTGAGCACCCACGATGAGGCTTTGGCTGGAACAGCCGGCGAGCAACGGGATCTGGGCATGGACCCGCAGGATTTCCAAAACTTGCTTGGCACGACTAAAGAAACGCGGCGACATGAAGACCAGTCCGAGTGAGACCCGCGGCGCGTGCAACTGTAGGCGCAAATGCTCGGCCCACTTCTGGAGGCCCGCCTCATCGAAGTTTCCCGGCCAATGAGCCGCAGTCGAATAGTCGTTGCCCACGCTGTTAACTTACTGGCCAACGTGCAGATTGCAAATCGGAACCAAACGTGTGGCCGAACCCAGCCGCGTCGCAACCACTCAGCGACCTGCTTTGGCGCTCACGGAAATGCGAGTTTCGGATGCGCCGTTTCTTCCTGGGGCTGCTGCGAGAAACGCCGCGCTGCCGTGCCTGCGTCACGCCCACGGCATCCACCGACTCCTCGTGTTGCTCGGCTGCCGCCACGCCTGCCGCTTCTCCGGCACCGCGCGGCCAGATATGAAATCCCCCATGGAACAAGGGGCCAATTTCCCACTTGCCCCAGATTCCCTTGCCTTCGCGGAACCCGCGGTAGAACACGTCGTGCGCACCGAGGTAACTTTTGGTCCAATAGCATTCCAAGCTCGCGGCATCGTAGCGGCCCTTGATGAGAAAGCGGCCGACGTCGTCCGCTCCATCACCGCTCATGGAGCCTGCGGCAAAGGTGAGTTGGAGTTCCATCCGGTGGCGGTCCCCCGGCAAATAATTGTAGAAGCCCGTCCAAGGCCCGGAAGGAAACAGTTCCTCATTCACGAAGCAACCCCTCTGGCTTCCGGCCCTTGAACGTCAACTCGGCGATGCCCGACTTATCCAGTTCGCCCAACCTGCAGGCGACCATCCGATCGTATTGTTTCTTGGTCGCCGCCGCCAGTGGCAGGTTGAGGCCCTGGGCTTTGGCCAGTTTGAGGGCGATGCCCGAATCCTTGGCCGCGTGCGTAGCCGAAAAGAAGCAGGAATGTTCCCGGTTTTGCATGTCCTCGCCGTCGGTGGCGAGCACGCGCGAATTGGCACCGGTTTGAGAAAGAATCTCGCGCATCATGGGAAGGTCCAGGCCCAGGGCGTCAGCCAGTCCCAAACCTTCGGCTAAGCCGGCGGTATTGATGTTCATGACCATATTCACAATGGCCTTCACCTGGGCGGCGCGCCCGGCGGTTCCGACGTAGCGCGTGGCAGAGCTAAGCTGCTCGAGCAGTGGCCGAGCGCGCTCAAAGGCCTCCGGTTGGCCCGCGCACATGAGGTAGAGCGTGCCCTGTCGCGCCTGGGGAATGCTCGAGGCCATGCAAGCCTCCAAGGATTGAGCGCCCGCTTTTGCGGCTCTGGCTTCGACCCAGACGTGAACGGCGGGAGTAAGCGTTGCACAGTTGATAAACAGCTTGCCCCGCGCGCGAACCAGCAAACCGCCGGTGTAGATTTTCCGCATGGCTTGATCGTCCGTGACCACGGTAAGGATGACTTCTGCGAGCGCCGTCACTTGCTTCAACTCCGCCACTGCCTGGCCGCCGATTTCGAGGGCCAGGGTTTGCGCCGCCGCGGCATTCACATCGTAAATGGCGCTGATTTCGTGGCCGCAATCCTTAAGGCGGCGGGCCATGTTGGACCCCATTCGGCCGACCCCAACGAATCCTATTTTCTGAGGCATGAGCTAGACTAACACGCGTGGCCTTTGGGGGCAATGAAGGCGCGGCCGGCAGGTGGCAGGTTGGAGGTGAGGCGGGCAAGTGGCCGGATTGCAAAACCGCAAGATGAGCAGCGGAAATTAGTGCCGGCTGATGTCGGCGGCTACGCTATGTTCGCCCGACGGGCTTTCATGGCCCAAGGCGGCGTTGACGCCGATGCTTCAGGAGTTAAGCTGACTCGAGCCGGGCACCCGAGGCGTCGGGCCTCTTGAGGGAGCAACGAAATTGGAAATTGGAAAATGCCGAAGACCAGCGCAGGTTTGGTGATGTATAGGGTGCGGAACGGGGAATTGGAATTCCTCCTCGCGCATCCGGGCGGCCCATTTTGGAAGAACCGCGACGAGGGCGTTTGGACGATTCCCAAGGGGGAGCTCGGACCTGGCGAGGAGCCCTTACTCGCCGCCAAACGGGAATTCGCGGAGGAGCTTGGCTTCGAGCCGCAAGCCAAGGCGGAATTCGTAGAATTAAAGCCGGTTCGGCAAAAGGGCGGCAAGACCGTGTGTGCCTGGGCCTTCGCCGGCGACTGTGACCCTTCTCAAATCAAGAGCAACACCTTCACCCTTGAGTTTCCGCCCGGCTCCGGCAAGCACTCGACCTTCCCCGAGGTGGACCGAGCCGCTTTCTTCTCTCACGAGGAAGCGAAATTAAAGATCAATCCCGCCCAACTCGCCCTGCTAGAGGAAGTCATGGAGCGCGTGGAGCGCGGAGCGTCGGGAACGTGAAGATTAAAAGGTCCGAAACGTGATGCCGCACGTTACCGCCGACGAAATTCCATTCGTGAGGACTGCCATGCACATCCAAAGCAGGAAACACGTTCGCCATGCAGATTACTTTCTCCTGATCATTTAACTGCACAGCCTGAGCGTGACCCCCCGTAGATGAATGTCAAGACTCGTGTTGCTCGATTTAGCTGCGGGTGTAACCCCTGAAAAATTGCGTGTTTTCCCACTTTCCTGAGCGGGGGAATTCGACGATGGTTAGCGCATGTGCAACCGGCGCGGCAGGTCCGCCATTGAACATTCACCAGTCAGGCTTCGCGGGTTCGTTGGTTTTCGCCTTATGCTTCGCTTGAGCCGATTGGGATCAAGAGGGGAGGGCTTGGGGAAGGCACGCCGAGGGGTGATACTGGCCGGCTTGGTTGGCCTCGCCGGTGGTTTGTGCGGCGCGGCGCCGGGAACCGGGTCGAGTGACTTAGGTCCGGGGAGTGCTCCCTCGGTTACGAACCAACTGCGAGAGTTCTCAATCGAGCCGGGGTTCCGGATTGAGGTCGTGGCCGCTCCTCCGCTTATCGGCACGCCCGCCGCGCTGGCCTTTGATGAGAATGGGCGGCTATTCGTCGCAGAAATGGGGGATCCGCCTGGCGGCGCGCAGGCTAGCCATTCGGGCGTGGTGCGGCGGCTCGAAAGAGCCGACGGGAGCAACGTGTTCACGACCAGCACGGTGTATGCGGACAATTTGGCGTGGCCTTCCGCACTAGCCTGCTATGGCGGAGGTCTCTTCGTAGCCTGCACACCGGACATTCTTTACCTCAAGGACACCAGCGGCAACGGTGTGGCCGACGTGCGCAAGGTGGTCTTCAGTGGGTTCGGAGGCGCTACCAATCCTCCGAACGCGCAGGCTCTCCTTACGAGTTTCCAGTGGGGTTTGGATAATCGCATCCACGGTCTTACCGCCGGCATCGGCGGAATCGTTACAGCCTTGAGCGCCCCAGGGGCGGGGCCGGTTTCGCTGAGGGGGAGCGACTTTTCCTTTGACCCGCGGGCGCTCACCATCACGCCGGAAGCCGGTCCCGCGCAGTCCGGCCTGGCGTTCGATGATCGCGGGCGCAAGTTCGTCTGCGATCCGGGCCGGCCTTTGCGCACGCCGATGTATCAACGCCGGTATGTGGCGCGGAACCCGTTCTTTGCGCGTCCCGGGGAGGTGTTGGAGGTGGCCAGCCCGGCAACGCCGATTTTCGAGTTTGCCAGCCCTGGCCAGATCAATACAGGCGGCGCGCTCTCCAGTTCGACCCCCCCTTTGCCGAAGGCGGACGAGAGAAAAGGTTTGACGCCGGCGTGGTTGATGAATGCGTGCGGGCTGGCCATTTACCGAGGCAGCGCATTTCCATCCAATTACTTTGGGGGCGCCTTTGTGGCTGATCCCGAGGCCCACGTGGTTCATCGCGCGGTGCTGAGCGACAGCGGACTGGAATGGGTGGCGGAACGCGCGGGCAACGAGCCCCGGACAGAATTCCTAGCCAGCCGGGACGCCCGGTTTCGTCCTATGCAAGTCGTCAACGGGCCAGAGGGCGCGTTGTACATTGCCGACCAGCGCGGAGGGCACGGCGATGGGCGCATCTATCGAATCGTGCCCAGGTTCTACGCGCCCGGGAAACTGGCGCGGCTTGGCAAGTACGCGGCGTATGGGCTGGTGGCGACGCTGGCCTCCAACAATGGCTGGCAAGGGGACACGGCGGAGCGGTTGCTTTACGAGCGGCGGGAGCCAGGAGGACCAGCCTTGTTGACGAATATGGTGCTAAACTCGCATTTGGCGCCGGCACGCTTGCACGCCTTGCACGCCCTGGATGGGCTGGGGGCGCTCAACGAACCGTTCGTGCTGGCCGCACTGCAGGATACCGACGAGTGGGTGCGAGAACACGCCGTGCTCCTGGCGGAGAAGGCTCTCACCAACGGCTCTTGTTCGGACGCGCTCTGGCAGCAGTTGACAGGGCTGGTGCTGGATCCGGCGATTCGCGTGCGCTATCAGTTGGCGTTCAGCTTGGGCGAAATCCAGCGGCCCGAGAGGCCGCAAGTACTGGCGGACCTGCTGAGGCGCGAATCGGACAACCCGTGGATGCGAGCGGCAGTATTCTCCTCCTTAAGAACCGGTGGGGCCGAGGTGCTCGCGCGGCTCGCTCGGGACGAGCAGTTCCGGAGCAGCGCAACGGGACAGCAAGTGCTCGCGCAACTGGCCGAGATGATCGGCGTGTCGGGGCAGGAGAGGGAAATTGGGTCGGTGGTGGATTTTTTGGCAAGCGCCGATCCGGAGCTGCCGCGGGAATTGGATCTGCTCTACGCTTTGGGAGACGGTTTGAAGCGCGACCTCAATTCGCTGGGACTCGCAGATCCAAAGCACCAACTGGTCCGCTTTTGGCCGGAGGCGGAAGCGCGTGCGGGCACCGGCTGGATTCCCGAATCGCTCCGGCTTCCCGCGGTCCGTCTGCTGGGGGTGGCGCCGGTGAGTTATGGCGACGTGGCGGGCATGCTGGCGCCCTTGCTCGAGGCCGGCCAATCCCCGGCGCTGCAATCCGCCGGGATCGCAACGTTCGGGCGGTTCGACGACCCGGGAGTAGTGACCAACCTGCTCGCGCGCTGGCGGACGTTCACTCCCGTCCTGCGCCAGGAAGCGCTCAACGCGCTACTGGGGCGCGCGGCGCACATTGGGTCGGTAATGGACGCACTCGAAAATGGCCGGATTGCCACCAACGATCTGTCGTCTGTGCAGATCGACTTCCTACGGAGCGATCGCAACGAGAGCATCCGCAGGCGGGCCGTGGACCTCTTCGGGGCGCCAGTGACCGAGCGGCCGGAAACGGTCGTGCGTTGGAGCTCGGTGCTGCACCTGAGCGGCGCGCCGGAAAACGGGCGAGAGATTTTTATTGCCCGCTGTGCCGCGTGCCACCAGTTGGGCGGCGAAGGCTACCGGCTTGGTCCTGACCTGGTGGGAGCGAAGGTCCATGGCCAGAACTTTCTGTTGAGCGCCCTCCTACAACCCAATGCGGCGGTGCGGCCCGGGTTTGAAGCCCGGGTGGTGGAGATGAAAACCGGGGAGACGGTGGTTGGACTGGTGACGGACGAGAACCTGGCGACCTTAACCGTTTCCCAGCCTGGCGGAGTGCGGACGGTCTGGCCCCGCGCCAACGTGCGCTCGGTTCAAACCCAGTCCTGGTCTCTAATGCCGGTGGGGCTCGAGGCGGGGCTGAGCCCGCAGGACCTCGCAGACTTGCTGGGCTACATTATGGCGACTCCCCGGTGAAGCGCGCCGACAGCGACAGGATAGCCTCAGTCGGAGTCGCCTCGGCCGCGGGCAGCGAGGACGCCGATGAGAAGACCCACGCCGAAGGCGATTCCCACCGCTTGGTAAGGGTGGTCGCGGACGGCTTTATCGGTCGCCTTGGCGGCCGCCACGGTTTGGGTTTGCAAGCGTTGATAGACGGCTTTGGCTTTGGCCACGCCGGCTTCAAGCCGGGCGCGCAGTTCACGCGCCTGCTCGCCTCCCTCGCCCGCTGAGGCCTCGAGAACTTTCTCGCCTTCGCGCACGACCGCGCCTAGGTCTTCAATCGCTTTTTCGGCATCTCCACGTTTCGATGATTCCATAGGTATTAGCCTTTCGTCCTCTCACTTTCGCGCAAGTGCGCATTGGGCGCAATAGCTGAATGAAGAGCGGCATTCGGGGGGGAGGGCCCCCGGCGCGCAGAACTGGCGCCTTTTCCCTCCTAACTAACTAGAGCAGCTATTTTCGGAGCATTTTTGCGATGAAAAAGATGAGGATGGCGCCTCCCAGACCTCCACCCAAAAGGAGATAGAGAATCGAGTAGCCGATGGCGGCGAGCATTGGTGTCATATGCTTTACAATTGTTATTTCAGACCGTCTTCATTGCGGCAAACTCCGGTGCTAAGCCTGTTCGTTAGCGGCGTCGCTCGGCTTGCTGCTCGAAGGCGTTCAACAAGAAGAAACTTACGGGCGATATGTATTGGGACAAATGGGGTCTAATCTTCCCTAAACCGATGAAGCAGGGTCTGGGGCACGTCAGCCCAATGCCGCGGCCACCGCGGGCGGAAAAATCTCCAGAACATCGCCTTCCAGCCGGAGGGCAACCTCCGGCAAGCCGTCCTGGTCGGTGGGACCCCGGTTGATGATGATCAGCGGCGCGCCGCGCTGGGCAGCCAGCAGCGGAATGTTCGCGGCGGGATAGACGGAAAGTGTCGAACCCAAAGCGATGACCAAGTCGGAGGTTTTGGCTGCTTCCTCGGCACGTTCGAGATCTTCATTGCGCAAGTTCTGACCGAAACTGATCGTGGCGGGCTTCAAGAACCCGCCGCATTCGCAGAGCGGCGGCCGGCGGGTCTGGCGAAAGTTCTCGAAGTGCGCTTCGGGGTCGGAGCGCCGGCCGCAGGTCTGGCATTCGATGAGTGTGTTGGTGCCGTGCAACTCGATCAACCGTTCCGCCGAGGTGCCTGCGCGGGCGTGGAGGCCATCGATGTTTTGGGTCACCACGACGCGCAGTTTGCGCGCGCGTTCAAGCTCGACCAGGGCATGGTGAGTGGCATTGGGCTTGGCCGCTTTGAAGGCCGGCCAGCCTTCGAGCTTGAAGTCCCAATGCTCGACGCGCGCCGCCTCCGACCGCATGAAATCGTGATAGTAAACCGGTTGCCGCCGTTTCCATACCCCATCGGGCCCCCGAAAATCGGGGATGCCGCTGGCGGTGGAGATGCCCGCGCCGGTGAAGGCGAGGATTGCTTTGGCGGGGCGGACGTGGTCAATCAACTTTTTCTCATCCGTCGTCATGAATGAACTCTCCCGCCAAGTTCCGCTCAGGGCAACAAAAAACCCGCCTTGCTCTGAGAACAAGGCAGGCTACTGCCACCACCACTACTAAGTAACAGACGCGCCCGAGCAGCAAAAGGTTTCGATTTTTCCTTTCGCCAGTCTCTGCTCGCAAGTAGGTTGCGGCCATGTCAGTGCCAGTGGTGAGCATCGGGCAAATGAGGGAGTGGGAGCAGGCCACCTGGGAGACCGGCCAAACGGAAACCGAGGTCATTCGGCAGGTAGGCCAGTGCCTGGCCCAGGAAGCTCTGCGCCTCACTCATCCGGACGACTTGGTTCTGATTCTGGCGGGCAAAGGTCACAACGGCGACGATGCGCGTTGCGCTCGCGAGCACTTGCCGGAACGCCGCGTCGAAGTGCTGGATGTAACCGAGCCCGGGAGGGATTTGCCCAAGTTGGAAGCGCACTTGGCGTCGCGTCCGGCGCTGATCATCGACGGTCTGTTCGGCGTTGGGCTGAATCGGCCGCTCAGCCGGGCATGGGTCCAATTGATCGAGCGGCTCAACCAAGCTCAAGGACGGATTCTCGCGGTGGATGTCCCCTCCGGCTTGAACGCGGAGACGGGGGAAACCCAGGGCGCCGCGGCGCGGGCGGCGGTGACGCTGACGGTGGGCGCGCCCAAAAAGGGGATGCTGTGCGAAGCCGCCTGGCCATTTGTGGGACGGCTCGAGGTCGCGAGCGAAGTCGGGTTGGCGCCATGCCCGCTCGCCAGCGATGTGCAATGGACCGTGGCTGAGGATTTCGGGAATTATCCCCTGCCTCGCCCGGTCGCCACGCATAAGGGAAGTTACGGGCACTTGGGGATAATCGCCGGCAGCTTGGGTTACCACGGCGCCGCAGTGCTGGCAGCCCATGGCGCTCAACGGGCCCAGCCTGGGCTCATCACTCTGCACACCATGGAGACCGTTTATAGCGTGGTCGCTCCGCAAATGCAGGCCGTCATGGTTTCCCCCTGGCAAGCGGCGAACAAAATGCCTGGCGCTCATACGGCCTTGCTGATCGGCCCCGGCCTCGCCGCGGCGAGCGTGGTTGACGAATTGAAAGTGCTCGTGCGCCAGCTCTGGCAGGAGTCGCCCCAGCCGATAGTCGTCGATGCCAGCGCGCTGGATTGGCTTCCATCGGGGGCGGTTTCCAAGGCTGCTCTTCGCGTGATCACGCCGCACCCGGGCGAAGCGGCGCGGCTGCTGCGATCGACCGCGAAGCAAGTTCAAGCGAACCGTTTTGACGCGCTACGCCAACTCTCCCAGCGCTTCGGCGACACGTGGGTCGTTTTGAAGGGTCATCAAACGCTAGTCGGCCGGAGCAGCGGCGAGATTTTTGTCAATTCGTCAGGCAACCCTTATTTGGCCCAAGGTGGCAGTGGCGATGTACTCTCGGGCTTTTTGGCTGGGCTGCTCACACAACCTGAATTGCAGGAAGATCCGCTAAAAGCGATCCGTTACGCTGTCTGGGAGCATGGGGCGGCGGCGGACCATCTGCAGGCCATCCGCCCGGGTTGGGTGATCGAAGACCTGCATGAAGTGTTGGGCGGAATCAGAGCGTAAAAACAACGGTTATGGCTCCGCCATGAAGAAAGTCCCCGCCGGTCTGTTTTGGTTCCTGCTCGCGCTGGCGGGAGCGTGGGCCTACGCAACGCTCGCTTTTCATCAAGGCGAGCACCTCAATTCGGTGTTCATTCTCATCGCCGCCTTGTGCAGTTATGCGATCGGCTACCGGTTTTACTCCAAATGGATAGCAGCGCGCGTGCTGGCGCTCGATGACCGCCGCGCCACGCCCTGCGAAGTGCACGATGACGGCAAGGACTTTGTCCGGACGAACAAATGGATCGTGTTTGGCCAGCATTTTGCGGCGATCGCCGGCCCGGGGCCGCTCGTAGGGCCCGTTCTGGCCGCGCAATTCGGATACCTGCCGGGAACACTTTGGATTCTCATCGGCGTCACTTTGGGAGGTGCAGTCCAGGACTTTGTGGTTCTCTGTGCGTCGCTGCGGCGAGACGGCAAGTCATTGGGTCAGATGGTCAAAGAGGAACTCAATACGGCGGCCGGTCTGATCGCGCTGGTGGCGATCCTGGCCATTTTGGTGATCTTGCTGGCGGTGCTGGCGCTGATCGTGGTGAAGACGCTGGCGGAGAGCCCCTGGGGCTTGTTTACGGTGGGTGCGACGATTCCGATCGCGATGTTCATGGGCTGTTACCTGCGCTTTGGGCGCGCGGGGAAAATCATGGAGGCGTCGGCCATCGGCGTCATTTGTCTGCTGCTGGCAGTTTGGGGCGGCAAACTCGTCCACGAAAGTCCTCAACTTGGCCAAGTTTTTGGCGTGCGGGATATCACGCTAGCGTGGGCGATCATTTTGTACGGCTTAGCGGCCAGCGTGCTTCCCGTATGGCTCCTGCTCGCGCCACGAGGGTATTTGAGTACCTTCATGAAGCTCGGGACCATCTTCGCGCTGGCGTTCGGCATTGTTATAATGTTGCCCAACCTGCAAATGCCCGCGGTCACCCGTTTTGTCGATGGGTCGGGGCTAATCATCTCGGGCAAAGTTTTTCCATTCTGTTTTATCACGATTGCCTGCGGCGCCATTTCCGGATTCCACACTTTGATCGCCAGCGCCACCACGCCCAAAATCCTCACGCGCGAATCCTATGCTCGCACGGTCGGCTACGGCGCGATGTGCCTGGAATCACTGGTAGCCATCATGGCGCTGATTGCCGCCTGCACGCTGGAACCTGGGATTTATTTCGGCATGAACGTGGCGAGCAGCGGGGCGGATTCCGTGGCGCGCGCGGCCGTCATTAACCAGAAGATTCGCGCCACGGGCGCAGATTTTGTGGTCAGCGCCGACGCCATGGACCGGATGGCGGCGGAGGTGAAGGAAAAGACGCTCTTTAACCGGACGGGCGGCGCCGCGACGCTGGCGGCTGGGATGGCGAATATTTTTTCCTACGCCACGCATGGCCGGTGGCTGGATTTATGGTATCACTTCGCGATCATGTTCGAGGCGCTGTTCATCCTCACGACGCTGGATGCGGGCACGCGGGCGGGACGGTATCTGTTGCAGGATGTGCTGGGCAGCGTTTGCAAGCCGCTGGGGGAAACCAAGGGGCTGGGCGCGAACGTGCTGGCCAGCGTGCTGATGGTGGGCGGCTGGGGCTACTTTCTGATCCAGGGCGTGCGCGACCCGCTCGGCGGGATTAACTCATTGTGGCCACTCTTCGGCATTGCCAACCAAATGCTCGCCGCCATCGGGTTATGCCTGGGCACAACCGTCATTTTGAAGATGAGCTTGCGACAAGAACGCGAGCGCAAACCCCTGCTCGCGCTTATAACCTTCGTGCCACTGCTTTGGCTGCTAGCGGTCACGTGGACGGCAGGCGCGCAGAAAATTTTCCATGCAGATCCACGGATCGGGTTTTTGGCCCAGGCTCACGAACTTGGGGCCAAGGTCAGAGCGGCGGAAGGCCGGATCGATTCAGCCGGCGCCCAGATTGAGGTGGCGAAGGAGCGGCGGCTGGTGGTCAACGCGCGCATCGATGCGGTGGTGACGGGACTGTTCTTGCTCCTCATCGGCGCGATCGCGCTGTTGAGTCTGCGCGAGTGGGTGCTACTGCTGGCGGGGCGCAAAGCGGCGCTGTTGCGCGAGACCGAACCGGTGTGGCTGCCCGGCTACGCGGTGGCGGAGGGCGGGCCGGTGCGTTTGGCGGGTTTCATCGCGCTTGCCGTTATGCTGGCCAAAGAGATCTCTGGGGAGGCTCAACTCGAGCGCGCCCGGCAGGCCACGGAACAGTGTCAGGGCGAGCACGGCCATCCCGTTGCGGCTAGCGGGGCGCGCGGAGAACTTTGTCGCCGACCAGCCGATCAAGGTGAGGATGACGAGGCTGATCGTGCGAGATCACCGCGCCAAGGCCCGAAGGACAAGGGAAGGGCTTATGTTGAAACGGCCGAGCGGCAGTTCAGGGGCATCAGCCGCTGTTGTTAATGTTGTGAATGTTGTGAATTAAGATTCTGTCGTTTCGGGTGGCAAAGCGGTATGATGAGGATGCATTGCAATGGCATCTAAAACGTCGATCGTGGCGAGAGCGACTCCGTTGCTCCTAGCCAGCGTTCTCCTCAGTGCCGCTCACGATCAAAGCCGAGCGGCTATTCCGATTCCAGCGGAGCGCCGGGACGTGGTGCCACTCGACGGCACGTGGCGTTTCAAGCTGGAACAGGCCCCCGCGCCCCCGCGGTTTCTGGGCGTCTCGGAGCGTCCGATTCCCATCGACTACCCAGCCACGCCCGAGCCGTTTTACCGAACGGATTACCGCGAGGACACGAACTGGCACGAGCTTTCCGTCCCGGGCAACTGGGAGATCGCCGGCTTCTCGCCCGCGACCTACAATCAGCCCGATAACGCTTCCGGCCTATACCGGCTGCGGTTTGAGGTGCCGGTGCGATGGAAAGGGAGGTTGGTTAGGATCAATTTCGACGGGGTGCAAAACGGATGCGAGCTCTGGTGCAACGGGCAACCCGTGCCGGTGGATGAATGCAGTTGGGGAAGAACCAACTACCACGAGAGCGGTTGGACGGCTTGGCAGGCGGACTTGACCCCCGCGATCAAGTTCGGCCAGCGCAACTTGCTCGCGCTTCGCGTCACCAAGAATACCAAGTCCATTGACTGCGATACGGGCGACTTCTTCCTGCTTGGCGGTGTTTACCGGCCGGTCACACTCTTTAGCGTGCCCTCGTCTCACATTCGCGATTTGACCATTCGCACCACGCTCCGGCCCGACGATCAGGCTGAGCTGTGCGTCCTCGTCCAATTGAGCCAGGCCATCAGCGGCGCTAAGGTCACCATGCGCCTGGAGGGACAAGCGCCGGTGGAAGGCGAGCCCGACGCCAACGGGTTGGTGAAACTTACGCAGGTCGTTGCCCAGCCCAAGTTATGGTCCGCGGAATTTCCCAACCTCTATGCCCTGGCAATCGAACTCAAGACGCCAGAAGGCCGCGTAACCGAGCGACTGGCGCGTCGCGTCGGCATCCGGGAGGTGTCGATTCAGAATGGGATTTTGCTCGTCAACCACGTGCCAGTTAAACTGGCCGGCATCTGCCGGCACGAGATCTATCCGCCGCTGGGCAACGCGCTCAACGCCGACGTTTGGCGAAAAGACCTGGAGCTGATGAAAGCTGCCAACTTCAATGCCGTCCGCACTTCGCACTATCCGTACGGCTCGGGCTTTTATGATCTGTGCGACGAAATGGGCTTTTATGTCCTGGACGAAGAGCCGTTCTGCTGGGTGAATTGCGACGATCCGGCCTTGACCCCGGCCTTCGAGCAACGAGCCCGGGAGACGGTTCGGCGCGACAAAAACCATCCGTGTGTGGTGATCTGGGGGATTGGGAACGAGAATTCTCCAGGCCGGAACAACACGCTGGCGGCGCACATTACCGGGGAAACGGACCCGACACGCCCGCGGCTTGTTTCGTGCCAGCGTGCCCAGGACGGCGGCGCGGACGTGGAATTCGACGATGCCCACTACGTTACGCCGCACCAGATCCACCAAGCGGAGCACGACCGGCGAAGGGCGCAGTGGCCCATGATCTACACTGAAAACCCGAACGTCTGGGACGTCCGCAACGGTCCCGACTACGGCTCACTGGACTTGTGGGCGCCAGTGATCGTCCGAACCTGGGAGGAGCTTTGGCAGGATGACCACGTGAGCGGAACTTTTCTTTGGGAATGGCAGGACAGGGCCGTTGCGGATCGTTGTCCAACCAAATATTATTATTTTGATCCCACAACTGGGATCGAACTCGTGAAGGTAAAGGGGGTAGTGGATGGTTTCCGCAACCCGCGTCCGGAGTACTATCACATCAAAATGGCCCAATGCCCGATCGTTTTAGGGGGAAAGCCCGAGATTGAGCCCGACGGGGTAGTGGTCCAACTAACCAATCGTTACTCGTTCACAGACCTCCTCGCGCTCCGCGTAAAGTGGCAGCTTCGCAAAGGCTTTCGAACTGTGGCCCGCGGCCCTGCTGACCTTAAGATGCAGCCTCGTTCGCACGGCCCGATCAGACTAGGTCTTCCGGCCAAAGCTTTGGACGAGGCGGACGCCCTCAAGCTCGAGTTCGACCACCCAGGCGGCTGGAATGTCTTGACCTGCGAGCTGGTCCTCAAGCCAATCGATAATCCGGTGCCGCGCGTCAAAATCACTCAGGCTCTCCCCTTCCCGCGTTTTAACCTGGTGACGGGCAAAATCGTTCCGGATAACAAAGGCTGGAGACGCCTGGAACGAGTGACTGGCCAGTTGACCAACGTGATCGTCCAGCGGAAAGGAGGCACAGCGGGACCCATCGAGCCTGCGGCGCTAGCGGCCCTGACGCTGGCTGAGGTTGAGACGCTCGAGGCCGAGGTGCTCTTGCAACCTTCAGAACCACCCGCGGGGCGCCTGCGCGCCCAACTGTCCAACGGGGAGCTGAGCTACAGCTTAAGCTGGACGGCGCCAAAGACCGACGTCTATGAGCTTGGCTGGATTTTCGCTGCGCCCGAAGGCGCGCGGCGGTTCTCCTGGGACCGGCAGCCGCTGTGGTCTTATTATCCACCGAAGCATATAGGCCGTGCCACCGGGATGGCGACACCGGAGAGCGCACATGTGGCTCTCACAAAAGTGGATCGCGCAGACGCGTTTGATTTCGACTCGACCAAGTTCAATTGCAACTGGGCCACGCTAACCGATGCGGGCGGTCGAGGGTTGTGCGTGGTGTTCCCGTCAGACCAGCGCGAGCACGTTCGAGGCGGCTTGGAGCCTAACGGCAACTGCAGCCTGGTTGTGAACCGCTGCTACAGCCCTCCTCGTGACATTAGCTCTGCCATTGTGCCGGACCTCTATAGCGTTCTGAAAAGCGGCGATCAGATCTCTGCCCGTTTCTCCATCGATGGGAAGCCCACTCGTTGAGGTAGGGCACCGCAAGTCAAGGTGGATTCAGCGGTCATTGCCAGGCAACCGGAGGCTGGGGTCGCCAAAAAGCATAAACTTCATCCCTTCGAAGAAGATGCTGGGGGGATACCAATCTGCGTTGGGTTTCAGTTCGGCGAGGCGTTCGGTCACGAAGTAATAACGGATGGCGCCAGCCCAACAGTCTCCCAGGCGTGGTTCCTTGCCTTTAGCCAACGCCCTGACAAAACCCTCGACGAGGGTGAGTGCGCAAGGCTGGCTGCCGGTATTAGCCCGACTTCGCGGATTCGAGGGGGGAGAACGCGAAAATGCCCCCAAATCGAGGCCCCGCCCCAAAAGGTCTTCACTACAAGGGCCTAGCTGGCCA
>Ga0209517_10004480_pt1 | contig 18321 bp, 10 predicted proteins | sample PeaSoiMetSII2010_FD_187695 | JGI IMG/M metagenome (GOLD analysis project Ga0209517, IMG submission 187695) | Peat soil microbial communities from Weissenstadt, Germany - SII-2010 (SPAdes) (version 2) | ecosystem: Environmental > Terrestrial > Soil > Wetlands > Peat | place: Germany...
GTTTACGACACTTTCGTTCAGGACGACAGGGCTCATTACGAAGTTGTGCCGCTGGGCACCGTGTTCAACGGCATCGAAGGTGTGCGCGGGTTCTACCAGAGCATTGCTGCCGCGCTACCAGACTTGCAGATCGAAGTCCTGTCTGAGTACGACGTACCCGGTTGCTCTATTCGGGAGGTTGTCATCACGGGTACTCACAAGGGTCAGTTTGCCGGGGTAAAGCCTCTTGGGAACATGATCCGGATGGAAATGGCTGCGTTCTACACGTTCGACGCGGCATCGGGAAAGCTTATCTCTGAGAAGATTTACTACGATCAGGCAAGTGTCTTGGAGCAGATGCAAGGCAGGCAGAGGTCAGCGGTGGCATAGGAGCCTGTGGTGAAACTCGAGCGCCCAAAGCCAGCGCCTAGAGGCGCTCTCACAACACGGCACGTACGGTATGCCTGAAGGCATACCCTGATACAGATCTCAATTGCACCACGGGCTGATAGGGTGCCAGCACGTCCCCTTTGGCAGATCGGACAATCAACAGAAACGCCCAGTCCAGTTGAGCGTCGGATGAAAAAACGAAAGCGCCCCAGACTCCGGTTAGAGTCATGGGGCGCTATCGTTGAACAGCCCTCCCCCGAAAACTGCTCAATTCCAATTTAGGCTCTGTACCAAACCTCGTGAATAGCTCCTGCGTGCCATGTGGCGGCACTGCTGGGCCATCGGTGGCCCTGGGGCACGTCCTTGTCCCCCTGCGTGTCCGAGCCCGGCACGGGGCAGGAAGGTAGCGTCTTCGCCTTCAAAGCGCGCACCACGCAGGTTTGTAGATCGCCTGCACCAGACAGTGGAGTCCAGGACGCATGACTTCGGTAATTGACAAACAGGGCTCGAATCACAGAACTCATCCCCCGAAACGCAGCATACTTATCATTGGAAGTCTGGTGAAATCACCACGGCGGTGATCGCCGAAATCGAGAAGACAATGAAAGGGGAACATGAAAGGCATGTATTCCGGTAATGACGACTGGCTGAGCCAACAACGTTGGATTCCGATCGTGCTCGTAGCGGTCGCGGTCATCGGCGGTTGGGCAGTCGGTTCCCAGCGCAAGCAGGGAGTTGCCGATAAGGATTCGGAAGCGCAACAGGTGCAGCTGATGACGGAAAAGCCACAAGCGCCAAAGCAGGCAGCACCAGAACCAATGGCAGCGGGGGCTCCGGCACCAGCCCCGGGAGAGGGACCAAAGGTTCAGATAGTACCAGCAGTCCAACCCCAGTCCACGACAGCAGCTGCAGGATCGACTGCCACTGGGACTGACAACAGAGGCGAGAGTTTGGCTCATGCGGCGAAGCGCATGAAACAACACAAGGCTTGCTTGGAATTGGCAAAGGACAAGCCGAGCATCCTCTGCAAGTGAACGTGAGTGCAGTTAGGGCCGAGAAGACAGACGAGCAAGGGTTAATTCTACGCCTTGCGTTAGAGAAGAAACGCACTTGCGCAGCTAGAGTACGTTCCTTTACTGACCCGCTTTCGTGGCATTCCGCTCTATGTTGTTCAGCAGTACGGAACAACCGCAACCCCAGTTGGAGATCGTCACAATGATTTGCACTGTTCGGTGCAAAAAGTCTGCTCCCCTCAAAGAAAAACCACTCTTACATCGTCCTCGTCTTCTTTCCGGGAGGTTTGGTTTATTTCACTACCTGTTCAAAATTGAACAGACACAGACCTGAGACCGTTGTAATTTAACCGACACTTTACTGACCGGACAGCGGTGCGGCGAGCACGGTGCGTCGGCACCTGAGCTGAAAGGAGCGTGCGGCCCACTGTTGTCTTTTCCTTGGTGGCGTAGTGGCGCTTCATCTTCCTTCCCCACCCCCACTACGCCACCCTGCTTTTTGTGGTGTGCGGCTTTCTAATACCAATGAGCAAAGTGGCGTATCGCCCCGTGAGCCGATGTCAAAAACATCAGTGCGTGTGGTGCGTCAACGATGCTACGTAGGAAGCTGTCCCGAGCCAAGGCAACCTGACTGCCATCAGCCGCTGCTGCGACGATCCGAAGTGCATGTGGCTATCAGCGGAGATGTGCGAGCGCATGGTGGGAGCCGCATGAGGCGTCAGATCCTCGTGTGGTGATCAAGCGTGCTGAGCGGACTGACATTGGTGTCGCCTTGCTTCCGCGACGGGCATCACGGCTACGAAACGAATGGCTCTGACGGGCTATGTGGGAAATGAGAAAACCACCTGGGGACAATTCTTAGGTGCAGCGGTGGCAAACATCGAGTTGCGTTCCAAAGAATCCCTGAAACTTCAGGCGTCCGGCATCTTAATTTATTTCCACACCTGTTCAAAATTGAACAGACACGGAATTGACGCCGTTTGTAAATTATTTTCTTCTTTGGTCAGCCGGACAGCGGTGTGGCGAGCACGGCCCCCTCAATCGCCACCCATAAAGGGGGCTGCATGTCTTACAACATTCTCATCGTTGACGATAGCGCCCTCATTCGTCATGCCCTCAGGTCTTGCATCGAGCAAACCAGAGATTGGCAAGTGTGTGGCGAGGCTGACAACGGCAAGGTCGCTGTTGAAAAAGTCAAACAACTGCATCCCGATGTGGTGATTTTGAATTTGCAGATGCCGGTCATGGACGGTCTAGAGGCCGCAGGGCAGATCAATCTGCTTGCCCCCAACACCGCAATGCTGATGTTTACGATGCACAACTGCGAGCAACTCTTAAGATACGCTCCGGCTGCCGGTATCAGAGATGTGCTCTCAAAATCCGATGGGCTCGCAGAGCGTCTACTGGCGAGTTTGAAAAAACTTCACGTTGAGCGCGGAAACCATCTGTTGATGCGGGCATCACGCTGACCTCAAAATTGAAACAGACCCGATTAGCATCCTTCGTCAATCGGTGGCGTCACGCCGACGCGGTTTCAGCGCCGTCTGCGCCAACCCAGCCACATGCCGAGCCCGATGCCCACTAGTGGCCTGTCGCGGAGCAAGCATTACCAGACGCCGCATCCGCTGTGACGGTCGCTGAAAGCGAACCCTTGCTCACTCAATACCTGTATTCGGCATCAACCGCATCGCCCTGCTGCGTCCGCAGTAACGAACTCACAGCGACAGGCCACTAGAATTTGCCCCTGTCAGCTTCTGGCGGTCGGTAACCGGAACGAAGCGGGTCTGCTGAATCCAAAACAACGGACGATTTGGCGGCGTCATCCGAGAATGCGCACATGCCCGAGTATTATGCCCCAGGTCGCGAGCATGAGTGGCAAACTGCCGCTTCAGTCGAAAGCGTTGACACGATGCGTGACGAGGTATAGGCTGCAATGAAATTGACAAGAGTGGGAACCGGAGAGCCGAGCCTCTGGAGATCAGAGTAACCTACCCATATCTGGCCCACATTCCGGTACGCAAGACAGTCGTATCGGAGGCGCTTCGATGCGCCAGAAGCAGTGGGGTGTAGTAATGCTCACCAAATGCAGTAGTCCTTCATGCGTTGCTCCGTTTCGTTATCTCGGGGACGGAAGACTCTTTCGCCTCGAAACTGACCCCGCACTCGGCTCGCCCGAATCGAACAAGGTGGAGTACTTCTGGCTTTGCCGTCACTGCTCATCCACGATGGCCCTGCGTCTGACAGAAGATGGAACGGTGGAAACGGTTCTGCTCCCAAAGCCGATTCGCGGTGTCCCTGAAGGTGTCGCTCTTGCCTCGGCAAATCGAGAAAAGGGGTTATTGCTCCGTAGCGTTAGCACTCCTGCGCCAGAGCCCCTCGGAGTTCGTACAAGAACGCCGTTGAAAGTCGGACACCATGCCGCATGAGTCGGAGAGCATCGCTGCGAGCCCTATGCCGCTTTCATTTTCGCATTTCGATCTTAGGACACGCCGCGCTTCAGTTCGGAACTGAGGTCAGCGGATTCGGTCGCGATCTGGACGGGCTCTCCAGCGGATTCGCGTCCCAGCCATCGGATCAGTTCTTCCCGCGAAGCCTGCACGCGCCGACCATCGTGGATGACTGACATCCCGGATTGTGCCCACCGTTCGGCTACGGATATTGGCACCCAAGAAAGCTGCGATCTCCTGCCAGCCGTTCAGCGATTCGGTTTGTTTGGCCTTCGTCATGCGGTACCCGTGCCAGATCATCATCAGGCACCATGCAGCGGAACCACTCCGACCGGACTCGCTATTTTCTGTCGCACCAGACGCCTGTTCGAGCAAGGGAATCGTGACGATCACTTTCGTACCCGTCCTGTCGGATTGAATTTCCAGCGAGCCACACAATTCACGCACCCGTTCCCGCTTTCCTGCAATTCCGACACCCGCCCCACCATCGCCGTCAGTGAAACCATTTAGTCGCCCCTTGGGGACTCCGCAGCCATTGTCCTGCAGGTAGGGCGCTAGATTTTCTGCAGGCGCTGCACATCGTGGACGCCGGGGATTTGGCGGACTCCGTCCATGATTTTCTGGAGGTGTTTCAAGTCTGCGATTTCCAGGACTACGTCCACGCAGGCTTGGCCGTTCTGGCTGCGGGACTCCATGTTGCGGATGTTGGTTTGGGTGTCGCTGATTACGGCGGTGATTTGTTTAAGCATGCCGAAACGGTCGTCGCAGAAAAGCGTGAGTTTGACGGGATAAGAAACCGGCTGGCCGTCTTTGTCGCCGGCCCACAACACGTCGATGCGACGTTCGGGTTCGTAGAGAAGATTGGTGACGTTGGGACAGTTGACGGAGTGGACGGCAACGCCTTTGCCGCGGGTGACGTAGCCGACGATAGCCTCGCCGCGAATGGGGTTGCAACAACGGGCACGATAGACGAGCAGGTCGCCCTGTCCGCGGACCACGATGGCGTTGTTGTCGCCGCCGAAGACGCGGCGCACCACGCTGGTGAAGCCGTGGAACGCGGCCTGCTCTTCGCTGTCTGAGATAGGCTCGGCGCCGGGGGGTGCGAATTTCGCCAGCACCTGGCGGGCGGAGTATTTGCCGTAGCCGATGCCGGCCATCAGGTCGTCGGGACGGCCGAGTCCGTATTCGGTGGCCGCTCTTTGCATATCGGCGTCTTTGATTTCTTTCAGCGAAATGCGGTATTTGCGCGCTTCTTTTTCGATCAGCTTTTTTCCGATTTCAATGGCGCGCTCGCGCTGGTGGACGTTGAGCCAGTGCTTGATCTTGTTGCGGGCGCGGGAGGACTTGACGACGGCCAGCCAGTCGCGGCTGGGCTTGTGTCCGGGCTGGGTGATGACTTCGACGATGTCGCCGGAATGAAGCTTGTGGCGAAGGGGGACCATGCGTCCATTCACCTTGGCGCCGGTGCAACTGTGCCCGACTTCGGTGTGGATGGAATACGCGAAGTCGATGGGCGTGGACTCGCGCGGCAGGACCAGGACCTTGCCCTTGGGCGTGAAAGTGTAAACCTCTTCGGGATAGAGATCGACTTTCAGGGTGGAGAGGAATTCGTTGGGGTCGGAGACGTCGCGCTGCCACTCGACGACCTGGCGGAGCCAAGCCAGGCGCTGCTCGTCCTCGGCGGAAACGGCGCCGTCTTTGTATTTCCAGTGGGCGGCGATGCCTTCCTCGCACATCTTGTGCATTTCTTCGGTGCGGATCTGGATTTCGAAGGTCTCGCCGGTCTCGGTGATAACGGAGGTGTGCAGCGACTGGTAAAGGTTGGGCCGCGGCATGGCGATAAAGTCCTTGATGCGGCCGGGCACGGGGCGCCAGAGGTTGTGGATGATGCCGAGAACGGCGTAGCAGTCCTGCACGGAGTTGGTGATGACGCGCATGGCGTAGAGGTCGTAGACCTGGTCGACGCTGATACGCTGGCGCTGCAATTTTTTGTGGATGCTATAGAGACGCTTGACACGGCTCTCGACGCGGCCGGTGATGCCGGCTTCTTTGAGGCCGTCGCGCAGCACGCCTTCGACCCGCGTCATGAAGGCTTCGCCGGCTTTGCGGCGAGACTCGACGGCAACGCGGACCTGCTCGCATCCGATGGGATCGACGTATTTGAAACCGAGATCTTCCAGTTCGCCGCGAATCTTGCCCATGCCGAGACGGTGCGCGATGGGGGCATAGATGTCGAGCGTCTCGCGGGCGATTTTCTGCTGGCGTTCGGGATCCAGATGTTCGAGGGTGCGCATGTTGTGCAGGCGGTCGGCGAGCTTGATGAGGACGACGCGGATGTCGTCGACCATGGCGAGCATCATTTTGCGGAGGTTCTCGGCTTGCGCTTCTTCTCGGGAAGAGAAATCGATTTTGCTGATCTTGGTGACCCCCTCGACGATGTGGGCAACCTGTTCGCCGAATTCCTGGCGGATTTCTACGGCGGTGACCGAGGTGTCTTCGACGGAGTCGTGGAGGAGGCCGGCGGCGATGGAAATGGCATCCATTTTCATGTCGGCGAGAACGTTGCCGACTTCGAGCGGATGCACGAGGTAGGGCTCGCCGGAAGCGCGGGATTGTCCGGCGTGGTGCTTCTGGGAGAATTCGTAGGCTTTCTTAACCAGATTGAGGTCGTCGTTGGGACGGTTCTCGCGCAGCTTCCGCATCAGCTCGCGGAAGCGGGTCACCGTGAGCACGTTGGTCTTGATCTGTTCACGCAACGTCGCCATGATGGATTTTAACCCAGCGGAAGCGGGGAGGGGGATGCCGCCGGGCGCGCCTTTTAGTTTAGTTTACGCGCCTGGGAGATCATTTACCGCAGAGGACGCAGAGTTCGCGGAGAAAATCTCTGGAACTGGTAAAGTACGGGGGACGGCGTTACTTTCGCCCGGCACTAATTTGTTTGGCAAGAGTTACGTGGGCGGGGTCACCCGCGTCCACACGTGCAATTCTTTAGGGAGGCTTTGGTTTGGAACGGATATTGGTTACTGGAGTTTCGGGGCCGATTGGGACGGCGCTTCTGTCTTCTTTTGAAACCGGGGGAACTGAGATTGTGCGCCTGGTGCGGGGACGCGCTCAGAATGCGGCGCAGGTTTCGTGGGATCCTCTGGCCCCGCTGTCGCCGGCGACGGTGTCGGGGTTCGATGCGGTGGTCCACTTGGCCGGGGAGAGCGTGGTGGGACGCTGGACCGAGGCAAAGAAGAAGGCGATCCGCGAGAGTCGGGTGCAGGGAACCCGGCACCTGGCCGCTGCTTTGGCGCAGGCCGAGGCCAAGCCGCGCGTGTTGGTGTGTGCATCGGCGGTCGGGTTCTACGGGAATCGGGGCGACGAACATCTGCGCGAAGAGAGCCCGGCTGGGCAGGGATTTCTGCCCGAGGTTTGCCGCGAGTGGGAGGGCGCCAGCCGGGTTGCAGCCGAGGCAGGCATCCGCACAGTGAACCTTCGGATTGGGCTGGTGCTGAGCGCGAAGGGCGGAGCACTCGCGAATATGCTGAAGCCGTTCAAACTGGGGCTGGGCGGCCGGATTGGATCGGGGCAGCAGTGGTGGAGCTGGATTCATGTGGACGACATCGTGGAGGGAATTCATCACGCGATCCGCACAGAGTCGCTCTCTGGGTCGGTGAACCTGGTGGCGCCGAATCCGTTGCGCAATGCGGAGTTTACAAAGGTGTTGGCGTCGGTTCTGGGACGCCCTGCATTCCTTCCGGCGCCGGAGTTTGCGCTTCGACTGGCTTTTGGCAAGATGGCTGCGGAGGAATTGTTGCTCGCCAGCCAGCGGGTTGAGCCTGGAAAACTGGGGGCCAGCGGGTACACGTTCCGTTTTCGTGAGTTGCGAGCGGCGCTGGAGAATCTGGTCTGACCAGCGGCGGCAAGAAAAATGCGGTGTGTTCTATCGCGAATCCAGAGTTTCTGTGAGCACACGCCGCTGCCGGGCTTCGCCCGTCCCCACACGAGCCGGGACAGAAACGCTGAACCCGTTCTATTCTGCTGGCGCTGCCGATTGGACGTGGGTGCGCGTGATCCGGTCGTGCCAGCACAATCCGTCCTGGTCAAGAACGCACCAGAGATAGCCGAGTCCAGCAGAAAATGCTGAGAGAAACGAAGCCAGCACGCGCCAGCGGCGCGAGCGACGATTGAGCGGAGAGCCGTCAAATCTTGCCAGCCGCAGCCGGGCGGCGCGCAGGCCGGGAGTTGAGCCGGTGTACACCACAAACAAGAATTCGTAGCCCGCCCAGAGCAGGACCGCGACCACGCCGAGCGCACCGGCGAGCATGGGGAGCGGTCCGCGAACGGAATTCAGGCGCAGAAAAATTGCGACAAAGGCGGCCAGAGCTGTTGCCAAGACAACGCTATCCACGAGCGCAGCCAGCGCGCGCCGGACAATGGATGCGGATGGGGATCCGGATGGCAGGGGGAAGTCGGCGCCGGCTCGCCTGTCGGCCAGCTCTTGGGGGGCGGGTTCGATCAGCATTCCACCCAATGCGGGAGGCGGTGGCAGGATCTCCGGGGCTTCCACGATGCGCGGACGATCGAAGATGGGATCGGCCAGTTCGCGGGCAATAAAAACCGGAATTGCGGCGGAACGCGGGAACTCGATGACCTTGGCGGATGGCTCCGGGGCTTGCTCCGGATATGGGTACGGGCCTTGCTCCTGGGATTGCTGCGATGTTTGGCTAGGTGCGGCATTTGTCTGGAACGCGAAGTCTTGCTCGGCTCGCGCTGGCGCCGTCGCGACTGCGGCCGATCCAGTTGGCGGCGCAGGACGGGACCAGCTCTCGGGCGCATCAAAAGGCAGGAGCAGTGAGGGATAGCGCGGAGTCCGCGGCTTGCGCCGCGTGCGATAGCGTTCGAGGCGGGCGGCCACCTCGACGCGCCAGGAATCAGCGTTCGGATCAATGGCCGGTTCCGCGGCCGCAGTTTCAGCCGCGGCAGCGGCATCGCTTTCGCAGAAAGGGTTCTGAACGGCGGGATCGCCGCCGGTCGGACAGTTCGTCAATCCGTTCGTCATCAGTCCGGCCTTCATCCATCCGGTGGTCGTAAGTCAGGTCGTCGAAGAATGCCAGCAGCCCGAGCCAGGCCAGGCACGAATGCGGGAGACCACAAGAATGCGCAGCTTTGCTTCGCCTGCCGCTCGCGTGCTAAGGTCAATTCGTTCCCGTTGGCAGACCGGCTGGCGGAGCGCACGCGCGCTTGCGATGATCACCCGCTCTCGAATCTTTATCACGGCCGCCTGGGTCTGTCATCTGCTTCTCGCTCCCGGGATAGTAACCAGCCAGACGCTGCCCCCCGCCGCCGCGACGGTCTCTGCTCCTGCGATGGCTCCTTCTGCGGCCCCGGCTCCAGCAACAGGGCCGGCTGGCCAGACGGAAGAAGAGGTTACGATCCGGGCGGTGCGGCAGGAGAAGGATAGGTCCATTTACCACCTGCGGGGCGGCGTCGAAATTCGCTATCGCACGTACATCCTGCACGCGGACCAAGTCACCTACCACGCGGACACGGGAGATAACGAACTGGAGGGCCACGTTGTGCTGGACGGCGGCCCTTACGACGAGCACGTCGAGGCCAGTCACGGCACGTACAATATCCGCACGGAGACCGGAACGTTCTATAGCGTGATCGGAACGGTGGGATTTCGGATGCAGAAGTCTCGCTACGTGCTTACCACCTCCAACCCGTTTGCCTTTACCGGAAAAATTGTCGAGAAACACGGACCCGACCACTATCTGGTGCGAGAGGGAACGGTCACCACCTGCGAGTTGCCGCATCCGAAGTGGCTATTCAACGCGAAGCGCATTTCGGTGGATGTGGACAGCACCGCAAAAATCTACAACAGCGACTTCCAGCTGATGGGCATACCGGTGTTTTATTTTCCATTTGTGACGCACCCGGTTCAGAAACAACAGCGCCAGAGCGGGCTGTTGATCCCGAGTTTCGGCAACTCGTCCACCAAAGGAATGATTGCCGGCGAATCCGTGTACTGGGTCTTCAATCGCAGCATGGACGCCACTCTGGGCGCCGAATACTACTCGAAACGCGGTTGGTCGCAACGTGGAGAATTCCGCGCTCGTCCGAGCGACACCTCCTACCTGTACTTCAACTATGTGGGAGTGGTGGATCGCGGCATCGGCAATCCACGGCAGGATCAAGGCGGCGAAGACGCGCACTTTCTTGCCGCGCATACCTTCGGGAACTTCCGCGGCGTCGCGAATGTAGATTATTTGAGTTCGTTCGTTTTCCGCATCGCCTTCACTGACGTATACACCCAGGCGATCGACTCGGAAGTGAGGTCGCAGATTTTTCTCTCCAATACCACCAACGGATTTCACTTCAATGCCCTGGCGGAGCGCTACCAGAACTTCGAAGTTTGCAATCCGGTAACGGACCCGACTGCCTGCAGCACGCTTACGCAGAGGGAGTTGGTCCGGATTTTGCATACGCCAAGTCTCTTCCTCTCAGGTGAGGAACGGCAGTTGGGAAATACGCCGCTGTACTGGTCATTCGAGAGCGCGGCCGAGGGTTTGCAGCGGCGCCAGATTGGGTTCCGCACCGCTCCTTTGATGGGCAGGTTTGATCTGGCGCCTTCCCTGGCGATGCCGGTGCAATGGCGGGGATGGTCGTTCCGTCCCGCGCTTACGTTGCGGGATACGTTCTACACGGAGCAGGGCAACCCGGCAAATTCCACAACCGCGACCGAGGACATTCTTAATCGCAAGTCGCTGGAAGCTTCGGTCGAGGTGCGCCCGCCGGCATTGTCGCGAGTCTTCGATCGTCCCTGGCTTGGACGCAAATGGAAGCACGTGATTGAGCCGCGCATGCGGTACGACTACGTCACCGGCGTAAATAACTTCGCCAACATTCTGCGCTTCGATGCCACTGATGTGCTGACCAACACCAATGAAGTCGAGTACGCGCTGGTGAATCGTCTTTACGCCAAGCACCTGGAGCCCAACATTAAGGATTGCGACGTGCCGACCATGAGCACGCTCACCATCGGCGGTGTCCCGCAAGTCGGCGCGGTTCCATGGGAACTGCCTCCGACCCCAGACACTCAACCTTGTGCGTCGGGCCCGCGCGAGATCTTGAGTTGGGAAATCGGACAGAAGTATTTTTTCGATCCCACGTTTGGGAATGCGCTGGCGGCCGGGCAGCGGAACGTATTCACGACGACCGCGGATTTCACGGGCATCGCGTTTCTGGATGAAGAGCGGCGATTTGCTCCACTCATTTCCCGCTTGCGTGTCGAAACCAGCCCGCGTACCAACACCGAGTGGGACTTGGACTACGACCTCAAGGCCGGCCGCATCAATTCCAGCATGGCCCTGGTTAACTACCACTACGGCTCATTTACCATAGGGGGAGGCGATGCCTTCCTGCGCGTGATCGACACTACACCGGGAACGACAGCGGGAACGACGCCGACCAGCGCGAGCGAGTTCCACCAGTTTCGCGTGTTGTTTGGCTACGGGCAACTCAACAAGCGCGGCTTGAGCGCCGCCAGCAGCTTCGGCTTTGACGCGGACAATGGATCGCTGCAGTATGCGACGGCCCAGACCAGTTACACCTGGGACTGTTGCGGCCTGAGCCTGGAATACCGGCGCTTTGCGCTGGGATCGGTGCGCAACGAGAATCAATATCGTTTCTCGTTTACGCTGGCGAACGTGGGAGCGTTCGGCAACCTCAGGCGTCAGGAGCGACTGTACTGATTGGCGCATGCAAGGCGCTCGGCATTCCAATAGAATGCAAGTCATACCATATTTAAGTTCTCAGTTCCCGGTTCTCAGTGAGCGGCGCGGAATGTTTCTGAGAACTGAGAGCTGAGAACTTTTTTTCTTGGAATGGAGATCATGAACACTGCGGCCATGCTCGATCAGAAAGCTGAGCGCTTGCGCCAGATCCTCGCAAGCCGCGCTCGCTTGATCGTCGCCTACTCGGGTGGCGTGGACTCCGCTTTTCTAGCCTGGACCGCACACCGGGTGCTTGGCGGCCAAATGCGTGCCGTGATTGCCGATTCCGCCAGTCTGGCGCGCACTCATCTCGAAGACGCGCTCGCCTTTGCGCGCGAGCGCGAAATTCCGGTCGAGGTTGTGGAAACGCAGGAACTGGGAAATCCCGCGTACACTCGCAACGATGCCATGCGCTGTTTCCATTGCAAGGACGAATTGTTCACCGTCCTCGAGCGCTACCGCGAAGCCCGCGGATTCGACGCCATCGCCTATGGAGTCAACGCCGACGACGAGGGCGATTTTCGCCCCGGACAGCAGGCCGCGCACCGGCATCATGTTCTGGCCCCGCTGCTCGAAGCCGGTCTGAACAAAGCTGAAATCCGGGAACTGGCGCGGCAGGCCGACTTGCGGGTGTGGGACAAGCCGGCCTCCGCCTGTCTTTCCTCGCGCATGGAATATGGACGCGCGGTTACCCCCGAAGCGCTGAGTGTTATCGAGCGGGGCGAAGACGCACTGCGGGCTCTGGGGTTCCGGCAATTCCGCGTGCGCCATCACGGGGAAATCGTGCGTATTGAGATTGCGCGCGATGAACTTCCTCGCGCTTTGACCGCCGAGATGGCCAGCAAGTTCACCGCCGTGTTCAAAGGACTGGGATTCAAATTCGTCACCCTCGACCTGGAGGGATTCCGCTCCGGGTCGATGAATCAACTGCTGAGTGCTGAAGAGTTGCTGCGCGGACGCGTTTGAAAGAGGCATCGGATTCCCGGAGAGACGCGGCTTGCCGCGTCTCCGCAGACGGGGCAAGCGCTGTCTCTACAGGTGTAGGAATCTTCGGCAGAGGTGCCGCGTGGTGGATCGCTCTCCCTACGTGAGTCTCGCCGTCATGAGATAATCAAGCGTCTTCCTCAGGTTCAGGTGGTTTCGATTGATGATTGTGCGGCGCGCGTTTCTGGTTCTTTTGCTGATCTGTCTGGGCTGCTCGGCCCAGTCCCCTCCTTCGGACATCGTGCGCGTGGTGGAGCGGCAGGTGCGGGCGCATTATTCCCTCCCACCCGACGTAAAAGTGATTGTGGGGCCGCTCCGGTCGAGTGAGTTTACGAACTATGACGCGTTGACGGTTACGTTTGTCAGTCCCAATAAGAAACAGGAGTTCGAGTTCCTGCTCTCCCACGACCACAAGACGCTGGTGCGCATAACCAAGTTCGATCTGACCAGTGATCCGTACGCTGAGATCATGAAGAAGATTGACGTCAGCGGGCGTCCGACACGCGGCAACAAAGACGCCAAAGTGACGGTCGTGAACTATGACGATTTCGAGTGTCCGTTTTGTTCGCGCATGCACGAGACGCTTTTCCCCGAGCTTTTCAAGGAATACGGCGATCGCGTGCTCTTCATCTACAAGGATTACCCGCTCGAAGAAATTCACCCCTGGGCGGTGCACGCGGCGGTGAACGCCAATTGCCTGGGCGCGCAAAACAGCGACGCCTACTGGGACTATGCCGATTACCTGCACGGCAATCAGCGCGCGATCGGCGGCGAAAAAGGCCGCGACGGCCAGAATGCAGAACTCGATAAGCTGGCCACTCTGCAGGCTCAGAAGCATAATCTCGACGTTGTGAAGTTGCAGGCGTGCGTCAAGGCCCAGGATGAAAAGGCCGTGCGCGCCTCGATGCAGGAGGGAGACAAAGTCGGAGTGGACGCAACTCCGACGATGTTTGTGAATGGACAGAAACTCGATGGAGCCGTGCCTGCGGACGATGTACGACTCGCGCTCGACCAGGCGTTGAAGGATGCCGGCGTTGCGCCTCCAGAGCACAAGCCTGCCGCAGCGGAAGCAAAGACTCCACCGGCTGCGCCATCGAAGTAAGCTGTCATCACTTTTGGATCGGCGTTTAGATCGTTAAAATCTAATATTGAATTTGTGATTTGTAATTGGCGATTGAAAACCGGGCGAATCCAGGATCAAAATCACCAATTACAAATTGCCAATCACAAATTCCTCTTTAGATCGCCTGCTTTCTGTGCATGTCGTGGGATTGACTCGCCGTGGTGACGGAGGGAATAACTTGAAAAATCGTAGCTTCTTTGGGCGGGCGGCCCGGGTCATGGTCGGCGCGTTTCTGTTGATTGGGCTAGCGGCTTGTAATCGCAACAGCAGCGGCGGCGATGTGATGGCTTCGGTCAATGGGCGGAAGATTTATCGCAGCGAAGTCGACAAGTATTACGCCAACCAGACGGCGGGCTCCGATCAGCAGCCGACGGGCGAGCAGGCGGTGAGCCTTCGGCTGAGCATTCTGAATGAGCTGATCGAGACGGAAATCCTGATGCAGCGCGCGGAGAAGCTCGGGCTGCTGGCGACGGACGAAGAAGTGGACCGCAAGCTGAACGAAATCAAGTCGCCCTACACCGCCGAAGAATTTAACAAGCGCTTACAGGACAAAAAGATATCGCTCGATGACTTCAAGCGCGACCTGCGGCGCTCGCTCACCCGTGACAAGGTGTTGAACAAGGAAATTACCTCGCGCATCAACATCACCGACCAGGACGTTTCCGGCTACTACAACGATCACAAGGCCGAGTTCAACCTGATCGAAGCGCAGTACCATTTGGCCAAAATCTTGGTTTCTGGGGTGGTCGGCGCCCAGGTACACAACTTGCAGAACAGCAAGGCGCAGAACGACGCCGAGGCGGCCAAGAAAATCCAGATGATCGCCAACCGTCTTGATAGTGGGGACGACTTCGCTACGATGGCCATGAATTATTCCGAAGACCCGGAGACCAGCAACAACGGCGGCGATTTGGGAATGGCTCCCGAATCCGCGCTAAAGAACGCCGATCCGGCGACCCGCGAAGCGGTGATGAAGCTCAAACCGGGGCAATACACACCCGTGATTCCCATGATCAATCCGACCAATCATCAGCCCTACGCTTACATGATCGTGAAACTGATTTCGAAGGAGCCGGCGGGGCAGAGGGACTTGAATGATCCGCGGGTGCAGCAGGCCATCCGCCAGCAATTGCGTGACCGCCGTGAGCAGTTGTTGAAAGCCGCGTACTACGAGAGCCTCCGCGACGACGCCAAAGTCACGAATTACTACGCCGACGAAGTGCTGAAGAATTTGGGAGCCGCGAAGTAAGGCCGCGTCTCTACAGGAATTCAAATTTAGCCTTCCAGCTTCTTCGTCAAAACTTCGTTCACCAACTGCGGATTGGCTTGACCCTTCGAGGCCTTCATCACCTGGCCCACAAAGAATCCGATCATGGTTTTCTTGCCCGCGCGATATTGCTCCACCTGCTTGGGATTGGCTGCGATTAACTCGTCGGCGAGTTTCTCCAGGGCCGACGTGTCGCGCGACTGCTCGGGGCGCCCCTCGGCTTCGTAAACGGCGGGGAAGTCCTGGTTGCGTTCGAAGCAGAGGTCGTAAAGATCTTTCAGCATCTTGCCTGAGATCGCGCCCGACTCGACCAGATCGGCCGAGGCCGTAACCCCAGCCATCGAAATTGGCGACTGCTCGAGTTCGAGGCCCTGCGCTTTCAGGCGTCCGAGTAATTCGCTCTGCACCAGGTTGGCGACGCGCTTCGCATTTTTTGATGTGCGGGCCGCCGACTCGAACTGATCGGCCATCGCACGCGTCAGCGTCAGCGTGTGCGCGTCGCCTGCGGTGATGCCGTACTCCTTCATCAAGCGCTGGCGGCGCGCTTCCGGAAGCTCGGGCAGGCTGGCACGTATGGTGGCCTGCCATTTTTCATCCACTACCAGGGGAAGCAAATCCGGCTCGGGAAAATACCGGTAGTCGTGCGCCTGCTCTTTCGAGCGCATGCCGTAAGTCTTGCCTTCGTGCGCGTTGTAGAGGCGCGTTTCCTGCGTGATCTTGCCACCGCCCTCGATGACGCCGATGTGCCGCTCGATCTCGTACTCCAGCGCCTGCTTGATGAAGCGGAACGAGTTGACGTTCTTGACCTCGGTTTTTGTGCCGAATTCTTTTTGTCCGCGAGGCCGCACGCTAATGTTCGCGTCGCAGCGGAGCGAACCTTCTTCCATGTTGCAGTCGCTGACGCCGGTGTAAAGGATGATTTCTTTGAGCCGAGTGAGGTACTCGTAAGCTTCCTCGGGCGACCGCATGTCCGGTTCGCTGACGATCTCGGCCAGGGGCACGCCGGTCCGGTTCAGATCGATGGCAGTCTTCGCGGCGGCGGCGGGGAAGCCCTCGTGCAGACTCTTGCCCGCGTCTTCTTCCAGGTGCAGGCGGGTAATGCCGATTTTCTTCTTGCTGCCGTTCAAATCGAGCTCGATGAATCCGAACTCAGCCAAGGGCTTGTCATACTGCGAGATCTGGTAGCCCTTCGGCAGGTCAGGATAAAAATAGTTTTTCCGCGCAAAGATGGAAACTTCGTTGATGCGGCACTCCAAAGCCATCGCCGCCAGAGCCGCGAATTCCACGGCCTTCCGGTTCAGCACCGGCAAGGCTCCCGGAAGTCCCAGACACACCGGGCACACGTCTGTGTTCGGCGGATCGCCAAAACGAGTGGAACATGAGCAAAAGATTTTCGACGCGGTCAGCAGCTGGACGTGGACTTCGAGTCCGATGACCGGCTCGTATTTGGCGCGGATGTCCTCAGTAACGGCTGGAGTGGTCGCCATATCGGAAATTATAGCTGGCGCAAACGGGCAGTTACGGCCGCTTCGCTTCGGGTGCGCTCAAGTACTTTTCCAGCGGGATTTCGAAATACATCAGCTCATTTCCCTTCGCGTCGTGCACTCCCATCAGGTAGAAGTTGGCTCCGGCCAGCGGATTCGAGATGTCGGCGATATCGAAAAACAGAAAGCCGCGCGCAGTGGAGTGCGGTTCGACAGCCCTGGCGCCGAACTGAGCCTGCTCGATTTCGTCCCACACCTTGCGGCTCACGCCTCCTTTGACCTCTTTCTTTGGCAGCGGAATCGGCAACGTATTCGGCCTGTCATTCCGCGAAGGATGCGAGAGCCTGCGCACCACATCATCCGTGGTCGAGGGGAACAGCTTGCTGCGATCTTTGGTATTCAACTGGGCCTTCATGCCGACTAGAGAGACGGGCTGATCGCCCTCATTCGTGACTACGAAGAAAACCGGCATGTAACCGTAGGTGCGGTAGTTGACGCTGAAGATCGAAGCTTTGTCTTCGACGTCATACGGATCGACTGCGACCACAACTTTTTCCGTGGGGTGGTCGTCGTGTGCCGGGTAGGTGCGAGCGGGGTGCGCCGCGGGCATGACAAACTCTCTTGCCGCAATCGCGACCAGGCAGCAGAGCAGCACAAAAGCACAGACTGCCGCAAAACGCGGGGCCGGCAGCATCAGCGTGCGAACGGATTTTTGCAAACCTGCATTATGCATACGTGGATTATAGGATGCCGTCAGCGCGAACCGTGCCGCCCGATCCGGCCCGCAGATCAGATTGCAGCTCCGCATTTAGAATGGGCTTCTCTTCATGTATGCGCTCTACAGTGCGCTGCTCGCTTTCTTTTTGGTGCTGACGCTGCCCTACTGGCTGCTGCAGATGATGCGCCACGGCAAGTATCGGGCGGGCTTGCGCCAGAGGTTCGGCGCGGTTCCGCCCGCTCTCGCAGGTCGTAGCGAGAAGCCCACGATCTGGGTTCACGCGGTTTCGGTGGGCGAGGTTGTGGCTTCGAGCGCAGTCGTCGAGGCGCTGCGACAGAAATTCCCGTCCCATCGCGTATTGATTTCGACGACTACGAGCACCGGACAGAAGCTCGCTGCGCGCCGGTTCGGCGCGAAAAACGTGTTCTACTTCCCCCTGGACTTCGCCTTCGCGATCCGGCCCTACCTCGACGCTTTGCGTCCCGAACTCGTGGTCGTCGCCGAAACTGAATTCTGGCCGAATTTTCTTCGGCTGGCCAAGCGCAGCGGGACACGCATCGCCGTCGTCAACTGCCGCATTTCCGACCGCTCGCTTCCAGGCTATAAGCGGCTCCGCTTCTGGTTTCCGAGATTGCTGGAGAAGACGTTGAAGAGCGTCGATCATTTCTTGGCCCAGACAGAAGAAGACCGGCAACGGCTCATTCTAATTGGCGCGCCCGAAGCGAGAGTCAGAGTGGCCGGCAACCTGAAATTCGATGTGGTGCCATCGCCATCGCCAGCGATCGTTGCGAATCTTCGTGAGGGTTTCAGCCGCTCCGGAGCGGGGCCGATTCTGGTGTGTGGCAGCACGCTCGAAGGCGAAGAAGGCTCGCTGCTGTCGGCGTTTCGCAACATCCTGGCCAATCATCCAAAGGCGGTGATGATCCTCGCGCCGCGGCACCCGGAACGTTTTCCGGAGGTCGCAGAGCTCGTCGAGAAACTTGGCTTCCGCATGTGGCGGCGTTCTCTGTGGAGCGGCGAAGCGCTCGTTGGCGGCGTGTTTCTGGTCGATAGCATCGGGGAGTTGGCTGCGCTCTATTCGCTGGCCACGGTCGCGTTCGTCGGTGGCAGCCTGGTGCCGCGCGGCGGACACAACATTCTTGAGCCCGCGCTCTAC
>Ga0209517_10004482_pt1 | contig 18318 bp, 16 predicted proteins | sample PeaSoiMetSII2010_FD_187695 | JGI IMG/M metagenome (GOLD analysis project Ga0209517, IMG submission 187695) | Peat soil microbial communities from Weissenstadt, Germany - SII-2010 (SPAdes) (version 2) | ecosystem: Environmental > Terrestrial > Soil > Wetlands > Peat | place: Germany...
CTTGAAGCGAAGCCGGACGCGCACTTGATTCTCGGCGGTCACGCTGATCACCGTGGTTCCGTGGAATACAATCAGGCACTCTCCGAGCGTCGCGTCAACCGCGTCAAGAGCTTCCTGGTTGAACAAGGCGTTCCCGAGGCAAACATCGAGACCAAAGGGTTCGGCAAGGAAGACAACCTGACCGATGCTGAGGTGAAGGATGCAGTGGAGAATAACCCCGAGCTGAGCACAGAAGAGCGGCAGAGGGTTCTCAGGAACATTGTGACGATCAGGATGGCGAGCAATCGCCGGGTGGACGTCACTTTGAGCACGACCGGGCAATCGTCGGTTCGCCAATTCCCGTTCAACGCGGCCGATTCCTTGACGCTGATCGGCGGCAGAACACCGGTCAAGAAACCGGCGCCTGTGAAGAAAGCAGCGCCCAACAAGAAATAGCGAAGCAATTACGGCCAGCAGGACTGGTCGCAGCCAACTTGCGCGGAGAGCAATTCCCATGCTCTCCGCGATTTTTTTGGTTTCGCGGTCCCGGAAATATCTTCGGCATGAGGTCGGCGGAAGAATTTGCTCGACGGCCCGAAAGTGCTATCGCCAAGTGACTGATTTCATGAGAGCGTTCTGGTAATCGGAGTGCCACTTCCTTGGCGGGCGTGGCTCGGGGGAGGATGATGCTGATGCGGATGAGCCGGTTTCCCAGGGCGCGGGATCTAGCCGTGTGGCCGGTCCTGTTTGCCTTGCTCCCGATCGCGTGTTCACGACCCGCTTGGTTGAACACGGATGACCCGTCAAGCGCCGGGAATAAGAGTCAGCTGATGGGTACAGGTCTCCCCTTCGGCGATTCGCGGAGTCTGCCGGCAGGTACTCTGCTTACCGTGCGGCTGAAGAACCAGATCACCGCCGATAATCCTGGCTTCAGCGGAGTCTTTGATGCCGTGGTGGATGAAGCGGTCCTGGTAGAGGGGAACGAGTTGTTGCCACGCGGCGTTGGCGCGGCGGGCCGTGTGGAGTCGGCCCAAACTTCGGAGTTGAGGCGCAACCGCGGCTATGTGAGGTTGACACTGGATTCCGTTAATATCCGTGGCCGGGATCTCCCTATCCAGACGGCGAGCCTTTTCGTGCACGGGAACGCCGGTGAAACTCAACCCTCAGGAAGCGGACCTTCCCCGCAAGTGCTGCGTCTGGCAAGCGGCCGAAGGCTGACCTTCCGGCTGACCGAGCCCCTGTCCATTGCCGTTCCGTCCGACACGCCGGTTCACTGACGTCCTCCGCCTCTGGATTCCCCCGAGTTTTCCACAGAAAGATTTCCTGTTTTGGTGACGAGTGTCCTTAGCACGCACAGGGGCAGTTCTCTATAGTGCGTTTTGGGAAGCTGTGGACCCGGAACCGGGCGAGGGTGCCGATTCCCATTTCGGGAAAACCAAAGGCGCTGGATGCCGGATGCCGGGTTCCTTCCGGGAAGTCTCTCGTTCAGAGTACCAGTATGAGCGCAGCCGCTGAAGTTCCTTGGACATCGCAGGATGCTAAGACCGGGCTGAGCTTTCTGTTCGCCAATGCCCCCATTGGTTTAGTGGAATGCGAGCGCGAGGGAAATATCATCGCCATCAATCCCGCACTGGAACGCATGCTCGAAGGGCGTCCCAAGACGGGGCCATTGCTGCATTTGTCCGATCTCATCTTTCCCGAAGAGAACCCCGAAAGCGAACGATTGCTGCGCGAGTTGTTCGAGGGGGCGCGCAACAGCTTCCAGATCGAGCCCAAAGCTGGCATGGAAAATGGCTAGCCGCTACGTTGGACGGCGTGGCGAGTGCTGGGGGCAAACGGCGGTCCCGATTCTGTGCTAGCCCTGGCCGAAGACGCAAGGGTGAACCAGGAGGCCGAGCAGCGCCTGCGCCAGGCTGAGAGCCTGGAAGTCGTGGGCCGGCTGGCGGGAGGAGTGGCGCACGACTTCAATAATCTTCTCACCGGCGTATTGCTGTACTGCGACCTGCTCACGGCCAGCTTGGAACCAGGGCACAAAGGCCGCAAATATGCCGAAGAAATCCGCAGCGCCAGCTTGCAGGCGACGGGCCTGGTGCGGCAGTTGCTGGCCGTGGCCCGGCCAAGGAGCTGCCAGCCCCGTTTGCTGTCTCTCAACGAGATTGCCCAAGGCATGGGTAACCTGTTGGTCCGCCTCATTGGGGAGAACATCGAGCTGAACTGTCGTCTGGATCCGAATTTGGGTCTGGTCCGGATGGACCCAGCACAGGCCCAGCAGATACTCCTCAACCTGGTGCTGAATGCGCGGGACGCCATACCCGGCGGTGGCCAGATCACCATCGAGACCAGCAATTGCAGGGTGCAGGTGCTCGCCGAACCACATTTTGTCAAGGCCAGCACAGGTTCGATCGCCTGCGCGCTTCTGGTGGTTGGAGACAACGGCTGCGGCATGGACGCCGAAACGCGCGCTCACCTGTTCGAGGCTTTCTTCACCACCAAACCTGCGGGCCGGGGCACGGGCCTGGGGCTGGCGACGGTCTACGACATCGTGACCAGCAACGGTGGCCTAGTTCACGTGGACAGCGCGCCCGGCTGCGGCACCCGCTTCACCGTGCTTCTGCCCCTTGCGCCGGACAGGGCCCGGAATTCCCAGAACATAAGCGACTTGCAAGCAGAAAGAAACAGGGGTTTATCTCCAACCGAGGAAGAGGATTAAACGCCATGACGTCTGTAGCTTTCAGTCCGATGCCTAGCACTCCGCAATTAGAGCCAGCCAACTTTCTTAACCTCTTGATCGTGGACGATGAACGGTCGGTCCGCGAAGCGTGCCGTGAGGTGGCAATGTCCCTAGGCTTCACCGCCTATGCAGCCGATTCTGCCGAGCACGCCTACCGGCTCCTCGACACCCAGGCTTTTGATGCGGTTCTTCTCGATCTGCGCTTGCCCGGCGCCGGCGGCCTGGAGGCGCTGCGCTGCATCAAAGAACGGCGCCCGGAAGCCATCGTCATAGTCGTCACCGGCTACGGCACAGTGCAGTCGGCGGTCCAGGCCATGAAGAATGGCGCCTACGACTACGTCACCAAGCCCTTCAGCGTGGACGAATTGAAGCTGCTGCTGGAGCGTGTGGCCAGCCATCTGAAGCTGAAGTCAGAGAACCGCCTGCTGCGTGAAAAGGTGAAGTCCAAGCAGGGATTCGGCGGCATCGTCGGCCGCGCTCCCGAGATGGAGAAGCTCTATCGCATTATCGCCAAGGCCGCCAACAGCGTGCATCCAGTGCTGATTCTGGGCGAAAGCGGCACGGGCAAGGAAATCGTGGCACGCTCCATCCACTATTCGGGTCCCTTCCGCGACAAGCCCTTCATCCCGGTTGATTGCGGATCTCTGGTTCCTACGCTGATCGAGAGCGAGCTGTTCGGCCACGTGAAAGGCGCATTTACGGGCGCCAACCAGGCCAAGGATGGACTGATGTCCATGGCCGAAGGTGGAACCATCTTTCTCGACGAGGTGGGCGAACTCCCCGTTGACCTGCAGGCCAAACTGTTGCGGGCGATTCAGGAAAAGGAGATTCGCCCCGTGGGCAGCACACGGCGCGTGGCTATCAATGTGCGCATCCTGGCCGCCACCAACCGCGATCTGGAACAGGCTGTGATGCAGGGCGCCTTTCGCCGCGATCTCTACTTCCGCCTCAACGTGCTGAGCCTACGCATCCCCGCGCTGCGCGAGCGCCGGCAGGACATCCCGCTGCTGATCGCTCATTTTCTGGAGCGAATGGCGCGTACCTCCGGACAGGAGAAGACGCTCAGCGACGACGTCCTCAAAGTACTGCTCGCCTATGACTGGCCGGGGAATGTTCGTGAACTGGAAAACTGTCTCGAGCGGGCGTACGCCTTCACCAGCGGATCGCTGATCCAACTCACCGATCTCCCCGTTGAGATCGCCCACCTGCCCGCTCCCGCGCCGTCGCCGGGGACGGGCAACGGGAACACGAAAATCATTCCCATGGCGGAACTTGAGAAGCAGACGATCATAAACGCGATCACAGAACTCAACGGCGACAAGCTGCAGGCCGCCCGCCTGTTGGGCATCGGAAAAACGACCCTGTACCGAAAACTCAAGGATTACGCGATGGAGGGATACCAGCATTGAGTGTTCGGTTCTGAACCCTCTGCCGGGCGGCGGGTTCCGCAACGGGAAGCATCTTCGTCGCCGACGACGCTAAGCCCAGTCTTTTCAGGGCAGCTTGCGGTGGCGGCAGGCGTGCTATTAGAAGAGCATGATTCTACTCATTACACCGTCAGCACGTGGCCAACAGTGCACCGAGTCCTTGCAAGCCACCACGGGCCAGGAAACGCACTGGGCGCAAAACCTGCAGGAGGCCGTTACCCGCCTGCGCGAACAGACCTACGCGGCGGCAGTGATTGACCAGTTCTTGCTCGAGACCGAACCGCAGGAGAGCGAGCAGATGCTGGAACATCTCGGGACCGCCTTTCCCGTCTACATCAATTTCGCGGTGACGGGAATGGAGCGTCTGGTGCGCGAGACACGCTCAGCCCTGCATCGCCGCCAACACGAGGAGTCCACCGCCCGGCGCGCCGTCAAAGAACAGATGCGCAGCGAAATGTGCGAGACCTTGACGGCGATGCTTTTGTCCTGCGAACTGGCGATGTCGGTGCCCGATATCCCCGTCCCCGCGGTGGTCAAAATCCGTGCCATTGACGAACTGGCGCGCGAATTAAGACTCCGCCTGCAAGTGAACTGATCGGGCGCACAGGGCGGCGCGTAGAAGCTGTCGCACAACAGGTTTGAGTGGGGCCGGCCTCAGTTTCTAGCCTGCCCAGTCGTGGGCCCGATAAAATTGTTTCACCCTGCTGAACTGTTCCTACTAGAATAGGTGTGCGCACGGGAGATGCCTTGCTCCACGCGGCATCTCGCTCATTCTTCCGGAGGTTCTGTGCACATCCTGGTCACGGCCGACACCCTATCGGCGTCGTGGACCTATACCCGCGAACTGGTCGCGGGCCTGGTCACGCGCGGCGTGCGGGTCACGCTCGTCAGCTTCGGCGAAATCCCGCTGCCGGAGCAGACTGCCTGGATGGACCACCTGCATGGCCTCGACTACCGGCCGACTGCATTCCGGTTGGAATGGATGCAGGAAGCGGAAGAAGACTTGCCCGAATCGTCCGCCTTCATGGCCGCGCTGGTTCGCGAATTGCGCCCCGATGTGCTGCACTTCAATCAGTTCTGCTACGGCGATCTGCCCGTGGACGTGCCTCGGGTGGTGATGGTGCACAGCGATTTGATGACCTGGAGGGAAGCGGTTCAGGACCGAACTCCGCGATGCCATCCCACGAAATGGTACCGCGAGACGATTACGCGCGGGATCGGTGGCGCGGATGTCGTGGTTGCTCCGTCGGCCTGGATGCTCGACCGAATCTGTGAGTGCTACGTTCAGCCTCGCCGGGGCAAGATAGTCTATCCCGGGCGCAACCCAATTTTCTTCAATCCTTACATCAGCAAAGACGATTCCGTGCTGGCCGTGGGGCGCCTGGTGGACGCCGGTAAGCAGGTGTTCCTGCTTACGCAGCATGAGCATCCGGTCCCGGTATGCATCGTCGGCGCCGACCAGACCGTGGCCGTGCCACGCCTTCCGATCCGAGCCGATGTCAAAGTCGCCGTGGCTGAGACCTCCGTCGCCGTTTGTGGCCCGCAGACCGAGGCGCAACTGCGCGCGCTCTACAGCCGCGCATCCATCTTCGCCGCTACAGCGCGTTACGACCCCTTGGGTATGCAGGCCATCGAGGCAGCGCTGTCACGGTGTGCGATCGTGGCCAACGATATTCCCAGCCTCCACGAAATGTGGGGCGACGCGGCCCTCTATTTTCGCACCAACGACGCTGCCAGCCTGGCTGCCAGCATTCGCCGGCTGAACGAAGACCGCACCATGCGCCGGGCATATGCCGAACTCGCCTATGCCCGCGCTCGCGAACGCTTCAGCAGCAAGCGCATGATCGAGGACTACCTGCAGCTTTACCGTGATTTGGTTTCAGTTCGCTCCGCTGCCGCCTAGAGTCGGACTATTCATGGGGATTGCTGCGGCTTTGAAAGGGCGCGGCTTCCAGTTTCTAGCCTGCCCTGAGCGAGCGCCAGCGAGCCGAAGGGCGTCGACACGGGCAAAAACAATTCCGGCTTTAGCCGCAGTGGTGAGCCCTTTGGAACATAACTGCGGGATGAGAAAGAAAACGGCAACGCGTTTGCCCCGGCGCTGAAGCCCCAATTTTCCTGTGAGCCACGGGCGGCGCGGCTGGAAGCCGCGCCCTTTCAAAGCCGCTTCATGAATGATGCAGCCTGGAGCCGGCCCTTATACACTATCCCCGCCGTCATGGTATCTTCTTATGCTTACTAGAAACTAGTAAGGTTGGAGGATTTATGGCACAGGTGAAAATCACTGTCAGACCCAACGGCCCGCTGCGGGTCGAAGCTCCCGAAGGCTCCGTCGAACTGGTGGACGTAAACGGTACTCCGTTCGACCTTACCGGCAAGCCCGCATTTGCACTCTGCCGCTGCGGCGGGTCGGTCAACAAGCCCTTCTGCGACGGCGCTCACAGCCGCATCGGTTTCCAGGGTGCGGAGTTAGCGGTGAAAAAAGCTGAAGGCCAGGCCTGATCCGAACTTTCTCGGACCGAGAGCCGAGCCAACCTGGATAATTCTCGATTGCCGATTTTCAGTTGCCGATTCAATGACCTGTGATGCGCGGCTTTTCAATCGAAAATCGACAATCGGAAATCGACAATCGATCCGGCGGAGGAAACTGTGCGCGATTCACGAGATCGGGAACTGGGAATGCACCGCAGGATTACGCGCCGTGATTTCATCAACGGCGTAGCGGTGACAGCCGGTGCGGCGATGATGCCGTGGCGTCTCCTGGCTGCCGACGATTCCCGGGATCCTGAAAAATCCCCCGACTATTATCCACCTGCTCTCACCGGCATGCGCGGCAGTCATCCCGGCTCATTCGAAGACGCCCACAGTCTGCGCGATGGCACGTTTTGGGATTCGGCGGGCAAGCCGGAAGACACTGCCGAAACCTACGACCTGATCATTGTCGGCGGGGGCATCAGCGGCCTGGCTGCAGCGCATTTCTACCGCAAGACGGCGGGCACAAAAGCCCGCATCCTGATCCTCGATAACCACGACGACTTCGGCGGACACGCCAAGCGCAACGAATTCCAGGTGGGCAACAAGACGCTAATCGGTTATGGGGGGACGTACTCGATCGAGAGCCCGGAACCTTACAGCGAAGTCGCCAGGAAGGTGATCGAAGAATTGGGCATTGACGTAGCCAGCTTCCCCAAATATCTGGACAGAAATTTCTATGGCTCCCTGGGGCGAGTTCCCAAGATCTTCTTCGACAAAGAGACCTTCGGCACGGACAAACTGGTAGATGATCCCTATCCTTTCCCGGGAGGTGAGACCTACGACCTCAATGTCGCCGGCGGCGATGCCTGGGCGCACTTCATGGCCGAGGCGCCGATTGCAGAGCAGGCGCGCAAAGATGTATCTCGTTTATGCCGGGAAAAGAAAGACTATCTTCCCGGCCTCAATTTCGAGCAGAAGAAGGCGCGTCTGGCGCGCACCAGTTACGCCAGCTTTCTGACCGAACTGGTGGGTGTGCACCCGGATGTCGTCCGCCTCTACCAGACCGTTTCTCAGCCGCTGTTTGGCGTCGGCATTGAAGCGGTCCCGGCGCTGGATGCATCCGAGACCGGATATCCAGGCTTTAGCGGAATGGGCTTTGAAGCATCCGATCTGAGCAATGAGCGGAAGTATTTCTTCCACTTTCCCGACGGCAACGCCACGATCGCCCGTCTGCTGGTGCGCGCGCTGATTCCAGAAGCCGTGCCGGGGAACTCCGCGACCGATGTGGTTACGGCGAAGGCCAACTATGCGAAGCTGGACGACGCCCGCTCGCCCGTGCGTATCCGTTTGAACAGCATCGTGCTGCGAGCCAAGCATCTGGGCGGCGCGGCCAGCGCCAAGGAAGTCGAAGTCGCCTACGCCCGCGGTGGCAAGGTGTTTACCGCGCGAGCCGGACACTGCATTCTGGCCTGCTGGAACATGATGATTCCGTACCTCTGCGAGGAATTGCCCGATGCTCAAAAAGAGGCGCTGGCTTTCGAGACCAAGGTGCCGTTGCTCTACACCAACGTGCTGTTGCGCAATTGGACCGCGTTTCAGAAGGTGGGAGCGAATTCGATCTATGCTCCGGGCGGCTACCATACTCACGTGGACATGGATCTGCCGGTCAGCATTGGGGAGTATCGCCATCCCAGCTTGCCCGAGGAGCCGGTCGTGCTGCACATGAGCAAGGCTCCGTGCCGCGCCGGCCGGCCCGCGCGCGAACAACACCGCCTGGGGCGCATGGATCTGTTCAGCACCACCTTCGAAGATATAGAGCGCGAGATTCGCCAGCAGTTGGCGCGGACGCTCGGGCCGGGCGGTTTTGATCCCGCGCGCGATATCCTGGCGATTACCGCCAACCGCTGGCCCCACGGCTACTCCTATGAGTACAACAGCTTGTTCGATAAGTTCGTGCTGGAAGGTGGCGAAACGCCGTGCGAGAAGGCGCGCAAACCCTACGGCCGGATCTCAATCGCGAATAGTGATGCGGGCGCCTATGCCTATACGGACGAAGCCATTAATCAGGCGTGGCGCGCGGTAGGAGAGATTACAAAAAGTTAAGGCACTTGCCAGTCAAGCGCGTAGATTTCCTGGCTGCTGGTGTCGCGAATCAGCAGCGGGGAATCATCGGGTGTCAAACCGGTCCACGGGCCAAAATCTCCCCAGTAACGACGCATTTCCTTCAGGCTGACCAGTCGCTCCAGTCTGCGATCCGAAATTCGAAGGCGAAAGAAGGCGGGATCGTCGGTGAGGGTCGTGTCGAAATAAATGTATTGCCCGTCATGCGACCAGGTGGGATACCCCATGGGCATGCTCAGTAAATCTTCCCATTTCTGGGTGACACGATCGAACTGCAGCAACTTTAGCGAGTCGCTCGTAATTGCCGCAATGTGTCTTCCGTCCGGGGACCAGCGAGGTGAAAACAGCTGCTTCGCATCCGGCAAGAGAGAAACTTTCCCTGTCTCCAAATCAACCGTCGCTATGCCCGGTCCTTCAACTGGAGTCCCGCTCCCCGCCGAGTTCAGGGTCAATACGATTGATTTCCCATCCGGTGACCAGCCGGGATCGTAGCCAGACTCAGCGCCCGGCAGGAGCTCGCGTAGGCCCGTGCCGTCGCTCGAAAGCAGGTATGCACGCCAGCCGGTCTTCAGGGTTGCACCCATGAACACGATTTGTTTGCCGTCCGGCGACCACTGGGGCAACCCGGCGATCATGCCTCCAAAGGTAAACTGCACTCTTTCACTCCCGTCGACTCGGCTCCGCCAAAGCTGACGGTCGGGGACGGAGACGTACGCCACCCACTTTCCATCGCGAGAGAAGGCCAAATCACTTACCGATATACCGTCCAGAAAAGGCGCGAAGCCCGACTTGCTGTCATAGCGCACGAGTTCGCAGCGGGGCTGCGACCCAACCGCGAATATCCTCCTGCCGTCCTTGCTGGGCAGAGAACGGCCGAAAGGCAGCGGTCCGTTGGTCAACTGCACAGGTTTGGTCTTTCGGCCGAACCATGAAGATTCGCGGCCGAGCGCCCACAGGCCCTCTCGACCGTCTCGAAAGCTCTCGAACAGAAAATACTTTCCGTCGGGAGTCCACTTGCCGCAACAGTCCCGCAGATCACTGTTCCAACCAGGGAGCAGGGGATGGGAGCCCGTGCCATCGCGACGCATTTCCCAGATGGCGCTGGCGCCGTTTCTGGTATCGACAATGTCGAAGCGAACCCGGCCGCCATCAGGTGAAAAGCTGAACCCAATCACCAAGCCGCCCAAGGTCACCAGCTTGCGGGCTTCACTGCCATCACTCGTCGCGACGTAGATGTCCGGGCCCTTGGAGAAAAAGAGCTGGCTCCCGTCAGGCGACCAAGTCGCCGAGTCAACGATGAAGTCGCCCAAGCGCCGCGGCGCCCCGCTGGGCAAGGGCAAGGACCACAGTTCACCTCCCTTGTCCGTTCCTCGAAAAACACTTAAAAGAAGTGCCGAGCCATTCGGAGCCACATCAAGAGCCGCGTTATTCTCGAAAGGAGTCGACAGTACACTGGTCTCACCGCCAGCAACGGAAACCTGGCTGACCACGAAATGATCCCCTCGTAATTCTGTTAAATAGAGCCGTTGGCCATCGGTAACGATGCCCCCTTTAGACATCTCGTCGTGCGTGATTTGTGTGTAGCCCAGAACCGTTGGCTGTGGGGAAGGAGCCAGCCAGTACGCGGCGGCCGCCAACAATAGGACGAGCAGGGGAGCGCCCGCAAAGAGGACGAGGCGTTTCCGCCGAGTTGAAGGCGCAGACGCCGCGTGGATTAGGATTGGCTCTGCCGGTGCCGATTCCGGCTCGACCAGTTGAATCTGATCGGAGTCTGCGGCGCCGTTGACCGGTGCGATAAATCGATAGCCGCGGCGGTGGAGCGTTTCGACAAAGCGTGGATTCTCAGCGTCGTCATTTAGGGCCTGCCGAAGTTTCTTGACCGCGCTGTTCAAGTTGAGGTCGAAGTCAACAAAGGTGCCGTCGGGCCACAACTTCCGGTGTAACTCTTCCCGGGTCACAACGGCGCCCGGCCGCTCCAGAAGCATCGCCAGAACCTGGAACGGCTGCTCCTGCAGCTTGATCCTTACCCCGCTCTTGCGCAGTTCGCGAGCGTCCACATCGAGTTCGTAAACGCCGAATCGGAGAGATTTGGAATTCGATGCCGGCAGGGCCATCCACTTCACCCCTATGTTTCAAAAGAGTTTACACCAATTGCGGTTCTGAGCGGTTAGACGCAGCGGGTCACATTCTGTTTGTTCCCTTGCGTTTTCATGGGGTTAGCTGGCCATATTCGTTCCTAAAGCAGACCATTGCCCATCCATTGTGCTGCCCCGGGTCTCGGGCGAAAGTGCACACATTCGCCGCAGAAAAGCGGCCGGGCTTGGCGGGGTTCAAGCTGGGCTGGCAAATCAGAAAAAGGAGACTTCCATGAAAAAGCAAACTCTTATGGGCATCGGTCTGGCACTGGGGATGGCTGTGCTTCCAGCTTATGCCCAGGGCGGTGGCGTGCGGGCAAACATACCTTTCAAGTTCGTGGTCAGCGGGAAGATCTTGCCTGCTGGCGAATACACGATGACCGCCAACGCGCATCTGGTCAAAATCCAAGACGGCCATGGCAAGCCGGTCGCGCTGGTGTTGGCCGACTACGTCTCGGGCGGCGCGGGCAGCGGGAGCGGCGAGATCATTTTTCACTGCTATCGCGACCTCTGCCTCCTTGCGGAAATCTGGTCCCCTGTCAAGGGCGACGGTCGCAAGTTGGCCACAACCCGAGCTGAGGCAGAGCTGGCGAAGGAAGAAACCGGAAAGTATTTCGCAGTTCTCGGAGAGGGATCTCGAAAGTAGAAGGTGGTGCAGTTTGCGAACAACGATTCGTGTCACGGCATCGCTTGAGGGGTGCCGTCAACGGCGCAAGAGGCGACGCCTCAGAGTCCTTTGCGGTACCTAAGGCATACCCTGATACGAGCTCTTTTCCAGACTGCACCACCACCGAAACTCGTGGTCCGCTGGCCGACGGATCATCGATCAATCTCGCTGTCCGTTTCTCAGGTGCGCGGCCTTGTCGCGTGCCTCCTGAGCCTGTTGCGTCATACCTTTGGCCTGGTACGCCTCGGCTAGAGCATTTTCGAGATCGGGATCGTCGCCGCTCCTTTCCTTCTCTTTGAGGTAGGCGGCGATGGCCTCGTCGTACATCTTGAGCTTTCCGTAAGACCGGCCCATTTCGCGATCGAGACCGGCGAACAGCGCACCCAATCGACTCGCGGTCTTGAACTCCTCGATCGCGGCCTGATCCTTATCTTCGTCGGCCAGCGCTAAAGCCATTCCGTAGTTGCCATAAACGTCGTCAGAATCTTGAGCGAGAACCTGCTTGAACGTGACTTCGGCGTCCTGAGGACGCTTCTCGGCCAGATACACCATTCCGAGTTCCACTCGGGCGTGAGGATATTGTGGTTGCAGGTCAAGCACCTTCTTGAACTCAGCCTCGGCTTGAGGAAATTGCCCTGCGTTGAAGTAGGCGTTCCCCAGCGCGTAGCGCGCCGGCACAAGATTGGGTTGCTGCCGGACGACTGCCTGCAGTTGAGCGAGGGCACGGCCGGGTTTGTTGGATAGCGAGTCGATGGCCCGTTCAATTTGAAAAGGAGTACCGCGCCAATGCTGGACCCAGAGCGCACTTCCCGCCACGGCGAGAGCGGTCACGGCAAGAATACTCACGCGGCGCAGGGGAGCGTCGTGATGCGGCGCGAGGCGCGCGATCAGGGCGCCGAGGATCAATCCGCTGACGAGTCCTCCAACGTGGCAGGCATTGTCGATGCCCTGCGACAAGGTGCCAACATACAGGCTGAAGCCGCAAAAGAAAAGGAGACTGCTCAGCGTGCCCTTGATGGAAATGCCCGAGAGAGTGAACTCGCCGAGATAGAACGACGCAATTAGCGCGCCGGACAGGCCAAAAAGCGCACCCGACGCGCCAACACTCAGCACTCCAGGATTCCACGCCACGCTCGCCAGCCCGCCCGCGACGCCCGTGATGAGGTACACGGCGGCGTAGGTCCAGCGCCCGTAGAGAGACTCGCAGAGCGGGCCCAGGTTCCACAAGCACCACATGTTTATGGCGATATGGAAAAAACCGCCGTGAAGAAACATGTAGGTCAGCAGCCGCCACCAGTCGCCGGACAAAGTGTAGGGACCATAATTGGCGCCGAAGTGCGCAAGCATTTGCCCGGTGAAGTCCATCGAGGGGCCGCTCGCCAGCACCATCGCGAGAAAGACGGCGATGTTAGCGCCGAACAGCACATGACTGACGGTGACGCTGGCCTCGCGCCGGACCCAGGGCGCGGGCATGACAACCTGCTTGGCATCCTCGCCGCTATCGTCGCGCTGCGCGGCCTCGTGCTGCTTGCACCACCGACAAATCTTCCCGAACGTGAGCGGAGGAAGCTGTCGGCCGCATCGAATACAGTTCGCCATATCGTAAGAAAAGAGTATCAGTAGTCGGCTAGGTTGTGGGAAGAGCACGGTTTCAGCGGCGCGCTAAAGTCGACGTGGAAGAGCGGCGCTTCAGCGCCGCGTACGACGCGAGAACGAACGCGGCTTTAGCCGCTGAGGGCCGTCGGCTCAATGAATGGTCTTGGTCTTCCGCGACATGTAATCCATCAGAAGATACTGCCCCAGCGTGTAGGGCGTGGTGAAGTAGGCTTTGCCGCGGCACATCTCAGTGACCTTCTGCACGAACTGCACCAAGCCAAAATCCGACGCCAGCATGAACGTGTTGATGAGCACTCCCGCGCGTTTGCACTTCGAGACTTCTTCCAGCGTCTCGCTCACCACCAGCGGGTCGAGGCCGAAAGCATTCTTGTAGATGCGTCCGTCTTCCAGCGTGAGCGCCGAGGGCTTGCCGTCGGTGATCATCACGATCTGCTTCATGTCTTTTCGTTGCCGCTGCAGGATCCTCTGTGCCAGCCGCAGCCCTTCGCGCGTGTTGGTGTAGTAGGGGCCGACCTGTACCCGCGCCAATTGGGATAAGGGCATCTCCTCCGCTGAATCATGGAAAAGCACCAGCGAAAGCGAGTCGCCGGGATACTGAGTGCGAATGAGATGCGACAAGGCCATCGCCACTTTCTTAGCCGGCGTGAAGCGGTCTTCGCCGTAGAGAATCATCGAATGCGAGCAGTCGAGCATGAGCACCGTGGCGCACGAGGACTGGTATTCGCACTGGTGCACCTGCAGGTCCGGATATTCGATGTTGAGCGGCAGGGTTAGCCCTTCGCGCTGGATGGCGCTCGAGAGCGTGGCCGTGATGTCGAGATTGAGCGTGTCGCCGAACTCGTAGGTTTTTGACGATCCACTCGCCTCGATGCCGGTGGCGAGATCGCGCGTGTCGTGCCGTCCAAAGCTCGATTTGCCCAGCGATCCCAGCAGGTTGCGCAGGGCTTTGAATCCGAGGAAATCAAGACTCTTGTCGGTGACTTCGAAGCGGGCCTGCTGGGCCGTGCCAGTCTGCCCTCCGACGCTCGACTGCCTCGCCGGATCGTGCGGCTCATCCACGGAAATGTAGTCTTCCTGCTGCATGCGCTCGATGAGCTTCTCGATCAACTCGTCAAGCTGCCCTTCCATCTGCATCTGCTCGATCTTCTCCCGCAGATTCTCATCGAACATGTCTCCGTTCAGCAACGCCTGCTCGATCGCACGCTTCAATTCGTCGAGGGTGTGCTCCCCTTCAGGCATCTCGTACCAACTGGAATCGGGGAATCCGCTCCGCAGCAGATAGTCGGACAGCGTGCTGAGCAGGTCCTCCAGGCTCATTTCGCCGGCGGGGTCGGGAACGTATTTGGAGTAGCGAATGCGCTTCATAAAAGCAGGGGCCGGGGCTCAGTGGTCAGGGACCAGTCCGTCATGGTTTTGTTGGCCATTCATCCCTTCGGTTAGTTCAGTTTCGTGTCCGGTCACGAGCTGCGTCGCCGTTTGGCGAACATCCGCCAAATCAGGCTGAGCACCCAAAACACGAGCGTGTACAACACAACGTCCAACAGCAGCCCGGGAACTTGCCAGGGCAACACGCTGGTGGAACCACTTGCGTAGAACCCAAGCCAGGCGAAAACCATGTCCACGAGGACAATGCCGGGCCAGAGCAAAATTGCCAGCGGTCCATTGAAGGCAAGAATCGACCCCAGCCCAACCACCGCGCAAAAAACCAAACTCGCAATCGAGCATCGAAATAGCAGTTTCATCCGTAGATTAGCGCGGCTCGTTCATTGTCATTCGCCGCTGCCCCCTGACCCCTGACCCCTGTCAGTTGAACTGCCTTCGCTGCCGGTACGGCCGCTCCTCTGGCTCGAAGGATCTCTCTCGCACCGGCTCCGGCTTCTTTTCTCCTGCCTTGAACACGCGCTCCTCGCTGCGCCCGATGCGTTTATGCGCGTGCAGGCCCTCGAGGATGAATTCTGCTGCCGATACCTGCAGCTCAGGACTCTCCTTCTGCGACACGCGCAGCGGGCCGAGCTTTTCGACCAGTCCCTGAATTTCCTTCAGATTTTCGAGCGCTTCCTCCGCGGGAAGCGAGTCCGACAGCTGGATTTCGCCGCCCAGGTCGAACCACTGCACAATCTGCTGCATGTTAGCGCCGGTAAAATATTCGTCGTATGTCTTGGCGATGGCGGTGCGGATCAGCTCGCGGCCCACATGGTCGGCGCCTTTCATCTCGCCTTCGTATTCCAGTTCAAGTTTGCCGGTAATCGCCGGCAAGGCGGCGTAGACGTCGCTGATCCGGGGCACGACCACCTTCTCGTCGTTGCGAATCGCCCGCCGCTCCGCGTTGGAAATCACGTTCTCGATCGCACTGATCGGCAGACGCTGGCTGACGCCGGAACGCTTGTCGATCTTCTTGTCCTCGCGCGCAGCGAAGGCCACGCGCTCAATGACTTCCTGCACGTACTTGGGCAAGTGCAGAGGATGGCCATTGCGGCGCGTCCACGCTTCCTGCGCCGTGATGGCGATTCCTTCATCTACCGTGGCCGGATAGTGGGTGCGAATCTCCGAGCCAATCCGGTCCTTGAGCGGGGTAATGATTTTGCCGCGGGCCGTGTAGTCTTCCGGGTTGGCGCTGAAAACCAGGGCGACGTCAAGCGGCAGCCGGATGGGGTAGCCCTTAATCTGCACGTCGCCTTCCTGCATGATGTTGAACAGGCCCACTTGGATTTTTCCGGCCAGGTCGGGAAGTTCGTTGATGGCGAAGATGCCTCGATTGGCGCGGGGCAGCAGGCCATAGTGAATCGTCAGCTCACTGGATAATTCATGGCCGCCGCGAGCCGCCTTGATGGGATCAATGTCGCCAATCAGATCGGCGATGGTCACATCGGGCGTTGCCAGCTTCTCCACATAGCGCTCGTCGGGGGTGAGATATGCGATAGGCGCGGCGTCGCCCAGGCGCGCGACCTCTTCGCGGCAGCGGCGGCAAATCGGCGAGTACGGATTGTCGTGAATTTCGCATCCCGCAAGATAGGGCAGGTGAGGATCGAGCAGCGACGTCAACGCGCGCAGGATGCGGCTCTTGGCTTGGCCGCGCAATCCCAGCAAAATGAAATTGTGCCGCGAAAGGATCGCATTGATGATCTGCGGCACCACCGTGTCCTCATAACCCACGATGCCCGGGAACACCGGAGTGTCAGCCTTGCGGCGCAGGCGGGCAATGAGGTTCTCGCGCACTTCGTCCTTGACACGGCGTTCCCGCAGACGCTCTTCGGAGAAAATACTGCGGCGCAGATCAGCCAACGTGCGCGGAAGACTCATGGATGCGACCCCCACAGAACTAACTTGCCCTCGATTATACGCGTCCCGGCGGCCGGCGTTGTCAGACGTTGCCGGTTTGCCGACCGGCGCGCTGCTCAGTGTACGCGCCCGTTGCCACCGGCCTTTTCGCGCGCCCGCGCCGCACGGCGCAGCGCCGGCAGAATGTTCTCCAGATGCGAGGCGAGCGACTGCATGCGCTGGCTTTCCGAGCGCATGGCAAGCAGGCTTTGTTTGAAATCGAGATCGAGTGGCAGAGCGCCGGCGAGATGATAAGAAAGTGCCTCCTGGTTGGGGTCGGGAAGTTCCTGTGCTGCTCCAGCGAGTGTGAGAATCTCGCGCAGGAGCTTGATCGCCCGCTCCGTGTCCGCCTGTGCCGGAACGCCGGGTTCATCCGGAATCGGCATGATTTCCGCCCGCAGAAAGGAACGCTCCTGATTCAGTTCGAGCACCTCAAACCGGCTCCGGCCCTCCACCACCAGATCAAGGCGGCCGTCGGAATACTTCTTTGTGACCGCAACAATCTCCGCCGTGCAGCCGATCTCGGCGATGCCCTGCTCCAGAGCGCGTACCACGCCGAAGGGAGCGTGGTTGGCCAGACATTCGCCGATCATCTCCTTGTAGCGAGGCTCGAAAATGTGGAGGGGCAGCGGCGTTCCAGGAAATAGCACCAGATCGAGCGGAAATAAAGGCAGCAGAGCCAAGGACTCTCCAATTTGCAAGCGCGCAGCGGCTAGCGGGCGTTTCGATTGTACGCCAGCGGGCCGGTCATCTTGACTTGCCGCGTGGCAGGGAATACAACGCGAGCATGAGACTTGCAGGCAAAGTTGTGGTGGTCACCGGCGCCTCCATGGGCATCGGCGAGGCGATTGCCAAGGCATTTGCGGAGGAAGGCGCAAGCGTGGTGCTGTTGTCGCGCGATGCCGGGCGCGCCGAAGCGGCACGCGCACGCCTGGGGTTCCCGGAGCGAACCGCCGCTTTTTCCTGCGACGTGCGCCACTCGGAGGAGATTGACCGCGTCCTGTCGCTGACCGTGCACCATTTCCATCGCGTGGACGTGTGGGTCAACAACGCCGGTCATGGTTTGCTTGACTCGGTGGCGCAGGTGGAGATGCCCGCCTTCCGCGAACTCTTTGACGCCAATCTGTTCGGCGCAGTCTCGGCCATGCAGGCGGTAATCCCAGTCATGCGGCAGCAGGGCGGCGGCACGATCATCAACATTTCCAGCGTGGCTGGCCACATTCCGCAGCCGTTTCACGCCGCCTACAGCGCCACGAAATTCGCGCTCAATGCGATCGGCAAAGGGGCGCGTATGGAACTGAAGAAGGACGGAATCCACGTGCTGACAGTCTGTCCCGGCTATGTGCGGACGGCGTTCGGCGAGCATGCGGCTCGAGGAAGGGACCTGAAACAGGTGCGCCCTCGCTCCATGCGCGGCGTCACCGTCGAGCGTGTGGCTCGCGCCACGCTGCAGGGGTACTCGAAGCAAAAGCGGGAAGTCATTGTGCCCTGGACCATGCACCTGCCGGTCAAGCTCTACCAGCTATTTCCGGCCATGGTGGAGTGGGGGATGGAGAAGATGGCAAAGTAAACAAGGTTTCAGAGTTTCAAGGTTTCGAAGTTTCAAAGTGAAGCCCGGTCACCTCTAAGCTCGAAACCTTGAAACCTTGAAACCTTGAAACCTTGAAACCTTGAAACCTTGAAACCTTGAAAGCTTGAAACCTTGAAACCTTGAAACCTTGAAACCTTGAAACCTCTCTACCCCATCTCGGCGAGCATGGCTTCCATCTCCGACTGCGCATGCAGATTGCCTGTGCGCCGTGCAGACGCGACGCCATCGTGCAGCATTTTCTTCGCGTCTTCGACGCGCCC
>Ga0209517_10004483_pt1 | contig 18312 bp, 16 predicted proteins | sample PeaSoiMetSII2010_FD_187695 | JGI IMG/M metagenome (GOLD analysis project Ga0209517, IMG submission 187695) | Peat soil microbial communities from Weissenstadt, Germany - SII-2010 (SPAdes) (version 2) | ecosystem: Environmental > Terrestrial > Soil > Wetlands > Peat | place: Germany...
TCTAGCCGGCGGCGGACCCGCGCGCAACGCGGTGAAGACGTTCGGTATGACCTGGAAATCGCCTTCGAAGAGGCCGTGTTCGGAATGAACGCCGAGATCCAGGTACCGCGCATGGAGGTCTGCGATCGCTGCAGAGCTTCGGGTTCCGAGCCGGGCACTACGCCGAGCACGTGTCCGACCTGCAACGGCCGCGGCGAAGTTCTCTACCAGCAGAGTTTTCTCTCGATTCGCCGCCCGTGCAGCACCTGCGGCGGAGCCGGACGGATCATCCGTAACCCGTGCAGCCAGTGCCGCGGGCAAGGTTACCGCCAGGTACAGCGCAAGCTCAAGATCAACATTCCCGCGGGAGTGGACGAAGGCACGCGCATGCGGCTGGCGAACGAGGGCCAGCCGGGCGCCAACAACGGCCCGCCGGGCGATCTGTACGTGTTCCTGAAGGTGAAACCGCACCCGTTCTTCGAGCGCCACGAAAACGACCTGCATTGCACCATTCCGTTGAACGTCGCCCAAGCCGCTCTGGGATGCGATATCGACGTGCCGACGCTCGAGGAACCCTATCGCCTCAAGGTTCCAGAAGGAACGCAGAACGGCGCGCAGTTCCGCCTCCGCCACAAGGGAGTGCCGGTCCTGAACAGCATCGGCCGGGGAGACCTGCACGTGCACATCGAGGTGCGCATTCCCAGCCGGCTGACGCGCGAACAGAAGAAGCTGCTGGAGCAGTTGCGCGATACGCTGCCCGTGGACAACGCGCCCAACGAGAAGGGCCTTTTCGAGAAGGTCAAAGACTACTTCATGTAGGAGGTAGGGCAGGCGGGGTACCCTCTGGGTCCGCCTGCCAACCCATGGACAACAAACTTCACCTAAAGCTCGTTCTCATCCTCGCGGCCGCATCCGCCGCTCTCCCCGTCTACGCCGCCAAAGACCCGGAAGTCGCGCGCTGGGAGCAAGAGGCGCGCAATGTCACGATCGTCCGCGACGATTGGGGCATCGCCCACATCTACGGAAAAAAGGACGCCGACGCGGTCTTCGGCTCGGTGTTCGCCCAGGCCGAGGACGACTTCAACCGCGTCGAGACCAACTACATCAACTCCATGGGGCGCCTGGCGGAGGCCGAGGGCGAGTCCAAAATCTATCAGGACCTGCGCATGAAGCTCTTCATCGATCCCGAGGCGATGAAGAAGCAATACGAGGCCAGCCCTCCGTGGTTGAAGACGCTCATGAACGCGTTCGCCGACGGCCTGAACTACTACCTCTCTAAGCACCCCGAAGTGAAACCGAGGGTCATCAAGCGATTCGAGCCCTGGATGGCACTGACTTTCACCGAGGGGAGCATCGGCGGCGATATCGAGCGCGTGAATCTCAACCAGCTTCAAGCGTTCTACGGCAAAGCTCCCACCACTCAGGCGTTCAACCGCCATGCTGAGGACCAGAGCCAGCCGGCCGAACCCTCGGGATCGAACGGCGCCGCCGTCGCGCCCTCCAACACCACCGCGCACCACGCCCTGCTGCTGATCAATCCCCACACCTCCTTCTTCTTCCGGTCCGAGCTGCAGATGGTGAGCGACGAAGGGCTGAATGCCTACGGCGCCGTGACGTGGGGCCAGTTCTTCATCTACCAGGGGTTCAACGACCGCACCGGCTGGATGCACACCTCCAGCGGCGTGGATGCCATCGATGAGTATCTTGAAACCGTGACGAAGCAGGGCAATGGCTTCGTTTACAAATACGGCAACGAGGAGCGTCCGCTGGTGGCTACGGAGATCACAGTGCCATACCGGACCGATCGCGGGTTGGCCGAAAAGAAATTCACCGTCTACTGCAGCCATCACGGGCCCATCGTCCGTGAGGCCAACGGCAAATGGGTGAGCATCCGCTTGATGCAGGAGCCCCTGAAGGCGCTTACGCAGTCCTACACGCGCACCAAGGCGAAGGACTACAAGTCGTTCCGCCAGACCATGGAGCTCCACACCAACTCGTCGAACAACACCATCTTCGCCGATGCCGACGGTGACATCGCGTACTTCCACGGCAACTTCATTCCCCGGCGCGATACCAAATTCGACTGGACCAAGCCGGTGGATGGCAGTACTCCCGAGACGGAGTGGCACGGACTTCTTTCCGTCGACGAGACGCCGCACCTGCTGAACCCCCAGAGCGGCTGGCTTTACAACACCAACAACTGGCCGTGGTCCGCGGCCGGGCCGAGTAGCCCGAGAAAGGAAGACTATCCCGCTTATGTCGAGAACGGTGGTGAATCCGCGCGTGGACTGCACGCCATCCGGGTCCTGCAGAACCGCAAGGATTTTACGCTCGACTCCCTGATTGCGGCCGCGTTCGATCCCTACCTCACGTGGTTCGAGAAGCCCATCCCCGCCCTGATCAAGGCCTGGGACGAGACACCGGCCGGCAGTCCGCTGAAAGCGAAGGTAGCCGAGCAGATCGGACTCCTGCGCGCGTGGGATCTCCGATGGTCGGCGACGTCCATCCCCACGTCCCTCGCGGTGTTCTGGGGCGAGGAGATCCGGCGGCGGGTGGGCGGCGGCAGACGAGGAGGCGGAGGCGCGTCCGCCGAGGACAACATCGAAAAGGCGCCGGCCGAGCAACTCCTACAGGCGCTCACGGCGGCCTCCGACAAACTCGCGGCCGACTTCGGAAGCTGGAAGACGCCGTGGGGGGACATCAATCGATTTCAGCGCCTCACCGGCGACATCGTCCAACCGTTCAACGACGCGGGACCGAGCATTCCCGTCGGCTTCACTTCCTCGCAGTGGGGCTCGCTGGCCTCATTCGGGGCGCGCGCCTACCCGGGAACCAAGAAGTGGTACGGCACCAGCGGGAACAGCTTCGTCGCCGTGGTCGAGTTCGGCGACACCGTGCGGGCCAAAGCCGTGACGGCCGGTGGCGAGAGCGGCAATCCGGCGTCTCGTCACTTCAACGATGAGGCCAAACGGTACAGCACGGGGGATTTGCGGGACGTCTATTTCTACCGCGCGCAGCTCAAGGGGCACACCGAGCGCGAGTACCATCCGTAAGGCGTAGCACAGGCAACCGCTCCCTACGCCGCGGCTCGGCAGGCGTATGTGCGGGCACTGGCGCGTGGACTGGGCCGAAAGGGACAGTACAGCATACGCATCAACGATCAGTGGCGGATTTGTTTTGAGTGGTCAGACGGAGCGCCGGGACCGTCAAACGTTGAGATGGTTGATTACCATTAGGAGTGCGATATGGGAGTGACCGCAATACATCCGGGCGAACATCTGGCTGAGGAGCTAAAAGAGCTCGGGATGAGCGCCGCCGAATTGGCGAGGAAGCTAAACGTGCCAACGAACCGCATTACGGGCATTCTGAACGGGCCGCGCGCCATCACGGGCGACACCGCCTTGCGCCTGGCACATTTCTTCGGCACCAGCCCCGAGTTCTGGCTCAACCTGCAGAGCCTTTACGAACTGCGTGTCGCACAGAGGAAGGCCGGAAAATCAATAAGGGCGCTTCCTAGATTGAAAGGTCCCGAGCGCATACCTGCTTGAGGTTGCACGGCCGATGAAGAAGCAACTAATCGCCATCGTGAGCAGCTCGATAAGGGCTGCAGACTTAACTGTCGACCGAAGGGGTGAGGGGTTCGGGTTGGCTCAGGAAACAAACTCCTGTTTCACGCCGTGCCTACTTCGGCATGTTGTATGCGAAGTTGAACTGCAGCACGATCCTGTCGCCCTTAAACTCGGGGGGGAACGGCGGAAAAGGCTGTGATGCGCTGATGCCCGCGACCGCGGCCCGATCCAGCGCTTCGGTGCCGGAAGCGCTGGCAATCACCAGGCGCGGAACGTTGCCGTCCTTGGCAATCGAAAACTGGATGGCCACGCTTCCCCGGCGTCCGTAACGGACGCTCTCCGGGATCACGGCCATCCAGTGCAGCTTGACGGAAGCCAGCACGCGGATCAGGTACGGCTTGAAATCCACTCCCATCGGGTCGCTCAGCAGTTGCAATTGGCTGGCCGGCGATCCGGGTGTCGGTGGAAGATTGACCGCCGCCCCGCCCGGACCCACGCTGCCCGAGTCGCCCACCGCCTGCCCGCCCGCGGAACCGGGGCGGCCCGCCTGGCGAAGCGCCTCCGAGACGGCGTTCCCCGGTATGGGGATGGCACTGTGGCCGGGCGCCACCGGGGGCGGCGGTCCGCCGACGTTCTCGAACGCCAGTTTCGGCTTCTCCACCGGCTGAATCTGCGGAATCGGCGGAGCCTGCAACTGCGGCAGGTCGGTCTTGGGTGGCTCTTTGATGGCGGTTTCGATCTTCGGCGGCTCGGGCAACGGCGGTGGTTTGGGCGCCGGCATCGAAGGGATTACGGCTTCGCGCGCGGCTGCCGGCTTGGGCGTGGAGGGCAGCGGCGCGGGGATGCGAATGCGCGGCCGAGGCTCGATTTCCGCGGCGTTGAACTCCTTGTTGACTTTGCCGGTGTTGGGCGCTTTCTGGGTCAACTCGGTGAGCGGGTCCATCAGCGGCGTAATCACCCGGTGGACCACAGCCAGTTGTCGAGGCGCCGACTGGTACACGCTGGCCGGCAGCAGCGCCAACGTCAGAATCGCGGCGGCATGCGCCAATACCGAGAGGATGGCCGCCTTCTCCGTGCGCGTGCGTGAGTTTGGATCGCCCCACTCGGTGAGCAGGTTCAGTTCGACGTCAGACGGCGGTAAACCTACGGTTTCCATCCCGCTACCAGGGCTCGCGAGACCACTTCGGAGTGCTCCTTGATTTTATCAAGAATCGCCATCGCGACCCCAAGGGTTTGACGCGCGGAAGGGCCGGAACATTTCGGCGGATTTCGCGTTTCCACGCAATCCAGGAAGGAATCGAGCTGTAGTTTGAGAGGCTCGGCCTTGGTTACCGGAGCCTGCTCGAAGCCGATGCGCCCCCCATCGCCTACCGAAAAGACCGCCAGGTCCTGCCGGCTGTAATCCAACGACAAATACTGCGCCGGCTGGAACAGGCGCAGTTTCCGCACCCGCTCGGTGGAGATACGGCTGGCGGTCAGGTTGGCCACGCACCCGTTGGGAAACTGGAGTCGCACATTCGCGATATCCACCTTTCCGGAAAGTATGGAAATGCCCGCGGCGCGGATCTCCAGCGGCTCGGCGCGGGTCAGCGCCAGCACGATATCCACGTCGTGAATCATGAGGTCGAGCACCACGTCCACGTCGAGGCTGCGGAGGCTGAACAGGTTGAGGCGGTGGATTTCGAAGAACAGGGGCAGGGTGGCTCGCCGCTCCATTTCCAGCACGGCGGGATTGAAACGCTCCAGGTGGCCCACCTGGAGGATGCGGCCATGCCGCTCCGCCGCGTCAGTCAATCGTGCGGCGGAATCGAGATCGGGCGTGATGGGTTTTTCGACCAGCACGTCGATTCCCGCTTCCATAAGGGCTACGGCAACTTCTTCATGAGCCGTGGTCGGCACGGCGACTACGGCCGCATCCACCTGCCCTTTCAGCCCGGAGGCGGACGTGAGTGCTTGTGCGCCGTGGAGTGCGGCGGCTTCGGAGGCGCGGGCGGGGTCGATATCGACCACCGCAGTGAGCTCTGCGCGCTCCGATTCATGGATGACGCGGCAGTGATTGCGGCCGAATTGGCCGGCGCCGACTACCGCTAGACGAAGTCTATTCATATTTCATCGAGATCGGCCAGGATCGTGGCGCAGGCACTCGTGCCTGCCGCATCGACACTCGTGTCGATGCTTGGCAGCTTGCTCCAAATGTCGATTTTTCTAAGCAACATTCGCCCCCTGTCCCACAATCGCAATATCGCCGGCGTTGGCCGCTTCCAGCAACCGATCGCGGTCGAGCATCAAGGTGCGGCCGGCCTCTACCGCCAGCACCGTCGTTCCGGTTTCGCGCATCACCGGAATCGTGTCGAGCCCCACTACGGGGACGTCAAATAACAAATGCTCGCGGCGGCGCGCCACTTTCACCAGGGCCATCGGACGGCCGTTCACCAGGGAGGCTGCCCGCCGCAACATGGCATCGGTGCCCTCCATGGCCTCTACGGCCACGCAGGCGCGCTCGCAGATCGCCACGCTCTGCCCCACGTCGAACCCCGCCAGCGCATTCGCTACGCGGCGGCCGTAATCCACGTCGCGAACCTCGTCCTTGCCCGGCTTGCGTTCCGTCATCACACCCTCGTTGGCGAGCAGCGGCTTCAGCAGCGAGGTCGAATCACGCAGATGAATCCCTTCATCCTCCAGAATCTGGATCACCCCGCCGATCAGCCCGTCTGTATTCTTCCACGGCAGCGATGCCAGCAACTTGGCCAGGCGCCAATCCGGCCGGATCGACGAGAAGATGCGCGCGTGCTTGACCTGGCCGCACATCACCACTTCGGTGATGCCTTCCTGCTTCAGGATCTCGATGAGCTTGCCCAGTTGCCCCAGCGAAATCCAGTGGCAGCGCGGCGCCATGGCTTCGACTTCGCGCGGCGCCTCCTCCTGGATGGCGATCACGGTGACGTCGTGCCCCAGCCGCTGCGCGCTTTCCAGCGCCAGCAGCGGGAAGCGCCCGTTGCCGGCAATGAGACCGTAGCGCATCACTTCACGACGCCGCGCTCCGAAGAGCGGATGAATTCCAGCAACTCCTCGACTTCGGGGCACGCCGGTACTTCCGCTCGGATGCGCTCGATGGCCTGCGACGTGTTGAGCTGCGCGCGGGTCAGCAACCGAATCGCGGTCTGCAGCGATTCGATCACGGTCTTGTCGAAGCCGCGCCGCTCCAGCCCCACACTGTTGGCGCCGAACACCGCCAACTCCGGCTTGTGGCTGGTGAGCGAGTACGGCATCACGTCCTGCTTCACCACGCTGTATGGCCCGATGAAGGCGTGGCGCCCGATGCGGCAGAACTGGTGAACGCCGCTGAACGGGCTGACGTCGGCCCAGTCTTCGATGATCACGTGGCCGGCCAACCCCACACTGTTGCCGAGAATAACGTGGTCGCCGATGCGCACATCGTGCGCCACGTGGGTGTAAGTCATGAGGAGGTTGTCGCTGCCGACGCTGGTGACCAGGCCGCCGCCGGCGGTGCCGCGATGGATGGTGACGAACTCGCGGATCCGATTGCGGTCACCGATGCGCGTTTCGGCGCGCTCGCCTTTGTACTTCAGGTCCTGCGACGCCACCCCCACGGTGCTGTACGGAAAGAAGAGATTGTCTTCGCCGATCCAGGTGGGGCCTTCGAGGTACAGATTGGCCATGAGGCGCGTGCGCGCCCCGATTTCCACTTCTGCCCCTACGATACAGTAAGGACCGATCTCGGCGCTCTCGGAGATCCGCGCCAGGGGGTCCACGATGGCGGTCGGATGAATCGGCATTGCTACGCTTGCGCGGCGGGCTTCTCTTCCTTATCCGCAAGTTTGCACATGACTTCCGCTTCGGCCACCACCACGCCATCCACCGTGGCCACGCCCGCCATTTTGGCGACGCTGGCTTTGCGCTTGATGACTTTCATTTCCATGCGCAGCGTGTCGCCGGGAACCACCGGCCTGCGGAAGCGCGCGTTTTCGATGGCCACCAACAGGACCAGCTTGCTGTGCCGGTCTGCGATGCTCTTCAGCACCAGCACGCCGGCGGCCTGTGCCATGGCTTCCACGATCAGCACGCCGGGCATGACCGGAAAATCCGGAAAATGGCCCTGAAAAAAGGGCTCGTTGTGGGTGACGTTCTTGATCCCGACGATGCGCTCGGCTTCCATTTCGACGATGCGGTCGACCAGTAGAAATGGGTAGCGATGAGGCAGAATCTCCCGGATTTCATTGATGTCCAAGATAGCCATGGAAGCGCTATTATCGCACGTGTGCCATGGCCGGATCGTTCCCGATTCCGAGCCGCGACCGTTAGTACCGGATGAGATTCTCTCCGAGATTGGCGAATCCGTCCGCGCTAACGGTTGCGGTTTTCTCTGCGCTCTCTGCTATCTCGGCGCTCTCAGGTGTTGACTTTCCCTTTTATTCGGCGCCTCGGCGCCTCGGCGTCTCGGCGGTGAGTTTGATTTTCGCTGGTCGAGGCGAAACCTCGCCTGTCATCTCTGCGGAACCAGCGGGTAGGTCTTGTCCCAAGAAGCCACGGTGCCGATCGGGTCGCCCGAGATCGTGATCTCCACCCGCCGGTTTTGTTCGCGGCCCGATGGCGACGAATTGGAAACGATCGGCCGGCTGCTTCCCAGGCCGCGAGCCGAAATCGCGTTCACCGGTACGCCGCTCCGCACCAGCGCATCCCGCACCGCGGCAGCGCGCTCATAGGAAAACTCCTGGTCGCGCGATTCGCTTCCCCCTTCGCTGGTGTGCCCGTCGACCTGCACGTATAGCCCGGGGTGGGTCGCAACAATCGATGCGATCCGCGAAACGCTCCCGTACACGTTGGGACTCACAGCGGTCCCGCGAAAATCGGCATCCGGCAGCGTTACCATCAATCCGCGCGGTGTGTCTCGCGCCATCGCCGCCGAGCTGAGTTCTTGCATCAACTCCACGCGCATCCCGGTCTTCTGGGGATCCACGCTAACCGAAGGCTGAGCCGGTTGCGTCTGCACGACTGCCGGAGGTGGAGCAGGTGCTTGCTGCGGCACCGCCCGCGCGCCAGCGGCTTCCGCCTCGGCCCGCGTGAGGGCCGTTCGCTCCTGTTCCAACTGCATGCGGTCAGCCGATTCCTGGCTCTGGGCCCTCTGCGCATCGGCTTCGGCGTGGGCTCGCAACTCCCGCTCTCTGGCCACCTGATCGCGCGCCTGGGTCAACTCCTCGTCCTGTTTGCGCTTGATCGTGATGGCGCGCGCGTCTTCCGCGGTCTGCGCCGCCCGCCGCGCCTCCGTCACTACCGTGCTCCGGTCCGCCTTCTGCATTTGATTCTGCTGCGCCACGCGCAATAACTCCTCGGCTTTGGCGAAGGTGTCGGGCGCGTATCGATCGGCCCCCATGGATTGAGCGATCTGCACCGCATTCTGTGCCTGATAGACTTCGAGCAGCGCCTCGTACCGGTCCATGGGCAACCTTTCGGCCTGGGCCTCCGCCGATTGGAAGCCGGCGGAAACGTTGTATGTGTAGTGGCCCCTGGGAAGCAATTCGTACTTGGCCTGCACCTGCTCGATGCGGCCCATCGTATCGGGGCGAACCTGGTTCTCTATGACCACTACATCGCTCGGCTGCCGCACGGCGGAATAGGGTTCGGCGGTTACGATCATGCCGAACGCCTGCAAGTCCGTGGTGACGTGCAAATGGGCGTGGTCGGAACTGCCCGGCAGCACCTCGCCCAGGTTCCTGGCATGTCCTTCCGGCGTGATCGCCCACAGCACGTAGGTCAGGTATTCGGCGCCAAACCGCGCCGGCGCCTCCAAGTGTTGGAACCGGGCGTCGATCTCCGTCCTGCCGGCCTTGGATTCCACCATCGCATCCCCTTTCGCCTTCGGCAGCAGCACTGTGCCGCGAAAGTCGACCGGCGTGGGTCCGCCGCGATACTGGTAATCCACCGCCTTGACCGTACGCTCGATTACAGTCACCTGGTAAATTGGAACGTTTTCGCGATCGGCAGGCCGGTTCTGACACCAGACGCCAATTGTACAGAACAGACCAAGTATTGTCGGCACAATCAATTTGCTCTTCATCGAACCTTGCCTCCCACATTGTTTGTCAAAGCACGACGGCTGCCAGAAAAAATTACCCATTAAGCTCCCCCACAATCGATCTGTTGACATTCGATATCGACATTCGATACGATAATCTTGTGTCCAAACCTGCGGAACTGTTGCAAGGCACACTCGACCTGCTGGTTCTCCGCACGCTCGAATGTGGCCCCTTGCACGGGGTTGCTATTTCCGACCGCATCGAACAGGTGACCCGCGGCGTTTTTGTTGTCGGACCCGGATCCCTCTTCCCGGCGCTCCACCGGCTCGCCGGAAAAGGATGGATCGAAGGCCAATGGAGCGAGCTGGAGAACAAACGCCGGGTGAAAACCTACACGTTGACCGCTTCCGGGCGCAATCGTCTCACCGAGGAAAAGCGCAATTGGAAGAAGGTCTTTACCGCTATGAACCGTGTGCTCGCGGAGGAAAGATAACCCATGTCCACTCGACGTCGGGTCGGCGCACTAATGAAGCTGCTGTTTCGCCGCGATCGTGTGGAAGAGGAACTGGACGCCGAGGTCGAGGCGTTCTACCAGACCATCGTAGACCGCTACGTCGAGCGAGGCCTGACGGAGCAGGAGGCACGCCGCCTGGCCCGCCTGAAATTCAACCCTCCGGAGCATGTTAAAGAGGAGGTCAGGGATGCGCGCACCGGCGCAGCCATCGCTTCGTTGGCGCGAGATGTGAAGTATGCGTTGCGCACGGTTCGGAAAGCTCCGGCTTTCGCCTCGGTGACGATCCTCACGCTCGCTCTCGGCATCGGCGCCAACGCTACGATCTTCTCCATGGTCAGCCGGTTTGTCCTGCGCCCTCCTCCAGTCGGCGATCCTGGCACGCTCATGACTCTCCACACTACCGAGCGGGGCGCGCGATGCTGCAATAACTTCTCCTGGCCCCTCTTCACCGATTTGCGCGAGCAAGCCAGATCGTTTTCCGGCATCGCAGGATACTACGAGCTGGTACCCGCCTCCATCGGAGGAAACGGCGAGCCGGAACGCGTGTGGGGCCAGGCCGCAACCGCGAACTTCTTCGACGTCGCGCAGCTCGCCATGACGCTGGGACGCGGCTTCACCCGCGACGAGGAGAATCTCCCCGTCGTCGTTCTCGGCCACCGTCTTTGGCAGCGCCGCTTCGGCGCAGATCCAGCGATCGCGGGCAAAACCATCACGCTCTCGGGCCGGCCTTTCACCGTGGTTGGCGTAGCGCCCCCTGCCTTCCGTGGCCTCGACCTCATACTCGATTGCGAGTTTTGGGTCCCGCTCGGCAACCTTGACCAGTTGCTGCCCAAAACCAGCAACCGCGAGTCGCGCTTCTACCACTGGGTTACCGCGGTTGGCCGCCTGCGGCCCGGCGTCACCCGCGCCGCAGCCGCGGCGGAGCTCGACGTACTGGCACGGCGCCTCGCCCAAGCTCACCCCGAGTCCGAGAAGGACGGCGGCTTCCGCTTCGAGCGCGCCGGTTCGCTCCCCCCGAGGGACAAGTCCGCGGTGATGGTGTTTCTCACTGCCGTTACGCTGGTGGCGCTCCTGGTTCTCTCGATCGCCTGTGCCAACGTCGCCAACATGTTTCTGGCACGCGCCTCCGGCCGCCAGCGCGAGATGGCGGTGCGCCTCGCTCTGGGAGCCACGCGCCGTCACCTCCTGGACCAGATGCTCACCGAAAGCGTGCTGCTGGCGCTCGGCGGAGGCCTCGCCGGCGCCGCCCTTTCGCTCTGGGCCACGCGGGCCTTAGCCGCCTTCCGCCTTCCTGCGCCGGTGCCTCTCGATCTCAGCATCAACGTCGACTGGAGAGTCTTGTTCTACACGTTCATCCTCAGTGTGGCTGCCGGCATTCTGCTTGGGCTCGCTCCCGCATGGGCGGTTGCCCGTCCCATCATCGCCAACGGACTCAAAGGCGCGGAGGGGCTGGCGCGCCCCGGCCATATGTGGAGCCTCCGCAACCTTCTGGTCGTCTCCCAGGTCGCCATGTCGCTGGTCCTGCTTTGTGCCACGGGCCTGTTCCTGCGCAGCCTCGAGAATGCCTCCCAAATGGACATCGGCTTCCGATCGAGCGGCATCCTCATGATGGCCGTCGATCCGCGGCTCCACGGCTACTCGCCCGAGCGCACCACGCAGTTCCTCGACCAGTTGCGCCAGCGCGCTGCTGCTCTTCCTGGCGTCACATCCGCCACCTACACCGATAGTGTGCCGCTCTCCGGAGGCAACCGGAGCGACGGATTTCGAGTCGTAGGACAGCCGGCCCCCACCATCGGCGTGGAACTGTACATGATCGGCCCCGGTTATTTCCAGACCATTGGAACGCCCCGCCTTGCCGGCCGTGATTTCGTCAAGGAAAGCCCCGCCGGGCCGAAAGTGGCCATCGTCAACGAGGCCTTCGCGCAAGCCTTGTTCCCCAACGGAAACCCGCTCGGCCGGCAAGTCACAGGAGGCGGCAGGACCTACCAGATCGTCGGCATCGTCAAGAACATCAAATCCCGTTTCCTCGGCGAGAACTTCCGGCCCGTTCTCTACCGCTCCCTCGCACAGGACATCGCCGCGGACCCAGCGTTCACGGGATACTCGGTGCTGGTTCGATTCACGGGTGACTCCGGGATGCTGGCGGGCGCCGTACGCCGGGAGATCCACTCGCTGGACCCCACGCTCGCCATATTTAACGTCGCCACCATGCAGGAACATCTCCGCGACGCGCTCTTCCTGCCGCGCCTGGCGGGAACGCTGTTCGGCGTCTTCGGCTTCCTCGGCCTTTCGCTGGCGGCGGTCGGATTGTACGGCGTGATGGATTACTGGGTCAGCCGCCGCACGCGCGAGATCGGTATTCGCCTGGCGCTCGGAGCGCGGGTTGGCAGCATCCAGCGGCTGATCGTTCGTCAGGGAATGGTGCTTACGCTGGTCGCCGTCGCGCCCGGTCTGGCCGCCGCATGGGCCTTGACGAAGCTCTTCACCAGCATTCTGTATGGTGTGCCTCCCCACGACCTGGCGATCTTCACGCTGGTGCCGCTGTTTCTCGCCGCCGTCGCGTTTCTGGCCTGCTGGCTTCCCTCGCGCCGTGCGGCCAGTGCGGAGCCTCTGATCGCGCTCCGCTATGAGTAGGGCCCCCATTCTAACGGTTAAACTGGAAGGGTTGACCGATCTGGATCAAATTCGCGACTGGCTGGCCCACGCAACTTCCGTGGCGGTGCTCACCGGCGCGGGAGTCTCCGCGGAAAGCGGGGTGCCGACCTTCCGCGGCGCGGGCGGGTTGTGGAAGGATTACAAGCCGGAAGAACTGGCCACCGCCGAAGCCTTCGCGCGCGACCCGCGGCTGGTGTGGGAATGGTACAACTGGCGGCGCGAGATCATCGCCAAGGCCGCTCCCAACGCGGCGCATCGCGCCCTGGTGCAACTGGAGATCCGCAAGCCGCGCTTCACCCTCATCACGCAAAACGTGGACGGCCTGCACGACCTGGCGGGAAGCGGCAAGATCCTCAAGCTCCACGGCGATATCTGGCGCATGCGCTGTACGGTCTGCGGGGCCAACTGGCCGAATCGACGCGTGCCGCTGCCCAAGATTCCGCCGCATTGCGCCTGCGGCGGGCTGGCCCGTCCGGGCGTGGTGTGGTTCGGCGAGCCGCTGCCCGATGGCATGATCAAAGAGGCCGAACACGCGACCGGCGCCGCGCAGGTGTTTCTGGTGATCGGCACATCGGCGGTGGTGCACCCCGCCGCCAGCCTGATCCCGTACGCCAAACAGGCGGGCGCCAAAGTGGTGGAGATCAACCCGGAACCGACACCCATGTCGGGCATCGTGGATTGCGTGCTGCCGGGCGCCGCCGGGGAGTTGCTCCCGCAACTGTGGTAAATGCCGCGCGTCCTGGTCATCCACTACGATCTGGCGGAGGCGCCCATCCTGGCCGCCCGCATTCGCCGCGAGGACTTCGAGGCGGAAGTCTACCCCTGTCGGGGCTTCGCGGGCTTCCGGTCCATCCGCGCGAAGCCGCCCGACGCCATCGTGATTGATCTGACGCGCATGCTGTCTTACGGCCGCGCCATAGGCGCGCTGCTCCGCGAGCAGAAATCCACGCGCATGATTCCGCTGGTATTCATTGCGGGCGATCCCGCCAAGACCCGGCTGGTCCGCGAGCTCCTGCCGGATGCGGCGATCACGACCGTGCCGCGCCTTGGGCCGGCGCTGCGGAAGGCGATCAGCCAGGCTCCGGCGGAGCCGGTTGTGCCCAATCCGTCGCGAGTGCCGCTGGCCGGCAAGCTGGGCATCCGGGAAGGCTCGGCCGTCGCCCTGCTCCACCCACCGGAAGGCTTCCTGGAAAAGCTCGGCCCGCTGGCGAAGGATGCGCACTTCGAACGCCATGCCGTGGATGCCGAGATCGTTCTTATGTTTGTCAGGTCCGCCGCCGCGCTGGGCCGCGAGCTGCCATCCCTGGCTCGAGAGATGCGGCGGGGCCAAACGCTCTGGGTCGTCTGGCCTAAGAAATCGTCAGGGGTGGTGAGCGATCTGACGATGGGGAAGATCGTCGAGATGTGCTCCGCAGTGAGATTGTCCGGCTACAAACCGTGCGCGGTGGATGAGACGTGGTCGGGCCTGGCGGTGGCGCTGCCGCGGGGCCAATCGGGCCGGTGAAATGAAAAAGAATAAGAATTTAAGATCTGTGAATATACCTTACTTACATAATGGACAGTGGAAACTGGACGCGGATCTTCCGCGCGATGGCAGGCGGAGCCCTGCTGATGCTCCTGTCTCGACCGACACTAGCCAACTATTACGTGCCCGAGGCCGCAGGTCTCTGGAAACCCGCGATGTCGGCCGACCTGGCCGGACCGGATGTCCCGACCATGTTCGCAGCCGATTCGACCGCACCCGTTTTTGAAGCTTATTTCATCAATCTGGAACCAGTCATCTCGAAGCTCGACCCCAGAAAGCGCGTCTCCGATCCTCCTCCGCCCGGCTATTTGAGGCCGGAGCCGCGGTTCATTTGGATCTACCAACGCGGAAAGTGGACGCTGGCCATTGGCCCGGACGGGGCCGGAGAAGATCCCCCGCTGACCGTACAGCTTCTCAGGCAGATCGATGAACCGGCGACGTTCGTGCTCATGGGGGCGGGACTGATCCTCCTGATTGCGGTGCCTCGCTACCGCCGCCGCGCCGCGCAACAAAAAAGCCGCGCTGCCGGACGAACCGGAGCGCGGCTAGCAATCAGGCTGGGCTAGTCAGTCTGGACCGCTCCCTGTGGTCGCGGCTCCGATCAGAGCCGCGATCGTTAGAGAGCGGTTGGTTTCCATTCTGGCTCCTTGCTAGTAATCCATCTCGGGTCCGTGACCGCCCGGACCGGCCGGGGCCGGCTTCTTCTCCGGAATCTCGGCGATCATGGCCTCGGTGGTCAGCATCAGGGAAGCGATCGAAGACGCGTTCTGGAGCGCCGTACGGGTCACCTTGGTCGGATCGATGACGCCCGAGGAGACGAGATCTTCATATTCATCGGTGGCGGCGTTATAGCCGAAGTTCGGGTTCGCGTTCTCGCGAATCTTGTCCACCACGATGGCGCCCTCGGTGCCGGAGTTCGCCACGATCTGCCGCAGCGGCTCTTCGCAGGCGCGCCTCACGATGGTCACGCCGATCTGCTCGTCGCCCTCTACGGTGAAGGTCTTCAGGGCCTTGGCTGCGCGCAGCAGAGCCACGCCGCCGCCCGGAACGATGCCTTCCTCTACCGCCGCGCGGGTGGCATGCAGAGCGTCTTCCACACGAGCCTTCTTTTCCTTCATTTCGGTCTCGGTGGCTGCCCCGACCTTGATCACTGCGACGCCGCCGGCCAGCTTCGCCAGCCGCTCCTGCAGCTTCTCGCGGTCGTAGTCGGAGGTGGTTTCGTCGATCTGGGCGCGGAGCTGCTTGATGCGCCCCTCGATGGACTTCTGGGAGCCGCCGCCGTCCACGATGGTGGTGTTGTCCTTGTCCACCGTGACGCGCTTGGCGCGGCCCAGGTCTTCCAGCCGCACGCCTTCCAGCTTGATGCCGGTCTCTTCCATGATCGACTTGCCGCCCGTCAGGATGGCGATGTCCTCGAGCATGGCCTTGCGGCGATCGCCGAAGCCCGGCGCCTTGACGGCGCAGGCATTCAGCGTGCCTCGCAGCTTGTTGACCACCAGGGTGGCCAGCGCTTCCCCTTCCACTTCCTCGGCGATGATCAGCAGCGGCTTGCCGGAGCGCGCGATCTGCTCGAGCAGCGGCAGCAGGTCCTTCATGTTGCTGATCTTCTTCTCGTGGATCAGGATGTAGGGATCCTCGAGCACCGCTTCCATGCGCTCCGCATCGGTCACGAAGTAGGGGGAAAGATAGCCGCGGTCGAACTGCATGCCGTCCACGGTGTTCAGCTCGGTGGACATAGTCTTGGATTCTTCGACCGTGATCACGCCATCCTTGCCGACCTTCTTCATCGCGTCGGCGATGATGTTGCCGATGGTCTTGTCGCTATTGGCCGAAATCGTTCCGACCTGCGCGATCATATCGCCAGTCACCGGCTTGGAGAGCTTTTTGACTTCCTCGATGGCCACGTCCACGGCCTTCTCGATGCCGCGCTTGAGGGCCATCGGGTTGGCGCCGGCGGCAACCGCCTTCACGCCTTCGCGGTAGATCGACTGCGCCAGAATGGTGGCAGTGGTGGTGCCGTCGCCGGCCACGTCGGAGGTCTTGGATGCAACCTCGCGCACCATCTGCGCTCCCATGTTCTCCAGCGGGTCCTTGAGCTCGATTTCCTTGGCTACCGTGACACCGTCCTTGGTGATGTTGGGGCCGCCGAACTTCTTCTCGAGGACCACGTTGCGGCCCTTGGGGCCGAGCGTTACCTTGACCGCGTCGGCGAGCTGGTTGACGCCGCGCAAAATCGCCTGACGGGAGGCTTCCGAATAAATAATCTGTTTCGCCATCTTTGTTTTGACTCCTCTAGGATGCTTTCTTTGCTACTTGGGGCACGGCGTCGAGAATCCCGAGGACCTCGTCTTCGCGCATGATCATGTACTCTTCGCCATCCAACTTGATGTCGCTGCCTGAGTACTTGCCGAACAGGATGCGGTCGCCGACCTGGACGTCCAGCGGGACCACTTTGCCGTCTTCCAGGCGCTTGCCTTTTCCGACGGCCACGACTTCGCCCTCCTGGGGCTTCTCTTTTGCAGAGTCAGGGATGTACAGACCGCCTTGCATCTGTTCCTGCTGCTCAATCCGTTTGACCACAATGCGGTCGTAAAGCGGACGAATCTTCATGGATCCACAACCTCCAGTAATGAAATATTGGTTTAGCGGTTTAACGATTTTGAACCCATGTCGGGTATTGCCGGGGTTCACGCTATTATTAGCACACTCTGCCTGAGAGTGACAAGTTTTCTCTGTAATCCACTGTGTATAAAAGGACTTATTTCTCTTGACAATGATACGCTAAGATTCTTCGAAGACCCCCAAATCGCGGTTCTTGCGGACTGAATTCCAAGCGAAACAGCGGCCGTTCATCACCACGAACACCCCCGGCCCGAGGGTTTGGGCAAACGCCAGAGCCGTGCCGAGATTGAACATACCATCCGAGCTGCCGAACGTGTAAGGCACCATAGCGCCGGTCAAAACCACCGTCTTGCCGGAAATGCCGCGCCCCAGGACCGCGGCGGTCTCCTCCATGGTGTCCGTCCCATGCGTGATCACGATGCGCGTGTGCCGGGCCCGGATACAACGCTCCAGAATCAGTTGCCGGCCGGCCTCCGTCATCTGCAGGCTGTCGATCATCATGAGGGTTTCGACCTCCACGTCGAGGCGGCAGCGGCCCAGACGGAGCATATCGGGCACATGGGTTTGTTTGAAGAACAGCTCGCCCGACAGCTCGTTGTATTCCTTGTCGAAGGTGCCGCCGGTGACGAAGATCTGGATGTGCATGCGCGGAAGTATAACGCAGGTAACGCTCAGGTAACGCCGGCGGTCTTGGCCGCCGGTGACTTTCGATGCTAGACTACGGCTTAACCGCCGTATATGCATGTTCACCGCCGGCAAACCTAGCATCCGCATCCTGGTGGTCCGGCTCGGAGCCTTGGGCGACATCATCCACACACTTCCCGCCGTCGCCTCTCTAAAGCACAGCTACCCGGGGTCGCGCCTTACCTGGATCGTGGAGCCGCAGTGGGCCCCACTGCTCGAAGACAACCCCTTCGTCGACCGGATCGAGCTTCTGCACCGCGACAGCCTCGCGGGCCTGGTTCGAAGCTGGCGGGCGCTCCGCTCGGAAGCCTACGACCTGGCGATTGATTTCCAGGGGCTCATCAAGTCGGCGCTGGTGGCATCGGCGGCGCGCCCCGAACGCATTTTCGGCTTTCATCATACGCAGGTGCGCGAGCGCACCGCGGCGCTGTTCTACTCCAACAAAACCGCCAGCGATGCGGTGCACGTGGTCGATCGCAATCTCGATCTGGCCGCGGCGGCGGGCGCCGCCAACGCCTTGCGAACTTTTCCCTTGCCGCCGGGCCGTCCGGAAGGCGATCTGCCGCCGGGCGATTTCGTGCTCGCTTCCCCGCTTGCCGGGTGGCACGCCAAGCAGTGGCCACTGGAGCATTACCGCGTGCTGGCCGCGCGTCTGCGGTGCGACCTCGGAATCCCCCTGGTGCTTAATAGTCCGCTCGGCTCCGCGCTGCCGCCGGTCGAAGGAGCCAT
>Ga0209517_10004486_pt1 | contig 18305 bp, 13 predicted proteins | sample PeaSoiMetSII2010_FD_187695 | JGI IMG/M metagenome (GOLD analysis project Ga0209517, IMG submission 187695) | Peat soil microbial communities from Weissenstadt, Germany - SII-2010 (SPAdes) (version 2) | ecosystem: Environmental > Terrestrial > Soil > Wetlands > Peat | place: Germany...
CGGAGATACCTTCGCCCATCTCTTCACGCTTTTTTGCGCGGCGAGCATCCTGCTGGTGACGGTGGCCCTCGTTCATCAACTTTATGTAAATTCTACACTCCCACTGCACAAGTTCGGGTTTCGATTCCTAACCGGCCGCACTTGGGATCCGGTGAGCGGAGACTTCGGCGCTCTGCCTTTTATCTATGGAACGCTGGTCACCTCTGCGTTGGCATTGCTTGTGGCAGTCCCGATGGGAGTGGGGGCGGCCATCTTCCTTTCCGAGTTGGCCCCGCCGCGCATCTCGAACGCCATGACTTTTGTCATCGAGCTCCTCGCCGCCGTGCCCAGCGTAATTTACGGCGTGTTGGGGATCTTCGTCATGGTGCCTGTGCTCCGCCAATATGGCGAGCCGTTCCTAAAGCGCACCTTGGGATTCCTGCCGCTTTTTCAGGGGCCGATGTACGGAGTGGGAATGTTGGCAGGCGGTCTGGTGCTCGCCATCATGGTCGTACCCTTCATCATTTCGATTTCACGCGAAGTCCTTTTGGCGGTTCCGGTGGAGCAACGTGAGGCGGCCTTGGCGCTCGGCGCTACCAAGTGGGAGTCTACCTGGCAGGTCGTGGTTCCCTATGCCCGCACCGGAATCATGGCCTCCATCTTTCTCTCCCTGGCGAGAGCTCTGGGCGAGACCATGGCCGTGACCATGGTCATCGGCAATGATCCCAAGATTAGTGCTTCCTTGTTTGCGCCCGCCTATTCCATCGCCGCCGTCATTGCCAACGAGTTTACAGAAGCCACGGGCGATCTTTACCTCCAGTCGTTGGTTGAGCTTGGCTTGGTGCTGTTCGCGCTGACTATCGTGATTAACGGCTTGGCGCGCATTTTCATAATTACCACTACCAAGAAGGGATCGACACATTAATGGGCCTGCGCAACGCCTGGCGGAAACTCGTCAACTACGTCATGTTCAGCCTGACGGGAGTTTGCGCTTTGGTCACGGTGGGCGTTTTGTTTTTCATTCTGGGCTACCTCCTCTGGTATGGTGGCAGCTCTCTCAGTTGGACTTTTCTGACCCACTTGCCGACCCCAGTGGGCGAAACCGGTGGGGGAATGGCCAACGCTATAGTGGGGAGCGCGAAGCTGCTGCTTCTGGCCTCCGTTTTCGGCATCCCGATCGGTTTCCTGGGCGGAGTCTACCTGGCTGAATTCGGCGGCCAGACGTTTTCCTTTGTGGTTCGCTACACGGCGGATCTCTTGAACGGCGTTCCCTCGATTGTGATGGGGATTTTCGCCTTCACCGTTGTGGTGCTGCCGATGAAGCACTTTTCAACTCTGGCGGGAAGCTTGGCATTGGGTGTGATGATGATCCCCATCGCCGTGCGCAGTACCGAAGAAGCCTTGCGGACCGTCCCGCTGATGCTGCGCGAGGGCGCACTGGCCTTGGGGGCGAGCAAATGGAAGACCATCGCCACCGTGGCCGTTCCGGCGGCGCGCAAGGGGATCATCACCGGAATCGTTCTCGACATTGCTCGTGTCGCCGGCGAAACGGCGCCACTATTGTTCACAGCCTTTAGCAATCGGTTTTGGAGCCCGGGATGGAATCAGCCTACGGGCTCGCTGCCGGTTATGGTCTACACTTATGCCATCTCGCCGTACGATGATTGGCACCGGCAGGCCTGGGCGGCTGCGCTGGTTCTTTTGACTCTTGTGCTGGTCGCGAACGTGATCGCCAGGTTGACCGTCTCCGGGCGGACGGCCCAATAGCGGGGGTGGAGAGATTCAAGCAGGGGCAGGCGATGGCGCGTCGTCTAAGCCCGGTGACTCATATGACGAATTTTACACCCAGCAGTATGACCACGGCCAAACAAGCCAGCCAGCCCATTCAGTCTCCAGGAGGGAAAGTGGCCGCCGACGACGTGAAGATGCGGGTTTCCGGATTGGACTTCTACTACGGTTCCAAACAAGCTCTTTTTGGCATCGGTCTTCAGATCCTGACGAACCGCATTACTGCGCTGATTGGTCCTTCGGGTTGTGGCAAGTCTACGTTCTTGCGAACCCTAAACCGCATGTACGAGACCCTGCCGCATGCCAGGGCCGAGGGCGAAATCCTGTTCGACAATGAAGACCTATTGGCCATGGACGCGGTGGCCCTGCGCCGCCGGGTAGGAATGGTGTTTCAGAGGCCGAACCCGTTCCCAAAGTCCATTTTCGACAACATCGCCTACGGGCTGCGCGTGAACGGGACTTATCACGGGGCTGCCTTGCAGGAGAAGGTTGAGAAGAGCCTGCGCCGAGCGGCCCTGTGGGATGAAGTGAAGGATTCGCTTCACAAGTCAGCCTTTGCTCTTTCGGGAGGGCAGCAGCAGCGCTTATGCATCGCCAGGGCTCTCGCGGTCGACCCCGAGGTGCTGCTTCTCGATGAGCCCTGCTCCGCACTCGATCCCATCGCCACCGCAAAGATCGAGGAGCTGCTCTTCTCTATCCAGGACCAGTGCACGCAGGTCATCGTCACCCATAACATGCAGCAGGCCGCGCGCGTGGCAGACTTTACAGGTTTCTTTCTCCTGGGCAAGCTCATCGAATACAACAAGACGTCGGTGATCTTCAAGACTCCAGCCAAGAAGGAGACCGAAGATTACATCACGGGCCGATTCGGATAGAGGAGGAAGGCAGACGCATGGTTCGCCATTTTGAAGAGGAACTTGATAACCTGAGAAACCGCCTGCTCGAAATGAGCGGGCTGGTAGAGGACTCCGTTTACCGCAGCATCCAGTCGCTGATTGAGAAGAACGAGGAGGCGGCGCAGCAGGTGCTCCAGAACGAAGCCCGCATCAACCGCATGGAGATTGATATCGATGAGCTGGCGACCAGCCTTTTGGCGCGGGTCCAGCCCATGGCCACCGACCTCCGATTCATTACCGCCGCCATCAAGATCAACAACGACCTGGAACGCATGGGGGATATCTCCGTGAACATCGTGCGCAGGACTCTGGCCCTGATGCGCGAGCCCCTGCCGAAGGAACTGGTCGACATTCCTCACATGGCGAGCCTTGCCCAGTCGATGATCCGGAAAAGCCTGGATGCCTTCGTGAAGAAGGACGCCGAACTGGCACGGACCATCCTTACCTCCGATGATGTCATCGATCAACTGCGGGACTCTGTGTACGAAGAGCTGATCGCCGTGATGGAGCAGGATTCCACCTGCGTCCGTCAATGCATCAACCTGATGTTCATTGCGCGCGCCCTGGAGCGGCTTGCCGACCACGCCACCAACATTGCGGAAGACGTCTTGTTCCTGGTCGAGGGAGTCGAAGTCCGCCACCATGCCGAAGTGCGCGAGTAGAAGTAGAGTGGAATCCACAACCTTCTCCTTTGGGGAGTGATGGTAGAGTTGAGTCGTCAGCCCTCTCCTGTGGACGGGCGAGAAGAAACCAGCCGCCCGTCATCCTGAGTCCTTCGCTTGTCATTCTGAGCGAAGCGAAGAATCTCCGTAGTTCGCTCAGGATAAACTCCGCGAAGGATCTCCGCAGTTTCCCGTGATTCGAAGACGTGCGAACGACTGCAGAGATCGTCCGCTGCGCTCAGGATGACACGTTCCAGGTCGTCCAACCCGCAGCAGCGTTATGCATCTAACACTCAGGGTGAGATGGCGAAGGGACCTTTGCGCCCATTTTCTCTTTGACTCATCTCGACCTTTAGTGGTAAAAGTTGGGTTGGGAGTCAGGACGGCGCAGGACCAATATAGCGTTGGGGATCGGGAGTCTGGTAATGAAGCGAAGTTATCTCTGGATGCTGGCAGCGGGGTTGAGCTTGCTGCTTATAGCGCTGCCGGCCTGGGCACAGCAAGAGCCACAGCCGCAACAGCCGCCGCCGCAACAACAGCCACAGCAGCAGCCAGAAGCCCAACAGCCGGCCGACAACGCGGCGGACAACGCTACTGACAACCCCACCCCGAACGAGAACGAGCTAACCATTCCCGAAGGAACGGAGTTCAAACTCCAACTCCACTCCTCAGTCAGCTCGAAGACTTCCCGACCCGGCGATCGGATCCTGACTACATTGCTCGATCCCGTAGCAGTCGAGGACCAGGATATCCTGTCCAAAGGCACGCGGATTGACGGACACATTGCCGAGGTCAAGGCCGCCGGACGCCGAGGAAAAGGCGGCGACTTGTCCCTGGTTTTTGATACCGTCGAACTGCCCAACGGCCAGAAGTTGGCAATCACCGGTTCGCTCACCGAGGTCTTTTCGAGTGAGGGCGGAGGCGATCCCAACGTCGGGCCGGAAGGCGATCTGAAGGGTGGTGGGGCCTCGCGCAAGAAGCAAGCCGCCATCATCGCCGGCACCACGGCGGTGGGCGCCACCGGCGGGCTCGCCACGGGCATCGCTGGGGCCGCCACGGGCGTTGCTTTGGCAATCCTCCTTCCTCATGGCAAGCAAGCCGCGCTAGCGGCGGGCTCGTTGATTGGTATGCGCCTTGACCGCGACGTTACCTTCACACTTACGCCAACCACTGAAACCAAGTAACCCGAGAACTGCAATCCCCACACGCCTAATTCCGCCGGCTGCCGCAGACCCCTGCTTTATTGTCAGGAACCAGATCGATGTAACTGCCTATTGCGTTCTGCGGGAACTATGTGTACCTTGGTATTATAGGTAGAGGCTCAAGAAACAACATTCAAAAAGGGGGATCAATGGGAAAGCGATTGGCTTTTGCGCTGATTCTCGCAGCGGTCGTTTCCGTGAATGCCACTGGACAGGTTGCGACCTACAACTTGATCGACCCCGTGGTGGCGGGGTTGGTCAGCGGCTCGTCAGTTACAACGAACACCACGGCAATTGCCTCAGCCACGACTGGGGTGGTCAAGGGAGCAGCGGCAGACGGCACTACGCTAGTCATACTGCGGATTCCTGCTTCTAGCGTGGGCCAGCAGTTCACTGTTACCGTAATAAATGACGCGAACTCTCCGAGCACCTCGGTTCCGAACGATGGCGGAGTGTTTGCGCTGGGAGGCAGCCCAAGCTCCGCCGCGAGTTCCGTCGTGGTGACCGCTGTCTCAATTACCGCGGGAGCGGAAGCTTTCGCGATTTATCTGGCGCCGGTGAATTTCTCGCGCTCCTCCACCGATTATACGCTCGCGACGCGCAGGGTGACTCTGCAAGTGGCGTCGCCGCCCTCCACGATAACGGGCAATGCCAGCGTTACGATTGCGAGGCCCCCCGTTGTTCTCGTGCACGGCCTTTGGGGAAGCGCGTCGAGTTTCTCTAACTTCACACCTCTGACTACCGATACAATTTTCGATATCAACTACGCTACTTATGACAACGCGATTACCGGCATCACGAGCACGACGCCCTCGTACCCGGCGAGTGACCCCATCGAGGCAAATTCCCTGGGGTTTGCCTATAACGCCCCATCCGTGTTGGCGCAGATCAACAATTTTATTGCGAACTACCGGACGAGTGCGAACCTGGCCGCGGTCAAGGCTGACATCGTCGCGCACAGCATGGGCGGTGACGTTTCGCGCACCATGTTCTTGCTGCCGAACTTTCTGAGCAATTCGACGTTTCCGACATTTGGCGCCGGGCCCATCAACAAACTGATTACGGTCGCCACGCCGCATCTCGGCACGCCGGTCGCCGCCGACTTGCTGGCCAGCAACAACGCCTGTGTGCGCAACGTCCTGGCTTCGGACCAAGACTACGCGCTGGCGTCGATCACGTTCTCCGGGCAAACGGCGAATGGTGCAGTGGGGGACCTCGAAGGTAATGGATTCGGCAGCAGCTTGAGCCCCGCGCTTACTAATCTTAAACAGACGCAACCATTCAAGACGGCTTATATTGCGGGAATTGCGACTTCCGTAAACCTCAATGGCCTGAGTTGCATATTCTGTACCGCGGAGGTGGTAAGGGCCTTGTGTTCGAGCAATCCCTTGGCAAAGGATCTGACGGCTACGAAGTGGACCACGATTTATGGGCAGAACAATGACACCATCGTGCCACTGGACAGCGCTTTGAACAACCTCTCAGGACAGCAATTCTCCGGCGTCATTCATACCGCGGCGCTCGAGACCCTGGATTTCAAAGGGCCGTCGGTGCTCGATCCGGCGTCGGAAATTTCGAATGCGGTCATCAATTTACTGAATGAGCAGCCGACGGGCAGCGATTATCATTAGAGACTTGCGGTTTCTCTTGCAGACTCGGCGAACGAAGCAACGAGCGACGAGCAGAGGGAGGGCGGTATGAGCATCATGCAACACACGTCGAGAATCGTAGGTATTTTGATTCTGGCAGCGGGATTTGTCACGGCTTCTGCCGGCGCGCAGCAAACGCCGGTCCACTTTGTATCGCCTGCGGCGGGGACGGTGGTCCAGCCCGGGCAGACGGTCACAATTGCGGTGGCAGCGGATTCATCAGTGGAAAAGCTCGCTCTCGTCGGGCAACACCCGCTGCCGATTAGCCAGGTTGTCGCACCGGGCCTGGGCGTCGCACGCCCGTTTGAGTTTCAGGTCAGGATCCCGACGGACATCCGCCCCGGAGCCTATCACGTGACGGCGATAGGAACACTCGCCGGTGGTGAAAGCGTCTCCGAGCGGCTCGTGCTGGACGTCGAGAAGGTAGAAGAACCCACGCGAATTTGGGCCAAGCCGTCAACCATCCTCTTCTCGCGTGCCGGAGAGCGAGTTCCTTTGCGCATGCTCGGCGCATTTGGCGATGGCTCACAGGAAATACTGACGAAATCCAGCAAGACGACTTACACATCCGCAGATCCGCGCGTCGCCACCGTGAGTGCCGACGGCTTAGTGACTGCCGTCGGTACCGGAAAGACCAGCATTCAAGTTCGCACGCTGACGCGCGATTGTGCGATTCCCGTGACCGTAGAGGGCGGGTCAAATAATGCGGATGAGTGAGGCAGCGCCGGCGACAGTAAGGTCCACCTTTTTTCGGCTGGTTGGGGGGACGAACGACGGACCCCCTGAAGCAGTTCCACGCTACCGGGATTCCACATTTTGAGGAGGTGACGGAAACTCATTACCGGAGCGATCAGAAGCAGAGGGAAACGACCTCCCAAGAGTGGCTTTGGATCACCATTTTGGGTTCGGGAGTTTTAACTGGCTGCTGACGCCTTCGTACCTGGGATGCGGACGACTCTTGTCACCGCACAAGCTGTATTTCCCTGATCCTTCCATTCCACACCTTCCTCTCTGCCCTCTCAACATGCGCCCATCCTCCTCTTGGCGCAGAAACCGACGCATACAGGGTACATTACGCCATCTCGCTCCCGACTATGCGAAGTTCCTGAGCCTCAGCCAGTTCGAGTTGTGCTGCGAGGTTAACCGAGCTAAAGTATCACTGCAGAGGTTATAGGATGCCGAGCGTATCCCGCCAGCCAGGACGCTTTCATCTGGCCACAACCCCGAAGAAGAGATTTGCGCTGCTTGCGTGCGCACTTCTGCTCGCCACGCTGGGTATGCCCGGTCGAACCTGGCCCCAGAGCCGGCTTGATCCGCCACAAGTCCTCGATCAACTCCACAATACTAGGGTGGATCCGGACCAGGTTTACGTACTGCGCCGCGCCCACTTGATCCGGGACCGCGTGAAGTTGTTTTTTACCCGCGGCTATATCGGGTTCTTTACTCAGGCCGCCGGGAAAATCACCGGCGCAGTTTATGTGGGCGAAGGGGAAATCCTGTTAGTTCCTCCCACGCGAGTCGAGAAAGAGAGTCTGGCCCGATTCATTCATGCGCCCATTCTTGAAGAGCAGTTCGGCGCCGCGGTTCTGCGTTTCACCGACGAAACCGCTAAGGAACTCCTGGCTGTGGCGCAGAAACCGGAGCCCGACGACCCGGAGCGGCCGGCAGAATTCCCTCAAATATGGAACTCCTCGCCGCGTGTATTGGCTCTCGAAGACTCGCCGCGGATCTTCGAGGATTTGCTGGGCGACGCCACCATGCCGTTTTTTCACGCCCGATTGGAAGGCAATGCCCTGAAGTGGTTCGACGTGATCGACGACGAGCGGTCCCCGGAGGCCGTGACGGTGGTTGTGGCTCGTCGCAATTCTGACGGGGTGTTCGCAGATTGCTGGTGTGCATTTCAAAGCAAGACCTCGGCGGCACGTTTCGCCTATCAGACGCCCGGGACGGTGAAAGCCCTTGCCTACGATATTGACATTCATCTGGAGCCTGACAACAGCATGAAGGCGCGCGCGGAGGTCCAGTTGGAGTCGCTCTCTGCCACCGACCGCGTGCTGACTTTTGATTTTGCCCGGCAGCTCAACGTCTTAAAGGTCCTGAACGAGCGCGGTGAAAGCCTGCCCGTCTATGCATACCCCCAGGAGGAAGATGCCGAGATCGGTGACCGGAGCAAAGGCTGGATCCAAGTGGTTTTGGCAGCCCCACACCCCGCGGGCGAAAGATTCCGTCTCCAGTTTACCTACCAGGGGAACGTCATCACCAATGTTGGGAATAATGTGTTGTACGTGGGAGAGAGAGGCGGCTGGTATCCGAACCTTGGGCTGGCAGCTCCAGCTTCTTTCGACCTTAGGTTCGATTATCCGGAGAACGTCACGCTGGTTGCGACAGGAGCGCGGATCGAAGAGGAAACTGCAAACGGCAGAAAGCACAGCCGGTGGCGCTCGGACGGTGTGTTTCGGGTAGCCGGATTCAATTTGGGGCCGTACCATTCGGTCGAGCGCCGGGTGGGAAAGACGACGGTGGAAGTGTACGCGACGCGCGAGGCGGAAGCGGCGCTCGAGGCGCGTCACTCGCAAAAGTTGGTTCCGCACTTTATGATCCCCAACATTGGTCGAGAGCATGACCCGCCCTTGTCGATTGCTCCGGAGACCGTTCCTCCGCTGGCCCCGGCCGCGTTGCTGCAAGCGGTGGCCGAAAGCGCTTCGCAAGCGATCGTCTATTTCGAGAGCCTGTTTGGCCCGTTTCCATATTCCCGTCTTGCCATCTCCCAAATCCCGGGTAACTTTGGCCAAGGCTGGCCGGAACTGGTCTATCTTCCAACCCTCTCGTTCTTGCGCAAGTCGGAGCGTTCCGAACTGGGGTTTGGGGAAAAGGACGAGGACCTGCTTGGCCATGGGATGGTGGCCCACGAAATTGCACATCAATGGTGGGGCAACCTGCTGGGCTGGTCGACCTACCACGATCAGTGGCTCTCCGAAGGCCTGGCGACCTACGCTGCGGCGCTCGAGTTGTCGAGGCAAAAGGACGGCGATCACCGGTTCCACGAACTGTTGCGAAGTTACAAACTCGATCTGCTCAACAAGGGCAAGAATGGAATAAGCAACGAGGCGAGCGGCCCCATCTGGCTGGGCCAACGCCTCTCGAATTCAGTAACTCCGGGGGGTTATGACGCGATCGTGTACAAAAAAGCCTGCTGGGTGCTGCACATGTTGAGAGGCTTGATGCGCGATCCGTCTACAGGTTCCGACGAGAAGTTTTTCCGCCTGTTGCGTGAATTCATCGTCGCCAATCAAGGAAAGAGCGTTTCGACGAAGGACTTTATTCTCGAAGCGGAGAAATACATGACTCGTTCGATCGATCTCGAGCACGATCGCCGGCTGGACTGGTTCTTCAATGAGTGGGTGTACGAGATGGGTGTCCCGACCTACAAGCTGGAATCGAGCGTGAAAGAACTCTCGCCGAAGAAATTCCTCGTGCAGGGAAATATCACTCAGAGTGGGGTGTCGAGCGACTTTGAAATGCTGTTGCCTGTCATCGCCGAGGTGGGCAAAGATAAGAAGGCCAGCTTGGGTCGCGTGGCCGTCACCGACGAAGGGGGGCGCTTCAGGTTTACGACCGCTGCGAAGCCCAAGCGGATAGCCATTGACACGGACAACCTGCTCGCCATCTCCGAACCATGATAGAAGCTGCGGGCCATTGCCCGCGCGTCTGTGCGGCAACTGCGACGCGACGGCGCTCTCACCGGCCGTCGCGGGCCGGTTGAGGGATGCTTCCCACGGTGACTGCTTCCCACAATGAAAATCGTCAACTTCGAGTTTAAAGCACGAATCAAGGACGAGCAGCGTGTTCGCGATGCGCTGAAGACGCTGAACGCGCGCTCCATCGGAACCGACCACCAGATAGACACTTACTTTCGCGTCCCGGCAGGACGGCTGAAAGTTCGGGAGGGGCGCATCGAGAACGCTCTGATCTTCTACCGCCGCCGCAACGCTCGCCGCGCCCGCCAGTCTGCCGTTGAGCTGATGCTTCTTCCCAGGCGGAATTCCCTGCGGGCAATCCTCGAGCGCGCCCTCACGACGCTGGCCGTGGTCGATAAGCGGCGTGAGATTTACTTTGTGAAGAATGTGAAAATTCACCTCGACCGGGTGCGCCGGTTGGGTAAATTCCTTGAGGTGGAAGCCATTTCGCGGACGGGTGACGTGAAGAAGATAAGGTCCCAGGCGCACCACTTTCAACAACTGTTCAGCATCAAAGCTAAGGACATCGTCGCAGAATCGTATTCCGACTTGATTCTCGCGAAGAATCTGAAATCTTGAATCCGAATCCGAAATCTGAAATCTTGAATCTGAAATCTGAAATCCGGGGTTCCCTTTCCCGCGCCGCAGCAGCGGAGAGCCTTTGCTGGAATGACCCGGAGCTCGAGGTGTTATATGTTCAAACCACAAAGCACTGAGCAGCGGATCTTTCAGGAAATCGCAAATCGCGAGACGGCATCCGTGAGCCAACTCGCCCGTGAGGTTGGTATTCGTCCCGCGTCCGTGTTGGCCAAGCTCCGTCCGCTGGTCAAGAAGGGGCTCCTGGCCTACGGCGACGGCCGGGCGAAGGTTGGGATCAACCCGGACTACGGCCAAGTGATCGGTATCGACCTGGGCGGCAGCCACGTGCATTTCGCGCTGGCGGATTTCTGCGGAAAGATCCTCGAAGATTCCAACGTAAAGATTCGCCCCGAGGACGGCCCGCACAAATTAATCGGCGAAATCGTTGAAGGGGCGCGCTCGCTCACGGCGAAGGCCGGCGGGCGCCTCCGCGCGCTCGCCATGGGCGTGCCGAGCCCGGTGGACGCGGAGCGCGGCGTAGTGGCTTTTGCCTACAACCTGCCTGGGTGGAAAGAAATCCATCTGGGGCATGAACTGGAGGAAAAGCTGCGCGTGCCCGTTTTCCTCGAGAACGACGCCAACATGGCGGCTATCGGCGAGCATTGGCACGGCGTCGCGCAAGGGGTCGACAACTTCGTGTTTATCGCCATCGGGACCGGAACCGGCTCAGGCGTGTTCGTGGATGGCAAGCTTTGTCGCGGCCGCACCGGTTCTGCCGGCGAAGTCTACCATATGATTCTTGAGTGGCCCCGTTGGGCGGAGAACTTCGGCGATTCGGGCCACTTTGAGACCTATGTTTCCGGGATGGGAATCGCCGCCGAGGGACGGAAGGCGATCCCCGCCACGGCCGCTCAAGCGGCGTCCGGCCTCGCTGCGGAGCGTGACGCTTACTTCGTCTTTGAGGCTTTCCGCAACGGCGACCCGAACGCTCGGGCGGTTCTGGAGAAAATCTTCACCATGCTGGGTGTCGGCATCGTCAATATTATCTCCGTTCTCGATACCGACTTGATTGTTCTGGGGGGAGGCATTGCGAAGGGCGCGCCGGAGTTCATGCTCTCGACCGTCAACAAGATTGTTCAGCACATTTACAAGGAGAACGCCCCACCCATCAAATTCAGTTCGCTTGAGGATAAGGCCCAAACCTTCGGCGCCATCCGTTCGGCCCTCACCCTGGCCCAGCAAGCCGTCGCGCGGCGCCTGTAGATGCTGGGTTTATGTAGGGGCGGCCCTCGTGGCCGCCCTGGAACTACGTCGTCCCACACCGCCCCTGTCATCCTGAGCGCAGACTTCATGATCCTTCGGCTCACCACTGTGCATGAAAATGGCTCTTTGGAGGTAACTCCTGTATTTTCAACAAAAGCTTCCGCCATTTTCGTAGCAGCGAAGGATCTCTGCAGTTGTTTCGTAAGTCCCTGACGTATAGGAAACTGCAAAGATCCTTGGCTGCGCTCAGGATAACAGGCCTAGCTCAGTGCGAGGCTACGGGTTGCCCGTGTTCTGTGGAGGCATCCCGCCTGAGGAACGGCAAACTTCCCACCAGCAAAGCAGCCTCCGGCAGCACGCCCCAGCCGAACAGCAGGATTGCCATGGGCACGAATGGAAAGCTGTGGAAGCGAATCAAATCGTAGACCAGAACAAATGGAAACATTAGCAGCGGCAGACAAACCATCCCCAAGGCGGGAAGCGAGACTGCCAGCGCCCTCTCCAGGAACCTTCCACCGGCGTGCCGGGACCAGTACGCCCCGATGGCGCCGATCACGGGCAACGACAGCAACCACCAGCAGTAAATGACCAGTTCGGTGCTGTGCCACGGCCACAGGACACGCGGAACAGGCGCCGACGGGATTTGGAGCAATCGAAGAACGATGCCGGAAAGAGCGATCGTGCAGGCTCCGGGTAACCAGAGTGTTTTAACACGGTAGTTCATAGCGACCTCCTCGTTTACGGCGAGTTCAATCTCGCGGCGCAGCTCATTCCAGTCGGAGGCGGCATCGAACGCGGAATGGAGCGCCTCAGCGTGCGATCGGCCTTGCCGGAGCGCGTCGCTGTAGAGGTCCTCCAAATGCCCGGCCAGTTCGAGGACGATCTCCTCTTGCCGCTTCGCCTCGAGCCCCAGCGGACCTAACTTCTTTCTCGCGATCGCGCGCCAATCAGGCATGGGTCACCCCGGCCAGAGTGTGCAAGGCTTGAAATAACTGCCCCCACTCCTCACGCAATGGGACCAGGCGCCGTTTCCCCGCGGGCCCCAGACGGTAGTAACGCCGTTGTCGGCCTCCCGCAGGCCCTTCCCAGTTACCACTCACCCAGCCGCGCTTTTCCATGCGATAGAGCAGTGGGTAGAGCGAGGCCAGGTTGAAGCGCAGCAGGCCTTGCGACTGGCGCTCGATGCGCTTCGAGATTTCGTAGCCGTGCAGCGGCCCGTCGGACAGCACCGAGAGGATGGCCAGTTCCGCGCTGCCGCGCTTAACTTGAGCGCCGATGTTGATCGTGTGGTCTTTCATATATGCGAATCCTATATATAGGCACCCTGAGTGTCACTGGCACCAAAGTACTGCCCTCATGTAGATGGAAAGCCCTCTCCCTTGGGAGGAGGGTGTCGCACTTCGGCGCTTTCACCAGCCGAGGCGTGACCGGTGAGGGGTCTCGTCGTTGGCTCGGGAGAAACCCCTCACCCGGTCTGCGGCGGTTGATGACAACGCAGCTGCGCGGTGTAGGGGTGGGTCTTGCCCCACCCGTAGGCGAACAGGGGACGGCAAGCCGTCCCCCTACACCGGATGCCGGTAATGCAAAGAAAGCCGATGACTAATACAGAAAAAGGGTTCTGCCCCGCCGGAGGTCGGTTGAAACCTGCAGGCAAGGCTTGCTAAGCTAAAAGCTGCGTCGGGTCTTGGGCAGAATCAGGGCAAGACCGAAAGAGAAATGGAAAACAAACGTCCTGGCCGCTGGCGGGGAGGATGGCTCCTCCCCGCGTCTGCGGCTGTTCTCATTTGCAACAGCGCCTATGTCGCTGCCTTCGGCGCCCCTTCACTTTTTTACGTCGCGAATGCATTGCTGCACCCGCTGCTGGGTATGGGTGTCGGCGTCCTCTTCGTCTACTTCGTAATCCGGCATCAAAGGGCCTTCGCTGGGGTTTGGGGAAGCGGTGCACTCTGGTTGTTAGGGCTGGCCGCAGGTTTCGGCTTATATCTTGTTTTCGTTGGCATGACTCGGCCCCACAGCCTGGCGCTTTATGCGCACGTGGGACTGGCGATCGCGGGCCTCTTCTTTCTGCTGATTCGATTTCGAGGCCGCATCTGGACGCGCCTCGCCCCCCAGGCTGGAAGCCTGCCATCGGCGTGGCGCTGGAGCCTCCGGGCGTCCGTGGTTGCGGGTGCGTTCTACGCAGTCGTGGCGGTTTACCATTACTCCCACCCCGATCCTCGCTATAGAATCGAGAACCCTTCGACGCCCCCACTCAGCATGGCTCACGAAGGGGGCGGCGCATCCAGCCTGCTTTTCCCTAGTTCAGCGACGACCAGCGACGGCAAGACCATCACCTCGCAGTTCTTCATGGATTCAGAATCCTGCCGCCCGTGTCATACGGACATCTACAACCAGTGGCAAAGCTCGATGCACCACATGGCGTCTTTCAATAATCAATGGTATCGCAAGGCCATCGAGTACATGCAGGATACGGTGGGCATCAAGCCTTCGCTCTGGTGCGGCGGTTGCCACGACCACGCGCTGGTCTTCGCCAACAAGATGCAGACGCATCCCATCCGCGAGGTCGAAGACACGCGCGAAGGCCAGAACGGCCTGGGGTGCATGTCGTGTCATTCCATCTCACGCGTGAAAGACACCATGGGCCAGGGCGGTTTCGTGATGGATTACCCACCGCTCGACCGCCTGGCTTCGAGCAAAAATCCCCTGCTCCACTTCATCCACGACTACGCCGTGAAGCTCGACCCCAAGCCGCATCGCAATGCCTTTCTGAAGCCCTTTCACAAGGACCCCACGCAGGTTCCGGAGTTCTGCTCCGCCTGCCACAAGGTTCACTTGGACGTGCCCGTCAATAGTTACCGCTGGATTCGCGGCTTCAACGACTATGACAACTGGCAGGCCAGCGGGGTTTCCGGCCAGGGCGCGAGATCCTTCTATTATCCGCCTCACCCTTCCCAATGCGCGGACTGCCACATGCCGCTGGTTCCTTCCAAGGATTTCGGTAACATCCACGGCTTCGTGCATTCGCATCGGTTTGCAGCGGCGAACACCGCGGTCCCGACTTCCTACGGCGACCAGGAACAGGTCCAGCAGGTGGAGAGTTTCCTGAAGGGTGCTTTAAGCGTTGATATCTTTGCCTTGGCTGAAGAACCTGCCGAGACTCCAGGCCCGGCGCGCAAAGCCGGAGGCGAGGCGCCCCAACTGGCCAGCACGTTTGCAGTGGGCGAAGAATCCTCGGCAGGTTTGTCGGCCGCGGGGGTCAGCGCCGTTCCGCCTGTCGAGCTGATGGCGCCGCTCGGAAGGGCGGCAGCTCAAGTGCGGCGCGGCGACACGGTGCGCGTGGAAGTGGTAGTCCGAACCCGCAAGCTAGGACATTTCTTTCCGGGCGGCACGGTGGACGCTTTTGATTGCTGGCTGGAGCTTCAGGCGCACGACATCAAAGGGAGAATCATTTTCTGGAGCGGGGAAGCGGCCGACAACGGTCACGGCCCGGTCGAGCCCGGCGCCCACTTCTACCGCTCGCTGCAACTTGACGGGCACGGCAATCCCATCAACAAGCGCAATGCCTGGTCCACGCGCGCCACCATGTACGCCCACTTGATCCCTCCCGGCGCCGACGACACTGTGCATTTTCGCATGAAGATTCCCGAGGACTGTGGGGATTCGATTACACTCACCGCGAAACTCAACTATCGGAAATTCTCCTGGTGGAATACCCAGTGGGCATTTGCGGGCGTCCGCGATCCCGCTCAGCCCGATCCCAATGTAACCAGGAATTACGACGATGGCCGCTGGGTGTTTCAAGGCGACCTTAGCCGCGTTTCCGCGAAGCTCAAGGCCATACCGGATGTGCCGACCGTGGTGATTGAGCAAGACACGTGCACCATTCCGGTTCTGGCCAAGACTTCGGCACCTTACACGGAAACGCTGAGCCTGGACCCGGCGGACCGCGGGCGCTGGAACGATTATGGCATCGGGCTGTTGCTGCAGGGCGATTTGAAAGGCGCAGAGCGCGCCTTTGAAACCGTGACGAAGCTCGATCCCGGTTACGCCGACGGCTGGGTGAACGTGGCGCGGGCTCGCGTGCAGGAAGGTAACACCGATGCGGCAAAGCCCCTGCTCGAAAAGGCCATCCAACTTAATCCCCGGCTCGGCAGCGCGCACTACTTCGCCGGCCTTGTTTTCAAAGCGGACGGCAATTACCCCGCCGCCCTCGACGAGTTTTCCAAGGCTTCCGCTTTGTACCCGCGCGACCGCGTGGTGAGAAACCAGATGGGCCGCATGCTCTTCCTGGAGCGCAAATATAGGGATGCGGTGGCGGAATTCGATAAGACCCTTGCGGTCGACCCAGAAGATCTCGAGGCCCATTACGACCTGATGCTCTGCTATCGCGGCTTGCGGGACGATGCGGGGGCGGCGCGCGAAGAGAAGCTCTACCTGCGCTTCAAGGCGGATGAATCCTCGCGCGCCATCACCGGCCCCTACAAGCTGGCGCATCCTGAGGACAACAACGAAGCGCAGCCCATTCATGAACACGTGTCGGTGGCGTTGGGGCAGGAGGTGGGCAGTAGGCAGAAGGCGGAAAGCAGAAGGCAGAAAAAAGCGGGCAAAATTCAGAATGCAGAAATTAGAAAGCAGTCGCTCATGCCCGTCCGTTGACGGGCATCCAGAAACCATGAAATGTCATTCCGAGCGAAGCGAAGAATCTTGCTCTGCGTCGGGCAGACCGTCCCAGAAAAACCAGGGCGAGATTCCTCGCGGAGTTTACCCTGAGTGCCAGCCCGCCTGTCCGCGGGTCGATAGTGCCGGAAACTTTGCGAGGTGTGGCGATTTGGTGCACACTCGATGCGGCCAGACTCGGCAGCTATGGTCGTCGTTCGCTTGGTGCCTTTGTGCCCGTCCCTGAGTTTGACTTCGGTTGTTGCGGTCGATTGTTTGGTGGCGAGGGGGCCTTGAAAAAGGCCCAGCTCGACCCCGCTGGAGAGCCTGAGGTGGTGATCGCCAACCGAGCCGAGCCTGGCCCATTCCCACAACGGAGACAGTATGCCATGGCCAAGCACAGAGAATCTACCTTCGAGCGGTTGCAGAAGGGGCAGTCCTTGAATCGTCACCAGAAGCGGGAGCTGGCCGAGCGGTTGAATTCGGCAGATCCCGGCTTCGAGGTGGTGAATCGTCATGCTGCCGGTATCGACATCGGGAATGAAAGCCATTACGTGGCCGTGCCGGTGGGGCGCGATGCGCAGCCGGTGCGGGAGTTCGGATCCTGGACCGCCGATCTGGAAAGAATGGCGCAGTGGCTGAAAGCCTGCGGCATCGAAAGCGTCGTGATGCAATCGACGGGAGTCTATTGGATGGCGGTTTACGAGATTTTGCAGAGCCACGGTTTCCAGGTGCATCTGGTGGATGCGCGCGGGAGCAAGAACCTGCCGGGGCGAAAGAGCGACGTGCAGGAATGTCAGTGGTTGCTGCGCTTGCACACTTACGGTCTGCTGCGGAGTTGCTTCTTGCCGCCGGAATCGATCCGCCCCCTGCGCACGGCGTGGCGGTTGCGGGACCAGCACGTGAAAGAGGCGGGGCGTTGTGTGCAGCACATGCAGAGGGCGCTGACCGAGATGAACGTGCAATTGCATAACGCCATCAGCGATCTCAGCGGAGTGACCGGACAGGCCATCGTCCGGGCCCTGTTGGCCGGCGAGCGAGATCCCGTGCGACTGGCCGCCCTGCGCGACCGGCGCATTCAAGCCAGCTCGGAAGAGTTGGTGCACAGCCTGCGCGGGAACTGGAAGGAAGAGGCCTTGTTCGAACTGCAGCAAGCGGTCGAGGCTTATGATTTCTATGGCCAGCAAATCGCCCAATGCGATGGGCGCCTGCAGCAGTACCTGGCGGCTCTGCCCAGCCGCGAATCCGTCCCCCAGCCGCCGGCAGACGCTGCACCCGGCAGCCGCCCGGCTCGAAAACGCCGGCTTCCCAGCAAGCTCGTCAAGCGCAAGGGTAATGAGCCCCCTTTCGATATCGAATCCGAACAGCGGCGTATTCTGGGGGTCGACGCCACCACCATCGACGGCATTGAGGTCATGACCGTGCAGACCGTGCTCGCCGAAGTGGGCCCCGATTTGAGCGCTTGGAAGACGGAACGGCATTGGAGTTCCTGGCTCAACCTCGCTCCCAAGCGGGACGTCAGTGGAGGCCGGGTCATCCGCCATACCCGTGAACACCGGACCAATCGGGTGGGCAATGCCTTCCGTATGGGCGCGCAGTCGCTCCTCCGGAGTCACAGCTACCTGGGCGCTCGCTTTCGATACCTCCGTGCCAAACTGGGAGCCATTAAAGCCGTGAAGGCCATGGCCCGCGTTCTGGCTTGCCTGTTCTATCGGCTGCTCACCCAAGGCCAGACCTGGGTGGACCGAGGCACCGCGGAATTCGAGCTTCGCAGGCAGCAGCGAGAATTCGCTGCCCTCCGGCGCAAGGCCCAGGACTTTGGAATGAAACTCGTGCCAACGGCTTAGAGGAACCAATTGCGACCCCACGCGCCCGAATGAAGTTTCTGGAGAGC
>Ga0209517_10004487_pt1 | contig 18303 bp, 14 predicted proteins | sample PeaSoiMetSII2010_FD_187695 | JGI IMG/M metagenome (GOLD analysis project Ga0209517, IMG submission 187695) | Peat soil microbial communities from Weissenstadt, Germany - SII-2010 (SPAdes) (version 2) | ecosystem: Environmental > Terrestrial > Soil > Wetlands > Peat | place: Germany...
CTCGTAAAATCGTACCGCGCGATGGCGATCCTCAGGCCGACGCCGAAGCTCACCACTCAAGGCAGGCTCGCAGGTTTGGTAGTTCCCGACAATCTTGGCTCGTTCTCAGGATTGATGGGCGGGCGGGCGGCCGACGAGGCCGCCGAATACACCACTATCCTCCAGAGCTTCGTTTTCACCACCGCGTTAATCGAGCACCATCACGTCCCGCAGAGCCCGGCGGGGATCTCGCTCAACCCGCTGTCATACCTCGGCAGCGGCGAAAGCGATCCGCAATGGCAGCGGTACCGCTCGATGGAGCTGCGGTTCTCGTGCGAGTACTCCGCGAAGACCGGCAACATCGCGCTCTACTACGAGGATCGTTCGGCGGCTGACGCGCAACGCATCCTCAACTACTACATCGACGACCTGCGCGACCAACTGCGGCGGCGCGAGGTCCAGGACGCCACCACCGCGATAGACTCGCTGAAGACCGAGGCGCGCGCCGCCTCGGACTACCTGCTGCAAACCCAGCTCTACGAGTTGATCGCGCGCCAGATGCAGCAGCTCGAACTCGCCCAGGTTCAGGCTGATTTCGCGTTCACCGTGCTCGAACCTCCGATCGCTCCCCGCCGGGCATACCGCCCGTCGATCCCGCTCAATTGCTCGCTCGCAGCGATTCTGGGCGCGATCATCGCCAGTGGATGGGTCCTGACGCGGCGGGAAAGTGAAGCGAGCCCCTCCCGCGAGACGCCCCGGATTGCGCCCGACGATGGACCCGTCCTCAGCAGCAAGGTCCTCTGATCCGGGACTGTCGATTCCGGCCTCATCCGAAGCCGAGCCGATCGATCACGCCGGGCACGATGCTGGCCGATCGCTATGGCGCCGGACCGCCGGCTACGGCCGCAGAGTCGCCCCGCTCGCGCTCAGTCACGGCCTTTCGCGACTGTCGGCGTTCGCCCTGGTCGTTTTCATCGGCCGTTTTCTCGGCGCCGCCGCGCTCGGCGAATTCTCGCTGGCTCACGCGCTCGGCCAGTACGTGATGCTGGGCAGCGACCTCGGAGCCAAGGCGATCGGCGCCCGGATGATCGCCGCCGACCACTCGAGGGCCCCGGCGGTGCTTCCGCTCGCGCTGCGCAAGATGGTCACCCTCGTGCTGATCTCGGCGGCGGTGGCGATCGGCTATGCGATATTCGGGCCGGTACCGCCCCAGTGGCGATGGTTCCTGGCCGTCTTCGTCCTGTCAGCCATACCGTTCGCGCTCAATATCGATTGGCTGTTCTGGGGCCTCGAACGCTTCGACGTATTCGCTACGTGGCAAGCGGGCGTCTATGCCGCGTACGCGGTGCTCGCGATCGTGTTCACGCTCGCGGCGGCGAGACGCAATCTATACGGAGTCGCGGCGGGTAACGCGCTCGCCTGGATCGGCGGAGCGTGGTTCTTGTGGCTGAGATGGATCAAATGGCGTGACGCCCAACGTCTTCCAACCTTCCCGCGGGAGCGTTCCGTCGCTCCTGACGGCTTGGCATGGAGATCGATCCTTACGGTCGGAAGCACCGGGGTCGGCGCGATGGTGCTCGACAATGCGAGCCTGTTCGTCCTGGGTGCGGTCGGAACGCCTCGGCAAGTGGGTGAGTACGGTGCCGCGGCCAAAATCCTCGCCGCGATCCTGGGATTCCAGACGTTGCTCTGGTGGGTGGTTTACCCGTGGCTCGCGCGGCGGCAACCGATGACGCACGGCCTGGGATTTTACGCTTTGCTGCTCCCCGGAGTTGCGGCTCTGGCAGGCCTCGCAGTGGCGGCCCCGCTCGTGGTCGGCGCTCACGCGGTTGTGGTGCTCTGCTTCGGCGTCAAATACGTCGCAGCCGTGGGCCTTTTGCGGGTCCTCGGTCTGCTGCTTCCCTTTGCGTTTGCGGCGGTAATGAGCAGAGCTATACTCATCGCGCACGCCCAGGATGCGCTCGCTTCGATCGGCATCATCACGAGCGCGCTTGCCGGTGTGGCCCTCAGTTGCCTGCTGGTGCCGCGCTACGGGCCGGCCGGCGCAGCCTGGGCGACCACCGTGGCTTACGCGCTCAGCACGGCCGCTGGCTTGTGCGCGCTGCTCCTTATGAAGATCCCACGCGGGCCGCAGTTGAGCGATCGACGCGCGTAAATGTCTGATCCTAACCGCAGGACCACCGACGTGCCCACGGTTGACTATCGCGAACGTCTGTATCGGCTGTACTCGACTACTCATTTCGCGCGCGGCCGCGAAGTCTCACGCGCGGCGATCGAAGCCGAGCGTCCGGACTTCGAGGCGCGCTTTGGATCTGTTCTTCCCAAGTCACGCGACGCCAGAATCCTGGAAATCGGTTCCGGTTACGGAGCTTTTCTGGATTACCTCGGATCGAAAGGATTCCGTAATGCCGTCGGCATAGATGTCAGCCCGGAACAGGTCCGGATTGGAAAAGACCTGGGCATTGAAAATCTCCACCTCGCGGAAGCCAACGCCTATTTGCGGCAGTACCGGAACGAGTTCGACTGTATCGTCGCGATCGATCTCCTGGAGCACCTCAACAAGACCGAAGTCCTGGACTTTCTCGAGGCAGCACTGGCTTCGCTCAAAGCCGGCGGCCGGTTGATCGTCCACACCGTCAACGCCGAATGGCCTTTTTTCGGCAACATTCTCTACGGCGATTTCAGCCACGAAGTCGCCTTCACGGTCAAAAGCATCAGACAGGTTCTGGCCGCCACCGGTTTCAGCGAAATACGGGTGATGCCCGCGGGCCATGCCGTGAAGGGCTTTCTCAGCGCGGTCAGATGGCTGCTCTTGCGCGCTGAGCTGATCCTCAAAATGCCCAATCACGTCTACGCGGAAAATCTGGTAGCGGTAGCCATCCGGCCGGATATCGATAGCGCCGCGCTGAATGAGTAACCCGCTCTCATTGAATGGATAACCAGACAGCCCTTCTACAGATCCTGGTTGTGCTGAACGTGATGCTCCCGGTCGCCGCGGTCCTGGGACACTGCGGCGTCAAGCGTATACAGATAGACCACGTCGCGGCCTTCAGCCTTGGTTATCTCTTCTACTGGATTTTGCCGGTGGCTGCCGGTATGGCCGGAGTATTCGCCGATCCGGGCAACCCGGTAATGTCGGCGTGGTACTCACTCTTCTATACTATATCGGACTCCACTCTTGAGTGGTTCCTGATATTATCATTGGTATGCTATTTCGCCTTCTTGAGCGGAACCTGGCTGGGTAGCCGCACTCACTCGCTGTCCTCGGAACGCCCCGTCGCGCCGGCGTTTGATCGCCGTCTCCTTATACCTTTGCTCTGGCTCTCGGCCATTTGCCTTGCCGCGCTGAGCTTTGCGCTCAGGGACCAGCTCTTCACCGGATATGCGACCGGAATGGATCCCTGGATACCCGATCCGCTCCGGAGCGCGCTCGGCGCGCTGTCCACGATTCTGATCATCCTGCTTCTGCTCGATTGCGCAGCCAAAGACCGGGGCGACCGGAGTGAAGGGGCGTTTCGCAGGCTGCTGGCCAGCCGCTTTCTTCTGTTGTATCTGCTCGCGTCGCTCCTTGATGTGAGCGTGGGCGCGAGGATGTACATGGTTTCCGGAATCCTCATGCTGTGCATATACCGGTCGGTCTTTTTCCAGCGGTTTGCGGCGGTCAACCTGCTCTGCCTCGTCGGGATTGGACTTTTGCTGGCGGGGTTGGTCGGCGTGTGGCGCATGGGCAGAGCCGACTATGGAATCTTCGAGAATCTCGCCAGCGAGCCGATGTTCACGGCCATGTCGTTGATACACTTTCTCGGCAGCGAGCGGCTGCCGCTACTGAGGTATCCAGTCCTTCTATTGAGCGAGTTTCTCAACCTGGTACCCACATTCCTGTTCCCCGGCAAGATGGATCTGTTTTTGCAGCCGGAAGACCTCGGCTATGTGACGTTTTCGCCCGGCGGCGGTCTCAACTCGTTCTTTTCCTTCATGATCAATTTCGGCGTGCTCGGCACGATCGGTGTGCTGTTCGGGCTTGGATTTGCGCTGGCGGTTCTGAAGAGGAAGGCCGGCTCCCCGCTCCTGCGCGTGATTTACATCATGATATCCGGATGGCTCGGGTTCTCGTTCTTTCGCGATCCGTTTTACGTTTCGATCGTCAAGTGCATGGTCGAGTTTTCAGTCATAGTGCCGACGCTGATCGTCGTATCACTTCATCTGTGCACGCAACTGATGGCGCGCCGCGGCGCCCGGGATGGTAGAGCGATCGAAGTGGCAAAGGTCACAGCGTGAAAGCCGGGATCGATCGCTTGCGCCGGGATGCATACATGAACAAGCCGCGTTCATCCTTGATGACGCTGAGGCATCGCGCGCTTGAAATCGTGCTTCGGTTCGCGATGCGCGGCGGCTCGGTCTCTTTATCGCAAGAGCCCTTGAGCCGGCCGCCGCGAAAACTCCTGGTCGTGAAGGTTTCGGGACTCGGTGACGGTCTAATGGTCCGTTCGGTGATAGGACATTGGCAACGAGTCAGTCCGGGCATGGAACTGGGAGTGCTGGTCTGTCCCCCGACGCGCGAGGCACTATCATCCAATAGCAACTTCAGAGTTCATTGCTACGATCCGCGGCGCGACAGCGTAGTGACGTTCCTTCGGCTCGTCCGAGAAGTCCGGCGCGTGCGATACGACGCGGCGGTTGATTTCGAGCCCTATTCGCTGTTGACGGCACTGTTCATGCGGCTTTCCGGCATCCCGAATCGAATTGGTTTTGCGGGACTGCCTGGAAATCCGCGGACTGTCCTTTTGACCAATGCGATCGAACTTCTGCGATCGGGTCCGCTTTGGAGCAACTTCGTCCGCCTGGCCCGGATGGCTGCGCCACTTCCCGTCGGCGAGCTTTCGACGCTGCCGCTCCCGTGCGCCGCCGAAGACGAGCAATGGCTGAACGGTTGGCTCCGGGAACGCGGGTGCAACCCGGGTTCCCGGCTGGTTGCGCTGCACCTGGGTGTTCACGTCAGGACTAATTACAAGGCTTGGCCCCTGGCCAGGTTTGTCAGTCTCGCCGAACACTTGAAAGCTACCGTGCCTGGCTTGATCCTGGTCCTGACCGGAACGGCGGCAGAGCGAGAGCTCATCCAACAGTTTCGCTCCGAGTTTTCCGGGGAAGCGATCGACGCCGGCGGCATCGGCGCTCTGGGGCGCACGGCACTGCTGCTGAGCCGTTGCGATTTGCTGGTGAGCAGCGACACCGGCGTGATGCATCTGGGAGCCTGCATGGGCGTGCCCACCGTAGGAATATTCGGCGCGACCCGAGCCGATCACTGGGCGCCGGTCGGTCCGCATGCCACTCTTGTCTACGCGACTCAGGTCCACTGCAGCCCGTGCGTGGACGTGCTCAGGCAAATCGCACCCCTTGAGTGCGTGAACGCGGAAAAGAGCCGATGCATGTGGGACGTCGGCGTTGAGCGCGTGTTGCTGGCGGCCCGGAGCGTGGTTGCAGGTGATTGGCTGAGCCAACGAGACTCGGTCTTGATGACGCAGGCGCCCGCGTCGTTCAGCCCTGGGGATTCATGAAAGATCGCAGCAGGCAAATCGCTTGATTCCGCCGCGCCAGAAAACAAAAGTGGTGGTGACCGGCGGTTCGGGGTTTATTGGCACCAACCTGGTCGAGAGTTACGTCCTCAGTGGGGACGAGGTCCTGAACTTTGATGTTGAGCCTCCCCGTAATCCCCGGCATCGGCACCTATGGCGCGAGATCGACTGTCTGAACGGTTCAGACCTCGGCGGAGCCTTGGAGTCCGCCAGCCCGGATTACATCTTTCACCTGGCCGCGCGTACCGACCTTGGTGGGCAGACCGACCAGGACTACGCGGCGAATACCACCGGCACGGCCAACCTCTGCGCCGCGGTCCCGCGTTGCCGGGGACTGAAGCACGTCGTGTTCGCCTCGTCGCTGCTGGTCTGCCGGCCCGGTTACCGCCCAAAGCATGAGACCGACTATCTCCCCACCACCGCTTACGGCAGAAGCAAGATGATCTCGGAACAGATCGTACGCGCCGCTCCTGAGCTTGGCTGTTGCTGGACGATCGTTCGCCCCACTCATATCTGGGGCCCCTGGTTCCGGGCACCATATCGGGACTTCTTCACGATGGTCGGCCGAGGCTTTTACATACATCCGCGGGTCGGAAACTTGAGGAAGGCTTTTGGATTCGTGGGCAACGTCGTTTATCAGCTTAAGAGAATCGCAGAGGGAGAGAGCGCCGACCACCTGACTCTCTACGTAACTGACTATGAGCCGCTCGAGGTCGGATGCTGGGCCGAGGCTATTGCCAGGGAAATGAATGTTCGGAAGCCGCTGCAAGCGCCGCTGTCGCTCCTGCGCGCGGTGGCGAAGGTCGGCGATTTCGCCGGCACCGTGGGAGGCTACAATGCGCCCTTGACTTCCTTCAGGCTCAACAATCTGCTGACGGAGACGGTCGTCGATCTGGGGATGACCAAGACTATCTGCGGCCCGCTCCCCTACACCCCGCAGGAGGGTGTTCGGATAACAGTCGAGTGGCTGCGGTGCAACCCGGAAACATAGTGTGTCCCGAGTTGGAGCAATGCAATCAAGACTAAGAGTGCTGGTGACCGGGGCCGGAGGTTTCATCGGACACCATCTGGTCTCCTATCTGAAGCAGCAAGGTTGCTGGGTGAGGGGAGCCGACCTTAAAACCCCCGAGTTCAGTGCCACCGAGGCCGATGAATTCCTGCTTCGCGACTTGCGCGAGAAGGACAACTGCCTGGAGGCGACCCGAGGGATCGAAGAGGCGTATGCACTGGCCTCCGATATGGGCGGAATGGGCTTCATTTCGTCGCATCACGCCGCGATCCTGTATAACAACGCGATGATCAACTTCCAGACCCTCGAAGCAGCCCGTTCAAACAGAGTAAAGCGTTATCTGTATACCTCGTCTGCATGTGTATATCCGGAATATCGCCAACTGACTACCGATGCCGCCCCGCTCAGGGAAGACGAGGCCTACCCCGCCGAACCCCAGGACGCTTACGGCTGGGAAAAACTGATTACCGAAAGGCTATGCACTCATTACCGTGAGGACTATGGGCTCGAAACGCGCATCGTACGCTTCCATAATATTTTCGGACCGCTTGGGACCTGGGATGGCGGGCGGGAGAAGGCTCCCGCCGCGATGTGCCGCAAGGTCGCGATTGCCAAGCTCTCGGGCAATCCTGAAATCCAGATCTGGGGCGACGGCCGGCAGACGCGATCGTTCTGCTATATCGACGATTGCCTGACCGGAATCGACAAGTTGATGCGCTCTGACTATCGGCAACCGCTCAATCTGGGACAAGACCGGATGGTCACTATTGACGAACTCGCCGACCTGGTCGCGGCGGCCGCGGCTACGAAGATCGTAAAGAAACATGTGCCGGGACCGCAGGGGGTCAGGGGACGGAACTCGGACAACTCGCGGCTGCGCGAAGTGCTCGGCTGGGAGCCCGCGGTTTCGCTCGAAGAGGGACTCGCCAGGACTTACCAGTGGATAGAAGCGCAGGTGCGCGCGCGCCCGCAGCTTTGGCGCGCCGGTTCGCCTATCGAGGAGCGGGAGACGGCCGGAAAAGCCGGGCCGAGCTGAGACTCAAGGGGTTGGGCACGGATGGCGGACGGCAGGGAAAATTCTCCGATGGAACCTGAGAAGCGGCTGGGGCTGCTCTGCCAGCACTTCTACCCGGAGATGAAGTCCACCGGCCTGCACATGACGGAACTCGCCGTCAGTCTGGCCCGGCGGGGATGGCGGCTGAGAGTCTACTGCTCCCATCCTACCGGTCCGATCGCGGCCGGTCCGATCGCCGATGAAGACCCCAGCCGGCAGTTCCCCGGCGATCACGAGGGCGTCGAAGTCGTCCGCGTCCGTCCGCTCGGACGCCATGAAGGTGGCGTGGCTGGGCGTCTCGTGTTCGGGGTCTCTTACCTGATCGCGATAGCAATCAAGGTCGTGCGCGATCGACGCGAGCTGGCCGGATTCATCGTCACTACCAATCCGCCTTTCGTCGGCTTGGCAGCCCTTTTGATGAGGAAGATGTTCGCGATGCCCTACGTGCAGATCGTCTACGACTTGTTCCCTGATTCGGCCGTCCGGATGGGCGCGATTGGCGCGAACTCTCCGATAACCCGAATCTGGCGGACCGTCACAAGAGCGATCTTCCGCGACGCTGCGCTGGTGATAGCGATCGGGCGCGACATGGCGGAGATTATCGCATCGCTCATGGGATCGCGCCCGGCCAAAGTCATCATCATTCCCAACTGGTCCGACGAAGCCAAGGTATGGCCGGTACCCCGAGCCGACAACGCCTTCGTTCGGGCGACGGGAGTGGCGGACAAGATAGTCATACAATACTCAGGCAACCTGGGCCGAAACCATAACGTCGAATGCCTGATCGAAGCCGCAAAACTGGTCTCGGATGATTCCCGGATTGTATTTCAATTCATCGGCGGCGGCGCGAAAAAGAGTATCGTGGACAAAGCGATTCGCGAGGCGGGCCTGACCAACGTTCAATGTCTGCCGCTCCAGCCGATCGCGGACCTCGCCGCCGTGCTTTCGGCCGCCCAGCTCGGAGTGGTTGCCCTCGGCGAAGCGTTCACAGGACTCTCGGTGCCGAGTAAGACCTACGGGATAATGGCGAGCGGCGTGCCAATCCTGGCGATCCTGGATGAGCGCAGTGAGATCGGCCGCACCATATCCGAGCATCATTGCGGCGTGGTTCTGCCCCGCGCGGACGGCGCTGCGGTGGCCGCCATCGTGCGCCAACTGGCCGGCGACCCGGCGCGATTCGCGAGCTTGGGCGATAACGGGCGGCGGACCTTCCTGAAAAATTATACCTTGTCGAAAGCCGCCGATCGCTACAGCGCCGCATTGGAAGGTGTTTTCGGCGACGCCGCGCGGGAGCGGATCGCACCTGTGGCGCGGCGGGCGGTCTAGGCCGCCGAGATTCGGAGCGGCTCGCGCGACGCGAGCCTTCCGAGCGAGGACACGAGGAACTCATGTTTGCTCCGAAGGGACTGGGCAGGCGGTGGGCGATTCTTATCGGCGGCGATGCCGCGGTCGCGATGTGGGCGGCATACTACGCCTTCGGCGAGAACGGGCAGGTCGACTTCAGCTTCCCCTCCCCCGAGCATTACCATCTCGCCGCATTGACCCTCACCACTATGTACCTGGCCCTGTTCTACTTTCAGGACCTGTACGAGATCACCCGGCGGCGCACCCGTGCCTGGGTCGCGACCTCGGTGCTTACCGCCAGCGCAAAGGCCACGGTGCTGGTGGCGATCGTAGCGTTCGCAATCCCGGCCTTCGACTACGGACGGCGCTTCTACATCGTGTACATGCTGTCGTCTTCGACCGTGCTCCTGCTCTGGCGGGTGGCGGTCAACCGGCTGATCTTCGAACGCTTGAACATCGGCGTGATGGCGTTCGGGTTTGCGGAATACGCGCCGCTGCTTGCCGAGGAGGCCGAACGGCTGGGGCAGCTCGGCTGGCGTTTTCTGGGCTTTGCGTCCTACGCGGACGGCGCGAATCGCAACCTGATAACGGGTCCGCAGCCGCATCCGATTCATCAGGTGTCGTCGATTGACGATCTCACCCGCCGCTTCAACCCGAACATCCTGGTGCTGCTCGGCGATGGTGCTCACGCGCCGTCAGTGCGCGAGCTGGTGAAATGCCGTTCGCGCGGTATCCAGGTCTTCGACTTCGAGACCTTTTACGAGCTGACCACCGGCAAGTTGCCGTTGCCGTTCGTGCGCGAATCGTGGTTGCTGTATGCGCCGGGATTCGCAGGTTCGCACTGGCAGAGGCTCATCGAGCGGGGCCTCGATATCGTGGCGGCGCTGGCGATCGGCCTCGCGACGCTGCCGGTATCGCTCGCCACCGCGATCGCGATAAAGCTCGATTCAGAGGGTCCGGTCTTCTATTCGCAGGATCGCGTCGGCCTGGACGGCGCGGTGTTCCGGGTCCGCAAGTTCCGCTCGATGCGCCAGGACGCGGAACGGAGCAGCGGCGCGGTATGGGCCTCCACCGAAGATCCACGGGTCACGCGGGTCGGGCGCGTGATCAGGAAGCTCAGGGTCGATGAGTTGCCGCAGTTGCTGAACGTGCTGCGCGGCGACATGAGCCTGGTTGGTCCGCGTCCCGAGCGTCCGGAGATCGTCGCCCGGCTCAGCGAGGAAATTGCGTACTACGACTACCGGCATTTCGTAAGGCCGGGCGTGACCGGATGGGCACAGGTCTGCTACCCCTACGGCGCGAGCGTCGGCGACGCGCGCGAGAAGCTCTGCTACGATTTGTACTACATCAAGAACTGGTCGCTGTTTTTCGACCTTCAGATCATTCTTCAGACCGTCAAGGTGGTGATCTTCGGCCGCGGCGCCAGATAGATCTCAACTGACCTCCAGACCGTCGTCGACAACGCAGATGAAGGGCTCGCGATGCGAGAATTTTTCAGCGCCTTCTCTCGGAGATACACTCAAGGAGCGCTCGGCATCCTTTGTGGGCTTCTTCTCATTGCGGCCACCCTATCAATTGCCCTATTTGACATTTCGCTGATGGATCTTGATCTCTGGGACGAGACTGTCTATTTGGATAGTGCTCTGCGGGGGTACTCAGTTTTTTTTGGGGAACATTCGCGATTCGGGTCCGGGCAATATGGTCCGCTGTATTTGATGTTCTACAAGGCTGAGAGTCTCTTTTGTCCAGATCCCGTCAGACTGTTCTATTGCAATTTCGTTGTGACTTCGGTTCTAGTGCCGGTCTGCGTGTATATCTGTCTTCTTGCTTACCGAACACCGCCAATTGTGGCCGCGGGTTTCGCCACGGTACTGCTCTACCCCTCGATTATGGTAACGCCACGGCCGTCGCACCTCGTCGTCTGCCTACTGATGCTTGGTTTGGCCGCTGCGAGCGGTCTCAGGACCTCGGTCGCCAGACTAAGCCTCCTGCTCCTGGTGGCGTGTCTCGCCAGTCTCGTCCGACCGGAGATGTCGGTCAGCGCAGTTGCTTTCGCAGGGGCCCTTGCTTTCGCAGGGGCCCTTGCTGTGACTGCCATCGTCCGCTCGCGGCAGTTGGACGGCCAGGGGAAGTGGCGGCGCGTCTTACTGTTGCCGGGGTTGGCGGTCGCGGCGTCGGCCGCGATGTTCGGCATTTTCGGCTTTCCGCTCGGCGGCGGCCGCTCCATGGTCGCCCTCAAACAGCATGTCGCTCTCAATTGGGTCGTGTGGCACAAGTCAGCGCTCGACCCCTGGCTAAACTGCGATAGCATTTTCTCGCAGGAGTTCGGCGGTGCAAGCTCAGTCAGTCAGGCAGTTCGTGCGAATCCAGCCGCATTTGTGAGAAACGTTGAGGCCAACCTCGGTGAGCTGCCCACGCGGCTGACTCAGTTATTGATCGGATGGATGTCGCTCCCGCTGAGCGAATGGCACCTCGCGGTCTTGGGAACTCCGATTGGTCTCGGTGCGATAGTGCTGTTGCTGCTTGGTGCGGGCTTTCAGGTCAAATTCGCTTCGCTGTGGATAGTAGTTAGCTTGACAGCGTTCTTGCTGCCTGGGTTGGTCGCAGTCACAGTAGTCTACCCAAGAGCCCATTATCTCCTGGAAATCATACCCCTGTTGGCCATCATGTTAGCTACATGCGTCCGCCCAAGGAACGGGGGACGGCTAACTACCGGAGTACGGATCATCGTGTACGCGATGCTAACAGTTTACGCCGCACGGACACTACAACTGGCAGTTCACGCCGCGACGGCGCTACGAGCTTCAGGACCTGCGAAGGTCGCATCGCGGCCAGCGCTGGACCTCGTTGGCTTCGCGCGTTCGCTACGCGTCGTGCGCCCCGTGGTGGTCCTCGAGGAAGTTGGCGACATCGAGGCGTACCTCGGTCCTAACTTCACCTGGGTGAACGGCTGGGATAAGGCAAAGGATTCTGATTTCGCCCATTTCGTCGTACACAAGAACGTCGGCATGGTCATCGTGGATTCCAGACTTACGGGTGATTTGCGGTTTTGGGACGATCCCTCTTTTCAGCAATTTGTCAAGGATCCGTCAGCGTTCGGCTTTGAGCTTGCAGGTGGCGAAGCGGGCTTCCAAGTGTTCGCCCGCGGCGACGTGCTTGGTCCCTGAAGCGCAAAAGGCGACAAGCGGGTCAAGCCAACGATCAGCGAAGCTTCTCGCGCGTGCCGCGCGCCGATGCCCTCAAGCGTGCGGTCAGGTACTTCCTGAGCTTGAGAACCAGCCGCACGGGTCGCGTCAGGTAATGCAGCGGAAGCAGAAAGCGCGGCAGCGGGAGAAACCTGGACTCCTCGTTGGTCGGAGCCAAGGCACGGTCGAAGCAATAGCGGACTCTTTGGCCGGCCCGCTCGATTGAAAGCAGCGGGACCATCCAGGGCTCAGATAGGTGGGTGACGTCCGCGGGGCGCAGGAACATTTGCCGAATCACGCGCCTGGTCAGGGCGATCACGCGCCGGTCATCCTGCGCCATCCGCGCGATCGCAGCCGGGAATTCCGCGCCGAGAAGCTCCCGCGCCAGGTTGAAACCCAGCATCACCATTCTTTGCGCCCCGATCGGCCGCGCCTTGTCGAGCACCTCGGCCCAATCGGCCTCGCGATTCGCCCGGACCATCCCGGCGATGTCACACACGTTCGAAAGGTTCATCCAGCCATGCTTGGTGCTGTGCACGCATAGCACGAGCAACATGTCCACGGGCGAAAGCGTGAGCACCGCGGCCTCGCCGATCGCGATTCGCCGCGCGCCGGCAAATAACGAATCAGGCTCGGGGGCGAATGGAAAGTGGCGCGGCATGATTCGCCAGTGGAGGTCCAGGATGCCAAGGCCGTCCTGGTTGCAGAATACATCTTCGCATTCCCGGATAACGGACGTTTCGCTGATGTCGTAATCGGTCGCCCGCGAATAGCCCTGCCCGGCAAGAACCCGCGCCGCCTTTCCCACCTCCGAGTCTCGAACGAGCACGTCAAGGTCGGCGAACTGGCGTACCGCGACATCGCCGTAGAGCATCAGCGCGAGCGCGGGCCCCTTGTAGGTAAGCGCTTCTATCCCGTTCGACTCCAGCGCGCGCATCAGCCGCGCCAGCTCGCCCGTCAGATACCGCCCGCGAAGCAGATTGCGATTGAACTCGCGCTTAAAGCGCTCGAGCACAGGCTGGGGAACGCGGCCCGCGCAATCCGAACTCGCGCAATTGGTACTGATGTACCGATACAGCATCGGCGCCACCCGATGCCGGATCGCGAGGCGATACACCGCGTCCCAATCGATCGATTGGCCCAGCAGATCGAGTACGCGAGGAGCGGCCCGGCCGGCGAGCGGATTCGCACAGCACCTGAGCAGAAGCTCCGCTTCAGGAGCGAGCCCGAGATCGCTCATCGACGAATCGCTCATCGAAAAATCGCCGATCGCGGAATCGCGCATCGAGGACATGCCGGGGACCGCCAGCAGCCTAACACGGCGCGTGGCCGCGGCCTACACAGGGACTCGCATATACCGTGGTCACATGCGATAATCGCGCGCAATCCAGAGGGCGAGTTTGTTATAGATGAGCAGGATTCGTCAGCCGGTCCGGATCGTACCCAAAGGATGGGGCAGAGAGGTATGGATCGCGAACAACGACCTCTACTGCGGCAAGATTCTCGAGATCAAAAAGGGCAAACGCTGTTCGCTGCACTTTCACAAACTCAAGACCGAATCGTTCTACCTGCGCGCCGGCCGGCTCAAGGTATTCGTAAAGGAATCGCCTGAGGCGGCGACGATAGAGGAATTCGAGTTGAATGCCGGCGAGTGCATGGACGTGCCGCGGGGCCTGGTCCATCAGATGCTGGCGCTCGAAGACGCCGAGTTGTTGGAGTTCTCGACGCAGCATCTCGACAGCGACTCCCATCGCCTGGTACCGGGTGACTGAGATGGCGAACGCGCCGCTTCGGGATAGCACGCCGGGAAATGAGTAGCTCCATGCCCAGGGTCGCACTAATCACCGGTATCACTGGTCAGGACGGGTCGTATATCGCCGAGTTGCTCCTGAACAAGGGCTACGAAGTCCACGGCATCGTGCGCCGCACGTCCAGCTTCGCCACGGGCCGGATCGATCATCTCCGCCAGGGCTTCGAGTCCGGCAAGGGGCTTCAACTTCACTACGGCGACCTCGGCGACGGCACCGGGGTGAGACGGATAATCGAGCAGACCCGGCCCGACGAAGTCTACAATTTGGCGGCGCAGTCGCATGTGCGGATCTCCTTCGACCAGCCGGAGTATACTGCCGACGTGGTCGGGCTGGGCGCACTCAGACTGCTCGAGGCGATCCGCGATCACAACAAGCGGCACGACCGCCAGGTGCGCTTCTATCAGGCCGGGTCCTCCGAGATGTTCGGCAAGGTCGCCGAGACTCCGCAGCGCGAGACCACGCCGTTTCATCCGCGCAGCCCTTACGCCTGCGCCAAGGTCTATGCCCATTGGCAGACCGTCAACTACCGCGAGGCCTACGGGCTCTTCGCCGTCAACGGCATCCTGTTCAACCACGAGTCTCCGCGCCGCGGCGAGAACTTCGTCACGCGCAAAATCACCCGATGCGCGACGCGGATCAAGCTCGGCCTGCAGGACAAGCTGAGCCTCGGCAACCTGGACGGGCGCCGCGATTGGGGCTTCGCCGGCGACTACGTCGAGGCGATGTGGCTGATAATGCAGCAGGAGAAGCCCGACGACTTCGTCATCGCCACCGGCGAGAGCCACTCGGTGCGCGAATTCCTCGAGCTGACTTTCGAGCGGCTCAAGCTCGATTGGCGCAAGCATCTCGAGATCGATCAGCGCTTCCTGCGTCCCTCGGAGGTCGATGTTCTCTGCGGCGACGCGAGCAAAGCCCGGCGCGTGCTGGGATGGAAACCGAAAGTTGACTTCAAGCAACTGGTCGCGCTGATGGTGGACGCCGATCTCGAACTTGCGCAACGCGAGTTGAGAAGCCTGGGGAAATAAAGCGCGAGTCTGAAAAAGTTTCGGTTTGTTTGGTGCAGGAAAGGCGCGGCTGAATCAGCCGCGCTTTTCTTTTTGTGCCGCTGGCATTACTCATTCGATTCTGCGTGCGATTTGCGTGCTGACCGACTGACCGGCGATGGTTAGTCGGTCGGGATTTTTTCGCTCGAACGAGGCGAAAATAAATTGCTTATGGGCCTCCGGCAACGCTAGATTGATACTCCGTTCGAGAATCTTCGCTGAGAGTTGAGTAGGTAGTTGTGATGCATAAGCCGGATTCTCCAGAAGCACTCAGTCTACGCACCAGATCGTTTTCGCGGCGATCCGTTGTGCTCTCCGAAGCGTGGATCAAGACCTGCACCCACGAACCGATCGAGTTCGTCGACCTGACCGACGAGATCAACGCCCATCTCGCCGCGAATCATATCGAGCACGGCGAAGTTACGGTCTTCTCCCGGCATACGACCGCAGCGATTAAAATAAACGAGGCCGAGGAGTTGCTCCTCGAGGACTTCAAGCACTTCCTGCGCCGCCTGTGCCCGCCCGAGCAGGGCTACAATCACAATGACATGGCCCGCCGCAAGCCGCCGATCGCGCCGGACGAACGTCCCAACGCGCACTCGCATTGCATGCATCTGCTGCTGTCGACCAGCGAGACGATCCCGGTCGCCGATTTCCGTCTTGCGCTCGGCACCTGGCAGCGGGTCTTTCTGGTCGAGCTCGACGGTCCGCGCGAGCGTGAGGTCGTGCTGCGCTGCGCCAATTATGTCCGGCAGGAGCCGGCCGAATTGATCGAAGCGGTCGCGGCGAACGGCTTTGCCGGCCGCGTGCGCAACGGCAACAAGCTGGAACGCCACTAGCGGAAAGCCGTCGAGACTCGGGCGTCACGCATCTCAGGCAGAGATCGCCGCGCTCAGTTTCTTGAGCTCGCCGCGCTCGCCGATGACCACCAGGAGGTCTCCGGCACCGATCGCCGTTGACGAGTCCGGGATCAGCGAAATTTCCTGTCCCTCCTTTCTGAGCCCGACGATCTTCAGCCGCCGCGTTCCATCTTCCACCGACTTGATCGTCTTCCCGATCATCGGACTTCCGGAGCCGACTCTTATTTCTTCGAGATCGACCTCAGGTCCACGGCCCGGAAGTGACAGCTCGAGAAAGTCCACTACCGAGGGCCGCAGGATCGATTCCGCCATCCGCATCCCGCCCCATTGGTAGGCCGAGAGCACCTGGTCGGCGCCGGCGAGCTTCAGCCGGCGCAGGCCGGATTCCGACTCGCCGCGCGCGTGGATGCGGATCGCGGGGTTCTTCTCGCGAGCGGACAGCGTGATGTAGACGTTGTCCGCGTCGGATGCGGTTGCGACCACGATCTCACGCGCCCGGCTAATCCCGGCACGTTCCAGCACGGCGTCGTCCAGGGCGGAACCGATCACGTACGGCAAGCCCGCCTCCACCAGATCGGCCTCTCTGGCCGGATCGTGATCGATAACCATAACCGGCATCGAATTGCGCGACATCTCATCGGCCACAACCCTGCCGAAACGTCCATAGCCACAGATTACGACATGCCGGTCGAGCTGATGAATCCTGTGTTGCATCGCAGTTTTCCCAAGGTATTCGCGCAGACGTCCTTCGATCAAAAGTTCCGCAACCACCGCGAACAGATAGAGCGCCGTACCGACGCCCGTGACGATGAGCCCGATCGTAAACAGCCGGCCGGCGGGGCTCAGCGGCTTCACCTCTTCAAACCCGACCGTGGAAATCGTGATGACCGACATGTAGACCGCGTCGATCAGCGACATTCCCGCGATCATGATGTAACCGGCGGTCCCGACCGCCGTCAGAAAAAGGAGGACAATCACAGCGAGGACGAATCTGCGGCCGGCGCTCATCTTTTCAGGTCCGTGATTCCGCCGTGCGTCATGGCTGTCGTGCGGGGCGAACCCGCGCCGGCATTTGAGAATCTCTCGGCAGTCAGGGTGAGCATTTCTGATTTATGCTGCGCATCAGCCCGGATATGGATAGCCGGCGGCCAGCACTTTTTCGAGCGATGCGTCGTGGCCGTAGATGTCGTCGAAGAACAGGACTTCGCCGTCCTCCTCGACCAACGCGGTCGCATAGAGGATGAGGACCGGGATTGGCTTGTCGAGATTGACCTGCAACGTCTGGTCACCGTTCATCACCGCGCGTATCCGGTCCACGCTCCACTCGGGTTTGTCGCGAAGTACCCACGCCGCAAGACCGACCGGATCCTGTACCCTGATGCAGCCGTGGCTGAAATCGCGACGGGCTCGCGAGAACAGTTCCGTCGACGGGGTACCGTGGAGATATACGTTGTAAGAATTCGGGAATATGAACTTGACCAGACCTAACGCATTCTTGGGGCCCGGCTTCTGCCGTATACTCAGTGAGCCCGCGGCAAGTCCGCTCAAGATATCGTCAGTCACCGCGCCATCAGTCACGACTTTGCCACCGCGGTCAGTTACTTCGTATCGGTTTTCCGCCAGGTAATTCCGGTCGCGCCGGATCTTCGGTACCAGCTCCGAGGCCTGAATCGAAGGCGGGACATTCCAGTAAGGCCGGAAAATAAGATATCGCATGTTGTCTGCGAATACCGGCGTCTGGTGACGATAGGCCTTTCCAACCACCACATTCATGGACAGGTGGCCCCGCAGGCCGCCCGGTTCCCAGTGAAAGGTACGGAGCCGGAACTCGGGGATATTCACGAGCAGGGGCGCCTCGGGAAAGTGCGGCGGCATCCATCGATAGCGCTCGAGCGTGAGCTGGAGCTGCCGTACTCTAACGCTCAGCGGAACATTGAGCGCTGCGATAGTGCCTTTGCCCAGCGCGCCGTCGGACTCGAGACCGTGTCGTTGCTGGAAATGCTTGACCGCGTCCACGATGGTGCCTTCGTAGATCGCCGAGTCCGCGGGCACCTCGCCGCCGGAAGCGCTGCCGGGCGCCGGGTAGTCCCCCAGTTGGCGCAAACGCCGGATCAACTGCGCCAATTCCGGATACGTATTCCCGGGCCGGACGGCCTTTCCCGGTATCGGTAGCGGCTCGCCGTCGCCTTCCTGAGCAAGCTTCGAATAGGTTGCCAGCGCGGCTTCAACTCGCCGGTAGCCTGAGTACGGTGGTTCGGCCTTCGCGATTACCGCATCGACATCATTAGCTTGCACGACCTGAGTTCGCAGAAGTTCCGGCAGGTCGTACTTCTGAGGTCCGACGTCGAGGCCAAACTTGAAATGCTGCGGGTTCACCCTGCCGATGTGCAAGTCGGAAATGTAACGCATCGTCGATACGGTGAGCGCAAGATCGAAATGCACCAG
>Ga0209517_10004488_pt1 | contig 18303 bp, 20 predicted proteins | sample PeaSoiMetSII2010_FD_187695 | JGI IMG/M metagenome (GOLD analysis project Ga0209517, IMG submission 187695) | Peat soil microbial communities from Weissenstadt, Germany - SII-2010 (SPAdes) (version 2) | ecosystem: Environmental > Terrestrial > Soil > Wetlands > Peat | place: Germany...
ATATCGGCGCATGCCTCCCGCCGATACCTCCCCAGGTTAGCACATCAGGAAGAGCGGACACACCGGTCCCCATAGTGCAACTTCCTGAAACTTCTTATGATTTTGGAACAATTGGAGACGGGACTTTTACCCATAAGTTCAGCATAAAGAACGCGGGCGCCTCAGAGCTGGTAATCAAGAAGATCATTCCCGGCTGAGGCACTTGGGTTGCCCATTACGACAGGGCAATCCCTCCCGGTGGGGAGGGAAACATCACGCTTTCGGTCAGTGGCAGTTCATGCTCAAGCGGAGCAAAAAAGTCGGCGCTCGTTACGTGCAATGACCCCGGGAAACCCTATTTTTTCCTCAATCTCATTGGTAAAAGCGGCTTTTAGACCAGCCGGCCTAACAGGACATGAGCGGATCTGAATCCATCGATGATGAAGTCCTAAAATATGCGGAGAGATTTCTTTTTCGCGGTCTGCACCCGCTGATATCTATCGGAACGGCGAGTGACCGCTACAAAGGCTGGATCGGCCGGATTTACAGTGAAGAGCTTTACAGGGAGAAAATAATCAGCCGCACCAACCGGGTGGGAAACAAAAGCTTCCGCGAGGAAGTCCTGCCAGTTGATTCGGTTCGGGAATATTTTCAGCATTTCAAGGTGCTCGAAATAGATTACACCTTTTATGCACCTCTAATCGAAAACGGGGTTCCAACACCGTGCGCCAATACTCTTCAACAGTATTCGATGCGCATGGGACCTGAAGACAGGGTTTTCTTAAAGGCGCCCCAGATGTTTTTCGCCCAGAAGCTCAGGCGCGGAAAAAGCTACTCCCCCAACGAAAACTACCTCGCATCGGAAGCTTTCACACGGCAATTCTACGAACCGGCGGTCACTCTTTTCGCAGACAAGCTTAAAGGCATAATTTTCGAGCAGGAATACCAAAGGCAGTCGGAACGCTTGCCGCCTGCAGAGCTGGCAGCACAACTCGACCGCTTTTTCAGCTCGATTCCACCAGACCGCAGGTATCACGTGGAAATGCGAACAGAAGCATATTTCTGCAAACCTGTGATCGATGTTTTGCAAAAACACGGCGCAGGACAGATACTTTCCCACTGGACCTGGCTCCCTGCCCTGAGGACTCAGTTTTCAAGGGCTGGAAGGCGTTTCATCACTGCCGGAGGCCAGGCCGTCATTCGTCTTATGACGCCGCTGGGCGTCCGTTACGAGGACGCTTACGCCAAGGCCTTTCCCTTCGACAGGCTAATAGAAGAAATGATACAGCCGGCAATGATTTCCCAGACCGCCGCCTTGATGTGGGAAGCAGTCAGGGAGGGGATCGAGATCAATCTCATAATAAATAATCGGGCGGCTGGAAACGCACCGCTGCTTGCACGAAGAATTGTTAGAGAGTTTGTGCAGATGCGCGACAAAAGCTAAAAGGATACGAGAAAATGCCGGATAATGTATGCTGCACTCGTACATTGTCAACTGAGTATCAGATGATTCCCACGCACAATCCGTCATTCCGGCGATTGACAACCCGGGCCGCAACCCAATGGCTCCTTCGTGGAGCGAGCCCTCACTCTGTTCGGGTTCCGCGTTAAACGTTCGAACCCAAGTTAGAAGCTTATAGTTCGGCGTCCGATCTTTTGTGAGGACGCACGGTAGATCTTGATGCCGGAATTAAGTGTTGTTTCAGTTAGTTAAGATCATTAGGCCCCGGCCTTCGCCGGGGTGACGATCACTCGACAACATATTGGAACTCAGTTGATAATGTACTGGTAGTACGAAGAACTGGGAAGGACGTCGTTGTTCTAGACCGCCCATCCGCTGGGGGAACCGAGGCAGGCGGCTATTTGCGATTTTCCCTTTCCAGTTTCACCAAAACATCCATACTGCTTCGAACCTCTTTCTGTTCGGCTTTCCGGTTGACTTTATTCGGGGCATGCTTTCGATGTCTGACAACTTCGGTTTTTTGAGTCTTTGAACCCATCTTCCACTCCTTGGACAGAAAAGTACAGGTCCGGGGGTTTGGACCAAATTTATTTATCGGCAACAGTGGAGGCGATATAACAGATAAGCTCGATCATGTCACCACAATTCCTCACAGGTTCTTCCCCGGATTATAATTGAGGCCGTACCGGCGGATAGCTGAAACCAGTTTTTCAAGGCGAGGGAGCTTCATCCGGCCGATTTTGGACAAATGCCTGCCCAACTGCTCAAAGGCAAACGGAATATAATCAAGAAACTGCCTCTTGCCCTTAACTACTCCCAGGAAGCCAAACGCGCCGAGCATCTGAAGATTTCTGGCGAGCTTGACCGCCTCGAATTTCCTGATAAAAGCCAACTTTGAGACGCCCGAACGGTTCCCTGCGGCAGACCAGTACATAGCAACAAGTCTATCCTGCAACTGCTCAGGCACCCTAACATAAGGGTCGATCAGCAGCGAAGCAAGATCATAAGCAGGAGGCCCAAACCTCATGCCCTGAAAATCGAGCAGCCAGAGCCTGCCTCGCCGCACCATGATGTTACGGCTCTGGAAGTCACGATGAAATACGAAAGAACTCCTTTGAACCCCCGCAGCCTCAGCAAGCGTCTCGAAATCAGGGCGCAGTTCATCCGGGCCGATTTCAAACCCCAAACAACCATTGATGAATGACTTTCGGAAATACTCAAGCTCACGCTCGTAGACAAAAGAAGGGTCATATAAAGCACTGTCGAAGCAAAATCCCGGTTCAAAACCCTTCGGGGCCCTCGTGTGCAAAGCTGCGAGCAACTTGATAACATGAGTGTAGACAGGTTCGAGGTTATTGCGGCGAAAGCGAACGAAATTCTGCAAGTGCAAGTCTCCGGCATCTTCCAGGAGAAATCTTCCCTCTCGGGCATCGGCATAGAGGATGCGGGGCACCGGCAATCCTTTGGAATGGAGATGGTTGCCGATCAGAAGATAGGAGTCGTCCTCACCTGTAGAATCTTTTCTCGTTCCAGGCGAAATGAGGGCGACCAGCGAAGATGGTCCGCAGAAAATCCGAAAGAACTTCCTGTCCGACCCATCACCGCATAACGGTTCGATCCGGACCCTTTCAAATCCGCCCGTGATGGTTGAAGCCTTTTCGGCCAGATCGCACAGTCCGGGGAAATCATCGATGTCAGATTGCAGCGTATCCATCCCTCGACTTTATCATTGACAAGGCAGTAAAATTTCACCCGGCTGGACAGCCCGCGCGAATATTTTTCCCGAATGTCTGCCCGAAATGCTCATCCCGTCCGCCACTATGCAGTCTGTAAGAGAGCTGCCTTTTTCGATCCGTATGTCATCCCACAAGATAACGTTTTCAAGACTGACCCCTTCGCAAATTTGGACATCCCGTCCCGCCACGACCGATCCTTTCAATGTGCAGTCCGGGTGTATAATGGTTTGCGGGTCAAGTGTAATGTGCTCCCTCGTTCTGAGAGGAAGAAGGCGGCCGGGCTCAAGTTGAGCCAGTTCACCGGTAAGTTTGCGGTAGCTCTCGACCGATCCCATCTCCCGCCAAAAAAGACCCTGCTCGGTAATGGCCCGGGGACAAGCCCCGCGGGTCATCAGCGATCGATAAATGTCGAGAATATCGGCCTGCACGCCCGCAGCAGCACCGGACAATGCCGAAGGGTTAATAAAATGGATACCGGTAAAAGCCATCAACCGAACGCACTTATCCTTCTTTAGAAGATCTTGCGCCTCGCGGCCGAAGCCCAGAACGAACCCATCCTCGCTTACAGCCACATTGTTGAATTGGGGGCAATCGTGCAGCAACAGACTTGCTTCAGCGCCACTGAGTTTGTGACGCTCATACAACGAGTTGAGGTTCGCATTGCATACGATATCTGCATTTACCACAGCGAACGGCTCGCATCCAAGCCTCTCCACGGCGGCTTTTATACCGCCTCCCGTTCCAAGGAGCACAGACTCATTGAGCACCGTTACCGGTATCGGCCACTGCCTTTGAGAAACTGCTGCCGCAAGGCGGTCTTTGAGGTAATAAGCATTGAGAAATACGGCTTCGAACCCGCAGCGATAGAGCCTTTCAATCCAGAATTCGAGCATGGTGACTCCGCGAAGCGGGATCAGAGCCTTCGGGCGGGAGTTTGTAAGGGGCAGAAGCCTGGTGCCAAGGCCGGCGGCTAAAATCATTGCGCGCATGAGTCAAGCGCCTGATTCACGCGAAGACGCGAAGGCGCGTAAACGCAAAACCCGAATGGTTCTCTGCAATTGCCTTTTTATGCCTTGCTTAAGATGACACATCTCGGCCAACAGTTGCCTTTTCGATCCAACCGGCTAGAATTGCGCCATAATTGGGGTCGGTTATCTCCACCCGCGTCCGGCCGCCCGGCGAGCTTTTCAATAAAACGTACCCCTGAGCGAGCCAATTGATGACCTGGGAATATAGTTCGTACTCCAGCAATAAACCGCGTTCGCGAATTTTGCCGATATCGTCACCGGGCCGGATCGGATAGACGGTTTGGGCGATAATCGGACCGGTGTCTTCGCCCTCATCTACGAAATGAACAGTGATGCCTCCCCACTTGCAGCCGTATTGGAGGGTTTCCTCATAGCCATGCTGTCCGGGAAAGGAGGGTAGCAGTGCGGGGTGAATATTGAGAATTTTCAGGCCGCCGGCATTGAAGTGATTTATGAAATAGGGCGTCACCAGGCGCATGAAACCCGCCAGGCAAATATAATCCGGCTGGAAGGAATCTATTATCCGGATCAGCTCGCGTTCGGCAAGGACCAACCTCGCGAGCCGCGATCTGCGTTCGACAGGGTCAGGATTTCTTACAATTTTCTGTCTGCGGTCCAGATCAGCCGGATCGACAGGCAAATCGAGTTTTTCGAGATCGGCGGCAGCGAGTTTAGGGATAGATTTGTAATCCACATGGAAGGCGGGGATATTGGCCATTGAGGCTCGTTCCAGGCCGAAAGCATCAGGCCTGTCGCTCAACACCACAACGATTTCGGCCTTGAGGGCACCGGCGCCGGACCTGTCGATCATCGCCTGCAAATTGGTCCCTCCGCCGGAGACCAGGACGGCCAGCCTCAGTTTTTTCCTAGTCAAAATACCGCACCGCATTTCGAAAGAACTTAATCCCTTCGCCTTCTTCAGGAATTGGTTTTTTATCGCGCCTGTATATCTCTTTTAGAAGAGTCCAGTCAGGGTGATTCGTGAAATGGTTGAACGCCTCCGGATGAGGCATCAGCCCGGCAACTCTGCCGCTCAGGTCGCAGATTCCGGCAATGTCTTCGACTGAACCATTCGGATTGAAGGGAAACTCTCCGAGTGCGGCACTGCCTCCTGGCTTGGAATATCGCAAGAATACCTGTCTGCCGGAGATGAGCTTTTCAATAACGGAGGGTTCGGCAAAAAACTTTCCCTCACCATGCCGTATCGGGAGTTCGATGCTCGCGATGCCGCTGGAAAGGACGCAATGTGATTCGGGATTGACCGACAAGTTAACCCATTGGTCCCGAAAGCCCCCGCAGTCATTGGCGATCAGAGCGACTTCCCGGTTCATTCGGCCACTCTCGAATCCAGGCAGAAGGCCCAGGTTGACCAACACCTGGAACCCATTGCATATCCCGATCACAATGCCGCCCGAGTCCACAAATGAGCTAATCTGGTCCTGGAGCCGATGTTTTAGACGCATGGCCATAATCACACCCGCCCCGTGATCGTCTCCCCAGGAAAATCCTCCGCCTATAACGAAAATCCGGTAAGAGGCCAGTGATTTTTCACCGGAAATGAGGCTGTTGAGGTGTACTCTTTCCGCCTCCGCCCCGGCAACCTTCAACGCATATGATGTCTCAAGGTCGCAATTGAGACCGAACCCCGTCATAACGAGAGCTTTGACCATTGCCAACTCCCGGCCTATTCCAGGCCGATGTCTTTTCTATAATAGATTCCCTCGAAGCGGACCTTTTCCATTTCCGAGAGGGCTGCTTGCCTTGCCTGGTCAAGAGTGCTTCCGGAACTCACTATGCACAACACCCTTCCGCCGGTCGTAACCAGCCGTCCGGAATCGTTGTTTTCCGTACCTGAATGAAAAACCAGGCACTCTTTGCCGATCTTATCCACACCTTCTATCGGTACGCCTATTTTGTAACGGTCCGGGTAACCCTTGTACCAGCCTTTTTTGCCCCTGGTCCTACCGCTGGTGGCAATCAGGCACAACCGGTAGTTCGGGTCCCATTCCGGTTGTATCCTGTCCAGTTTGCCGGTGGTAATGGCCTCGCTTATGTCCACCAGATCGGTTCGAAGCCGAGGAAGAATTACCTGCGCTTCTGGGTCCCCCAGGCGGATATTTATTTCAAGTACATAAGGAGTCACTTCCGTCCCGCTTTCCACGAGCATCAGCCCAAGGTACAGGATTCCCCGGTAGACCATATCGTATTTCTCACGCACTCCTCGTATGAGCGGCTCCGCCACTTTTGACATGATATTTTGTACAAGACCATCATCGAGCCAGGGGTGAGGCGAATAGGCGCCCATTCCACCGGTGTTTTTTCCTTCGTCGTTTTCCCTTGCGCGCTTATAATCCTGCGCCGCAACCATCGGTATTATCGTATAGCCGTCCGTGAAACAAAAGAAGGAAAGCTCCCGGCCGTAAAGACGCTTTTCTATATCAACTCTTTGTCCGGCCTCACCGAATATTCGTTCTTCCATAATCAGGCGAACGGCTTCTTCAGCCTCCTGAACCGATCCGCAGACGAGGGAACCCTTGCCTGCGGCCAGACCGTCCGCCTTTACCACAACGGGGTATCCGACGCTTCGGATGTAATCGCGGGCTTTGCCGGGATCGGAAAAGTTTTCGAATTCCGGCACTGCAATTCCAAGCTCACGCATCATCACCTTGGCGTCACATTTGCTCGACTCCAACCTGCTTGCCTTCATATTCGGGCCGATGATCGGCAGCCCTCGGGACTCGAACAGATCGGTAATCCCAGCCGAAAGCGGCTTCTCGGGTCCTACGAACGTCAGGTCGATCCTCTCCTTCTGCGCAAAATCGGCCATTTCCTCGATGGATCTTAAATTAACGCATTCGGCTGTCTCAGCTATCCCCGCATTTCCATGCGCAACATAAACCCGGCTGACCCGCGTACTTTGTGCGAATTTCCACGCTATGGCGTGATCTCTGCCCCCTGTGCCCACTACCAATACTTTCATTTGTGGCTTGTCACCCCTGTGAGGTATTCGCAGATGTTGGCGTCGTAGCTGCTGGTCGAGCAAAAAGCCTTGCAGGCCAACTCAAGGCTGGTCTTCCTTGAGACACTGCCTTTGCGCGCCTGCATTTCCTTTAGGACTTCCGGATAATCGGAAGGATCGGTGACCACCGCTACAAACCTGTTATTTTTCGCTGCGGCACGGATCAGGGTGGGCCCGCCGATGTCGATATTTTCGATTGCATCCTCCAACGTGCATCCTGGGCGGGCGACCGTTTTTGCAAATGCATACAGATTCACCACCACCATGTCTATCGGCTCTATCCCGTGCTTTGCCATCGTAGATACGTGTGCCTGGTTGTCACGAATACCGAGTATTCCGCCGTGAATTTTGGGGTGAAGCGTTTTGACTCTGCCATCGAGCATTTCCGGAAAGCCCGTATAGTCAGAGACCTCGGTTATATCGATTCCGGCATCACGCAGCGCCTTGGCAGTGCCTCCGGTCGAAAGCAACTCCACATTGAGCTCCCGAAGACCTTTGCCAAATTCGGCCAGGCCGGTTTTGTCCGTAACGCTCAAAAGAGCGCGTCGCACAGGAAACATCCTCACCTCCTTGGAGTTTTAAAAACTCAAAGCTTTCTTGGAGCAAGATTACTCCGGTCCATTTCTAAAGATCTTGTCGAACAGCCCCTCACACGCCTTTACAACCAGACTGTCATCGGGAAGCAACATCGTCGGTTTTCCTTCAAGATCGAACTTTGAAATAAGCGGATCAGCGGGAATAGAGACGACCTTTTCCTTCCCGAAAATACGGTAGACTCCTTCCGGCCAGCTTGCCGGCTCCTCCCGAACCTGGTTTATCACCAGCAAGATCTGCGAAACGTGCATTGGAAGGGTTTTGACCAGTTCGGCTATTCGGCACGCGGCGGAAAGTCCCCTCCTGCTCGGGTCGGACACCAGCAACAAAAGGTCTATATCCTTCTGATTAAGACGGCTGAAATGCTCCATTCCAGCCTCGTTGTCAATAACAATGAAAGGGTAGTTGCCGATAAGACGGTCGATAAGACTGCTCAGAAGATTATTGGCCGCACAATAGCAGCCCGGACCTTCCGGACGTCCCATTGCGATAAGATCGAACCCCTCCGTTTCTACAAGCGCCTGTTCGAGCTTCATCTCCATGAATACATCTTTTGTCATGCCGACCGGCACGCTTGTCTTCATTTCCTCGCGGGCCTCGGACAGTGTTTCAGCCAGCGGCACTCCCAAAACGTCATTCAAATTCGAATTCGAATCGGCATCTATCGCAAGAAGCGGCTTCATCCCATGACTCAGCATGTATCGAATGAGCAGACCCGCTATAGTTGTCTTTCCTGTTCCGCCTTTTCCACCCAGTGCAACAGCGTAGCCCAAAATCCCACCTCCAATGGTTTTATTTCTGCGGGTCTAAGACCCGGCATCGCGACAAGTAACCTGTTTTCGACCAGAAATTGCATTCATAACACAAGAAAGGTCAACAGTGAACAGCGAACGGTTCTTTTGGGTTGAGGGGGCGGGCCTGCTGAAGCCCCCCGGCTACTCTACGGGGTCTCCACAGTGAGTTTCGGAATGAGCCTCGCTCCGTGACGGATGGCGGCGATTTCGCCTAACGGGAAGAAAGGGCTTGTTTTACAAGCTTTTTAGGCTCGGGGGTCAGGTCCGGCTCAGGGCTTGGGCTAAGACAGGGCCGGAACGCAGAAGGTTTGAGATCTTCCCGAGCGCACCAGAGCAACTCGCTCAGGAAGGCGGCAGTCAAAAACATTATGGGCGAACCAGATTGTTCGCTATTTCACGGAATAAAGCGTTCGCCTGCGTACCTATTATCGTTACAGCAGCCATACAAACGAGGGCGATCAAGGCCAGCATAAGCGCGCACTCGGCCATTGTAGCACCTTCTTGATCTCCGAGAAATCTCTTGATCATTTCCATTGTCTTCTCCATGGAGATTGAGTTTGAGCCCGTCTCTGCCCTCAAAGAGGCGTACTAGCCGCCTGCATTCAGGCTGACGACTCGACAGCAACGAACCAGATTTTCCACTATATCCTAAAATACAATGCTCGCCTGTGAGTAGATCGCAGTTACGGTGTTAAAAAGAATTGATTATTTGCGCCAGCAAACCATATATACAAGCGGTTGCAGCCAAAAACAGCGTCATGGCGTACATAAGCATCGCTGAACCTGCCTCATTCCCAGGGAGATTCTTGACCATTCCATTTTTTCCTCCTCCACATCGGGTGGAAAACCTGCTTTCGATCGGCAAATCCAAATGACGTTCTCTAATGGGCAATTTATAGACTCCGCCAACAGGATCAAGGGTTATTTGCTGTAGTAGAAACTGGGTAGAAACCATCTTCAATCAAGCTAAAAAATGCAGTAATACGGTAGGTTAAGAGGATTAGGATTTATTGAATTAAATTGCTTTCAGACGTCTGGACACGAGCGTCTTCGTTTCGCTCAACGTCGAGCGGCGGGAGAGTACAAGCGACTAAAGCATAATCGGCATATCCATGGAAGAAGTCGACCAGCAGCTTTTCTTCCCGGAATGCGCGATAGACCTGAAAACCCACCATCAGCAAAAAGATAGCAATTTTTGTTATGGAGAAACCAGTCATTGTCAATCCAAGCAAATCTGTCATTTATGCCTTCCGTTTCATGTCTGCGCTGATTATTTTGGCGGCAGAAGGCAGATTGCTTTCCGGAACGGGCATTTTTCGTTCGACTCGAATATCCGAGTGGTGAGCAATGACGCGCTTCAATGAGGATTGAGTGGTTAAGCCATGGAGAATCAAGTCAGTCCTCAGCCCTGAGGTTGCCCAGACCTCCAATCTACTCAATCGGGAGCACTAATGAAATGGCCGATCAAGCTCAATATGCTTTTGCTGGATCGTGGGCGAATCAGCATGGCAAGGATTGCAGGCGAGCTTCTGTGGATTGCATGGCTCGCCTCCATAGGCCTTGGCCCCGGACATCTGGATCTGTCAAAACATGTCATCGGGGCTGATTATCTTGAATATTATTCGGCTGGTATGGCTGTCAGGCTTGGTGAAACCGATAAACTTTATGACGTCGCGTATTTAAACGATTTGGAGCATTCGATTGCAGGTCCTTTTGAGGGACACTATTTGTTCGTAACACCTCCCCTTTACGCTCTCCTTTATGTTCCTCTTTCCCTGCTGCCTTATGAGATAAGTTTTTTGACATGGTGCGTATTCGGATTATTTTGTTTATGGATTAGTATATCCTTATTGCGTAGCAGTAACACCACTCATCATTTTTTATGGGCACTGACTTTTTTCCAATATGACACTCTCACACTATCCTAACATTCTTATATCTTTTGATAAGAAATAATCAGACGGTTAGCGAAACTATGTATATAGCTTGTGTAGTCCTAAGAATATTTGCATTTATAAAATTCTGGAACAGGAACAGGCAATGTCGCTAACTGCTGTATGCAGGCCCGATTTGCTTGACGATCTGGATTTCTCCTCATGCAATGATCTACGATTGGTCTCTCTTATCGCTGCCTGCCATTCTCTTATGGGAGATCCAACCTCTTTACCGCGACCTCTGGAGACCATTGTTCGGCATAATTTGGATTGTCACGCTCCTAGGCGGCAGCGGCTATATATCACCCAGCTTCAAATAAGATTCCTTCCGGGCGCTGTATAGAAAACCATTCCGATTCTTTTTCTGGTCTATTGGACGCTTTTAAGGCATTTTACCGGAACACAACTTGCCGGGCAGCAAGGCCTGGCCGAAGAGCTCAAACCGATTTGTCAGGATCGGGACTTGGGCATTGGTAAAAAATTTTGATTTCCTCTTCGGTCCATTACCTTTACTATATCTGAAACCCCGGCCCCGAATATTTGAAAGGTGCTAATGAAAAAAGGTGCTGCTGGAAGAAACTCCAAAACATGTCTGAGCGTAGTGATCCCATGCTTCAACGAGCGGGGAACGCTCCGCGAGTGCGTTGAGAATGTATTGTCCATAGAGGACCCGGATCTCTCTATCGAAATAATTATAGTGGATGATTGCTCAACGGACGGCAGTCATGGCATAGCCCTCGAACTGGCGGAAAAGTATCCGCGGCAGATCGTTGTATGCAGTCACAAGAAAAACCAGGGCAAAGGTGCGGCCTTGCGGACCGGGTTCGCGAAAGCAACCGGCGACTTCGTATGCGTCCAGGATGCGGACCTTGAATATGACCCCTCAGACCTCAAAAGGCTCCTGGCGCCGCTCATATCCGGCAAGGCCGACGTGGTGCTCGGGTCCCGGTTCCTGTCCACAGGCGAGCACCGGGTGCTCTATTACTGGCATTACCTGGGAAACCGGCTCCTCACCTTTATCTCCAACATGTTTACAGACCTCAACCTGACCGATATGGAAACCGGCTACAAAGTGTTCCGGACGGACATACTCCGCAAAATCTCGATACAGGAGGACCGGTTTGGCTTCGAGCCTGAAATAGTTGCAAAAATAGCGCACATGCGTCTTCGTATTTACGAAATCGGAATTTCCTACTACGGCCGAACATATGAGGAAGGCAAGAAGATAGGTGTCAAAGACGGTTTCAGGGCAATTTACTGCATTATGCGATACAACCTGCACAGTGCCCCCCTGCCCGTGCAGTTTTTGGCATATCTGTTCATAGGTGGCGTTTCGGCGGTTTTCAACTTGTTTGTTTTCCTTGGCGGCCTCTCATTCGGTTACTCTGCCACCGTTTCTGCGCTGACAGCTTATTTCCTGGCGGCCGCCCTCAATTATGTGCTGTGCATCCTGCTGCTGTTCAGGCACAAAGCGAAATGGAGCGCCCCTAAGGAAATAGCGCTTTACCTGGCGGTGGTATGCGTGCTGGGAATCGTCGATGTTGGACTAACCAGGCTCTTAATGGGAACCGGTCTGGCCGCATGGCTCGCTAAATCGACGGCAACCATGGTTGGACTCATACTCAATTTTGCCGGCCGGCGCCTGATTGTGTTCCCGGAGAAAGCCAGTGGGCCATGGCGACCGCAGATCGAGGAAAGCACCGGTAGACAAACGCTTCCCGAAGATTTCGCCAGAGAGATACAGAGTATGCAGAGAAAGCGATAACTCAAATCAGCCTGGAGTATGAAGCAATGAGCTCAAATAATTCCAATGACTTATACGAGGTAATGCAGGTCAGTCCCAACGCCGATTTAGAAACAATCGAGAGGGTTTTCAGGCTTGCTTGCAAAGTGATTCCATCCCGACAATAACGAAACAGGCAGTGACAGCAAATTCAAGATGCTCATGGAAGCGCATCACGTTCTTTCCAACCCGGAGAGACGGGCAGCTTCCGGCGAGAGTACCGCAGAAAGGTAATCCGCTGGTCTTTCAATGCCCTGGTGGCTCTTGTTTTCATGACCTACCTGTGGGATAATGCAAATGATGTGACTATCCTTTTAAATTCCTCAGGCGCGCTCCCCGCCACTCACGAATCCGTTTCACTTCCGCTAGATTCACGAACCAGGCTCACTTCCGGCAGAAGATGATCCAGTATTCCATTGATAAATCCCCCCGAATCAGGGCTGCCAAATGTTTTCCCAAGATCTATGGCTTCGTTTATAGACACCTTTGGAGGGATTTCCAGGCAGTAGAGCATTTCGTAGAGTGCGATCCTAAGTACGTTTCTGTCGATTATCGACATTCTTTCGATGCGCCAGTTTTCCGAGGCCCCGACGATCATCTTGTCAAGTTGGTCCCGGTGAGCATAAACGCCGTTCAGGAGCCGCTCGGCAAATGGCCGAACGGCTTTGGCGAGATCGGGATTTTTAACATCCTCCCCCAATGCCAGTTCGTAGTACAAGTCGATGACCATATGAGGAGGCTGTCCGGTCATCTCCATCTGATAGAGCATCTGCAATGCGATCTCTCTTGATTTGCGCCGCTGGCCCATGAAATAACTCAATTCAAATCTACCGGAAAATCCGGCATGCTAAATGATGCAATTTTGGTGTTCAGGCGCAATCAGCAACAGAGATCACGCTGAAATCTGTTTTACAAGATTAGCCATCTCTATTGCGGCGAATGCTGCGTCCCAGCCTTTGTTGCCCGACTTTGCCCCCGCCCGCTCGATTGCTTGCTCCAGCGTGTCGGTGGTCAGTACCCCGAAGCTTATTGGCACACCGGCTTCCATGGCCACATGGGCGATGCCTTTAGATACTTCGGCCGCAACGTAATCAAAATGAGGCGTTCCTCCCCTGATCACAGCGCCCAGACAAATGACGGCATCATATTTTCCGCTTTCCGCTACTTTTTTGGCAATCAAAGGTATTTCGAACGCGCCAGGGACCTTGAAGATATCAAGGTTTTGCTCGTCAGCGCCGTTCCTTTTCAGCGCATCGATCGCACCACCCAGAAGCCTGTCTCCAATAAAATCATTGAACCGGCTGACGATGATTCCAAACTTGAGGCCCTTGGCCAGCAACTTTCCTTCGAAGACTCTCATGAAGCTTCCCCCTCCACGGATACGCAGCTCAAAATATGGCCCATCTTGATGCACTTTGTGTTCAGATACTCGCGATTGCACTCGTTTGGCGAGACCTCGAGCGGCACTCTTTCGGTTACGGTGATGCCATAACCCTGAAGCCCCACAATCTTGGTGGGATTGTTTGTCATAAGCTTCATTTTTTTTACGCCGAGGTCAACAAGCATTTGTGCGCCTATTCCATAATCTCGCAAATCGGCCTCAAAGCCGAGCGCTTCATTTGCTTCGACCGTGTCATAGCCTTTTTCCTGAAGAGCGTAGGCCCTGATCTTGTTTACGATGCCTATTCCGCGCCCTTCATGGTTCCTCATGTAGAGCAGCACCCCTTTTCCCACGCGCCCAATCTGAGTCAAAGCCGCCCGGAGCTGTCCGCCGCAATCGCACCGCAGCGAACCGAAGACATCGCCGGTGAGGCACTCCGAATGAACTCGAACCAGCACATCGTCTTCAGGATGAATGTCGCCTTTGACCAGCGCCAGATGACAATATTCGTCTATATCGTTGGTGTAGGCAATGACACTGAATTCCCCTCCGAACGATATCGGCAGCTTGGCCGTAGCAGCCCTGTGGACGAACAGTTCGGTCTGCATTCTATACTGGATAAGGCTGGCGATGGTGACAATCTTCAGTCCGTGTTCACTTGCGAATATCTCCAGGTCGGGCATTCGCGACATTGTGCCGTCTTCGTTCATCACCTCGCAGATAACCCCGGCCGGCTTCATTCCGGCTATCCTGGCAAGATCGACCGACCCCTCGGTCTGTCCGGTCCTGACCAGGACCCCGCCCTTTTTGGCGCGAAGCGGAAAAACGTGACCGGGACTTACAAGGTCTTCAGCAGTCACATCGTCTGAGATGGCGGTCAGGATTGTTTGTGCCCTGTCCGCTGCGCTGATGCCTGTAGTCACCCCTTTTCGCGCTTCGATGGATATGGTGAAAGCGGTTTGAAAAGGCGATTTGTTCTTGGTGACCATCATCGGGAGTTCAAGCCGGTCCACCAATTCAGGCGCAAGCGAAAGACAAATCAGGCCCCGCCCATATTTCGCCATGAAGTTAATGGCTTCCGGTGTTGTTTTCTCTGCCGAAATGAACAGATCTCCCTCATTTTCGCGATCTTCGTCATCCACCAAAATGATGGGCCTGCCAAGCCTTATATCTTCAAGCGCCTCGGGGATTGTTGCCAGCGACATCGTGTATTCTCCTCGTAAGATAGACTTATATACCCTATATAAAATAATCTCTTCAAGTTCGGAGGCGAGTCGCCCGGTCTGCTCACGCGAACCCGTGTTGTTTCAAAAATTCAAGATCCAAATTTTTGTCCCCGCCCTCTTTCCCAGATGAGCTTTCCCGGCAACGAACAAGATTTTCCACGTATTTTCCAATCAGGTCGGTCTCTATATTTACCTCATCGCCTGGTTTAAGGCTGCTGAGCGTGGTCGCAGAAGCAGTATGAGGAACGACATTGACATCGAAACCGGAAATGGAAACCCCGTTGACGGTTAGACTTATCCCATTTACAGCAATGGAGCCCTTCTCGATAACGTATCTCATAATTTGCCGGGAGGCATCAAAAAAGAGGCGCAACGACCGGCCCTCCAACTTGCGGCCTTTGAGCACGGCTATTCCATCGACATGTCCCGTCACAAGATGGCCGCCCAGACGCTCACCCAGCCGAAGCGCCCTCTCCAGATTCATCCTGCTCCCCGGACCTTTACGGCCAAGAGTCGTGCGGCTCAGTGTCTCGGTGGAAACATCGGCGGTAAAAAGGTCCGGTTGAGTATCAATAACTGTAAGACAGGCGCCGTCAACGGAAATACTCTCCCCCAAAACGGCAGGACCCATTTGGAAATCGGGCCGGATAATCATCCTGGCGTCCTGTCCATGACGCTCCGTTTGCAGCAGCGTCCCAGTTCCTTCGATAAGACCGGTAAACATTATTCTTCAGCCTTAGTAGAGCTGCTCGTGAAATCTGCCGCGGACAAGCAGGTCCTCTCCCAGTTTTGCGGCATCGATGTCCCAGGCCCGAACGCAATCGGCTATTTTCATCCTCGGGCGTCCGCTCAGCATCGAGACTCCACCGGGATCGGCAAGGATTTTCGGGGCATAGAAAAAATAGAATTCATCGGCAAATCCGCTTTCAATGAAAGACCCCAAAACATGCCCGCCACCTTCCACAAGAATACTGGTAATATTCATTTGGCCCAGTTCTTTCAGCAGACAAGACAAATCCAATCCGAAATCCGCCGGCTGGACCCTTATCACCCGCGCGCCGGCGCTAATCAGAGCAGCCTCCCTGGAGGCCGGAGCATCCAGGCGGCAGGCAATCCAAACCGGCGCCAGCGACACCGTACGGACCAGTTGGGAATCCAGCGAGAGTTTAAGCTCGCTATCGAGAACGATCCGAACCGGTTGACGGCAGCCTTTTTTCCCTTCAAGACGCACGCTCAGAAGAGGGTCATCGGCAATCGCCGTTCCAATACCGACGAGCACAGCGTCCGCATGAAAACGAATTCGGTGCGCAACCTTCCGGGACAGTTCGCTCGTAATCCACTTGGAATCACCTGCCGAAGTTGCGATGAAGCCGTCCAGCGTCGCAGCGGCTTTCAGCATAACATATGGAAACCCGGTAGTTACGTATTTTATGAAAGATTGATTCAGCACTCTGCACTCCGGCTCCAGAATGCCGCCTTTGACCTCGATCCCGGCTTTCCTCAATTGCTCTGCCCCCCCGCCCGTAACACCGGGGTTTGGATCGCTCATTCCGAACACGACCCGTGCAATGCCGGCATCAACAACAGCTTTCGTACACGGAGGGGTCCGGCCGTAGTGGTTGCATGGCTCAAGAGTCACATACAGGGTAGCGCCAGGGGCGGCAGCACCGGCGTCTGCTATTGCATTCACTTCCGCATGAGGACCACCGGGCGCCTGATGATATCCCTTGCCTGCAACCGCGCCGTCTCTTACAACAACCGCTCCTACCAAAGGGTTGGGACTGGTCATACCGGCCCCGCGCGCTGCCAGGCGCAACGCCTTTTTCATAAACTGCACATCAGGGTCTGTTTGAATCATATTTCCTTTTCGTGCAGAGAAAAATCGGAACAAAATTCGGCAACCTCACCGGCCAGCGACTTCAGCCTCAGGTCATCGCACACGGACTCAAGGGCCCGGTGCATGAGACTGCCGATTATTTCCATGTGCTCCGGCCCCATTCCACGCGTCGTTACTGCCGGAGTGCCCACTCTGATCCCGCTGGTAACACTGGGTTTGAGCATATCGAAAGGTATAGAGTTCTTGTTCACAGTAATTCCGGCCTTGTCCAGGGTATCCTCGGCGATCTTACCCGTTAATCCTTTCGGGCTCAGATCCACAAGCATCATATGATTGTCCGTACCCCCGGAAACAAGCCGGTAGCCATGTCCGGACAAGACCTCGGCAAGCCGCCTGGCGTTGGCAACCACACGCTCCTGATATAGTCTGAACTCGGGCTGAAGGGCCTCCTTAAATGCTACGGCCTTGGCGGCAATTACATGCATGAGCGGGCCCCCCTGAATTCCCGGAAAGATGTGGCTGTCAAGCATCTTACCGTACTGTGCATGAGACAGAATCAATCCCCCGCGCGGTCCTCTCAAGGTCTTATGGGTTGTGGAAGTTACAAAATCGGAATACGGCACGGGATTCGGATGAAGACCCGCGCTCACCAGACCGGCGATGTGGGCCATATCCACCATAAGATAAGCGCTGACGCCCTTTGCAATCTGGTGAAAACGCTCGAAATCAATAATTCTCGGGTATGCGCTGGCCCCTGCTATTATGAGCTTGGGCCGTTCCTCCCTGGCTATTCTATCAATCTGGTCGTAATCGATCTCCTCGGTGTCTTGCCTCACTCCATAGGAGACGACCCGGAAAAGACGTCCGGAAAAACTAACCGGACTTCCGTGAGTGAGATGCCCCCCCTGGCGTAAATCCATTCCCAGTATGGTATCACCCGGTTTGAGCGCGGCGAAGAGCACGGCCATATTGGCCTGAGAGCCCGAATGGGGCTGAACGTTAACATACTCGGCATGGAAGAGCATTTTTGCACGGTCCTGCGCCAGCCTTTCCGCAACATCGACATGCTGACAACCGCCATAGTACCTTTTGCCGGGGTAGCCTTCAGCGTATTTGTTTGTCAGAACGGACCCCTGCGCTTCACGTACCGCTCTGCTGACAAAATTTTCCGATGCGATCAGCTCCAGGCGCCACTTCTGGCGTTTTTCCTCTTCCTCAATGACCTCGGCTATTTCAGGATCGATCTGTTGCAAATACGACATAACTTAACCTCTTGAAACAAAACACGTGGAAGCACTCTTCCCCTATGAAATTTCACCCCCATACCCGTCCATGCGCCCGTACGAGCAACGCTGTAAACTATCCATAATAGCCCAATGGATCGAATTTAGCCACAGATATTGAGGGATTCAGGGATTCAGAGATTGAGAAATTCAGGGATTGAGCGATTGAGGAAACTGGGCTAGTGTTGCCGCACAGCCGGTCCCGCGTGTTGGGGCCTTAAACGAAAAAGACGAAAACTTTTGTCTA
>Ga0209517_10004490_pt1 | contig 18300 bp, 13 predicted proteins | sample PeaSoiMetSII2010_FD_187695 | JGI IMG/M metagenome (GOLD analysis project Ga0209517, IMG submission 187695) | Peat soil microbial communities from Weissenstadt, Germany - SII-2010 (SPAdes) (version 2) | ecosystem: Environmental > Terrestrial > Soil > Wetlands > Peat | place: Germany...
TTCAGGGGCTAAAGCCCCCAATGACGAGCCGTTTTCCGTGGCGGGGCTGAAGCCCCGCCCTTCCCGCCGCTCAGCAATATGACGCGGGAATTTCGTCAGCAAGTACTAGTTTTCATTTTGTCATTCCCGGTCAGAGATGGTGTCCCTAATCCGTCGGTAACAGCGGACGAGACTGGTACCTCCGCGCTACGTCTGCGGTACGCGGTTCTAAGCGGACTGGCCTTCGACGAGGCTCTTCCGCAAATCGAATCCCCTTCCTGTCAACCTGTAAAGGTTCCCTCCCTCGTGCCTCAGGGGCCCGCGGCGTTGCAAAGACTCGAACGCGTCCAGATAGTGGGCCGCTCCGCCTGGGTCGTAGTGGTTCAGGTCAGGGGGCGCCGTGGTGAGGCCGAGGTGGAGAAAGGGTCCTAGCTGGTATTTCATGAGGAGTATCGTGCCGTCACTGGGCACATTCCGCAGAATCTCTATCTCGGCGGGGCTGAGCTTCGCATGGGCCGCCGTTTCCAGGAGAGCTCCGACGGCTAGCAGCGCTTGGCTCTCCTCTTTGCCAAGCTTGGCCTTTTGAAGGTACTGCAGAAGGGTTGCGAGGCCGGGCTGGGGGTTTTGAAAGTCAAATCGTATGTATTCGACCCCTTGCAGCATGGCCAGCTTCCCCTGGCTTACGCCGGGCTGAACCAGGGGAACGACGACTTTCTTTAAAGCCTTCGCATATCCGATTTCCTGTTGAACGTAAGGCGACGACCCGCTGTTGCCCGTGAGCAAAACAACCAGCGCGTCACAAGATTGGATCGCGGCCTCGATCTTGTCCGCGACGAGGCGTCCTGGCTGGGCGTCGTGTTCGTATAGGTAGACCTCTAGCCCGACCTGCTCGGCGTTTGTCGCGATCCACCTCACCCATCCGGTGTCTACGGAGCTGTGGCTCAAAAAGACCTTGTATGCCATTTTATGCCCCTATGAACGCGCCCCCTCGACGATCGCTCGCTCCTCCGCGATGCCGTAAAGATCGTAAACCTACTCGTCGATATCGCGGTCGGTCGAGGCGCTCTCGCGTTCCAGGCGATCGGGATGTGAAGGGGCGGGTTCGCGGGGATGCTTCTTGGCGTTTGGCTCCGCCAACGCGTCCGAACGGAGCTAGCGTTCCCCCTCAGTTTTCGGCCTCGTCCGCATCCCAGATGGTAACGTCCATCCCGAAGTCAACGTCTTGGTCACCGTGGTTGATTACAAGTAGGACGTAATTTCCGTCGTGCGGCGCCACAAAGGGAACTTCCCATTCTAGAACCTCTTCCGCCCCCTCATATTCCATCAAATCACCGTCTTCCAGCCAACGTTTATAGTCTGACCGCTCACAGACGGAGACGTCGATGTAGTCGCTCGCCCAGATCCCGGCAATCAATTTCTGACCTGCATCGAGGCAAAAGTCGTAGGTGGCATGCTCATTGCCGTGCACAACCGCCACTTCTCTGCGATAAGAGACTGGTCCTTCATCTTCGTCTCCTGTTTCCCTCTTTTCCTCCAAGGCCCCACAGCACTTCCCCTCCCAGATTCTTTTGTACTCGGACACCTCACTTTCGGAGTATCTGCGCCCCAAGCCTTCGTCCCCCGTCACACGGCTGTGGCAGTCACGGCAGAGCACTGCTATATTCTCGGGAGCATTGTTTGCTGTGTCCCCGTCGATATGGTGAGTTTCGACGTGCTTGCGAGGTTCATTACAAATGCAGCAGGTGTGCTTGTTGGCTACAAGAACCGCGGTCGCGACTCTTTCTGGAACCTTCTCACGTTGCCTCATGACCCTCGACAATTCTCCTCTCCTCTTCCGTGATTTCATAGAGTTCGTAAACCAGGGTGTCGATTTCGGCGTCGGTCCAGGCGATTTCGCGTTCCAGGCGGTCGAGTTCCGAGGGGGCGAGTCTGCTGGAATGCTTCTTCTTGTTCATCTCCAGCATACGGTCCACAAGGGCCGCCATCTTGTCGTGCCGTGCCTTGTCGGCAGCGCCGGAGAAGTCAATGGTCCGAATGGGAATTTGCTCGATGTATTGCTTATTCGCGGCAAAGTAGCCGCCGTGGAACGGGGTCGTGATGCTCTTGAAATAGAAATCCAGGAGTCTCGAATTCAGCAAGCCGCAGAGGTAGGTAAGGCTGACCGTCTGGTCGGCTGAGGTAATTCCATATCCGCCGGTGGTCACGTTGATGAAACAGAATCCGTCTGTATCGTCGAGGTACGCGGCAAGGCGCGTGACCATGTAAGGTACCATGAGTTTGGGTTGTTCCCACATGCCAAGATTTTGGGTGCGGCCAAAGCGATACCACTCCGAATCCCTAAACTTGCCCTTTTCACGATTCTCCAGGAGCCTTTGGTTTCGATTCAAGTATTCCCACCCCATGGGGTAGTCTCTCCTCATTTCGGCTGGTCTAAGAAGGCGCGCCGAACACTCCTTGACCTCATAAGGGAACAATACAAGCGCAGTCGGCTGTGCTGAGTACCTGTTAATACTTCCGCTGCGAACTACTGCTTTGAGAATGGCCGATTCAATTTCAACCCATTCATCAAGTTCGGGTGAAAGTACCCTTGTTGTGCCCTTCTTCTTGCCCTTCTCGAAGTCCTTGAAGAGGTACACCGTGTCAGCGCTGGTGATTGGGCCCTGATATATGCGCGCCGCAACGTTAGCGAGCTTGACAGGCATTTGCGCAAGTTTCTCAAACACTCCCATGCCTGTGCCGACTTTGAAGCTCCACTCTGAACCGTTGATATTGGCCGCAGGGATCTTTCCTTCCGTGGCCTCGCCTGTCCGGCGCCATGCGTCCAAGTCAGTCACCCTTTCAAAATCCAATTGCCTGGACACATCCTTGGCGAGGAACAGCAAACACGTGTACGTCGTTGCACCGTCGAACACCTGCTGATCGCCGAAGTGAACGACGTGGGCAAGGTTCTTGCCATCCGAGAGCAACTTGCGTAGCGGCGCGCCGTATTGGGCATTGAAGAACTTGTGTGGGCAAATGAAGCCGAGCTTTCCCTTTGCGTGAAGAAGGCTCAGCCCCTTTTCGATAAACACGACGTAAATGTCGTAATTGCCGGAGCTCGCCGCCTTGTAATGCTGCTTGTAGAACTCCACTTCGACAGGCGCCCATTCCACCATCGCCTGGATGCGGATATACGGCGGGTTGCCGATGACGCAATCAAAGCCGCCATCTTTTATGACGTGGCCGATGCTGGTAGGGCCGAGCGGCGCTCGGCCTTCGGGTGGGAGCGTTCGGTCCGGCGGTTCTTCCCGCGTTCCGCCACAGGGCCGAGCGCCGCTCGGCCCTACGGGAACAAAACTCCAATCAAATGCGTTGATGCGGTCTTTTTCTTCTTCCGCAAACAACACGCCTTGATCGTAGATATCCGGGCCGATCAAGGAATTCCCGCACATGATGTTGTACTTAAGTTCGGGCAGCAGGTGTTGCTTGGGCGGCAATTGCGACTGCTCGCCCTCCAGCGCCTTCAGATACAGGCTCATCATGGTGATTTCGACGGCCTGCGGGTCGATGTCCACGCCGAAAAGGTTATTGCGCAGGATTTTGGCCTTGCGGTAAACGGAGAGGCGCTTTGCGCCGTCGGGGTCAGTGCGCACCTCGCGCATGAAGTCGAATGAAGGATGAGCGTGCCGGACCTCCTGCTCCGGATGGTCGAGATACCATTGAGTGTGGTGGTCGATCAAGCTCTGAAAGGCGCCGATAAGGAACGAGCCGGAGCCGCAGGCGGGGTCGAGAATACGAACCTTCTCAATCTGCTTGGGCGATTTGCCTTCAATGATTTTGCCCACCGTGTTCTTGACGATGTAATCCACAATGTACTTGGGCGTGTAATAGACGCCGCCCGCCTTGCGGACTTCCGGTTTTTCCTCGACGCGCACTTGCTTGGGCGTGAGCCGGATGGTGTTGCCCAGATAGCGTTCATAAATAGACCCCAGCAGTTCCACCCCGATGACGTCAAAACGGTAAGGGCTCTTGGGGAGATAAAGCCGCTTGATGATGCGCGCCAGGATTTCAGAATCAATTTGGATTTCTTCCGACAGGTGCGGCTTGAAGATTTCGCCGTTGAAGTCGTCGTTGATCTTGTGGAAAAGGGCGTTGAGCCAGTCGAAGATGGGAAACTTGCCGCCGTGGGTTTCCCATTCCTCGACTACTTCGGCAAGCTGGCGCTTCTCGATCACGTGCCGGTCTTCCGCAATGCGTATGAAAACGATGCGGTCAAGCAGGCGCTGGACCACTTCATTTAGCTGTTTGGCGGTAAGCGCGGGATTCTGCCTGTGAATGTCCTTGGCAAGTTCCTCGCGCCAGCCGGTCATCTCATCCAAAAAGACGTCGTCCACTTGCTTGCGCAGGTGCGGGGCGCGGCGGATCTTGGGCAGGAGCGCGTCCAGTGACCCGGCGGCAACCCGCTCGCGAGAGAACTCCCAGAGTTTCTCAGCACTGTCCAAGTACTCAGCGCACCCGAGCTTGAGCAGCCGTCCTTCATCCGCGTTACGCTCATCGGGCTGACGGGAGGCGTCGTAAAAGCGGAATTCTTCAAAGTCAGTGAGGATGACGAAGAACACCGACCGGGTGTTCCAAACGTACCCCTTGGCTTGGAGAATATGGTGGGAGTTGTCCAAGGTCTCTGAGGGCGCCTTGGCCTCGACAAAGAATTTGGTTTGCCCGCCGATACGAAAATTGTAATCAGGCCGTCCCGTGGTCTCGCTCTCGCCGCGCTCCACGATCACTTCACGCTGGTGGTGCGGTAGCCCCGCTTCGTTTTCCACGTCCCACCCCAGCGCCTTGAAAAAGGGCGTGATGAAATCGACGCGAGCCTGCGCCTCGGAATAACTCTTGGATAGAAAGTAGGACCGGTCTGATTCGAACCGGCGGACGAGCTTTTCAATTGCCGCTTTGAATGACGCGAGGGAAGCCGACAAAGGCACCTCCTTAAGCCTTCAGTTGATGCCGTTCGGTCTGGATTGTAATGGAAGAGGCGCGGACCCGCAAGGTGAAGCGATCCCGTTTGTCGCGATGCCTTTTGTGTGAGCGCACAACTCCGGGAACGAGTCGCCGACAGTCTGCGGCCGGGCTGGCGCTGACACCTGCCGTGGCTGGCGCTGGATAGGACGATTGATCCCACATTGCTCGGGTTCGTGAACTTGAACTTCCGAAATAAGGGAATACCGACAATCTACAACGGGCAGCCTGAGCCATTCGGCCTTGCGGCGCCGTTGGGAGCGGACACGGGCACGCCCAGCGCTCGTGATGATAACGTTTGGTCCATTGCTGACAATCTAGGTTTCCAGCATGGTCAGCACAACTGGAAACTTGGCGCAGAATATCGTTATATACGGTTGGATGTTCAGAATGAGGGCCCCGGGCGAGGTCTTATCGAGGCTTCCGCTGGGCTTGTGGGGTTCTCCTCGATTGCTCGGGTCGCCCCTGAATTCGGGGGAGGCTTCGACCGCAGTTTCCGCACTCATTCGTTTGCCGGATTTGCTCAGGACCAATGGCGCCTTCCCAACTTGACCCTCAACTACGGCCTCCGCTACGAGGTCAATACGGCGCCCGTCGAAGCACGCAACCGGCTGGTAAACTACTATCCCAATATTCTGGGTCCGGGAGTGGGTGGATTAGTGCGGTCCGGGGATTCGACCATAATGGATGAATTTGGCAACACGCTGGGAACCGCTTCCCTCTCAACGGCCCGCGCAGGCTTTGGAACCGACTTCAACAACTGGGGGCCGCATTTGGGCTTCGCCTGGAGCCCCCGAGGCAGCGAAAGGACCGTCGTCCGTGGGGGGTATGCGGTCATGTTCGACCAGCAACCCCTGGAGCCCTCGCTGAATATGTTGCTGAACCCGCCCTTCGTCATGCAGGACTTCTCCGTTTCGGATCCTCAACTAGAGTCCAATTTCTCAACCTGTGATCCCATCTATACTGAGGGCGCTGCCTGCTTATCCCAAGCGCCGGGTACATACGCCTCCTGGTTCCGGCAGCGATATTCCATTACCGCGCGCGACCCGCACACTCGGACGCCGTATGTTCAACAGTGGAATCTTGGTGTTCAGCGACAGTTGGGCACAAGGGCCCTATTCGAAGTGGCCTACATAGGCTCTGCGGGACATAAACTGCCGCGATTGCGTGATCTCAGTTCCTGCACGCCCGCACTGTTTTGGCAATCTCTGAGCACGGGGCCGTGCGCTTTTTCCATCGAGACTGACGCCGACATCCCACCACCCTACAACCTCCAGTCTGTCCCTTTCTCTACCGGCGTCCTGAACCAGGAAAACAGCTCGAACGCCAGCTTCAACTCGCTACTCTTGCGCTTCGAGACCCGCGCCTTCCGGGGTTTGCAGATGGGGGCTCATTACGAATTCGCAAAATCCATAGACGACGCCTCCTCGCTCCAGCCCCAGATCTCTCTCCTTCCTCCAGACGAAATCCTCCTGTTCGCCAACCCGTTCACTTTTTCAACATATTTTCCGAACACTCTTGCCGAGCCGATCAACTTCAACCCAACTCTCAGTCTTCGACCGGGCCTGCCCGTTATAACCACACGGCCGGACCTTCCGCAAGACTCCGGGAATCTCAAAGGTGACCGGGGTCTTTCCGACTTTGATGTCCGTAACCGATTGGTCCTTAATCTCCTCTACAGCGTTCGCCAGTTGGGCGGGCTCGGCGTGTTGGGAAAGGGCTGGCAGTTGGCGGGCCTTTCAACGCTCCAATCAGGGCAGCCTTACTCAGTGTTTTTGGACTTCGACGGTTCCCCGCTGCGCCCCAATCTGCGCCGCCGCCCCGTAATCGATAATCATAACCCGCAATCCGCAATCGAGCTTGACCTCCCGTCCTACCCCGGTCTTCTTAGCCCCAACCCGGCGAGTCCCTTCGACGTGACCCCAAACCTATCGCTTGCGCCAGGTAATTTGGGGCGAAACACCTTCAGCGGCCCCGCGCTGAAGGACACGGATTTTGCAATCCTCAAGAATACCGCCCTCGGCACGGCAGGGCGAAAGACCATGCAGTTTCGGGTTGAGTTTTTCAACCTATTCAATACGACCAACTTCTTCCAGCCTTACACCCACATTGGTTACGTATCATCAAACGGTGGTTTTAATTGCATCGGCTGCAGCAACATGAGGGGCAACTTCAACACCTTCAGCGATCCATTTGCCGGCCAAATCCTACAGGCTCGCCCTGCAAGACAGATTCAGTTTGCGCTCAAGTTTAACTTCTAGCCGATGTTGTTTTATTCGAGGACTACTGGAAATTGGGTTGTTATTTGGAGTCCAAGCGGTGGTCTGGTGTGGCGACGTTCCAGGGTTAGCGCGGGGCGGCGGAGCCGCAGCAGCCTGCGTCGCCCGACCGGCGGCCCGAACCGCCACTACGCCTCATGCCTTCGGAAATCAGAATCGGCAAACTTGCTGAGACGCCGCGGCAGGTCGAATATAGTCGGTGTGATTCTTGAACCAAAGTGGAGGTTCCGTCTAATGCTCAGGTCATCAACCGAGAAAATCACCAGGCGACAGGCCGTCCAGGCGGCAGGCAAAGCGCTCGCGGGCGTGGCCAGCCTCGACGCGTTGTCGTCTCTGTCCAGCCCGGCGGGATTATCGAACGTAGTTGAACCGCCGCCGCAGACCACGCCGGCGGATACGAACTCCATCGAAAAACTCAGGATCGCCACATGCCAGTTTCCCGTGAGTGCGAGTCCCGCAGAGAATGCCAAGTATATCCGGGACTTCATGCACGAGGCGGCCGGAGCGGGGGCACATCTGCTGCATACGTCGGAATGCAGCCTGTCGGGATATGCCGGATGCGAGTTCCCGACATTCGAGAAATATGACTGGGACGGGCTACGCAAGGTGACCGCCGGTCTGCGGGCGTTGGCCGCGGACCTGAAGATGTGGCTGGTTCTGGGTTCATCCCATTTCCTGGACGAGAACACGAAGCCCACCGATTGCCTGTATCTCATCGACCCGGCGGGCAAGATCGTGGACCGCTACGACAAGTGCTTTTGCACCGAAGGCGACCAGAAATACTACTCGGCCGGCAACCGCCTTGTGACATGCGACATCCGGGGAGTGAAGGTCGGCTTGGCCATCTGCTACGACGTCTGCTGGCCGCAACTGTACATCGCCTACCGGAAAATGGGCGTTACGGTGATGATTCATTCCTTCAGCAACGCGAGAGACAAAGGCGAGAACTGCCTAGACACACTCAACACTCGCGAGGTGCCGACCCGCTGTGCGGACAATCGCCTGTGGGCCGTAGCCAACAATTCATCGCAGCCCTATTCCCATTGGGGATCGTTTGTCGCCCGGCCGGATGCCACGATCGCGAAGCAATTGGAGATCAATCAGCCGGGCATGCTGGTTCACGACTTTCCCGACACCCTATCCGCAACCGGGTGGTATCACAATTTCAAGCCGATGAATATGGCCGACGATGAGATCATGACTTGGGGGACACCCAGCGACCATCCGCGCCAACGGGACGGCCGGAGCGAGCCGTAGGTGAAAGGAAAAGAACTGCGCCCCTGCCCATGCCGGAGAATATCCAGGTCATGCAAGGCGTGGCGGATGGCCGGCACCTGCGCCTGAGGATCATTGGCGGTACGCACCGCCAGAACAATCCGAGACGACGTCTCTTGGGTCTCCGGATAATCGGCCTCCGGAATGGCCGCCTCGGCCAGCCCGAACTCCCTGACATCGCCCGCTACACCAATGACAGTGATCCGCAGCGGGCAAGCCGGTCGGGCAATGCCCCCGCCCATCGGAAATTCCGCGCTGGCGCGGCTCCGGGGTCGGCCGGAGAACCGGACTCTTGCCCAGACGGCCTTGTTAGGTTGGTCCAAAAACTCGCAGTAGGTTCTGAACCAGGCCGTTGCACCACAACCATTCTCCGGTCGCTGGATGCGCTGCAATTGACTTCTGGCGCAAAATCCGGCGGGACGCAGCGGCAAGGCCACGTCAACCTGACGCCCGTGTAGCCGACAATTTGTCCATGCTCTGCCTCCCCTTGCGGCGGTCAAGCCTGACCTCGCTTTCCCAAATTGCCCTTGCTCGCTTCGGGGCCTGATTTGTGCCGATTGGCCCGCCAAAGACCCCTGATTTGCAGCATTCAAAAAAGTGATGTCCTTTGTTTTCAGCAACTTCTTGGCTTTGTTCCCGGTATTCTTGAATTCTCTCGCGGTCCCCCGGGTTTCCCCCGGTCGAGCAATTTCGGTCCCTGCCCCATCCCCCACGGTCCAATCCCCCGCCCCAACGTGTGAGGTGTCGAAAAGCTCGAATTTTGGTTCTATTTCTCGCATTTGAGCACTCAATTGGGGTTCGTTTTGAGTTCGTTTTAGTTCGTCTTTGACATGCCTTTCTTTGTTTTCAATAACATACTGGCTTCGTTCGTACTATTTTTTGTTTTTTCGGGACCCGGGTTTTCCCCAGTGCCGGGACTATTGCGCTTTTCCTCGCAGTCCGAAGCCTGCCCACGACAATGTGTCCACAAAATGACCACATTTATAGGCTACCATGTGCCCCTGGATTTGTCAAGTGAAAAATGCGAAAAGCGTCAGTGCCTGTGACCAAATGTCGTTTGGCCGGCTGGGGCAGGATGATAATTGAAGTAGGGGCAATTCGCGAACTGCCCCTACAGTTGCGCAAGCATAATTCGGTCCGGGCGGGTGGGGCATGTGTGCCGACCGTGTGATGGCCCGGGCAAAGTCGCGGTGTGTCATCCTGGGTCCTCGGCTTGTCATTCTGAGCGAAGCGAAGAATCTCCGCAGTTCGCTCAGGATAAACTCCGCGAAGGATCTCTGCGGTTGACGAAGCACGGACAATTAGCGTTTATACCGGTTAAGAAATGGCATCGGGACAATCCGTATCATCAGCGCGCGGCAGGCGAGCCAGGAAGAGCGAAAAGCCTATGCCGGATAACCGAATCGACTTTTCCGACATCCCGGAATCGACGGACGCCGAACTCAAACGCGCCCGCCGCGTCGGCAGGCCCCGCACGGGTCAGGCAAAGCAACTCATCGCCATCCGCATTTCGCCGCGCTTACTTGCGGATATCCGCCGCCGCGCCACCCAGCGGTCGATGCCCTATCAAACCCTCATTCACGAAATGCTGGAAAAAGCGGCAACGGGGGCAGCTTAACGGCCGGATAGCGCGAAGCCCTGCGATGGGCGGAGTCTGAGTTCAAGAAGAGCGCAGTGGTTCGCCCGCCTCGAGGTGCCGGAGTCTGATATTCACGAAGGCGGTAAAAAGCGGCAGACACAGCGACTCGACGGGCTCTAGACAAGTGCTGTCGTCTAGTGCCAGAATCCACTGCCATGGAGGAGTAGACATGCGGATGATAATTCTCGTTGTATGCAGCGTGTTGGCTGGGTTTTTGCTCGGGGTCTTGTTCATGAGTCTTACCCGCCCCACAGTCGTATCTGCGCAAGCCGCAGGGGCGCAATTTGGGTATTTACAAGTCTCAACCGGAGACACAACGTTCCCGCCCATCGGAGTAGGACGAGGGTTCATTGATATGCGAACCGGAATCGAATGGTTTTGTAACTACTCGAAGTGCGTTGCAGCCGGTAGGTATCCATTGGAACAGATCACGGGACGGTAATAGTGGGGCATCGAGCACGAGCCGGGAGTAGAGTGGGCGGGCATTCACGGATCGAGAAAACGGCGGCTGGCGCAGGGCGAAGCCCTGCGATGGGCGGAGCATCAGCTTCCGGTTACCGCAGGGATTGGCTCTGCGCCAGGCGCGGGCGTTCCGGGCAGCCAGTCTACTCCAAATCAGACACGGCCAGCGCTCGGAAGCCATTGGCGAGCGGAAAACTATGGGGAGTGCGGGAGACGATCGCGCCGCCGGGTACTCTCGCCTTTCCTACGACCTTGCGCACGAAATCGAGGTTGACGCAATCACTCTTCGCCGGCAATTCGGTCCACTTGGCTTCGAAAAGCTCCAATTGGCGGCCGCCGAGGCTCAATATCACGAGATATCCACATGTGCATAATATGCGATACAATCGTATAAATTGCAAGCCGTAGGAACCAGTCTGGCAGGCAGCAGGGGCACCCCGCTGCCGCCACCGGGGAGAATGCCCACAAGAGCTAAGATACGGCCTGACCGTCGAGCGGCCCCGAATGGGGCCAACCGTAAGTAGCCGCAGGTTTTAACCTGCGGATGAGGCGAGCGTTCCCAAATCAGGCCAACCCCAACGGGGTTGACCTCGGATGGGTCGGCCCCTCCAGGGCCGGAAGGTTGATGGACGCTTCAGTTTCCGTAGGTTTCACCTACGGCTACTCACGGTGTCCCGCTTCGCGGGACGCAACCCACAGCCCCGAACTGACTGAAGGCGGCTCTTACCTTAGCGCGTATGGGGAGGACGCCCGCGCCACAACGCCGTCAGAAGACGGGCGAATCCAGCATGGCAAATGGTAATTGAAGGGCTGGCGGAGCCCCGTACCGCATAGTACGTGGCGGAGGGAGAGGGATTCGAACCCCCGAGCCCCTTTCGGGGCTAACGGTTTTCAAGACCGCCGGTTTCAACCGCTCACCCATCCCTCCGGTCGGGGGGCTGGGGGCTAGGGGCTAGGGGTATTCCACAACCGGGCAATCGCCTTTCACCCTCACTAACCCGTTGCCTCAACCGCTCTAGGTTGCAGGGGCGGATCGTGGACGCCTCTGCACTCAGTAGCTTAACACAAATTCACGGCCTCGACTCCGCATGCTTGGTCCCGGGAAGTGGCGGCGGAGCCGCCGGCAGCAGACAGCCGCAATAACTGCGGAGAGGGGGAGCTTGAGATTCCCTGCCTGGTGACGAAATGCGCTATACTCTCAGGCGATTCCCACAAGGAGGCCATTTGATGTATCGCTGGCAGATTACTGGGTTGTTGCTGCTCTCAGCTCTTGCGCTCTTTGCCGCGCCCGCCGAAGAACCCGTGACCCTGCAAGGCTTCTCTGCGAACTCCTCGCAGAAGGAGCGGGAATGGGAGACGAAGTTCCGTTCCGTTCCGTCCCCCGAGAATCTGCGCAATTACATGCAGCGTTTATCAGCGCGCCCGCACCATGTTGGCTCGCCGTACGACAAGGACAATGCGGAGTGGATTCTTGCCCATTTCAAAGAGTGGGGCTGGGATGCCCACATTGAGAATTTCGACGTGCTCTTTCCCACGCCGAAAGAACGGCTGGTTGAGATGCTCGAGCCCGCGCACTTCAAGGCCAAGCTGGAAGAGCCGACGTTGGCCGGGGACCCGACCTCCAGCCAACACGAGGAGCAACTCCCCACTTACAATGCGTATTCGGCGGATGGCGACGTAACGGCCCCTTTGGTCTACGTTAATTACGGCGTGCCCAAGGACTACGAAGAACTGGACCGGCTGGGGATTTCCGTCAAAGGCGCCATCATCATCGCGCGTTACGGGGGATCATGGCGGGGAATCAAGCCCAAAGTCGGGGCTGAGCATGGCGCCGTGGGCTGCTTGATCTACTCCGATCCGAGCGGAGACGGCTATCGGGAGGGCGACGTGTTCCCGCGCGGCGCTTTTCGCCCGCCGGACGGCGTGCAGCGCGGGAGCGTCATGGACGACACACTTTATACCGGCGACCCGCTGACGCCCGGGGTGGGAGCCACTAAAGACGCCAAGCGGCTGGCGCTGAAAGACGTCCAGACACTCACCAAGATTCCCACCCTTCCCCTCTCCTACGCCGACGCTCAACCCTTGCTCGCGGCGCTTAAGGGACCGATGGCGCCGCCGCAGTGGCGCGGCGCGCTTCCCTTCCCTTACCACCTTGGACCGGGTCCCACCAAAGTGCATCTGAAGGTCAAAGCCAACTGGGATCTAAAGACGCTCTACGACGTGATTGCGCGCATTGACGGCTCCGGAAGCCCGGACGAATGGGTGGTGCGCGGCAATCACCACGACGCCTGGGTGAATGGAGCTGAAGATCCCATCTCCGGCACCGTCGCGGAAATGGAAGAAGCGCGGGCTTTCGGGGACCTGCTGAAACAAGGATGGAAGCCCAAGCGAACCATCATCTACGCGGTGTGGGATGGCGAGGAGCCGGGACTTATCGGTTCCACCGAATGGGGCGAGGAGCACGCCGATGAGCTTACGCAGAAAGCGGTGGCCTATCTCAACTCCGACTCGAACGGGCGAGGCTATTTCTTCGCCGAAGGATCGCACTCCCTGGAAAAATTCATTAACGGAGTGGCACGGGACATCGATGACCCCGAGAAAAAGATCAGCGTCTGGAAGCGGAGCCAGCTTTGGCAGATCGAAAACGCCGAAACCCCGGAAGAACGCCAGGAAGCGCGCGATCGGCCTGAACTGCGCATCGGCGCCCTGGGGTCCGGGTCCGACTACGGCGCGTTCGTCGACCACCTGGGCGTCGCCTCCCTCAACCTGGGCTACGGCGGGGAGGACGGCGGGGGGATATACCACTCCATTTACGATGATTTTTATTGGTATACTCACTTTAGTGATACTACCTTTGTCTACGGACGCGCCCTGGCCCAAACCGCCGGGACAGCGGTCATGCGCCTGGCGGACGCTGAACTGCTGCCCTTCGACTTCTCCAATTTCGCCGACACCATTCACCGATATGGCGACGAACTGAAGAAGCTTCTGAGGAACAAACAGGAGGAAACTCGCGAGCGGAATAAAGAGATCGAGGAAGGCGTGTTTACGGCCACTTCCGACCCGCAAAAGACGTTTGTGCCTCCCGACCGTGAGGAGGTCCCGCCGTACTTGAATTTCGCTCCCCTCGATAACGCCATGGATGCGCTGACGCAAAGCGCCCAGCGCTACAGCAAAGCGCTCGAAAAGGCGAAGGCCAAGGGCGGCGCGGTTCTAAACAACGCATCATTGGGCGCTCTCAACGAACTGCTTATCCAGAGCGAGCGGAAATTGACCAGCGCCGAAGGCCTCCCAGGACGCCCTTGGTACAGGCACGAAATCTATGCCCCCGGTGTTTACACCGGCTATGGGGCCAAAACCATGCCCGCGATTCGGGAGTCCATCGAACAGAAGAAATGGAAATTGGCTGACGAGGGCATCGTCGAAGTCGGCAGAGTACTCAATGCCGAAGCCACACTCGTCAGCCAAGCGGCGGAGGAATTGGAGAAAGCCGCCGAGTAGGACCAAGTTCACTTTGGGGTGAGGGCGCGAGGCTGGGGGAATTCCGCGGCCCCCTCACCCCTCCTGTCCCAAGGAGGGAAAGGTGCTGTTTCCCTCAGTAGACAAGGGAGATACTTGTGCCCACCTTTTCAGGTGAGGAAAAGCCGGGAGTAGGAGGGAGTGCTACGCAGATTCGTCCCCGACTCGCCGGGACTCGGGTATAGGCGGAGCAGGGTAAGGCGATAACTGTTCCGGTTGGCTCGTGTCGCTATTCAACAAGGCCCCCAGAACCACTTCCAGCGCGTCGAGCAGGCGACGGTCTCCACTCTGAATGAGATAACCCGCCAGGCGGATCAGTCGCAGATGCCGCGCCGTGTACCTTTCGGTCCCAGGCTGAGGAGGTTTTCCCTGGCTGGCCCTAATAAGGTCCATAAGGCACTTCCCGGAAGGTGTAACCACGCATTGAACCCCCACGAGGTTCTCCTGCTGATCCTGGAAGAACTCCGCCAAGGGCACTTCCAGGGCTTCTGCGATCTTGCGAAGGGTCTTGGGCCGAGGCTCGAGGTGACGATTCTCAATCCGCGAAAGATAAGACCCTGCGATGCCGCACCGCTCGCTTAATTGCCGCTGGCTGACCCCTTTCTGGTTGCGAATCTGCATCACGCGCGTTCCAATGCTCATAAATCAACCACCAAGTGTTGTTATTTGGTCGGCAATCTTAACACAAATATAAAAAACTACAAGCAAAATGGCAGATAGCTCTCGTCGCAATCTGATTCGTAGATCCTGATCCGTCGGGGGATTTGCCGGCCGTCAGGCCGGCGCTGCGCTCCAATGAGGAAACAGCTGAACGAATTGCAACGGCTCGGATTCGGACGTACTATTAGTCCGTTCAGACAACAGTTCGCGGCCAGGGAGGAAACATGATGCGTTCGGCGCAGCACTGGGTCAAATCAGGGCGCGTCCAGCAGCGGCTGCCGCACTCCTGACGTTTTTCTGGCTCTCGTTCACGCCTTTTCCCCTTATTGCCCAGACGGACTTGAGCGGTTTCTGGGTTCTGCGGATACCGAGGGGAGACGGCACCTATCGTGAGACGTTCCTGGACCTCAAGCAATCCGGCGAAAACGTGACGGGGAAGATACTGCCTGGCTTTCGCCAATTCGCGATTGCCCCTTATGCCCAGCCGGGCCATTGGAATGATCCCGATATGCTGGAAGTGGGCAACGGCGGCATGAGCAACGACGAGTATCGAACTCACATGACCCTTTGGTCACTGCTGGCAGCGCCGCTGCTGGCCGGCAACGATCTTCGCACCATGAGCGCCGACACCAAGGCGATCCTGATGAATCGCGAGGTCATCGCGATTGACCAGGATCCCGACGCCGCACCCGTGAAAGAGATCCTCGAGAAGGGATCGACGGTGATTGCCGCACGGCCTCTCAGCGACAAGTCCGTGGCCGTAGGGCTGTTTAATCGAGGCGAGGCGGACGCAACGGTCGCGGTCCGCTGGTCTGCCCTTGGATTTCAGGGTTCGCCGGCGGTTCGCGATCTGTGGGCTCACAGAGACCTCGGCGCCATCGCCGACCAGTTCTCGGCCAGGGTGCCCGCCCACGGCGTTGTGCTGATCAAGGTCAAGCCATAGCCTATGACAGTCATCCGAGGCAAGGACTGTGCAGAGCAGGCGCAGCGGCCGGCCTGCGCCCTGGTTGTAAGGGTACGGCTTGCCGTACCCTCTCCTTTATCGCGCGACCGGGCCAAGAGGGTACGGCAAGCCGTACCCCTACAACCAGCCCATGCCGCGTGACCATTGCGAAAAATCAGAGGTTACAGCACACTGGGGTCCCAGCTACGGCCGCGGACTGGGGGCAAGAGTGGAGGCGATTTAGTGCTTTTTAAGCTCGAATATTAACACCAATGTAAAAAAGAGGAGGCCGATTGCGAAATCTATTGACATCCTCGCAGGCTGAGCTATCTTAGGTGTGGCAAGGGCGGAACGCATAAGCGAAAGAAGCATTTGGGCGTGCCGACCGGAGCGACCAGGCGACTGCTACAATAGCAAGCGCACAGACGAAGGAGGATGTAAAGCCTCGGCCGTGGCATTATCCGTGCTGGAGAGCGCCATGGCGCGATGCAAAAACAGGCACCGAAAGGAAACTTAACGTCGCCGGTCCAGGTTGAGTCAAGGCCGCCGATGAAAGGTAGATTTCGGTCCCTCAAGAGTTTCGTAGCAGCCAACTGCTACCAACGAGCCCACCGACCCGTCCGGGATTATATAGCAACCCCACAATCCTGCCTGATAAGCCCTGAGCCGGACGGGTCTGCCCTTTTTCGGGATTGATGATCGACGATTGTCGATTGAAAATTGCCGATTCAACAGGACAATTCCCTGCACCGCTTCAATGGCCGAGCGTCAATCGACAATTACTCGACCCTCAACTCCTCCACTATAATGTGAGTCAGTATGGGTCCTGTCGAGATTCGTTTTGCGGTTGATAGGATGCTCGGGCGGCTGGCCAGGATGTTGCGCTTGCTGGGCTACGACACGCTTTACACAAACAAGATGACGGCTGTGCAATTGCTCGCCATCGGGCGGAGCGGCGAGCGCGTGATCCTGACTCGAGGCGAGACGGCCCAGAGATTCCCTCGCCTGGATAATGTGGTAAGCCTCAAAAGTGAATATCCCCCCGAACAGCTTCGGGAGGTAGCGGAGCAATTCGGCCTGGATACTGCCTCGGGGCGATGGACTCGCTGCATGTTATGCAACGCGCCCATTGATCGGGTGGAGAAAACGACTGTGGAAGGGCTTGTGGACGCGAAGATCCTGCGGCTCTACGAGGAGTTCTGCCGCTGCACCGGCTGCGGTAAGGTCTATTGGCGCGGGTCGCACGTGGATCGGATCACGAGAAACCTGGACGCTCTGCTGGGTCGAGGCGTCGACAACAGCTAAGCAGCGCAGACCTGGCAAGAACGAAACCTCCGCGCGCTCGCACCCGACACCCCTCGACTCGCTGCCCGCTGATAGCCGAAAGCTGAAAGCTCCTTTCGCCCGCTCACAGGTATCCGAGCTCACGAGCCAGGGCACAGAACTGTTCGCCGCGGAGGAAAAGCTCCGCCTCCGTAGCCTCGAATCCTTGCTCGAGGGTGCGACGCAGGTGCAGGGAAGCAATATCCGCCAACTGCTGATCGGTGAGACTCTTGCCCTCGCGCTCACGCAACTCGGAGAGCGTGGCGCAGGAAATTGCCACCGTTACCTTTCGGCCGTCCAGCAAGAAAACGGCATCCATGCTGTCGCTGTGGCGGGTGGCAATGGCGGGGTAAAGGTGAACGAAGCGAACTTTGACGGGCGCGCCTAAGCCTTTCGAGGCGACCTCGAACGGTGTCACAAGATAGCTCATCGTTCCTGTTCCTTGACGCTGCTGCGTTTTGTGCCCACGGGTCCGGGACTTACACTCCGATTATAGCTCACATCTCGATGTAGCTGGACACAGTATCCTGAGGTCAGCAAATTGGACAAGGGACAGAACGTCCGGCGGCGCCCGCCCCTGCCCACAGATTTCACTTGAAGTTTTTGCATTCCGAGCGTAAGAATTGCCTTGGCGAAATACCGCTTGGCGGCCCGAGCCGCGGCTTAACGATTTTGTTTCAACAGGATAGCAAAAGGCAGGAGTGGCATTCGGCGTGCTCTATTCAAGCATCGAGACAAGACCGGTAGCCGGTGGAAGAGAGTAACCGCGCCCCGAAAAGGAGAAAACCAAATGGCGATTGATGAGGTTCCTGAAAAGGAAGTTCACGTCGTCGAGCCGGAACGATCTGGCTCGCAAGGCAAGTTTCTATTGATCTTAGTTGTACTGGCGGCGTTGGCCGCTGGTGAGATCTATTCCTTCCACAAAATCAACACAACGCGCGACGCGCTGGAAGTGCAGCAGACTCAGACGCACAAGCAAATGGCCGCCGAATTCCAGGATCAACTGGCCAGCCGTTTAAGCGCGATCGAAAACGCCAACGCGCAGCAATTCGATGCGCTGAAGGACGAGTTAGACTCTGCGGCAAAGCGCCTGGGAGCAACGGGCGGTGAGCTGAAACGCTCACGGGCGATGGTGGCTCAACTCCAGAAGGACGAACAAGCACGGTCCGCACAGCTTCAGGAACAATTGGCTCTGAAGGCCGACCAGCAGCAGGTGGGAGCGCTCA
>Ga0209517_10004491_pt1 | contig 18300 bp, 16 predicted proteins | sample PeaSoiMetSII2010_FD_187695 | JGI IMG/M metagenome (GOLD analysis project Ga0209517, IMG submission 187695) | Peat soil microbial communities from Weissenstadt, Germany - SII-2010 (SPAdes) (version 2) | ecosystem: Environmental > Terrestrial > Soil > Wetlands > Peat | place: Germany...
CAGCCAGTGGTTTCGCGCGCTGCCCGCGGGTGGGTTGGCGTGCAACAAAATGCCTTTGCCGCCCAGAACCACGATGAACGCGTCAATGTAACCGTCGTTGTCATAGTCCGCAAAGCACGCACCGCGTCCGACTTTCTTTGTCCGGAAGTAACTTCCTGCCTCATCGGAAACGTCCGAAAACGTTCCATTGCCGTTATTGCGCAGCAGCGAATCCTCCATCGGTATAAGCCAGTGCAATCCACCATTAACGATGAAAAGGTCCTTCCAGCCATCATTGTCGAAATCGAACATGCCATCACCCCAACCCACGTACTGGCCGGCGACCCGCGCAATGCCTGCTTCCGCGGTGGTGTCAACGAAGAAGCCTTCCTTGGGCGAATTCCGGAACAGGCGGTGATAACGCATGTCAGATACGAACAAGTCCAGTGCGTCGTGGTTGTCGTAATCCGCGAAGATGGGTCCCATGGCCGAAGGCGTGTCGCCGTTGGTGCCATACGCCACGTTCTGCTCGATGGCGACGTTGGTGAACGTCCCGTCATGATTGTTGCGGTAGAGGTAGCTTTCCATCTGATCGTTTGCCACGTAGATGTCCGGCCAGCCGTCGTTATCAAAATCGCCCACGGTCACGCCCATCGCTCTGCCAGGAGGATTCGCGATTCCCGCCCGCTCGGAAACATCCGTAAACGTGCCGTCGCCGTTGTTGTGGAACAGCCGGTTGGAGTCCCCCTCATAATCCAGGGGGCCGGCAAACGCGTCAGCCGTGTAATAGAGCTTTTTGACATGCGGATCAAACTTCAGGTAGTTGCCCACGAAGAGGTCCAGCTTGCCGTCACGGTCGTAATCCACAAACGCCGCGCCAATGCCCCAGCGGTTGTTCTGCACGCCCGCTTTTTCGGTCACATCCGTAAATGTTCCGTCGCCGTTGTTGTGGTAGAGGATTGAGGAGTTCCAATTCGTGACATAGATGTCTTCGTATCCATCGTTGTCGTAGTCGCCGACGGTCACGCCCATCGCGAAGCCCTTGCCGGCCACGCCCGCTTCTTTCGTAACGTCGGTAAACGTGCCGTCGCCGTTGTTGCGATACAGATGGTTGGTGGCGTCCTTGCCATCGGCCTTGGAGTGGTCGGTGACGCCGTCGAGATAGCGGCCGCTCAACACATACAGGTCCATCAATCCATCATTGTTGTAGTCAAACCAGGCGCATCCCTGTCCCGCCGACTCCAGAACCGAACTCAGTTTTTGTTCGCCGAACGAATTCACGAATTTCAGGTTCGCCTTGTCCGTTACATCTTCATAGGTGGGATACTTCACAGCAGTGTTGGCGGGTACCGTTGCCGGGGCGCCTGTCTTTTGCGCCAGCGCCATCGTGGTGAGGGCAAGTGCAGCAATCGTGGCCACACCAAGCCAGGAAAAGCGGCGCGAAAGTTCAGTTTTTGTGTGCTGTTTCTGCCGCATTTTCCTTCTCCAGAAGGGCTGTCGGTGTATCAAAACGCTTCAATGTCAGTGGCCAACGATTCTCCGGCGCCAGCGCTTTGTCGCCGTGGCATCCGGGGCAACCGCGCTGTTCGCCGGGGCGCGTCCAGATCCAACTGCGCTCCGTCACAATCGTCTTCCCGTTGCCATCCAGAAGTTCAAAACGCACCGGCTGGTTCGCTAGTACTTCCACATAAAACGACCCATCTTTTTCCACCGGCGCTTCGCCCAGGCTGCGCTCCCCGCCGGTGCCGCTTTCCAGCGAAATGACGCGTACACGCGCGATCGCTGCTGCCAGTCTTCCCTTTACGCCTTCCAGCGAAAGGTAACTGTTCAACGAAATGAAGTAGCCGGACTTGGCTTCCAGATTCAGCGTGCTCCAGAAATGCTTCGGAACGGTACTGGCGACAAGCGGGACTGCCTGAATGCTGGATAGCTTTGCGTCGCTGTAAATCAGTTCGCCATCCACGTGGTCTTTCAGATCAAACCAGTACAGATCGAATTTCGCTGGCGAAGTGCCGCGCGCCGCAACAGTTCGGGAGACCACCAGCCTGTCCGCGGACAAAGGCCGTGGCGAACGATACTGCGTCCCGCGGTTGCCCACAGCAGACTCGCTGGGATCGCCCCGGAGTACTTCCGTTAATTCTCCTGCTCCTGCCTGGCGGATACTGCTTCTTTTCACAAAGATGACGGAACCGTCCTCGAGTTCCGCGGCTTCGTCCCTTCTCACCGATGGCTGATGATCGCACCGGAAAGATTCCAGCGCCGCGCCGTCTGGCCGCAGTGTGTACAGCAGACGAGTTTTCTGCGCCTTCTCATTCGCTTGCAACGGTGAAGAAGCGGAGGCGAGCACTCGTCCATCTCGCAGCACCGTCTCCAGCCAGAAATCTCCCGGCCCGAACGTGATGGGATGCATTTGGGAGCCATCTGTCTTCGAAACCGCCAGATAAGATTCCTGGCGCCCGTTGTTCAGATTAGCCACTGTGAAGACAATTTCCTCGGCAGGGAGATACGCCGCGCGCACGCAATCTTCGGTGCAATTCGTGATTTGCCGTTTGTTCGAGCCATCGGCGTTCATTTCCCAGATCTGCCATTTCCCGCCGTCATTTTTCTGGGCCGAAAAAAGTACTTTCGCTCCGCTGAAATCTACTTGTGGGTCCGCTGCCGCGAAAAACTCGGATGTCAGGTCAACGGGTTGTTTGGACTCGGAGGGCAAACGCACGATGCGGCTGCCACTCGGAAAACGGTGTGGGGTATTACCCTCAAGGACGGTTGCCGCTTCAACAAAAAGAAGCTCCGGCCTGGCTTTCTCTGCGGCGGCCCGTTGCCGCCGCGATTCTTCACCGCCGGATCCCGAAAGATAGCCTGTGGGATACAGGCAAATCACGATCGCAATGGCGATTGGAAAGCGGTTAACAAGCTTCTCTTGGCACACCCAACGGAACACCCAAGCACCCCGAATCTGGATTTCCCTCGACCGCTTTCAAAAGTGATTCCACGATTAAGTGGATGCGCCGGCTACGCAATTACTTGACCTGATTTGGGCAGGGCGCGACGTTCGTTACTATCCACTTAACGCTATCAGGCGATGCCGGACAATAATGGAAAAGCACTAAAACCAATGATATGTGGCAGTTGTCACATAGTGCTGTGACCTGTATCACACATTGCCGCCAATTCCGCTCTTCCTTATCCTGTTTCCCTCCATTATTTCTTCCGCCATTCGACGGCATTTCCACTTCTTCTAGATTTCAAGGCAACACCAGCAAATTCTGCTTCCAGATGGTGACCTCTGCCGTTGCAATGGTCAGCGGGAAGGAGTATAGGAAGTTCAGGTGATGATGCAGTGAAGTTGTGTTTGCGCCGGACAGCGCTCAAACCCGGAGCAGCAGGGAGCGGGTATGACTCCCAAGGGTCCTCGGTTAAACAGCTCCGTACTTGTGTCCCCGGCGCAATTGGACCAATTGCTCCAGCTTCTGATCAAGCGGGATTACGAACTCTTAGGCCCGACCATCCGCGAAGGCGCCGTCGTCTACGATCACGTCACTTCGACGAAAGATCTCCCCGTCGGCTGGACTGACGAACAGAGTGGTGGGAAGTACCGCCTGAAGCATCGCGAGGACGGCGCGTTCTTCGATTTCGTTGTCGGACCGCAATCCTGGAAAAAATTCCTGTTTCCTCCTGTAGCCCGGCTCTGGCAGGCGCATCGGTCCGACGGTCTTTTCGAAATTGTTCCAGAGGTCCGCAAACCCACCAAGTTCGCTTTCATCGGCGTGCGCGCTTGTGAACTCCACGCTCTCAGTATTCAGGACAAAGTATTTCTGCAGGGTCCATTCGTCGATCCAGAGTATAAGCTGCATCGCGACAACGTATTCATTGTTGCCGTGGATTGTGTTCAGGCTGGTGGCACTTGCTTCTGCGCTTCCATGAAAACAGGCCCCAAAGCCTCCGCCGGATTTGACTTGGCGCTCACCGAGATCATCCAGGAGGGCCGCCACAATTTTGTCGTGCGCGTCGGTACGAAAGCGGGTGCTGATCTTCTCTCACAGGTCTCCCACGAAGAAGCATCTCCGGCCGAGGTGGAACTCGCCGAAAACCTGGTCGCGGAAGCTGCCAAGCACATGGGACGGACCCTGGACGTCAACGGGATCAAGGAAATGCTCTACCGCAATACGGAGCATGCGCGCTGGGACCAGGTCGCGGACCGCTGCTTGAGTTGCTCCAATTGCACCATGGTGTGCCCCACGTGCTTCTGTTCCAACGTTGAGGACCTTACCGATCTATCCGGCCAGCAGGCGGAGCGCTGGCGCAAATGGGATTCCTGCTTTACGACAGATTTCTCCTATATCCATGGCAGCAGCGTGCGCTCTACGCCTCGATCCAAATATCGCCAGTGGATGATGCACAAGCTGGCCTATTGGTTCGACCAGTTTGGCACTTCGGGATGCGTGGGATGTGGACGTTGCATCACCTGGTGCCCCGTCGGGATTGATATCACCGAAGAAGCGCGCGTAATTCGCGAGAGTGACATCTTCGCCAGCGCAGCCGGTTGAGGAGGGGTACTAATGATTCAAACGCTCGAGTCCGTCATCAGGGAACATCCGTTCTTCCAGGATTTCCCCGAAGAACATCTGCCATTTATCACTGGCTGCGCGAAAAATGTCCAATTCCCCGAGAAGCATTTTATTTTTTTGGAAGGAGATCCCGCCAACGAATTCTATTTTATTCGCGGCGGCTCGGTTTCCATCGAACTGGTGATTCCCCACCTGGGCCCAACCACGGTCCAGACAGTCGGCGAAGGCGAAATCCTCGGCTGGTCGTGGGTTTCTCCACCATACCGCTGGCATTTTAACGCCAAGACCTTAAAGCGCACACGCGCGCTGGTCTTCGACGCCAAATGCCTGCGCGCCAAATGTGAGGAGGATCACGACCTCGGTTTCGAGATGTTAAAACGTTTTGCCAACATCATCACAGCCCGGCTGGATGCCACGCGTTTGCAACTACTGGATATTTATGGCCACGATGATTGAAAACGACATCCCCCAAGGACTCAGCCTGGATCCCATGATCCCGCAGCTCTATCGCATTGATAGAGTGCGAGACGAAACGGACGATACCTTCACGTTGAGCCTTGTCCCGGAGAATGGCGAGACTAAGATCTCGTTCCTTCCCGGCCAGTTCAACATGCTCTATGTGTTTGGAACGGGTGAAGTCCCCATCTCCATCAGCGGGAGTCCCGCGGTTCCTTCCGTCCTGGAACATACCACCCGCAGCGTCGGCATTGTCACCAAGGCCATGGGCCTCTTGAAACCCGGGGATCGCATCGGCGTACGGGGGCCATTTGGCAGCCATTGGCCTCTGAACGAAGAAAACGGACGCGATTTCGTTATCATCTCCGGCGGTATCGGACTCGCGCCCTTGCGCCCCGTGCTCTATTACCTGATGGCACAGCGCGAAAAATACCGCAAGATCGTTTTGCTCTATGGCGCCCGCACCCCGGAAGACATTCTTTTCAAGAAAGAGCTGGAGCGTTGGCGTGGGAAGTTTGACCTGGAAGTCCAGGTCACTGTGGATCGCGCCGCCAGCGGCTGGCGAGGCAATGTTGGCGTGGTCACGCCGCTGGTCGCCCGCGCTCCCTTTGATCCATCCAACACCGTTGCGCTGCTGTGCGGCCCGGAAGTGATGATGCGCTTCGCCATCATGGAACTCCAGAAGCGCGGCGTTCCTCACGACCGTATGTATCTTTCCATGGAGCGCAACATGAAGTGTGCGCTGGGCTTTTGCGGTCACTGCCAGTACGGCCCTGGCTTTGTCTGTAAGGATGGACCTGTCTACCGTTTTGACCAGATTGCCTCTGTATTTGGCAAGTCGGAGGTCTGAAATGGCGCCTTCGCGCAAACCCAAGATTGCGGTCTGGAAATTCGCTTCCTGCGACGGTTGCCAGTTAAGCCTGCTCGACTGCGAAGACGAACTTCTTGCCGTTGTCGGTGCTGTCGAAATTGCCTATTTCCCGGAAGCTTCCCGCTCCGTCGTCAAAGGCCCGTACGATATTTCGATTGTTGAAGGCTCCATAACCACACCGCACGACGAACAACGCATTCATACGATCCGGCGTACTTCCAAATTACTGATCACCATCGGGGCGTGCGCCACTGCCGGCGGCATCCAGGCGTTGCGGAATTTCAAGAATGTCGCTGATTTCATCCCCATGGTTTATGCCAAGCCGGAATATATTGAGACGCTGAGCAAATCCACGCCCATCAACGATCACGTCTTCGTCGATTTTCAATTGCGCGGCTGTCCCATCAACAAACTTCAGCTCGTCGAAGTCTTGAACGCATTCCTCAACCGCCGTAAGCCGGTGACCCCGGCCCATGGCGTGTGCATGGAATGCAAGCGGCGCGGCATCGTCTGTGTCATGGTTGCGAACGGCGTTCCGTGCCTCGGACCCGTCACCCTGGCGGGATGTGGCGCCCTGTGTCCCGCTTATGATCGCGGCTGCTACGGCTGCTTCGGGCCGAAAGAAACGCCCAATACAGTTGCGATGAGCGCGGGCTGGACCGCTCTGGGCATCACCGAGCCGGAGCTCATGCGCGCCTTCCGTTCCTTCAATGCCTACGCCGAAGCGTTCCGGAAAGAGAGCGAAGCCCATGAACGCTAAGACCATCAAGGTCGATTGCCTGGCGCGCGTCGAAGGCGAAGGCGGCCTGTTCGTTCGCGTGCGCGATCAGCGCGTCACGGAAGTAAAGCTCAACATTTTCGAGCCGCCGCGTTTCTTTGAAGCTTTCCTCCGTGGCCGCAAATTCAGCGAAGCTCCCGATATCACTGCGCGCATTTGCGGCATTTGCCCCGTCGCCTATCAGATGAGTTCCTGTCACGCCGCCGAAGACGCCTTCGGGGTCCACATCGAAGGCCCCATTCGCGATCTGCGCCGGCTGCTCTATTGTGGCGAGTGGATCGAAAGCCATGCGCTGCACATTTATATGCTTCACGCACCGGATTTTCTGGGCTACGAGGACGTCATCCAAATGGCCAAGGATCATCCGGACGCCGTGCAGCGTGGGTTGCGTCTGAAGAAGATCGGCAACCAGATTATGACGCTGGTAGGCGGCCGCGAAATTCATCCTATCAATGTCCGCGTCGGCGGCTTCTACAAAGCCCCTTCCAAGCAACAACTCAGAGGCCTCACCGAAGATCTGAAATGGGCGCGCGACGCCGCCGTGGAAACCTGTCGCTGGGTTTCCACCTTTACCTTCCCTGATTTTCAGCGCGATTATGAATTTGTCGCCTTGCGCCACCCGGATGAGTATCCCTTGAACGAAGGCCGCCTCGTTTCCAGCAAGGGCCTCGACATCCCCATCAGCGAATACGAGCAACACTTCGCTGAAGAGCATCACAAACATTCCAACGCGCTGCATTCCGCTTTACTCGAGCGCGGTTCCTACTTCGTCGGCCCCTTGGCCCGTTACAATTTGAATTTCGATAAACTCACGCCCCTGGCACAGAAAGCGGCTCGCACCGCCGGCCTTGGCACCTCTTGTCGTAATCCCTTCCAGGGAATTCTGGTACGCGCGGTGGAAACAGTCTATGCCTGCGACGAAGCCCTGCGCATCATCGCCAATTACGAAGTCCCGGATAAGCCTTACGTCGAGGTCACTCCCCGCGTTTCCATCGGACACGGCTGCACCGAAGCGCCTCGCGGCATCCTCTTCCATCGTTATCGCTACGATGATCGCGGCCTTATCTTGAACGCCAAGATCGTTCCTCCCACCTCCCAGAACTTGAAGGCCATCGAGGAAGATCTCTCCGAATTTGTCAGCGCGCGCCTCCATCTCCCCAACGACCGCCTGCAATGGCAATGTGAACAGGCCATACGCAACTACGATCCCTGCATCTCCTGCGCTACGCACTTCGTAAAGATCAAAGTGGAGCGGGGATGAGTGCCCTTCCCAATACCGCGCTCCTGATCGGGGTGGGCAACCCCTTCCGCGGTGACGACGGTGTGGGTAGCCTCATCATTCGCCGCCTCCGCAGTCAGGTCCTCCCAGGCTTTACCATCATGGAGGAAACTGGTGACGGCGCCGAACTGCTGGAAGCCTGGCAAGGCGCCTCCGCGGTCATTCTGGTGGATGCCGTGCAATCCGGCGCGGCTCCGGGCACTATCCACCGCATCGACGCCACCAGGGAAAAACTTCCCAAGTGGTTTTCTCATTGTTCCACGCACGCCTTCGGTGTAGCCGAAGCCATCGAACTCGCCCGCACCATGGGCGAATTGCCCCCTTCCTTGGTTGTTTACGGCATCGAGGGGCTTGATTTCTCCGCGGGCACCTCGTTGTCTCCAGAGGTCGCAGCCAGCGTTCCGGGAGCAGTCTCCAGCATCCTTGCCGAAATCCGTGGGCTTGCCGGCCTCAAAACCGCGCACATCGCCTGACCCCGCGATTTCCCCGCCCTCCAGCAGTTCATGTCACCGCGCCAATTTCACCGTTCAAGCATGCTAGATTCTCCGTAGAACTCACCATGCCAAAACTAATTATTTCTGCCGCTGATCGCGTTTTTGTCCTCACAGGTGCGGGCATCAGCGCCGAAAGCGGCATCCCCACCTTTCGCGATGCTGGCGGACTCTGGCGCAACTATCGCATCGAAGAAGTCGCCTCTCCGCTTGCCTGGAGGCGCGATCCCCATCTCGTATGGGATTTCTATTCCATGCGCCGCAAAGTTGCCTCCGCTGCCAAGCCGAACCACGGCCATTTTGCTCTCGCCTCCCTCGAACAGGCTCTTCAAGACCGCTTCTTCCTGTGTACCCAGAACGTTGACAATCTCCACGAACTAGCTGGCTCGCAACGCGTTCTTCACATGCACGGTGAACTCTTCAAGAGCCGCTGCGAATCCTGTTCCCGCCCGCCCTTCGTCGACACTTCCCTTCACGAATCTCCGGACGAGATTCCTTTCTGCCTGTGCGGCGGCAAGATTCGCCCTCACATTTGTTGGTTCGGCGAGACGCCTTTTCATCTCGAGCAAATCTTCGCAGCTCTCAAAGTTTGCTCTGTTTTCATCGCCATTGGGACCTCCGGCAGCGTCGAGCCCGCCGCCAACTTCGCCGCCCACGTTTCAGGTCGGGCAAAAACTTTCTATGTGGGTCCCGAAGCCCCTGCAAACCTCTCCTCCTTTGACGATTGCTTCTTGGGAAAAGCAGGCGAATTGCTGCCCGTACTTTTTCCCTATTAAAGCCGTGTTCACATCTCCATGACATTGGCGGTTAGCGCGTGTCTTCCACTCACGATATTGATTACAATAGGGTTTCACCCGCCGGGGTTCCTCTTGAGGAACACAGCCTCCGCGGGCTAAATCTTCCGGCAGGGACTCCATGAATCCTGACCCGCAGATTCCTCGCAAAATTCTTTTCAAAAATCCTCTCCTTTACTCCTCCATCGCCCTTGTTGTCGTTGCTGTTTATGTCGTTCTCGTTTTTCTTTCCCGCTATGATTTGAACCGCCGGATCGAGAGAAGCAATGCAGAGCGCCAAGCCGAGCAACGCCGCGAGGAAGATCGCAAAGAAATTGAAATGCTTGGAGGCTCAGAACTCGCCATCCGCGCCTTCTACATTTCCCCCGCCATCATTCGCCGTGGCGAATCCGCGGAGATTTGCTACGACGTGGCCAATGCCAAGACCGTCACCCTTGATCCTCCCGAGGCGGAGGTCTGGCCCTCGCATTCGCGCTGCTTTCATGTCACTCCCAAAAGCACCACAACTTACACGCTCACCATCTGTGGCGCAGCCGGGAAAACGGCTACGAAATCGGTGGAGCTGACCGTCCGTTAGCTCTGCTCGTGTTCCAATACGTCTTTTATTATCAGATAGATAGAGATTCATGGCCAACCGGAAAGCCTCTGGTTTTCACCGCTGCCGCCTTCTTTCACCGCTTCCCCCTTGTTCTTCCTTTTCTCTCCCATCTATAATGTCGGAAGCGGAGTTCGGCCAAGCCGAGCTCCGCATCGTTTTTCTTGAGGCCGGAAAGTCATGTCTGATCCTCTTGCTAAGATTAAAAAGAAGCTTCAGAAGGAAATTGACACGCTCGAGCACGAGCTAAACGTCGAACTCCCCAAGGAGATCTCCATCGCTCGCGCGCACGGAGACCTCTCCGAAAACGCAGAATATAAATTCGCGAAAGAGCGTCAGGGGTACGTCAACGCCAAGATTCACCAGCTCAAGAAGCGCATGGGCGATCTGGGCATGCTCAATCTTACGAACATTCCCAAGGATCGTTCGGGCTACGGCTCGCGCGTCGTGGTAGTTGACGTCCAGCGCAGCGTCGAGGTCGAGTACAAGCTTGTAAGCACAGAAGAAGCTGACGTCGAAAGGGGCCTCATCTCCACCACTTCGCCGATAGGCCGCGCCCTTCTCAATCGCAAGGTCGGCGATGAAGTTCAGGTGGCTACGCCGGCTGGCCAGAAAGAGTTTGAGGTTGTTCGCCTCGTGACGATTCACGAGGAAGAGTGATTCTTTCCACCTGGCCTTCGATAGCGATTCATAATTGCCTGCGACTGCACATTACCTGATTTCTGAGTTCCGATCTGCGCCATCAGCTTTCTGCAACTGGACAAAGTTTCCCTCCTCTGCAATCCTCACTTCTTATGCCTCCTTCTCTTATTGTTCACGGTGGCGCCTGGGATATTCCCGATGACGCTGTCGAAGCCTGCAAGATTGGCTGCCGGCGCGCCCTCGAGGCCGGTTGGGCCGTGCTCTCCGGCGGCGGCCACGCGTTAGATGCTATCGAAACCGCCATCGTGACTCTCGAAGACGATCCGGTCTTCGACGCCGGTTACGGCTCGCACCTCAATCTGGATGGCCAGGTGGAATGCGATGCCATCGTGATGGACGCGGCGACTCTTCGCGCGGGTTCCGTCGCTGGCCTTCACCGCATCAGTAATCCCATCCGCCTGGCGCGCGCCGTTCTCGAAAAGTGCCCGCACATGATGCTCATCGGCGAGGGCGCCGAGCGCTTTGCCATCCAACATGGCATCGCCCTGTGCGACCCAGCAGACCTCATCTCCCCCGCAGAACACGAGGCATGGCTCCGCTGCAGCAAAGACTCTCATGCCGCCGAGCATCACCGGGGACACGAACAAGGCACCGTTGGGGCTGTCGCGCTGGATGCCCACGGCCGCCTCATCGCCGCTACCTCCACGGGTGGCACCTGCTGCAAACTTCCCGGACGTGTTGGCGATTCGCCGCTCATTGGCTGTGGCTGCTACGCCGACGCGGAAACCGGCGGCGTTTCCTCGACCGGGTACGGCGAGGCCATCATGAAAGTTGTCCTGGCGAAAACGGCTTGTGATTTTCTGCGCCCCGCTGCTTCCTCTCCCGAACGCGCTGCGCAAGCCGCCGTCCAGCTCCTCGCCAATCGTGGAAAAGGCGCGGGCGGTGTGATTCTTCTCGATAAGCGCGGCAAACCCGGCTTCGCCTTCAACACCCCTCGCATGGCGTATGGTTACGTGGCTGCCGACGCCAGCTTTATTACCGGTGTTTGATGGCGCGCGATTGCCGCCGGCAAAAAATGCTCCTTGGTGGGGAACAAGGCACAACCGCCAATGAAAACGCAACGCTGCGGGATCAGGGAAACAGGCCAGCCGCGCCGCGTGTTGACCCCCGGTAATTCTGCATCTAACATTCTTATGATGCCGCGTGCCCGCCACGCCGCCTACATCGAGCTCACTATGCGCAAATTTGCCTTTCTTTTCTGCTCTTTGTTTCTGATTCTTCCTGCCACGGCGCAATCCGTTGACGACATCCTCGCCAAATATCTCGCCGTTCGCGGCGGCCTTGAAAAAATCAAAGCCGTGCAGTCCGAGCGTGTTACCGGAATCATCTCTTTCGGCCCGGGAGAAGAGGGCCCCTTCGTCGTCGAGCGTGCCCGGCCTATGAAAATGCACATGGAATTAAATCTGAATGGGCAGCCCCTCATTCGAGTTTATGACGGCAAATCCGCGGGTTGGGTCTACAACCCCTTCATGCCCAATCCTTCCGTGCAGTCCATGACGGATGCCGACCTGCGCAATATCTTCGATGAAGCCGATTTTGACGGCCCCTTTGTCGATTACAAGTCCAAGGGCAATCACATCGAACTCGTCGGCAAGGATGAGGTCGAGGAAAAGCCCGTCTACAAACTCAAGCTCACCAACCGGAATGGCGATGTCAGTTATTTCTTCTTCGATGCCTCCACGTACTTGCTTCTCAAATGCCAAGGCAATCGTCAGATGGACGGCAAGGACATTCCTTGGGTCACTTTCTTTCACGATTACCGCGAAGTCGCTGGCCTGAAATACCCCTTCCAGATCCAATACGCAGAGCCCGGCACAGAGAACTCCCATACAATTACCGCCGACAAAATCGAAATAAACGTCCCGATCAGCGAAGCGCGCTTTGCCAAGCCCAATCCACCCCCTCCACCTCCGCCCCCGGCGGAGCCTCCTGCCCCTTCCTCCCCCAAGCCCAACTGAGTACTTCTTCTGAGGCCCGGCTCCCCTCGGAGCCTCACCCTGCGGTATCTTGTCCCAATGCCTTCTTCGACCAACGCGAACTCCCTCGGTCTCTGTGCTAGTTGCCTTCACGCGCGTTCGGTGGAATCCGCCAAGGGCTCTCAGTTCCTTTTGTGCCAGCTTTCTCAGTCCGATCCTCACTTCCCAAAATATCCGCGCCTCCCGGTTCTGCGCTGTTCCGGCTACAAAGAGAAATCTTCCACCTGAGTCCAGCGTTCGTCGCGCTGCACCCTCCTAGCTGCGCGTTCTGTTTTCTGCCGCCCATTTGTGTATATTACTTCTCTTAGTAGTGTATCGTGGTATACTCCCACTCAGGGAGCCCTCCATGACCCACCCCTCCCCTCGCCGCTTCTTTGTCATTGCTTCCCTACTTCTTTGCTTCGTTGCGTCCTCTTCTGCAGAGTCCATTAAAATCACCAGCAATCCTCCTGGCGCCAGCGTTGAACTCGATGGCGTCCTGATTGGGACCACGCCCCTCGAAAAATCCTTTCCTGGTGGATACTTTCATCGCACCCACACGGTGCTCGGCCAGCGCTTGGAGCATCCGCTGGTCGCCCGAATCTCTTTTCCGGGTTACTCCACCCGCGAAATCCCACTCACCGATGGGCCCATGGAGTGGGTTGACCTCCACGGCCACAGTCACGGCCAGTATTGGCTCTTTAAGTCTGACCAGTTCCACGCGGATCTTGATCCTGTTGCTTCCACCTTCACGGGCACTGTTGCTGCTCCAGTTTCCGCAGCGCCGGCCTCCCTTCGGCCAGAACTTTCCATGGAAGAGACGGTTCGCCGCGTCAAGCCCGCCGTTGTCTGTCTGAAAACTTTGGACACCCTGGGTTCGGGTTTCTTCGTCACGGAAACCGGTATCGTGGCTACGAACGCTCATGTCGCCCGCAGCGGCAATTCGCTTCTCGCCTTGCTGCCCAGCGGTGTCCAACTGCAAGCCAAGGTTGTTTATATAGACGCCGACCTCGACATCGCTCTCGTCAAGGTCACTCCACCTTCTCCAGACTTCGTCTTTCCCCTTCTCCCCCTCGCCGATCCTTCTTCCATTCGCCAGGGAGACACCGTCCTCGCCATCGGCAGCCCCGGCGACGCCATGTTGTTCAGCGTCACAAAGGGAATTGTCAGCGCCGTGGGCAAGTTTGCGACTGCCGGGCCAGGTACCTGGATCCAGACTGACGCTCCCATCAACCCGGGCAACTCCGGCGGCCCGCTGCTGAATTCCCGCGGCGAAGTTATCGGCCTCAACACCCTGAAACTCATCAAGAAAAATGTCACCGGCATCGGCTTTGCTCTCAGTTCCGCGGACCTCCTCGCCGTCCTGCGGCGTTTCTATCCCGCTCTCTCCGCCCCCGTTGTCACCACAGCGGATTCCTCCAGCCATCCATCCGATTCCCAGGCGGGCGCAAGCTCACCCTCCCCTGACGCCGCAGTGGTTTCAGAGTCCACGACTTCTTTTCCACCCGCCACCGTTTCTCCCGAGGGCTTCGGCCAACTCACGATTACTTCCTATCCCGATGCCGCCGAGATTTTCGTCGACGGCAAATTCGTCGGCAACACCCCCGCAACCCTGAAACTTCCCGCGGGCCAACATGTCGTCCTGATGAAATCTCCCGGCAAGCCCGACTACTCCCGCACCCTCGAAGTGCCCAAATCTTCCAAACTAACTCTGAAAGCCCTCTTCGAACCTGAGCCGGAATCCTAATGAAGGTGAGTGGCAAAGATGTTGATTTCGGTGCTCTCCCCGTGGCTGGCCCGGGTAGAGTGTCAGTTTCCGAGTAACCCGTCATTTGCCCGGAATCCGCCCGTTACGCGGTTCTAAGTGCAAACGCCTGTTAACAACAAATGACTTCCATGCGCCATAATGTGGGCTTATGCAAAAGCGACTCGTTGCTATTCTGCTGTTTCTTGTTGTGGGCTTGACCGCCTGCAATCGAGGGCAGAAGCCCGCAACGCCTACGCGTGAAATGAGTGGTGCCGAATACGAAGTGCTTACCGCGTGGATTGATGCCAAGCTGACCGGCAAGGAGCGGGTCGGCAAAGGGATCGCCAAGCTCGTCATATTTGATACCACCAAGTCCGGCGACGATGATCTCCTAGGAGATGAGAACGGTCGACCCATCCCTTGGGAGAAAACGGCGGAGTCGTTACGCAAGAAAGACCCAGCTCTCCAGCAAACGGCACTGGACACATTTCGAAAGATCAACAGGCAGCAAGCATTCCTTCGTCGTTCCCTGCACCCTTCGATCGACTATGAACTCGTGACTTCAGCACAGTTGGAGCCCATTTTCTGCAGGCATTGCGGCTTTTGGCCGGCCTATTACAAGCATTTTCCGGGTTCTCAGGGGCTCCTGACATTCTCGGGCGTAGGATTCAGCGCAGATGGCACCCAAGCGTTCTTTTATTTCAGCAACAGTTGTGGAGGACTGTGTGGGACGGGTCACTACGTGATTATGGAGAAACGCGACGGTCGCTGGATTATTCAGATGGAAATTAACATGTGGGTTTCGTGACAGCGAAAGGAATTTTGGCGAAAAATCGCGATTTCAGTCTTTAACCCAAAGGCAAGGCCCCCGTTCCGTTGCCCCTTCTTGTTCCATGTGCTAGCATCGCCTCGTTAAGAAGAGCGGACCAGGGATTCACCGTTTCTCCTTCGCCCCGCTTACTGGGACCCAGGTAGGGCCTCGCTCTCCTTCAAACCAACAACTTCGCCAGGCGCAGGCCCGCGCCTGCTGTATCTTCGGCGGACCATCGCCCGGTGACCTCGGTTGGCCACACCTACGCGGAGGACTGTCATGAAAATCTATCCCACCAAGGACATCAGAAATGTTGGCATTGTAGGCCACGGCGGCACCGGCAAGACGCAACTGGTGTCGTCGTTACTGTTTACCGCCGGAGCCACCCAGCGCTTTGGCAAAGTTGCGGAAGGCAGCACCACCACGGACTGGGACGAAGAAGAAATCGCCCGCAAAATTTCCATCCAACCCGGTCTCGCCAACGCCGAATGGGCTTGCACTCTTTGCGCGGGAAACACCGTTAAGCTTAATTTCATCGACCTCCCCGGCTATTCCACGTTCATCACGGAAACCAAGGCAGCTCTCATCGCCGCGGATGCCGCGCTCATCACCGTGGACGCGCACGTCGGCGCTCAAGTCACCACCGAGAAAGTCTGGGATTATTGCGCCGAGTACGATATCCCCCGCGCTTTTGTTCTCACCTGGATGGATCGCGAGCTCTCCAGCTTCGAGCGCTGCATGGAATCCCTCGTCGAGCTATTCGGCCGCAACGTTGTCGCCCTGCAGATGCCCATCGGCTCTGAAAAAGGTTTTCGCGGCGTGATTGATCTGGTGGCCATGAAGGCGCACATTTACACGCCCGACGGCGACGGCAAGGCCAGCATCGAGAATATTCCCGACGCGCTGCTCGATGAGGCCAAGGAAGCCCACGAAAAGCTCGTCGAAATGATTGCCGAAGGCGACGACGAAATGATGGAGGAATTCTTCCGCGAGGGCACCATTCCCGTTCAGGACCTGATCCCTGCGGTCCGCAAAGCCATCGTCGCGGAAAAAATCGTGCCCGTTCTGATGATCTCGTCCACGCGGAACATCGGCAATTCCAGCCTGCTCACCTTTCTCGCGGACGTTTTCCCGCATCCCGATGAGCACGCGCAGGTCGGCTTCACCGAACCGGGTGGCAAGGGCGAACGCGTTGAACGCAAGTACGACGACTCGCAGCCTATTTCCGTGTTCGTGTTCAAGACTCTTGCCGACCCCTTCGCCGGCCGCATCAACTATTTCAAGGTGAAAAGCGGCGTCCTGAAGAACGATGCCACGCTCCAGAATTTCAATCGCAATGTTCCCGAGCGCTTCCAGCACACCATGTATGTTCAGGGGAAACAGCTCACCGAAATTCAAGAGCTTCATTCCGGTGACATCGGCGCCATCGCCAAGCTGAAAGAAACCATCACCGGCGATACGCTCGGCGATAAGAACGCTCCCATTTACTACCAGCCCGCGCAGTTGCCCGAACCTTCCATCACCTTCGCAGTCGAACCTAAGTCCCGCGCCGATGAAGACAAAATCGGGGTGGCCATTCACAAGATCATGGAAGAGGACGCCGCCCTGCGTTTCTCACGCGACCCGCAAACCAAGGAATTTCTTCTTGCGGGCAACGGCCAGCAGCACGTTGAAGTTGTAGTGGCCAAGCTGCAGAAGCGCTACAACGTCAATCTCACCCTCAAGCCGCCCAAGGTTCCTTATCGTGAAACCATCCGCGGCAAGGCCGACGCCGAAGGCAAGCACAAGAAACAGTCCGGCGGGCACGGCCAGTTCGGTGTCTGCCGCGTCAAGTTCGAACCTACCGAACGCAACAAGGGCATCGAGTTCGTTGACGATGTTTTCGGCGGCGCGATTCCCAACAACTGGATTCCTTCCGTCGAACGAGGCATCCGCGAAGCCGCTGCGCGCGGCTATCTTGCCGGTTTCCCCGTCACCGATTTCCGCGCCACCCTTTACGACGGCAAATACCACGACGTCGATTCCTCGGACATGGCCTTCCGAATCGCCGGCTCTCTTGCCTTTAAGGAAGCCATGAAGCAGGCCCGGCCTTCTCTCCTCGAACCCGTCATGCACGTGGAGGTCTACGCGCCGGATCAGTATTCCGGCGATTTGATGGGCGACCTCAGCTCGCGCCGTGGCCGCATCGAAGGCAGCGAATCGCGCGGCCATAATGTGATCGTCAAAGCCATGGTGCCCTTCGCGGAAATGCTTTCCTACGCGACGGGCCTCACCTCCATGACGCAGGGCCGCGGCTCTTACTCCATGGAGTTTTCTCATTACGACTTCGTGCCTGCGGAATTGGCGGAGAAAGTCATAGCCGCCCACAAAGCGGCTCACGGCGAAGCCCTCGTCGAAGAAGAAGCCTGAGTTTTCCGGATCAACTATCGTTTATCGGAGAGCCCGGTGGTTTATCCCCGGGCTCTTTTGTTTCAAGGCTTGCTTTGCGGAGAAACTGGAAGTATCCGTTTCTCAGTTCAACTTGGGCAAAAACATTCCGGTGCGCCGGGCGTGCTCTTCAAATCCGTCGCCAAACTCCTGCCGCAGGAAACCCTCCTCACGCCTGGCTTTGAAATAGAACGCCGTCAGCACAATCAGGAAACCCACCCAGCCGCGCAGGTGCCCCTTGATCACTGCCGTCCCAATCATGGCCAGAAGGATTCCGGTATAAATCGGGTGTCGTATCCAACGATAGAGCCCATTGCTTATCAATTCGTGGCCATCCTTCAGCGTTACCACGCCGCTCCAATTCGCGCCAAGGCTCACCCGCGCCCAGATGCCGATCGTCACGCCCACCGCCGTCAAACCCAGGCCGAACCACAGCACCGGTGGAGTATTGGGTACCAACCGCACGTTCAGTACGTCCCAATTCCTTCCAAACAGCAGCCAGAAACCAAGGAAGACCGGCAACAGGTGCTTCGATCTCTCCAGGGAAGTTTCGCGTTGCTTTGCCTTCTTGGTGCCGAACCACATCGCCAACCACACAACCCCAAGCAATTCCCAAAGCCAGCCCGCCAACTTCCCAGCTTGTTCGCCATCCATGCTCACCCAGTTCATGCCCGCCTCATCCCTGTTCTACAATCTCACAAATCTGCTAACACTGAATAACGAAGCCTGCATTGTCCTCCAAATTGGTGGTTGCCGTATTGCTCCCCGCGGGCCAATAATCGGCGTTATGAAGAAAAAGAAACCTGCTCCTTTGCGCGCCTCGACCTCCGCCATTCATGCCGGCGAA
>Ga0209517_10004493_pt1 | contig 18298 bp, 10 predicted proteins | sample PeaSoiMetSII2010_FD_187695 | JGI IMG/M metagenome (GOLD analysis project Ga0209517, IMG submission 187695) | Peat soil microbial communities from Weissenstadt, Germany - SII-2010 (SPAdes) (version 2) | ecosystem: Environmental > Terrestrial > Soil > Wetlands > Peat | place: Germany...
GGGTATCAATGGCGGTGGCCCCACGCCGGGAGTCGGCCTGAATTCTTTCTACGGGCCGTGGCTGGAAAGGGTCGACGTCGGACTGGCCCGCAGTTTCTCGATCAAGGAAGGCAAAGAACTGCAATTTCAGGTGCAAGCGTTTAATTTGTTCAACCACGCCAACTATTACGTGCAGAACGGCAACGGGATCAACCAGTTGCAATACAACCCCATCGGCACCAACTGTGGTGATGGCGCAACGCCAAATCAGACGTGCTACCTGATGCCCAACTCGGGCCCGGGCAATTTCGGAGCCCTCCAGGAAATTAGCCCAAGCGGTCTTCCACGCGTGTTGCAGTTCGCCGCACGATTCACGTTCTAGGGGCGCGTGAATCTCCCGAAGACTTTAGCCAGAGGAAGGATGGGGGTCCCGTTGCGGAGGCGCTTCCATTAAGGTCCCCATAATTAGGACAGCCACCTTGGACAGGTGTGCCGGGAGTGAATCCCGACTTGCTGCCCATCGTCATCGCCAATTGCTGCCTTACGGGCAACTCTTCCCCAATCCGGTTATGGAAGAGTCGACGACCGTGCCGGAGTTGAGAGTTGTGCCTTAGGACACCTGAGCCCGGTCGGCCCGGTGGCCCCCGAATGCGTGGATCGTTCTGGTCCCAGCAAGGACCTCACCGCCGTGCGACACACCGCGCGGGATGAGATACTCCTCCCGGCCTTCACTGGAATCCGTTCTCCATTGATGATTAGGGTATAGCAGCCTTGCACGACGATCATGTATTCGTCGTAATCGTGGGCGGGTGTCGCCGATGCCGCAGTTTCACGGCAAGTCCAAAACGCCAATGGCTCCCATCTACTCCGTCGAAGACGTAACCCTCAACGCCGGGAGTCGCTTGGTTAAGGATGGGTTATGGATTTATGAAACCTTATGCAATTTTCTTGGTCGCGCCTGATGGCGGGGAGTCTCTGTGCCTCAAAGAATGGCCCCCTCTCGGGGAGGGGGCCACGCAGGTTTTGGCTGACCAATTAGCCGTCAGGTAGTCGTCGTCCGCCCGAGCCGAGGGCCCGAGCTTCGCACCCATCCTGACAGCCCCTACTGCTGTTTTTGCCCCACAACAACCGCCGGGTGCCCGTTCAGCGGCGAAGTGTCGATGTAGAAGAACTTCGATTGATTGGCCACCATGTACGTATTGCCGCCCCAGGTGCCGGTGCCGTCGGCGCTCCAGGTGTACTTGAAAAGCTCGAACTCCTGAAGTGGAAACAGCCCCGTCAGGTTGCTGGAATCCACATAATAGTTGTCGGCGGTGGGGATTGTGGCACTAAGTCCGACATTCGCAACGGCGCCAATCACCGTGGATTGTGGATCCAACATTTCCTCGGTGCCCATTCCGTAGGTTCCACTGATCGGCCCAAATTGATACCCGGGCGGATATGAATTTGTTTGGAACTCCATCGTGCCCGAGGCTGCCGACGCGCCTGTGCCCACCACATATCCGGTGATGCCGCTGGCGGACGGGACAGCGTATCCAACCACTGGAACTCCGGTCCCGGAGAAGCTGAACCGGCCAGTGGAGGGATCCACCGAATACTGGGCCGAGATGGTTGTGGCGCTTGTGGTACCGCCGCTTCTTTCGTAGTTCGTACCGCTCACTGCGGCGGACCCGTCAAAATGCAGCACGCCCACGCCGACATCGGGGCTGCCGGGAACTTCGCCGCCGAAGCGGTAAATATGGCTGTTGCTCAGCGTTGCTTGCGAGAAAGGACCCTGGCTTGCGCTGGCTTCTCCGGTGATCAACGCTTGGCTGGAGATGGCCCGTGCCGAGTTGAAGATCAAATGGTTCGTGTCCACGACGTAGTAGATCAAATCGTAGTTTGTGCCTCCGACGCTGAGCGTAGCGGCGCCCCGCCCATTCGAGTCGGGAGCGTCGATTGTGGCGCCTCCCGTTAGCGCTGCTGAAAACGATCCGCCGTCGTTGACGTCGGCGGAAACGGAGAACGATCCATTCTGCGCCCCAGGCTGCGCCGTGCCCGCCATGGCGAAATGGTTTGCGCGTGCGTTCCTACCGGAGAAGCGAAAGGCAAACGCGCTGGCGGGCGTGGTGAACGCCGTTTGGTTCTGAACGTGGAAGTATCCCGATCCCCGGGTTCCCGTCCCATTCGTGTCATCAAACTCCAAGATGTTCCCATCCATGTAAGCTGTCGTGAGCGTCGTCGGGGCGAGGCTGAACTGGGCAGTGGAACTTGAAGTATTCAGCGTCAGGCAACCGCGGCCGTTATTAGCGAACAAGACGAAACTTCCAGAGGCAAGCGGCTGTGCTAACTGAGCGCCGCTTGACCGGATAATGTCCTCGGTTCCGGTGAGGTTGCCGCTGGTGTCCGCGGTAAAACTGCCGGAGAATGTCACCGGACCATTCGTGTCGAAGCCGCTGAACACGAAAGCATAAGGCGTATTCGCCTGCACAGAAGTGTTGCCGCTCTGGCAGGTAATGGAGGACGGGATCTCGTCGCCGGGAGCGGCGAGAGTGACGATACTGCCGCCAGACGCCGCGGGAGTGGGGAAGACAGCCTGAGCCGGAACCGGGCTCTGACTGTCCGTTACCTGTACCGCGAAGCCGTAGCTCGCGGAAAAATCCTGGGGTGGTGTTCCGGAGATTACTCCGCCAGGACTAAGACTCAACCAGGACGGCGGTGTAGCGCTGCCAGTGGCAAGAGTCCAGGTGTAAGGAGGGACTCCGCCGCTTGCCTGGAGCTGTATCGGCGCATAGGGCAGGCCCGCAATATAAGTCATCACCGTGGGTGTGGGTACGTTCAGTTGCGCGGGCGCCACGTTGATGTTGAACGACGCCGTAGTGGCGTTCCCGGTCGCGTCGGTGGCAGTGAGGCTGAACGGGTAGATGCCCGATGCAGTCGGTATCCCGATGATCTCGGTCGAGGACGTGGTGCCGGGTGCGGGCGTTGGCGCGGGTGCCAACTGCAGTCCAGGCGGAAGAACGCTGCTGCCTAGAGACCAGGTGTAGGGACCGACTCCTCCCGCTACGCTCGCGAGGCACGTAATTTGATGGACAGGGCCGCTAATCGGCTGCTGGATGCAGGTGTAATTCGTTTTCAAAAAGGCGGTCGCGAAGTTTGCGGAAGTTGTGACCTCAACCAGCGGAGGATAGATAGTGATGGGAATCGCGGCCGAGCGCGTCGGATCGGTTACCGAGGTTGCCGTGACGGTCGCCCGCAGGGGAAAGGTGACGCCGGAAGGCAATTTGCTGTAGTCGGGCGGTGTGTAAGTTGCCGAAAAAGCCGTCTGACCGGTTAGGGTTTCCGTTTGGTTCTTCAGGATGGCGGGCGTAAGCGTCCAAGTGACGCCGGCATTCGCGGAGTCGTTCGTGACCTTCACCGTGATCGCCAGGGTCAGGTTCGGGTTGTCATCGATGGCGGCGGCTCCAGCCGGCGAAACCACGTCGACATTGATCCCCGGCACGCCGCAGCAGCCACCGCCAGGGTCGCCGCTCTTGCTGCCGCCACAGCCAATCAGAAAAACACAAGTGACGAGAACGAAGCCAAGATATTTCACGAAATCTATCTCTCCCACTCGAAACTCGGCGCTAGAAGCTCAGTTTCAAGGCAAACTGCATGGTGCGCGGACGATGAGCGTTGACCGGATGCAGAAACGCGTTGCCGGTGAGGCAGTCGGTTTGCGCGTCGCCGGCCGCATTGAACGCCTGAATGCCGTAACAACTGACGGTGTTGTTGGCGCCATTTCCGAAGTTCGGGCTAGGGTCGTAAACCCGGAACTGGGTGTGGTTGAAGACGTTGAAAACCTCCGACCGGAACTCCAGGCTGGTGCCTTCCTTTAATTTGAAATTCTTCAGCAGGGTCATGTCGAAGTTCCAGCGGCTGGGATTGTTCATTAGGTTGCGTCCGGCATCGCCGAAAGTCAGTCCACGCGGCGCCACAAATGCAGACGCATTCCCCAGCGCCGGCCCAAAACTCTCCGGATTGTTGGCTCCGACTGGCGCCGCGGCGCGAGGGTCGCCGACCACATCGGGGAAGGAAGCGACCGAAGAAATTCCGCCGGCAACGCCGGCGTTGTCGGGAACGGAAATTCCGAGGGCGCCGTATCCGCTGTTGATCACGGTAAAGGGAGTTCCGCTCTGAACCGTGGTTACGCCTGAGAGCGCCCAGCCTGAAAGAATGCCCGTTGCCAGGCGGTCGAAGAAGCCCGCGGAGGCGGGCGCCGCGGGTGCCGGTTCGTCGTTTGCCCACGCCCGCACCCGGTTGGAGTCAAACTTGAAACTCGGCAGCGTCCAGGTGTAGTTAAGGTTGAGCAAGTGGCGCTGATCGAAGTTGGAACTGGCCTTGTTGGCTGCGACCACCAGCGTATTCACGATCGTCGTGTCATTCCGGTCGGACGAGTCGTCGATAGAGTGGCTGTAGGAGTAAGACAAATCCATGGTCAGCGGACCGCGGGTGCGGCGCAGCGTGGCCTGAAAAGCGTGGTAGTTAGAATCGCCCACGTTCTCGAGAGCGAAAATCTTCTCCAGTCCGAGGTAGGGCCGGTAGGCGTTGATCGGCAGCAGGCCCTGGGTGGTGCCGCGCTGCGTGTTGAGGTACTCGCAAGCGGCCAGGAGATTGATGAAGGCGGGCTGAGTGTCGTTGACGGCCACACCATTGATACCACCAACGGTGAAAACCGGTTTCTGCGTCGTATTCGAATTTGCGCAATCGGTGGCGCCCAACAGGCTATTGTCGATGATCGGCTGGTGCGGACCGTAAGGATTGCCGTTGAGCACGACACCGCTATCGGGTTGCGAGGGTGCGGGCGAGAACGAATTCGGCTGGAGTACCGCGGTCAGGTGCGTTCCTTTGCTTCCGACGTAGGCCAATCCCAGCACCAGACTGTGGGAGAGTTCGCGCTGCACGCCGAAGCTCCACTGCTGCACGTAAGGCCAGATCGTCTTGCGGGGAATCGAGGTTACGTCAATTGGATAAGCGCCCGTTCCTGCCGGACAAGTGACAGCGATGCATGGATAAGCGGAAACCGCGCCGCCCGCCGAGGGCGCCAGTTGCGTCATGGTGAAATTGAGAGGAGCGCTGCCGACCAGCGAGCCGGTGTTGGCCTCGCTGCCGGTGCCATGCTCAAAGAAGACGCCGTAGCCGCCCCGAATCGACGTGCGGCCATTTCCTCCGGGATCGAACGCGAATCCGATTCTGGGTGCGGGATTGAAACGGTGCGGCTTCATGCAAGTCGAGGGCACGCCCGAAGCGAAGGTTCCGCATTCGACTAATCCATTGATCAGGAATTGACTAACATCGCTGGGGCCGGTGGGAATCGGAATCGCCTTACCCTTGTACAGCAGGCGTCCGTCCTGAGCGAACTTCAGATGGTTGTCGGGCGTTACGTATTGACTAGGGTCCCAATTCCACGCTTGCTCATTATTTTCGTGATAGTTGCCGAAGATGCTGAACCGTATTCCCAGGTTCACGGTCAGGTGGGAGTTGACCTTCCAGTCGTCCTGGATGTAGGGCTCATAGATTTCATAACGGTTGTGATATTTCCGCTGCGCGCTGTCTTGCTGGAACGAAGTGATGGCGCCGGCCAGAAGGTTGCCGTATTCGTTTCCAGTGGCAAAGTTGGCCAAGCCGAAGTTGCTGAAGCTCAACAGGCCCTGCACGTCGCCCGTATTGGGGCCGTTGGTAGCGTTGATCTCGTTTCGTTGGCCGAGGATCGCCTGCACTCCCATCTGCAGGTTGTGCCGGCGAATGACCTTGCTGATGTCGTCCTTTGCGCTCCAGGTTGGATTCGCCAGCTGCCAGGGAGCGTAGCCTGGATCGACCGAAAAACCGCCTCCATAGGCCAGGTTACCGGGGGCGAGCGAAATGCCCGACAACTTGCCTCCCTGGCACGTGCCGTCGCTCTGCTGCGTGCCTCCAAAGCAATTGTTGAAAAGGTACCCTTGGAGCCCACTGATGGCATCCGGGCGCTGGATATTTACGCCCGCCGCCGGACGTGTGGTCATACTGATATGCGACGCCGTGTAGCTTACGACGACTTCATTGAGCAGCGTGCTCGATAAGGTCTGCGTCAGATGAGCCACGGAACTTGTGCCCGGCCCAAACAAGCGGCCTTGGACGGTCGGAAAGCTGTTTCGTACATAACCCCAGATCGGCCGAGCTTCTGTCGTATCCCACGAGTCGTGGATGTAGCGAAAGCTGGCCCGCAGCTTTCCCGGCTTGATGTCATGGTCAATGCGGAATAACTCCTCACGCCAGTAAGTTGGCTGCGCGAAAGCAAAGTCGTAACAGGAACCTACGGTGGAGTTACACCCACCCGAAGAATTGGGCAGCGGGATCATGCCCGAGCCGTTGAACTGTTTGACGGTGGTGGGGTCCGTAAACGTTGTCGTCGTCGCGCCGGCGAGAGCGGCACCAACGGGGTCGATCGCGGCATTATGCGAGATCGGCAGGGAGCTGTCGTAGTAGCCGAGGATGTTATAAGGCAAAGTCGTGCCGGAGGTGACATGAGGACAGTCGGGAAACTGTACCGGGTTAAAGGAAACGATTGGAGTGTTCGGAGGCAATTGCGGACAAACATCGCTGAAATCGGCGCCGATATACGGGTTCCCGTCCGCGTTGGTGCGCATCGAAGGCCGCTCAGCGAGCGAGGGCACCGCCTGATTGAAATTGTTGTCGGTGGGATCTTTTTCCAATCGGAACTCTTCCGAGAAGAAGAAGAACGTGCGGTCTTTGTGGGGATAGAGTTTGGGAATATATATAGGACCGCCGATGGTGCCGCCGAAGTCGTTCTTGCGATAGAGCGGAGCGCGCGTTGTTTGATCGAAGTAATTGCGGGAGTTGAACATTTCGTTGCGACCGTAGTAATACGCGCTGCCATGCAGCGAAGGGCCCCCCGTCTTGGTATCGACCAGGATGGTTCCTGAAGCGCTGCGGCCGTACTGGGCTCCATAGTTTGAGGTTAGTACCTTGAGTTCGTTAATCGCGTCCAGGCTGGGATAGACCACCAGGGTGCTTTCGCTGCCGTGGATGCCGGCGTGTAACACGTCGGCGCCATCGACGCTGAAAGTGTTGTATTCGACGCGGCCTCCGTTCACGCTGAACTTCACGCTGCCTTTCACGCCGACTAACTGCTCGTCTTGTCCGCTCTGATTGCTGACGCCCGGCGCGAAGGTCAACATGCCGACGAAATTACGCCCGTTCAGGGGCGTCTCCTCAACTTGCTTCGCGGTGATGACCTCGTTGACCTCGGCCTTTTCGGTTTCCACGTGGCCAACACTTTCGCCAACGACATCGATTTTTTCCGGGCTGGCGGCTGCCGGTTCGAGCGTGCCATCCACCTTAATTTCCTGATTCGCGCCGAGAACCAGATTCTCCGACGTGAAGTCCTTGAAGCCCTTGACGGCAATCTTGAGGGTGTAGGTGCCGGGCGCCGCGTCGAGGAAGTACTGGCCCTGCGCATTGGTGGTGGCGGTTTGAGTTGCACCCGATGGGCTGGTAAGGGTGACGGTTGCATCCGGAAGGACCGCGGTCGACTGGTCGGTGACGGCGCCGAAAACCTGGGCCTCGCCCTCTTTGTGAGGGGGGCGTTGGAGCGGTGCGGCGGCCACGGTCGCCGGCGTGCTGGGCGGCCTTGCGCCGGTTGGCGGCTCGGGAACCTGCACTGTCGCTGGAACCAGATCGGGCCCGATCGGCGCCTGCGCGATCGCCAACGGAGCCAGCACCACCACAGCTAGCATCAGAAAAAGGAAAACACAATGCAATCGATAAAGCAGGGTCTTCACAAGAAACACACCTCAGAACCAAGAGCCTTTAACAAGTAACGGAGAATTGTTAAGGCAGTGTGACGCTTGAGTTAATTTCAAATGAAGATCACAAATGGAGTGCCGCCATCAATTCCAAGTGGATGCGTCCTGCTCTGTGCGCTCTGTGCGGCGAGCCGGGCGCCACAATTCACGATTCTTTAATCTAGCCGTAATCTGGCCATAACATCGATCGCCGATATTCAGGGGCTTGAAAGCCAGTCGTCACCGGAGAAAACGGTGTCCAAGTCCCGAATTCGACTCATCGCTCTTTGCTTCCTCCTTCTGCCTGCGCTATCGGAGGCGCAGACAACGGCGCTTGTTACCTTCGGAGGCTTAAAGAACCTGGAGTTCATCAATCAGTTTTACGATGGCGGAACGGGCAGTCTGGGATCCGGGCCGGGCCCGAACTACGGGCTGCAATTCCCAGCCAACGCGCAAACCATTATCTCGGCCAGCAAAGGCGGTTCGGGTAACTTCATCGGCAATCCTGGAGGTTCTCCGGTGATGTTTTTCCAGACCGGAACAAACGTGACGATGACGGCCACGAATGGCATTCAGACTGCGTTGTGGTTCTACTATTCAGCGCTCCAGACGGGAAGTGCGACCGTGTATGGCGGGCCCAACGGTACGGGCACCATACTCGCCCACGTAAGTCTGCCTCCGAATAACTCGGGATGTAATGGTTACAAGCTCTGCGTTTGGTCCCCGGTGGGCGTGCCGCTGAGTACGACTGCCGGATCGATCAGTTTCGCCGGCGTCCCCGATTACCTGGCGATCGGCACGATACACCTGGGCCACGCCCTGCCCACGTCGATGGTCTTAGTTTCCTCGCAGAATCCGTCGGTCCTGGGCGAGTCAGTCACTTTTACCGCGACCGTGACCGCCACGGGCGCAGCGCCCGTCGGCAACGTGACTTTCAAAATAGGCGCTGTAGTCAAGGTCGTCCCGGTGGTCAACGGGGTCGCCTCGGACACGGAGTCTTCATTGAAGGCAGGTTCGACGGCGATTAGCGCGAAATTCCAGGGCACCGGATTCGCCACGGTTACGAGAAGTCTGGTTCAAGTTGTGAACTAAGTCGTGAACCAGGCGGGCGGAAAAGTTTTGCAGTTCGCGGGTCTGGAATTTAACTTGCCGTTCATCTTGCTGTCATTTCCGATTAACAGCCGTCGTGGATAGTTCTCTCGCACGCGAACCACGGAAATTCTCGCTCCCCCGGAGTTCTGGTGGTGTGCGGCGCAAGAAGGGTCTCGGGAAGCGGCAGCATCTTGCAGCGTCCAGAGATAACAGAGAATTCAAGCGGGCGCATGGCGTGTCCGAGCTTCAGGAAACGCACCAGCAGTGCAAATCACTAACCAAAGCTCTAAGGAGAATATCGATATGAGAGGAACAAGAGCAATTTTCGCGGCCGTGGTTCTGACCGCAATCGTCGGACTGGTTTCCGTAGCCAGCGCCCAGGTACAGTTTGTGGGCGTCGGCTCGTCAGCTATGTTCAACACAATTTCCGCCGCGGCATTCACCGATCTGTGTTCTTCCCGCGTCGGCAGCGACTGCCATCACTGGAGCGCCAAAGGCAAGAACTCCAACGATGGCCAGAACTGGGCCCAGGGAGCCGATAGCCGCAACAGCTCCATTCCGCCTGAGGCAGGAAGCTTCTTTGTGGCGTGGGACAACAAATCCAGCCCAATCAAAATCTGGTCTTACCTGAACGTGGACACGATTGTGGGCGAACGCCTGTTCTTTGCCGTTCCGCGTGCGACGCAGCAGATTGATTCCGGTGCGCTCACCACGGGCGGCCAGAACCTTGTTCCAGCTGCGATCCTCTACAACCGGCAGACGAGTGCGGATCAAGCTGATGAGACGACGGGTATACCTTCCGCCGTCCTCTCCGCCATTCAGACCACCTTCACCGCGGCCATCAGCGACGTTCGTCCGGAAGACGCCAAATTCGAAGTCAACCGCATCCTGGCGACATTCGCCAGCAGCGGTAGCGGATTGGGCTACGGCAACCCCGCTAACGTCACTTGCTTCCAGGCGCCTGACAGTTGGACCGTCAGCAACATCCTGGGCTGCCCAATTTACGGAACCTGGGGCGGACGGTCAGTTCCCGTACAGTACTCTCTCAGCGGCACGGATCCATTCACCGGCAAGGGTGCCTGGAAATACACCACCATCGAGGTCGGTGCGGAGCCCATCATGTTCGTGTTCAACGCGACCAACCCCAATGGTTTGGGCGCGCTTAATGGCGCGGGCAATCCGGCCTTCACGAACCTGAATCGCTTTACCGCAGCTTGGGCGTTCAATGGCAACCTGGGTCGTGCGCAAGACCTTGATGCTTCGTTGGCTTTGGCTCTGCGGGGTCTCAGCGTCAACCCGCCGTACTTTCCCATTCTGCGCGAACCCCTTTCGGGCACAATGACCACCACTGAATTCAACGTATTCCGCACGACGGAGACGCTGAAGGAAATCCCGAACGCGGCTTCGCAGGAAACTGGTGTCAACCTTGGCAATGCGTGCACGCTGAACGTGAACTGCCCCGATCCATTGTATCTGCCTGGCCCGGGTGGCTCGGTCCGTTATCGTGCCATCGGTACCGGCGCCGTAATCAGTGGTCAGAGCGGCGTGGGCGGCATCAAGAACCTTGCGGACACCATCGGCTACGCCTTCTTCTCCTTCGGCAACGTGAACCCCATCTCCGGCTCCTCCGGGGTTGGCCGGTACGTCACGCTGGATGGAGTGGATCCCATCAACCAAGCCTACGGTCCGTACATGTCCGGCGGCGTGAGCTACGGACCTGGTCAACTACCATCGTGCATTGCACCGTGCACTGCTGCTGGCGGTACGTCTCTACCGAACATTCGCAACGGTTCTTACGGCGCATGGTCGATTATTCGAGCGGTCACCGACAAGACGGGCGTGAACCTTACCAACACGCAGGCCTTGGTGACGGCGGCGCAGAACGAAGTGAACAATACAACTGCCGATTTCGTTCCGTTCGTCTGCCGAGACACTACCGGACTCTGCACGGGCGAACCGGGTCTGCACGTGTTCCACTCGCACTTCGCACCGAGTGGCGTCGCCGGCGCTGCCCACAACGGCAACGTTACCTCGACCGAGAGTGGCGGCGATGTGCATGGCGCGGTCTTCACCGACCAAGCCGATCTGGATTACCACACCGACACCGGCAAGGAGATACTTAGCATTCGCCAGTAACTTGTCTTGGTTGAAGCGATAAGTTGAAACTCAAATTGAGGCAGGCTGACCTCGGAGGCTAGCCTGCCTCCTTCTTGAACCAGCAACTCCGATTGAGAATGTATTCGTTATGAATGGTGCGGACTCCAGGTTCACGGCGGTTGCGCTTCTCCTTCTTTTCCTTTTGATTTTCTCCCTGGCCAGCGTGGGCCAGGCAATCGCCACTATCGATCCCAACGCCGCATCGAGCAAGAGCGTCGAGGATATCTCTAACGCTTCGCTCAACGGCAGCCATCTGCATGCCGACCCGCCGGAACTGGTTGAAAGAGCCGAGAAGAAGGACTTCACTCGCGAGTTTATCGCGGTGCAATGGCGTCCAGCAGACCGAATTTATCTTTATGTTGTTCGCCCGGCGAACGTGCCGAAGCCGCCGGTTGCGATTTATCTCTACGGTCATCCCTCCGACACGGATCGCTATCAGGATGATGGCTGGTGCCAGCGCGCAACCAGCGGCGGTTATGCGGCCGTGGGTCTGGTTCCGGCGCTTACCGGACAGCGCTATCACGACCGGCCTATGAAGCAGTGGTTCGTCAGCGAACTACAGGAAGCGCTGGGTAAGTCGACGCACGATGTGCAGATGGTGCTGGACTATCTTGCTGGGCGCGGCGACTTCGACATGAGCAACGTGGGGGTGTTTGGGGTGGGAGCGGGCGGGACGATCGCAGTGATGGCGGCGTCGGCCGATTCGCGAATTAAAGCGATCGACTTGCTCGACCCGTGGGGAGACTGGCCGGTCTGGATGCAGAGATCAGACGTGATTCCGGATGAAGAGCGGCCCGCTTACGTGAAACCGGAGTTCCTAAAGCGAGTCGCGGATTTCGATCCTGTCAAGCTGCTGCCCGGGTTGAAGACGCCGCGCATCCGGCTCAACCAACTGAACGACGATTTCCCAAGCACGCCCGAAGACGCGAAAAAGCGAATGGAAGAATCTCTGCCAGCAACGGCGGAGCATCACCGGTTTGAGGGCAGCGCGGCATTCTACAGTGAGGCCGCTTCGGGCGGGCGGGTTTTCGATTGGCTGAAGCTTCAGCTCAAGGCCCCGGACACGAAGGTGCGCGAAGCGTCGAAGGAAGCGCCGCCGGAGGCGGGTTCCGGCTCGGGCAAGTAGAGAGGACGGGCGAGAGCGCCCGTCCCCACAGAGTGAGTTTGATGCAAGAACGCTAATTTGAACGCGGGGTGACTGGACCACGCTGGCAGGTGCTTGGAATGTTGCGACGTTCGATTCTGTTCACTTCGATGCTGGTGTGCTTCCTGACCGCTCTCTGCGGGTGCGGAGGGAAGAACGGGTTGATCGGAAATGGCGGCGGCGCGACCTTGACTAGTGTCTCGCTGACACCATCCAATCCAACCATCGCTTTGAGCACGTCCCCGGCGGCAACCCAGTCATTCGATGTGATTGGTCATTACAGCTTCGGCAATCCGCAGGACATCACCAGCCAGATGACTTGGGCGAGCTTGGATGCGACCGTCGCGACCATTGACAGCAAAGGCGTGGCAACCGCCGTCGGTTCCGGAAGGGTCGTCATCGCCGGAACGATTCAGGACCCCCAGACTCTCAAGACATTTCAAGTCAGCACCATTCTCACCGTTGTTCCACAGTTGACAGGGATCACGATTAGTCCGGCCAGCGCCCAGATCGCGAAGGGAACGACTCAGCAATTCACGGCAACCGGCAAGTACAACGACGGAACTTCTCCGGACATTACGTCGCTAGTGGCGTGGAACTCCACTCAGTCTGCGGTCGCGAGCGTGAGCACGTCGCCGGGGACGCAAGGCGTGGCCGCGGCTGCGGGTCCGGGTTCGACCAGCATTTCGGCATCGCTTGGAACCGTGAACAGTTCTCCCTCAACTCTGACGGTATCGAGCGCGAATCTGGTTTCCATTTCCGTGACGCCCGCCGGCTCGACCGTGCCCTTAGCAACCTCGCAACAACTAGTTGCTACCGGTACGTTCGACGACACAACCAAGCAGGACATCAGCCGCAATGTGGCTTGGGCCACCGTGACTACTCATTCCCGCGTGGCAAGAGTTTCCGCCACCGGAATGGTTACGGGTCTGGGCTTGGGAAGTGAGACCATCACCGCGACCGATCCTTCTTCCGGGATCAGCGCGAGTGCCGTGGTTACCGTCGATGAAAGCTCGGTGGCGGGAATCAATGTTCTTCCGGTGGGGATGGTGCAGTTTCCCAGTGCGCAATCTCCAGTGCCAGTCATGGCGAACGGGACCGAACAGCAGATGCGGGCCATCGCGACCTTCAAAGACGGCAGCACCCTGGATGTCACTGGCATTCAGGGCATCGCCTGGAGTTCCACGGACACAGCGGTGACGAGCATCGTACCGGAGACCGGCCTGATGGCGACGACGGGCCCAGGATCTGCCACCGTCACAGCAGCATTGGGAAGCGAGCAGGGGAGCACTTCCGTGAACGTTTTGACGGCGGCGCTGCAATCGCTCGTAGTGGCGCCGAACAACGCTCAGGTCGCGCTCGGTGGCATTCAGAATGTTGTTGCCCTCGCTACTTTCCTGGCGCCGGACAACATCACATGGTTCCAGCAGGACGTCAGCAACGCTGCTACTTGGAGTGTCGACGCCAATGCGATGGTGAACTATGTGAACGGACTGCAAGAATTAGCCACCGGAGTTGCAACCGGCACCGCGAATATCTCGGCCAGCCTCACGGTCCCCGGAGGGAGCGCGACCGGGGGACCCGCCATCCTGAATGTCAGCAGCGGCCAGCTAGGCACTATCAGTCTGGTTCCCGGAAGCGCCGCGGTTCCCCTGGATGGGAGCCGCCAGTTCCGCGCGATCGGCAACTATACCGATGGCACACAGGTAGACCTAAGTCTCCTCGCGACCTGGGGCTCGTCGGATGAAACGATCGCTACAGTAAGTCCGTTTGGATTTGCCAGCGCGACCGGTCCCGGCCAAACCAGTATTAGCGCCATCTTCACCCCGGCGGTAGGTTCCGCCGTGGCCGGTTCGGGCTCGGTGGCCGTCAACCCTGGAGCACTCGCGAGAATCGATATCTGCGCTGCCACCGTTGCCAACCCGATTGTAAACTGTCCTCCCCTCGATCCCGTTACTCCCCCGCCTGCCATCGGCTTTGCGAACCAGACTCAATTCAGCCTGGTGGCGATCGGTACCTACACCGATGGGAGCCGGCAAGATCTAACCGACGCCGTGAGGTGGAGTTCCGCCAGTCCTAACGCGGCGACCGTCAGTAACGATCCGGGTATTCCCGGGATCACGACTGGAGTCGGCCGACGTGGAGTCATGACCGGAGGAATTCAGGGAGGGACAGCCGTCATAACCGCCACGGCCGGCGGAATCAGCGGCAACGCAATCGTTTCGGTGACCGCTGCAACGCCGCAGTCGTTGAGCATCACGCCTGCGAACGGCATTGTGGCGCTAGGGACTCAGCAACAGTGCAATGTCACGGGATTGTTCAGCGATGGCTCGAAACAGGATGTCACCTCGACGGTCGAGTGGAGCAGTCTCAATCCCGATATTGCCATCGTGTATCCCGGCGGTTTCGCCTATTCGACGGGCAAGGGGATCGCAAACCCATCGCAGGACCCGTCCCGTCTGGTGGTGGCCCCGGGGCTAGTCACGCTCACGATGGTGAATCCTTCAACTACGAATGTGTTCCCGTGGCCGATTGGATCGGTTTTTCAGCTTCACGGACTCACCGTAAGTTCAGGAGACGTTTCGCTGTTGAACGATACTCCCTTTACCATTCTCGCCGAAAGCGATCCAGCCGACAGCCAACATATTCAGCCGTGCAAGGTCGGACAGAATTGCGACATCAGGTTCGTTCCGCCATCGGTGCAGCCAGCAGACGGAACCTACACCGTGACCGGCGGAACCGGGCAGGCTTCCGCTGTTATCCAGGCGTCGATGAACGTTATCGTGGACTCCACGTTGACCCAGATTTCGGGTACCACGACCTTGACTGTTCGGTAACGCTGCGGTTGGTTTACTGTGGGTTTCCAATCAAGAAGTTTCCGGCCTGCAGTACCATTCCGACCCCCTGGGTCCCAGATCTCTGACACACATTGAGAGTTAGTGGAAAGTGCGGTGGGACCGACAAATGTGGATTGCACAGAAAGCATACCCGAGTGGGACCTCGTATCGCTACAGCCTATTGCTCAAGGGTCCTACAGTGTGCGCGGCTCACTGACGATTTCAAAGTTTCAAAGATGAATTCGCAGCCCATCCTCCAGGAGGGACACCCCTGGCGACTAAGTTCAGACAGTGGTGGCCCACGCAGCGGAAGTAAGGTTCGGGAGGCGCTGGATGGGAAGATCGGCAAACCCAGGGAGAACCGCAGCCAAATAGTCGCGCACTGGGAGTTTCAACCTGCGGCAGCTTTCCACGACCGAGAGAATCGCCGCCACCTTCGGTCCCGCCTGTGGACTGCGATGTGTATCCAGTTCTTCCAACCCAGAGCCACGGGACGCATTGAATTTTCCGCGAGGTTGTTGCTTAGCTCAAGTTCCGGATATTCCAGGAACCGTGTAAGTTTCCTCCATACGATGAGCGCGTATTGGCAGGCCTTGCTGAGTGCACTGGAGGGCAATGCAACGGACTGTGCTGCCTCGATCTTGCTACGGATATCATTCAAAAGAGGCTTGGGTCTTGCCTGACGCAGAGCGTGCCGCTCAGTGAGACCAATTACTCTGCGGCGAGCTTCCGCGTCGACGGCAAACAGCTCGTCCATCCGCGCCACAATCGGAGTTGCAAGCGGGTCTCGGGGATTTAGCTGAACCGCTTCGGAAAACTGTCTTCTGGCATGCGCCCAGCAAGCGGCGTGCACTATTCCTGGCCCACCGATCTGGTCATAAGCCGCGTAGCCGTCGGTTTGGAGAATGCCGTCGAACTGTCCCAGGAACTGCCTCGGCCCGTCGCGTCCACGCCCTAGGCGGAAGTCGAACACGACGCTCCCTCCGGGTCGGCCGTACTGCCACAAATAGGCTTGATGATTCTTTCCTCGGCCCTCGTGCGCCTGTACATCGACCGGGGTTTCGTCCGCCTGAATGTAAGTTCCACTGATTAACTCTCGCCTCATCGCAGCGACGATAGGGATCAGCAACTCGCCGACTTTGAGAACCCAGCCGTCCAGGCTCGCTCGGCTCATTTCCAAGCCGGCGTCTCTTTCCATAATCACGCTCTGCCGATGCAGCGGTGTGTGATTGCAATATTTACTGACGACCGTGTCGATGACGATGCGGTCACTCGCCAGGCACTTCTCGATGATCCGTGGCGGCAGTGGGGCCGAAACCACGCCAAGTTCCTCACACGACCGGCAAGCCCGTTTCTCTCGCTTCGTGACCAGTACGAAGTACTTCGTCGGCTCCACATCCAGCTGGGAACTCTCCTCGTAGCCGATCACGACTGTTTCTTTGCCGCAGCGTTTGCACATGCGCTGATCCGGCGTGCAAGGCAGAACTCGCTCTACGCGAGGAAGATTCGGAGGCAATTCCTGGCGGCCCGGATGCTTGCAGGATCTGTTCGTCGAGCGCCGCACCGGCGCGAGCTCACTTTCCCTCTGCACTATCACTTCACCGACGACAGGCTCAAGTTCGAACAATTCCATTTGCGCGCGGGAGAGCTTTTCGCCGGCCGCTCCATACTTCTCGATCCGCATCAGCCGCAAACGCTCTTCCAGCACGCGAATCTTCAGCTCCGCGTACTCCAGTCGGCTCTTCAGTCGTGCGATGAGTTCCAGATCGGCTGGTGCTGAAGGAATGGGAGCTACAGTCACAATGGACTACTGATTTAACAGAGTCGATCGAGGCGTTCAAGCGATTTATGCGGCAACATGTCCTCCTGGTGGTGCCTTCCGGTACCACTGCTTGCTCTTCGTTTCCGCCAGATCGATCCCGCCTAGTAATAAGGAGAGCTCTTCGTGAGTCAGTACGACCTTACCCTGCGCATCACCGGATTGCGGCCAAGTAAAACGCCCTTTCTCTAACCTCTTGGCACAAACCCAGAGTCCGCTACCATCCCAGACGAGGACCTTCAAACGATTGCGCTGGGCATTGCAGAACAAGAACAGGTGCCCGCTCAGCGGGTCGCACAACAGTCGATCCCGCACGAGACCGTAGAGACCCTCGAAACCCTTGCGCATGTCGGTGACTCCGGCGGCCAGGTAGATCCGCGTGGCTGGACCCAATCCAAACACGGATTACGCCCGCTCCAGTGCACTTAGTGCACTCACCAAGCGCTCGAACGTATTTGTATCAAAATCAGGATATACCTCGATCCGGCGTCCGCCCGCCAGCACCACGGCCAGCCCACAACTGGGTTCGTGCTGCGTCGGCGATTTCCTGGCGGCCAACTCCACCGGCACCAACCGGCCGACCGAAGAAGCTACTCTACTCTTCCTCTTCCAGGGTTGCGTCTTCAGATTACGATTCAGCGTACCGAAGCTCAAACCTCGACTCCGGCAAAACTCACTGCGTCGCATGCCGCTGCCCACAAACTCCGCCATTAGCCGCTGAACTTCCGCTCGCGTACGTCGCTTGGGCGCTGCCAACTTCTTTTCTACGATCATCGAGCTACTTCAACACAGACACGACTCCGGGAACAGGTGTGTTGGTCAAACGCTTACGTTCGTGTTCGGAATCGGACAGCATGACCCGCGGCCAGATCCCGAGGGACGCCGTCCCCATCCCGGCAAGGTAATTTCTCGTGGTCGGTTAGGGCTGGGTTCACTCCATTCCGCCGCTGGACGACAGGCTGAGTTCTTTCCCGACAAGCTTTCGGCAGTACTGTGGCAAGTGAGCATTATTGCTCAGACCTTTGGAATCCCCATTTGCTAACGTCGGACTCGACCTGGTGCGCCAGAATTTCTACCCGGAATTGTCTGGATTGTGCACACAGCACGAAGCAAGCAAGAGATGCGGCGCAGAGGCAACAGAAACGAGGATGCCATGAAAAAAGTAATGTTCGTACTTGCGATGTTGGGTCTCGGCACGCTGTGCTGGGCGGGATCGGCGCGGGAAGATGCCACCGAACGGCTGGACAATGCCACCAGTGTGATGCACGAAATTATGGGGATGCCGGACAAGGGAATCCCGGAAGAAGTGTTGGAGCACGCCAAGTGCGTGGCCGTTATCCCACACATGGTCAAAGGCGGCTTGATCTTCGGAGCTAAAGGAGGCAAGGGCGTCGCCACCTGCCGCACCGCGAATGGCTGGAGTGCGCCGGCGTTTATCACGATTTCAGGCGGAAGCTGGGGGCTGCAG
>Ga0209517_10004497_pt1 | contig 18294 bp, 16 predicted proteins | sample PeaSoiMetSII2010_FD_187695 | JGI IMG/M metagenome (GOLD analysis project Ga0209517, IMG submission 187695) | Peat soil microbial communities from Weissenstadt, Germany - SII-2010 (SPAdes) (version 2) | ecosystem: Environmental > Terrestrial > Soil > Wetlands > Peat | place: Germany...
GCTGGGGACGTTTGTCATAGGCGGGGTGCACACTTTGCTGTGGCTGCCGCGCGCCGTCGAGATGCGCCGCGAACTGCGCGCCGAGGAAGCCCGGGAGGCGGAAGGCAACCCGCCCGCCAAGCCCGCGGAGGACAAGAATGCAGGACGGTAGCCACGAGCCGGGCAAGCCGGTGCAGCACGGACCCGAACCGAGCGCGACCGCCGTCCCGGCGGTGGCGGCGGAGCGCGAGTTCGTCCGCTTCAACCGCTTGCATCGCACCCTGCACGCTTGCATGATCGTCAGCTTCCTGAGCCTGGCCACCACCGGACTCACGCTGAAGTTCTCCTATACCAAGTGGGCGGTGGTGCTGTCCCGCCTGCTGGGAGGATTTCAAACCGCGGGGTACATCCATCGTTTCGCGGCCGTAATCATGTTCGGTACGTTCATCACCCACCTGGTGGACCTGTATCGCAGTAAGAAGCGCGGGCGACTATCCTGGCGCAGCTTGCTGTTCGGCCCGGACACGCTGGTGCCGACCGGGCAGGACTTCCACGAGTTCGTCGCCACCATGAAGTGGTTCCTGCACCTGGGTCCGCGTCCACGCTACGGACGCTGGACCTACTGGGAGAAGTTCGATTACTTTGCCGTGTTCTGGGGGATCTTCATCATCGGTTGCACCGGGCTGACGCTCTGGTTCCCGGTGTTTTTCACGCGCTTCCTGCCGGGGTCGTTTCTCAACGTCGCCACCATCATTCACAGTGACGAAGCCTTGCTGGCGACGGGCTTTATCTTCACGGTTCACTTCTTCAACACCCACTTGCGGCCGGAAAAGTTCCCCATGGATACCACCATCTTCACCGGCCGCATGCAGTTGGCGGAGCTGAAGCGCGACAAGCCGCGCGAGTATGAGGCGCTGGTGGCTCGCGGCGAACTGGAAGAACACTTGGCAGAGCCTCATCCCGATATCGTCGTCCGTACCATTCGCGCTTTTGCGTGGACGGCGCTGGCCGTCGGCTTCAGCATTGTGGTCTGGATCATTTATGCCATGTTGTTCGCGTATCGGTAACAGGAGGTTGGGAATGCCAGCGAGGGAGCGAATACGAGCGGTTAGGCCTCGCGGTCGGCGTGCTTACTGGCTGTTGTTGCCGGTCTTCATATTTTTCATAAGCTCCGCCTGGGCTGCGAAGAAGCCCACGAACGCCGACTGCCTGGCCTGCCACGGTGACGCCACCCTGACCCACGAGGTCGAGGGCAAGCAGGTAAGCCTGGGAGTAGATGAGCCCAAGTTCAACAACTCGATCCACGGGGCGATCCTGACGTGCGTGGATTGCCACGACGATCTGAAGTCGGCGCCGCACGAGGTAACGCCGGCCAAGGTGTCGTGCTCCAAGTGCCACGCCGACGCCGACCAGGGGTATGCCCACAGCATCCACGCCCAAGCCAGGGCGAAGGGGGACAGCAATGCCCCCACCTGTACCTCTTGCCACGGCGGACCGCACGAGATCCTGCCGCCCTCCGAGCCCAAGTCGAAGGTCTACCGCGCCAATATCCCGGCCACCTGCGGCGCCTGCCACGGGCAGAAATTCGTCATGGAGAAGTCCGGCCTGAGCGCAGCCACCTTCGTCAACTATGAGGAGAGCGTCCACGGCAAAGCGGTGGCCGCCGGTTCCACCAAGGCCGCGGTCTGCACCGACTGCCACGGCAGCCATGAGATCCGACCGCCCAGCGATCCCAAGTCGAGCATCTATCAGCTCAACGTCCCCGCCACCTGCGCCAAGTGCCACGACAACATCCGCCAGGAGTATGCGCAGAGCATCCACGGGGAGGCGGTGGCGCGCGGCAACTTTGAGGCGCCGGTGTGCACCGATTGCCACGGCATCCACACCATTAAGTCGCACCTGGACCCCAAGTCGTCGGTCTTTGCCGGCAACATCGCCCGGGCCACCTGCGCCAACTGCCACGAAGGCATGCGCATGTCGCAGGAGTACGGCTTCTCCGGGCGGCGCATGACCACCTACACCGCCAGCTATCACGGCCTGGCCGCCAAGCTGGGCTCGACCGTGGTCGCCAATTGCGCCAGTTGCCACGGCGCGCACAACATCCTGCCCTCCTCCGACCCGCGGTCAACCATCAACAAGGCCAATCTGGTCAAGACTTGCGGCCATTGCCACCCTGGCGCCACCGACAAGTTCGTGCAAGGCAAGGTGCACATCGACGTGCCGCTCTCGGCCGATATATCCAGCATCGCCATCCGCTGGATCCGGCGGCTGTACATCCCCTTGATCATCGTGGTGATTGGCGGCATGGTGCTGCACAACTTCCTGATCTGGCGCAAGAAGGCGATGGACAAGCGCAAAGCTCAGGAGCGCACGGTAGTTCGCCTCACCCTGCAGCAGCGCATCCAGCATTGGTGTCTGCTCTCCAGCTTCATCACCCTGGTGATCACCGGGTTTGCCCTCGCCTACCCGGATAGCTGGCTGGGGATGGTCTTCGGCGAGAACATCCGTCGCTACGGACACCGGGTGGCCGCCGTGGTGATGCTGGCCGTCGGGCTCTACCACGCTTATTACCTCATCGCCACCAGCGAAGGCCGCCGCGTTCTCAAGGACCTATTCCCGGTTCTCAAGGACGGCTTCGACATCCGCGACAATCTCGGCTACTATCTCGGCCTCGGATCCAAGCGACCGGCGTTTGCCCGCTTCAACTATGCGGAAAAAGCCGAGTACTGGGCGCTGGTGTGGGGCTACTTCCTGATGGGCGCCACCGGGCTGATGGCCTGGTTCAAGATGGGAGTCGGCCACTGGCTGCCGCGCTGGTCGGTGGACGTGGCGCTGGCCATCCACTTCTATGAAGCGGTGCTGGCTACGCTGGCCATCGTGGTGTGGCACTTCTACCAGGTCATCTTCGATCCCGATGTGTACCCGCTGAACTGGGCGTTCTGGGACGGCAAGATGCCGGAGGAGCTGTACCACGAAGAGCACCCTCTGGACGCGCTGCGGGCGATCGAGGAGCACGCCGCCGCCACGGCTGCCGGGGAGCGGGAGACCGAAACCAAATCGAGGGGAAACAAGTAAATGGTGGAGCCACTTAAGCAACGGGTGCCTGGGCTCATCCGCAATTATCTCAGCCTGACCGGACTCGTCGTTATTGCGCTGTGCCTGGCCAACCTGCTGTTCCTGCTGCTGGTGGACGTGCTGGCGGGCGGATCGAATCCCTATTTCGGCGTGCTCACCTACATGGTGCTGCCGCTGTTCCTGGTGGTCGGGCTGGTACTGCTGATTACGGGCATGCTGCGGGAGCGGGCCCGCCGCCGCAAGGTCGCGCCCGACCAGATCCCCGCTTACACCAAGATTGACCTTAACGTCCCGCGGCAGCGGGCGATCTTCACCTTTGTCGGCAGCTTCCTGGTGGTGTTCGTGCTGCTGACCGCGGTGGGCAGCTATCGCGCCTACGAATTCACCGACTCCACCCAGTTCTGCGGCCAGCTCTGCCACAACGTGATGAACCCGGAGTTCACCGCCTACCAGGCCTCGCCGCATGCGCGGGTGCGCTGCGTGGAGTGCCACGTCGGCCCCGGCGCGAGTTGGTACGTGCGTTCCAAAATGTCCGGGATGCGCCAGGTCTATGCCGCCACCTTCAACACCTTTCCCCGTCCCATTCCCAGCCCGGTGGAGAACCTGCGCCCGGCGCAGCAGACCTGCGAACAGTGCCACTGGCCGGAGAAGTTCTACGGCGCGCAGTTGAAGACCATCAATCACTTCGGCTACGACGAGAAGAACACCCCGCGCCAGATCAAGATGCTGATCAAGACCGGCGGCGGCAGTCCCACTACCGGCATGACCACCGGCATCCACTGGCACATGAACATCAACAACGAGGTCTGGTACGTTCCCACCGACAAGCAGCGCCAGAAGATCGCCTACGTCAAGATCAAAGACCACCAGGGACGTGTGACCGAGTTCTTCGCAAAGGACTCGCCGGTCAAACCCGAGGACATCAAGAAGGCTACGCTGCGTCGCATGGACTGCATCGACTGCCACAACCGGCCGACGCACATCTACCAGCCGCCGGACAAGTCCGTGGACGACCTGCTGACCGCCGGGCGGGTCGACGTCTCGCTGCCTTTCATCAAGAAGTACGCGGTCGAGGTCCTGACCAAGCCGTACAAGACTACGCAGGAGGGTCTGGAAGGCATCGCTACCGACTTGGACTCGACCTACCTGACCAAGCATCCGGATGTGTACTCGAAGAAGCTGCCCGCCATCAAGCAGGCGATCACGGAAGTACAGCGCGTGTTCTCCACCAACATCTTCCCCGAGATGAAGCTCGACTGGCGCACCCACCCCAACAACATCGGCCACCTGTACTCGGAGGGTTGCTTCCGCTGCCACGATGGCCAGCACGTCAGCAAGGAAGGCAGGATCATCGCCCGCGATTGCGAGAGCTGCCACATTCTTCTGGGCCAGGAGAACGGCGGCTCGGCCATGGCCAAGGTGCAGTCGGCAACCTTCCAACATCCCGGCGGAGAGATGGACTTCGCCGCGATCAATTGCAACGAGTGCCACAGCGGCGGCGTGGGACCGTAGGAGGTCGTTGGTCGTCGGCCCCCACTCCCTGCTCCCTGGGCTGTGACTGTTAACCGCTCCCCTGTGACGCCAGTCACATCCCCTCGCCCGGGCCGAACGTATCCTCGACCTGTTAGCCATTGGCTTACGTGGGGAGTAGGCAAATGCACACTGAAAACAAGCCGCGCCTGGTCTTTTGGGAAGTCACCAAGGGCTGCAATCTGCGCTGCATCCACTGCCGTGCCTCGGCCACCGAACTGTCTTCGCCCACCGATCTGCCCACCGAGAAGGCGCTGGAGATCATCCGCCAGATCGCCGACTTCTCCAATCCGATCCTGGTGCTGAGCGGGGGCGAGCCGCTGTTCCGTCACGACATCTTCCAGCTCGCGCGCTACGGCACCGACCGCGGCCTGCGCGTGGCCCTGGCCACCAACGGCACGCTGGTTACGAAAAGCGTCGCGCAGAAAATCGTAGAGGCTGGCGTGCGCCGCGTCTCCATGAGCATGGACGGCGCCGACGCCGCCACCCACGATAGCTTCCGCGGCATCCCCGGAGCCTTCGAGAGCACGCTGCAGGGCTTCCGCAATCTGCAGGAGCTGGGCATGTCGCTGCAGATCAATATGACGGTGGCCCGCCACAACGCGCACCAACTTCCCGCGGTGATGGAGCTGGCGCGCTCCATCGGCGCCGATGCCCTGCACACCTTCCTGTTGGTGCCCGTGGGCTGCGGCGTGGACATCGCTGCCGAGCAGATGGTTCCGCCGGAAGAGTACGAGAGAATCCTTAACTGGTTCTATGACCAGTCGAAGAGCGGGGATATCGAGCTGAAGGCCACCTGCGCGCCGCATTACTTCCGCGTCGCCAAGCAGCGGCAGGTGGAAGAGCGCAAGGCGGCGCAGGCTGCCGCACAAGCCGAGACGGCCGATCCCAATGCCATCGGACCCACGGACACGCTCATGCCCAGCGGTACCGGGATCGTGCTGCATCCTCATGCCCAGCGTGCAGGCCATCCGGGCGGACACCCCGGCGGCCATCCCCAGGGCATGAACGCCGCCACCAAAGGGTGCCTGGCCGGCACGGGGGTGTGCTTCCTCTCGCATGAGGGCGAGGTCTTTCCCTGCGGCTACCTGCCGGTGAAGGCCGGCGACCTGCGCGAGCAGACTTTCGCTGAAGTCTGGACAGATTCGCCGGTGTTCGAGCAACTGCGCGACACCGGCAACTTGAAGGGCAAATGCGGGTGCTGCGAGTTCCGCAACATTTGCATGGGATGTCGCGCGCGCGCCTTCGCGGCCACGGGAGACATGCTGGACGAAGAACCGTTCTGCGTGTACCAGCCGCGCACTGCAAGAAAACCAGTACCGAGTACCGAGTACCGAGTGCCGAGCACCGAGTAGGTTTTGGCATCGCGCTGTGCTTGTACTCGGTACTAGGTACTTGGTACTAACAAATGTCTGGTACCGTCACCGATCTTCGCACTCTGAATCAGGCCCGGCTGCGCTCCTTCGTGTTGCCGCGCGAGCATGGCGCCTGGGGCATCCTGCTGGTGCCGTTGGTCACCGGCGCGATCGTAGCGCTCCTGCGGGGCGGCGCTGTGGTTGCACTGTTGCTGTTCCTGGTGGCCTCGATATCGCTGTTCTGCCTGCGCACGCCGGTCGAAGCTGCGCTGGGTACATCGCCGCAGCGCATCGACACTCCTGCCGAACGGCGGCTGGTGATGGCTGCTGTTGCTGGTTATTCAGTCGTGGCGTCCATCGCGCTGGCCGTGCTGCTGTGGAATGGAAACAACACCGGCCTGCTGATGCTGGGTGCGATCGCCGCGTTCTCCTTCGGCACGCAGGCCCTGCTGCGCCGGCTCGGCCGCGAGACGCGCTTGCCCTCACAGATCGCAGGGCTGGTTGGTCTGACCTCCACCGCCGCCGGCGCCTATTACGTCTCTACCGGCCGCTTCGACACCACCGCCTGGATGATCTGGGCTGCCAACTGGCTGTTTGCCGCCAACCAGGTCCACATGGTGCAGATGCGCATCCGCAACGCCAAGGTGGCGGGGCTCAGAGAGCGGCTGGCGCGGGGATGGAAGTTCCTCGCCGGCGAGATCCTCACCGTCGTCCTCCTCGTGGTCTTCTTCCATTTCCGGCTGTTGCCCAAGATGAGCGTGGTCGCCTTTCATCCCATGCTGCTGCGCGGCGCCGCCTGGTTCTTCAAGAAGCCGCGTCCTCTGCGCGTGCACCGCCTGGGATGGATGGAACTCGGTTTCGCCCTCATCTTCGGCGTGATGTTCGTCTCCGGCTTCCTGCGATAACCCTCAAGAAAGCCAAAAGCCGGACTGGTTGGTCCGGCTTTCTTCACCTGGCGGATTTGTGTTGCGGTTACATCACCAACGCCAGGTGTTCCAGTTCCTGTCGCATCACTTCCAGCGAGCAGCCTGCACTGCCCAAGCGGCTGGCGGCATCCCGCGCCGCATCCCGCGAAACCCCATAGCCGTGGCCCATCAGGAAGACCTGCAGCAGCTCACCAGACTGCTGCGAATCCAAGCCTCCCTGGATCAACTCGTTCCGGAGATTGGCCACATCCGATATGTTGAACTTTTGTCCCATCTTTCACCTCCGACCCTTGCCTCACCTTCTTCTATCGTATTGGACACGTTCCAACGTTAGTTGTTGCGAACAAAATTTTGATTGAAGCGTACAACCAAATCCGTTTTCGGGAATCGCCGGGTTGCCCGGAACCACGCGCCGCCGATTTCCACCGTTCCTCTCTTGTTACCTACGTGCAAGTGGGATACCAGGTTCCCCTTTTACTCCGACATCTTGCTGATGTGGACGTCGAAACCGGTCTTGGGCAGCAGCGATGCCAGTTCGAAAGCGCGGAACCCGGAACCGGCGATCTCGGTGTGCCGGAAGAGCCCAGGCTCGGTCTCGACCACCTGGCGGTTGCCGCTGAAGTCATCGAGGAACGCCTGTGCGGATTTGACATCGGCGCCGCCCTTCGTGCCGCGGCGCGTGATGGATTCCGTCGCGTAGGAGCGCACCAGCTTCGGCCAGTATTTCTCGAGCAGCGGCGTGCTGGCGAAGATGTCCGCCCACACAATGTTGCCGTCGATTGCCACCACTACGCCGACCGCGTTCTGGTTGCGCAGTTGCTTGATCACGCTCTCGTACGAGTGCTCCATGGGTGCGGCCACGGCGTCCACCTTCTTCTGGACTTCATCGTTGCCCATCACCCGCGCATACGAGGTCGTGCCGCCAACCGAAGCTGCGGGCGCTGCCGCCGCCATGCCGTCCACCGACCGGTTGACCTCCGACCACACCTTCTGCTGGTTCTTGTCCGCCATCGCGCCGGCGCGGACGCTAGGCTGCGCCATCTGGGTCACGTACGCGTTCTTGCCGTTGCTGGCGCCCATACCGCCGAACTGCGCGCTGGTTCCCGTCCAGCGCCCGGGCTCGACGCAGAACACGCTCAGGTCCACCGGATCGCTGTTGGAAGGCACAATGCGGTCTTTGCCCACCACGCGGTCCTGCTTGCCGCCAGTGACGATCTCTCCCGCGAGCAGTAGTAGCGGCTTGTCGGAGTTGTTCACCAGCACTAGCCGGTTTACCTGCGCTCCGTCGTGCCGCGGAGGCAGCGGCCGGCGGCGCACCAGGCCCTGCGCTTGTCCCGCCTCGCTCACCACCACCTCGCCCGAGCGCAGGCCGTCGTCGAGAGTGATGAACATGTGTGTGTCGTGGTGGCGGTCGCTGACCACAGGAAAAATGGTCAGGCTGCCGTGCGTGATCGGCGCGAGCACGCGATACTCGCCGGCGGACACTTCCTCGGGCTGCCGGCCGCCGCCCCAGGCAATAACCTCGCCCGCCATCAAGGTGAACAACCCCAGAGTCCCAATCCATGCCGTTCGAGCTAATGTCATTTTCTTTCCTCCCTGAGGCCGGCGTTGGAGCGCTGGCCCTTCCTTCGGGAAGAACGGCGGGACGGTGTTTTCTTGCATCCAAGTTGATACCATCCAGCACAGTTGAGCCGGAGTCGTGTCCAAGGGGTTATGAGCGGCACTGTCCAAATGCCCGGTTCGGTGGCAGGGAGAATCCGCGCCAGCGCGGCTGCGGATCTCTACCAGCACAGCCACGCTGCCGATGTTGGTCTGTCCGAGCAGGAGTTCGCTCGCATTCTCGGCGAGATCGCCACCAAGCACCTGCCCGCCGGGGCCAAGGAAAGCGATGCCGTGGGGTTCTGCCGCGGGCTGCGTCTGGAGGAGTTGGCTTTGGCCCGTGCCTGCGCCGCCGGCCATGAGCGCGCATGGGAGCTCTTTCTCACGCGCTACCGGGAGAAGCTTTACGATGCCGCCCGCTCCATTACGCGGGAAGACAGTTCGGCCCGCGAACTGGCCGACTCCCTCTATGCCGACCTCTACGGCACGGAAACGCGCGAGGGCCGGCGAACCTGCAAACTGAACTACTACACCGGCCGCGGCTCTCTGGAAGGCTGGCTGCGCGCGACGCTGGCGCAGGAGCACGTGAACCGCTACCGCCGCCGGCACCGCGACGTCAGCCTGGAAGAAAAGACGGAAGCGGGCGCGCAGTTCGCCGCCGCCGATCCGCCCCCGCGACAGGCGCCCGACCCGCGCCTGGTGGAGGCGACGGACGCCGTCCTGGCCGCGCTCGCGGCCGAAGAGAGGTTTATCCTTGCCTCGTACCACCTGGATGGGCGCACGCTGGCGGAGATCGCGCGCACGCTCGGGGTGCACGAATCCACCATCAGCCGCAAGCTGGAGAAGGTTGCCCGCGCGGTGCGGGAGAGGATTATGGATGAGTTGCTCCGGCGCGGCATGAGCCGCCGGCAGGCGGAGGAAGCGCTCGTGACCGACGTCCGAGACGTTGCGGTGGATGTTACCGCACGTCTCGCGCAAAAAGACGGCACCTCTGCGTTCTATAGGAAGAGCAGCGACTAAATGGCTGAAGTTCCCAAGATCGTGCGCGAGCGCCTGCGCAGCCAGGCGGCGGCCGACGAGCATCCCGATGCCAACCTGCTCTCAGCCTTCTCCGAGCGTGGGCTTACGGAGCAGGAACGGGAGCAAGTGCTCGACCACTTGTCGCGCTGCGCCGAGTGCCGCGAGGTGGTGGCGCTTTCCGCGCTGCCGCAACTCGAGGAAGAGCGACTGGTGGCGGCGGCAGCGGCGGGTCGGGCGTCAGCCGGCGCAAGCCGTTCCTGGTGGCGTTCGCCCATAGTGCACTGGAGCGCACTGACGGCGGCGGCGCTGGTGGTGCTGATCGCAGTCGGCGAGCGAGTGCGGCTTCGACCGGAACACAGTGCGAGCGCCCCGGCCATCGCCAGCTACGAACCCGCGGAAAAGCAGACCGCGTTGGCACCAGCAACCGTTCCGGCCCCACCCCAACAGAAGCAACCACAGAAGCTTGCGGAGACGGCAAAGCCGCCGCGTCGTGCTCAGGCATTCAATGCTCCACAACCAATGGGTGCGGTGAGCGGAAGGAAAGGCGCGAGCGGCGACAGGGTCGCGACAGGCAGCGCCACTGGCGCCGGTATCGGCGGGCATAATCTCCTTCCGCCTGCCGCGCTTCCGATGAAACCACACGCGAACGCCGACGCAGCAGCGACGACGACCGATGGTCCGGCGTTCGAGAGCGCAGGCGAACAGGCCCAGGCGAAGGCGCCTCCCGCGCCGTCAGCAGCGGCCAAGGCGTCGGGCGGAGTTTCCGCCGCGGCGGCGCCTGCACTGAGGACTGAGGGTGCAGCGCTTTCTGAGGGTCGGAGCGCGAGCTTCACCAAGCGCGCGTTCCTCGGTCCGCGTTGGGGCGTTTCCGACTCCGGCGACCTGCAGCGTTCCTTCGATAGCGGTCGAAGCTGGAAAGAAGTCACCGTCGCGGAGGGCGTCAGCTTCCGCGCGGTCGCAGTCGTGGCTAATGATGTGTGGGCCGGTGGATCCGGCGGCGCACTCTTTCACTCGGCCGATGGCGGAGAGCACTGGGGGCGTGTGCGAGTGCAGGCGAACGACCGCACCCCGAGCGGCGACATCGTGCACATCGAGTTCGCAGATGCCCAAAACGGAGTTGTCGCCACCTCGACCGGCGAAAGCTGGAGGACCTCCGACGCCGGTTTAACCTGGCGCTGGCAGTGATCGGCCATCAGTAAATACTCCTGACTTGCACCGTCGCCTTGGCGGCATAGGCGAAGCGCGGCTCAGGACGGCCATCTCCGCAGATTATCCCAGCGACGTACTCCCCCAGTGCCGGAGAATGCTTGAAGCCGTGCCCCGAGCCGCCGCCGGCGATCCATACGTTCTCGATGTCCGGGTGGCGGTCGATCAGGAAATCGCCGTTGGAGGTGTTCTCGTATGCGCACACCCTGGTCTCCGACAACGGCGAATCCCGCAGTTCGGGAAAATAGGTGCACAGGTGCTCGCGCATGGCGCGCAGCCCGCGTGGGCTGACTATCCTATCGGCAGTCTCGGGATCGAACTGCGGCCCGTGCCCGTCGAAGCCGATCTTGACCCCCCGACTCTCGAGGTCGGGCGTGCCGTAGATATTATCGGCGTAGCTGTACCATGCCGGCATTGCCGGCGGTGCATAGCTGCTGCTGCCGGCTGCCACGGAAAAGAAGCACACTTCCTGCCGCGACGGGAACATGCGCCTGCCCACGGTATCCGGAAAGACGCGTGGCAACCACGCGCCGCAGGCGAAAACGAACTCGCTGGCGGCGACGCGCCGCCCGGTGTTGGTAGCGATGGCGTTCAGTCGCGAACCGCCGCGAGGCGTCTCGACAGCTTCTCCGATGTACTCGACTCCGTCCTCGACCGCTTGCGCCACCACCGCCTGCACCGCGCGACGCGCCAGCAGGACGCCGCCCTCCGGTTCCAGCAAGCCCCAATCGATGCCGCGCAAGGAAAACTGCGGGAAGCGCTTGCGCAACTCCGCGCGCGACAGCTTTTCGCACGGCACGCGCAGCCTGGTCAGAGTGGCCAGGCTTTCCTGCGGATAACGGTCGCGCTTGCGCGCCAGCCACAACATGCCGGTGCGCAGGAAGAGCTGCTGTCCGGAGCGGCGCATGAATTCGCGCCAGAGCTTCATCGACCGCAGAGCAAACCGTGTATAGAGTTCGTCGGGACCGTAGCCCATCCGCATGATGCGCGTCTCGCCGCCGGAACTGGAGCGGCTGTGGCCCGGGCCGTAGGCGTCCAGCAGCGCCACTTTCTTTCCGCGCTGTCGAAGTAGGTAGGCAGCCCACGCGCCGAAAGCTCCGGCACCGACCACGGCCACGTCGTATCGCTGTCGCATGTTCACGCGCTCGCTCGCTGCTCTGCTTTCTGGCAGGCAAGCGTCGCCGCCACGAGATCTTCCAGCGCGCACCCGAGGTTCTTGAAGACGGTGATCTCGTCCGCGGAAGTCCGGCCCGCTTTTTTGCCACTCGTGATCTCGTGCAGATCGGCGATCACGTGCTCACGGCTGATCACGCCCTCGCGCATTGGAATCAGCAGATCCCCGGCTTCGGCGAGCGCGCTTTCATAGGTCTCGACCACGATACGCGCCCGCCGCATGGTCTCGCTGTCCGCCTCGCGTTTGGCGGGTTGGAACGCGCCGACTAGGTTCAGATGCGTGCCGGGACGCAGCCATTTTCCTTCAAGAATCGGCGTCGAGGAGTTGGTGCAGGTGCAGATCACGTCGGACTGCGAGGCGCAGGTGCGAGCGTCAGCCGGCTCGGCCGCCAAGCCAAGCTCGTTCGCCATCGCAGCCGCGAACGACTGGCTGCGCTCTGCGCTCGAACCGCAGACCAGCACGCGCTCGAATCGCCCGACGGCGGTCAGCACCTCGATGTGCGACCGCGCCTGCCTTCCCGTGCCGAACACACCCAAGACTTTTGCCTCCCGGCGTGCCATGTAGCGTGTAGCGACCGCGGAGGTCGCGGCTGTCCGCACGTCGGTCAGGTAGTTGGCTGCCATCAGCGCCCGCAGGTCGCCGCTGACGGGATCGAGCAGGACATAGCTGGCTTGCACCCGTTCCGCGACGTTTTCGAAGAATGTCACCAGCTTGGTCCCGAGTCCCGGTACGGCGCTGTCGTAGCAGGGCATCACCAGGAGCACGCCGCGGCCCGCCATCTCCACGCGTGTGCGGACGGGCATCACCGCGGTGGCGCGGTATTCGCGCGCGAAGGCGGCTTCGATCGCGTCCACGACCTCGGCGGGCGCGAGCAGCGAACGGATTTCGGAATCCGTGAAAGTCCTCATGTTGTGTGTTACGGCGGCAATTCGGGCGGTAGCATAGCACCGCAGGCAGTCATTGCACCCCGGCCGGTTTCCAGTTAAGCCGGAAATCCAGGTATAGAGGCGTGATCTTGATGTGCTCGGCCGAGCGGTACTTCGGATGCTTAGCCATCTCCAGCATGGAGAGGATCGCGCCGGGATTGCCCTGGCCGAACTCCAGCACGCGTTCAAGAAACTCGCCGATGTTATCCGCCGAAAGGCCCGCTCTCCGTGCCGCCTCCGCGATGAAGCGCTCCGCTACGGTTGGCGGGAAACCGCGGATCTCAAACCTGTCGGACCGCTCGGGATAGAACGGCTGCAGGAACCCGAGGTTTTCCATGTGCGCCGACCGGGCTACGGTTATGACCGCCGTGCTTCCCCAGCCCGTGATTTCCCGCACCGCTGCAGCAAAGGCGTACGACGGCAGCTTGAGGTGATCGAGCACGACACAGTAGCTGCCTTCCCGCAGGGCGTCCATCACTATGCCCTTGAGAGCCGTCGCCGATTTCGCCCGGATCGCCTCGGCCGGCTTCCCGGCGAACGTTCGAAGCAAGCGCGGCGCTCCGGCCGTCAAGAGAGTCAAGGCCAGATGGCGGAACACTATCTGAGGACTGGCCGATTCCGGCGAGCAGAGCGCATGGGGGAATTCCGGCAACACCCGCTTCAGCAGAAGGGTTTTCCCGACGCCCGAGGGGCCGTGCACGAGGAACGGCCGCCGTTTCCCGAGGCGCCGCCGCAAGCCTTCGATTTCCGCCTCGCGATCGAAAAAGAAGTCCGGCGTCACTGGTGCACGGTCCTCCGCTATGCCGTGACCCGCCGCAGTATGGCTTTGCAGGCCCGCACGATGGCGTCCAGTTCTCCACTACGCTGGCGATATGTCGCCATGTGCCGTTCGTATTCTTCCGAGGACGTCCGCCAGGCTGAGACGGCGTGCTCGATCGCCTGCCGAATTCCACCGAGCGTGGCGTCAATCTTCAGGTTCAGCGCCTTGCCGAAATCGTGGGTGCTTTTCTCGATACGCTGCAAGTAGTCGTAGCGTATGCGGCCGGCGTTCCGGTAGAGCTCCATCTTGATCTTGTCCTGCATCTTCGAGAGCACGTAGCTGCGGAACAGGAACTTCGGCAGGACGAATGGGATTTTATCGATCGCAAAGTAGAACAGCGGGTCCACCTTGTAGTAGAGGTGCGTCTCCGCCCGCAGCGCTTCCGGAGACTCAAAGGTTTCCACGCCGATGTCGAACAGGCGCGAGGTCGCGCTGCGGATGTTGCGAACGATGGTGTTCGTCTTTTCCGTGAAGCGTGCAGACATGGCCGTGAACACCTTGTTCATCTTGTGATCTTCCTCGAGCCGCCAGGCATTGAACACAGCCTCCACCTGCTCCTTCATGAAATCGTCCAGCCGCCGGCCGAGTTCGCTGCGGCCTGCCTTGGCCTGGGCGGTATACAAGTCCTGCAGCCGCTTTCGGACCGAGGGCACAGATTCTTCCACGCGCCGGTTCAAGTCGGACTCGACTTCCCCCACCAGCCGATTGATCTCGCTGGCCAGCAGGACATTCATGTCGCTTCGCTCCTGCTCGATCTTTTCCAACTCGATCTCCAGAAGCTGTTGTTTCTCCTGAAGCTCAACGAGCGGTACCGCGGCAGCCTTCACCTCGACCTCAATGGCAAAACGCAAGTCACCGGCGAGGCGCAAGACGTCGCTGCTCACCGATTCCAGCAGCACGAGCCCCTTATCCTTCATGAGAAAGGAGCGCAAGGCCCTCTCGAACGCAGACAGGCCGCTGGACCGGACCCGTTGTTCGTCGCCAGCCTTCTTTGCTTCGAGGGCCATGCGGGCCGACATCGGAAAGAGTTCGATGGCGGTCAAGCCGGTCTGCTGCTCGATCTGGCTTCGGGTGAAGGCCAGTGATTCCTGCATCTCGGCCTCGGTCATCAGATCGATTTTGTTGAGCACGAAGAAGAGGTGATGGACTTCCTCCTTGGCGCGGCGCAGGAAATCGGCCTCGGCCTGGGTGAGGGGAGGCTCCACGGAAACCATGAAAATTGCGGCGTCCACCCGCGCCAGGAACGAATGCGTGACCTCGGTGTTGTGCCGGTAGGTCGAGCCCACGCCGGGCGTATCCACCAGCAGGATACCGTCCTTGAGGTAGGGCGAAGGGTAGCGCACGTCCACGTGCTTAACGCCCTTGACGTTCTCGGGGTTATGGCGCTCGGTCACGTAGTGCTCCAGCTCTTGCATCTGAATCGCCTGCGTTTCACCCGAGAGGAAATGTACAGTCACTTCCGGACGTTCTCCATAGCTGAGGATGGTAACAATCGAAGTCAGCGGCACCACCGCGACCGGCAGCACATCCACCCCCAGAAGGCTGTTGATCAGCGTGGTCTTGCCCCGTTTGAACTGTCCCAGAACGGCCAGATAGAAGCGGTTGGCGGTCAGTTTCGCGGCGGTCTCGCGGATTTCTTCTACGGCCGCGCTTTCTCCCCGTTCCTCAGCAATACGGACGATGGTTTCCACGTTGCTGAGGATGGCCGAGCGGACCGCGCCAAAGTCCAATGCGGTGTCCCGTGCCGGCACGGGCTTAGCGCTCCGGCTCGGCGCTGTGGCCAGGCGGGTTGGTGACGAACTGATCGAGGGCTGCGATCAAGTCCTGCAGCTCGCCGACCAGTGGTTTCAGCACAGCGGCAGCGCTTTCCGGAACCTTTCCGTAGCCGCGGAGGTGCCTGGGATTCAACTCTTCCGCGGATATCTGAGCGACCGCAAGAATGCTGTGAATCGCGCGCCTGGCGGGAATGCCGGGCTGATGGGAAATGCCGTGCCGCTGCACCAGCCGAAGCAGCTGCCGGCGTATGCGCGCGCTGTGGTCTTCGATTACCTGCCGCTCGGCGGGGCTGATGTCGATGAAATACTTCGGAAAGGCTCCCGGCGAATCGACCGTGTTCAGCACGTTTTCTATTTCCGAGAGCAGGTGGTCGATGTACTGGCAGCTTACCAGCAAGCGCCGAAGGTGGTGCTCGTTGAGCCCGTCTTCTGCATGTCTTTCCGGAACCATAACGCCGGGACCTCAGGTCACGACCATCACCGGGCAATGGGCGTAGCGCAAGACACGAGCTGATATGGAACCCATGATCAGTCTCGCGAACATCGAGGTTCCCCGACGGCCGAGGATCACCAGGTCGATCTTGTCGGTTTCGGCGCGGTGAATAATCTGCTCGGCCGGGTGTCCGACGGCGATGTCCGTCTCCAACTTGATGCCCTGTTGCTGCGCTTTCCGTCGCACGTTGACGAACCCCCGCTCGTAGTGTTCACGGGCATCGTCGAGCACCGCCTCCACTTCGACCGAGGTGGCCGGTTCGGGCGGGCGGGCTACGGCAAAAACCAGGACGGTGGCATCCAGGGATTCCGCCAGGGAAATGGCGACGTCCGCGGCTTTCTCGGCCTGCACCGAACCGTCATAGCCCACCAGGATCCTGCGGAAATGCGGATTTTGTCTTGTGCCAGCCATCGGTCTCCTGTCTGCAGCTTGCCCCAGCCCTCAATCGGCCGTCGAAGCCGTGGTCTGCGGGAAGGCCACGGTCTTCTGTTCCTTGCGCGGCAACAGATGCCGGGGCATGAAAAATGCGTTCGCGATCATAGTGGGCACAACCGCGCTGCCGATCACGGTGGCCACCAGGAACGAGTACTGAGTCTGGTCGATGATCCCGTGGTTCAACCCGAACAGGGACGAGATTGTACCGAACGTCAACCCCGTGGACATCATCAGCGTGTAGTACAGCCCCTCTTCGCGCTGGTACTTGAAGATTCTTACCGTCGGGAACAGGCCGCTGACTTTCGAGAGCATCTTGGCGAAGAACAAGGCCACGAATACGAGCGGAGCGCTGATCAACGCCGGTACCGACACGAATGAGCCGGCACGGATGAAGTAAAACGGCGTCAGCAATCCGAAGGTCAGGGTGCGCAGCCTGCGAACGAGCGTGTGGTCCTTTCCTACGGTTCCCGCCAGTACCATGCCGATTACGTATGCGGGCAACACGGCCTCGCTCCCCGCCCACACGGCCAGACCGCCCATGGCGAAGAGAACGAAAAGGAGGTACTTGGCCTCGATCTCGGAAACCCGTCCGCCGTAACGGCGAAAGAACTTGGGCGTGACGAACGGCAGCAGGATGAACACCGCGATACTGACGGCGACGAAGATCAGCGTCCGCAGCGTGAACGGAGAGAAGATCAGCCCCAGCGCGATTACCGTACCGAGGTCATTGATAAAGCAGGCGGCCAGGATGGCCTTGCCGAATTCCGTTTGGTTGAAGCCGAGTTCCAGCATCACGGCATAGACGACGGCCACCGAAGTCGTAGAGAGTGCCACCCCCGCCAGCCAGCTCGACCTCACGCTCCAGTGCAGGATGTAATGCGCCACCGCAGTGCAACCCAGGAAAGGGCCGAAGAATCCCACCAGGCCGACCGCCGTCGCTTCTTTCCACTTGGTCCGGAACACCAGCGGGTCGAGCTCGGCGCCCGCGAGGAAGGTCAAAATCACGGCACCAACACCCGCGAGGAAAGTGATCCACCCTGTTTTTGGGGCCAGACCGCTGCCGCCAACCAGCACGATCAGCACCGCTTGCGCGACCGTGCCCAGGATAATTTCGGTCAAGGCAGTAGAGATCCTGAACCAGATGGCGAACAACGTAGCCGCCAGGGCCAGTCCCACCCACACAGCAGCCAACCCCCACACGTTCTCCATATGACGAACTCCAGCTCTGAGTTTTGTGTGGATCGTTGCCGGGCGAATGACTCCGCGACAAGATCCTGTCAGGAGTCATCATCTGTCCCGGCTAAGGTGGGACAGCGGTTATACGGTGAACTCCTTCACCGATAATCAACTTGTTACAACAGGATGCAGGCCGTCGTCAATGAGATTCATGGAATACGTTACTCTCGTGCACTTCATCCACGGACCAGAAAGAGCAGCCCCGCCACCACCAGTACCGCTTCGATGATGGCCACGAACACCCTCTCGGGCAGCCGATCCACAATGAGCTTGCCGAGGAACGAACCACCGATCATGATGGGGCCCAGTCCCAGGCCGATCAGCACGCCCGATCGCGTCAGCACAGCCGTTTGGTGATACGCCACCAGCTTGCTTACGTGCATAACGACGGTGGAAAGCGCCTCTGTGCCAATATACGCGGCCTTAACCAGACCGTACGCCAGGAAGAAGGGAGCCATAATCGGCCCTACGCTACCTAGCAGAGCGGAAAGAAAGCTCGCTCCGGCGCCAATCCCAGCAAACACAGCGACTGGAAAAGGCTGCGGCCGCTTCGGACGCGCATGACGCCAAACAACGACTAGCAACAGAAACGCGCCCAGTAGGCGCGTTAGGAAATGTAAGGGCGCTTTCGCGAACAGGTATCCGCCCACCAGCGCCATGGGAACGGCTCCTAGAGCAAACCAGCCGACCACCCGCCAGTCAAGCTCGCGCCGGTTGAACCACACGCGGCTGCCGTTGCCGATCA
>Ga0209517_10004498_pt1 | contig 18291 bp, 17 predicted proteins | sample PeaSoiMetSII2010_FD_187695 | JGI IMG/M metagenome (GOLD analysis project Ga0209517, IMG submission 187695) | Peat soil microbial communities from Weissenstadt, Germany - SII-2010 (SPAdes) (version 2) | ecosystem: Environmental > Terrestrial > Soil > Wetlands > Peat | place: Germany...
GGGTTTGGTCCAGCGGCTTTCTCGTAGGCGCTAAGAAACATGTCGATTGTCGCGTCGCCGTTCGCGTGGACAAGTATCTGTAAATTGTCATCATAAACCATCTTTACTAATTTATCCAACATTTCCTGTGGGATAGATGGTTCGCCGCACCAATTCGCCTGCCCGGACGGTCCAGGGGTCAAGTAGGGTTTTGTAAAATACGCCGTTCTAGCTTGGGGTGAACCATCGGCAACAAATTTCACCCCGCCCAACTTTAAGTGGTTGTTGTATGTGCCCCACGTGTTCGACGGATTTTTCTCCAAGACCTTAGGCGCGTCGACGAATAATGGGTAGGAGACTAGGTCGAGATAGAGGAGACCCCGTGCCGCCGCTTTCTTCAGTGTCTCTACATCAGCTGCGCTAGTGGCACCTTCCTGAGCAGTTGTGACACCAAACTTCGAATACAACCCCTGACCCGCCTCCATCGAGTTGAACACCTGTTCCTCGGACAGCTTCAAAACCTCGTCGCGGAACGGCAGGTACGCCATCTCCATAACCAACCCCGTGGGTTCCGTAGATCCCGGTTTGCGCGCAATCACCCCACCCGCCGGCGTCGGTGTCTTCGCACTGATACCCACTTTCTGAAGGCCTAGCGAGTTCAACACAGCACCGTGCATTGAAACATGGATCACCATAACCGGATTGTCTTGGAAAGCGGGGTCGAGATCATCACGCGTCATCTCACGTTTATCCGCGATTTCGCTTCCATCATAACCATAACCAATAATCCATACACCCTTGGGAATGTTGAGTTTCGCTTGCAACTGCTTCAGCGCAGCAATAATGGAGGCGATGTCTTTGCCTGTGCTTACGGGTGGCGGTGACACATTTGCCTGCAAAGCTGACTGTGGTGCAGCAATGAAGTGGCTATGCGGATCAATAAAACCGGGCAAGAGAGTCTTGCCTCTCAAATCAACCATCCGCGTGGTTGCACCCTTGTATTGTTTCGTCAACTGATCTGTGGATCCTACCGCGAGAATCTTGCCGTTCTTCACTGCGACTGCTTCGGCAGAAGGTTGAGCATCATTGATGGTGACGACGTCACCATTACAGTAGATAATATCCGCTGCTGAACTCGAACTCAAAATTAGCGCCTATATTCCATTCGCGTGGTACGAATTAAACGCTTGCTCATTCAAGTCGCATACCGCGTACGAACATACCGATCATGGGTGAAAATAGATTTAACATGATATCTCAATAGTTGGTTATCTATATGCATACCTGATACAACCTAAAGCTGAAGGGTTCTTTGATCAGCGGTCAAGTAGTTTGCATGCAAATGGCGATTAGTAGTTTTGTGATGTTACTCCCGGATTTGTATGAGAAGTAAGCCCTTAACATGCAATTGACTTAAATCAATCAATTCTGAATGGCGTTTATGTTGAAAGCTATGGCAACGTCAAAGATTGGAATGTCATTCATTCTTCTATTGCTTTGTGCAGCTATAATGCCGTTTACTGTTCTCCAGTTTGGAAGTGCTGGACCGGAAGTGGATGCGCCTACACGCGGCGGTGGAGGCGGTGGAGGTGGCGGCGGGGGAGGCAGGGGAGGTGGTGGTCATGGTGGTGGCGGTGGAGGAAATTATGGCGGCGGCAATATTGGAGGGGGAGGGAATCGCCCAGGCGGCGGGAACTCGCCTCCAGGACCGGGCGCTGGTTACTTGCCCGGACCAGGTGTTAGCCAACCTACTGCTCGACCAGGTTTAAGTCGAACTCTAAGTCAACCCACCGCAATCCCTAGTATTAGCAGAACCTGGACGGGAATCAGCAGCAGCTTTAGTTTCAGTCGATCCTTTACTGGAATCACATCATGGACAGGAATCACGTCGTGGACCGGAATTACGTCCTGGACTGGAATTACAACTACCACAAATTACTATCCAACAACGACGGGGTACTATTATCCACAATTCATCTTCATCCACACCGGTTATGGTTACGATTACAACACCGGCTCGTTCACCCTCGGGCAAACGTTTTACGACCAAAACGGTAGCCCCTGTCTCTACTACGATTATTTCGAATTCTCTGCTACGTCAGGGCAAACAGTGCAAGGGAATCTGTGGACGGCGGGTTGGCCGATCAGTTACCTAATCGTTCCCGCAAGTGTGCTCCCGTTGTTCCAGCAATCCGGCTGCGCTCTCAGCGGAAGTTTCAGTCAGGGGCAGACCGTGAATTCTCCATATTCATTATACTGGGTTGCCCCTCAGAACGGTGATTACGCTATAATTTTCTACTCAACACCACCCTACAGTGGCCCAGTCTACTTCACACCAGGATAAGTGAAGCGTTAAACCTTCGGATGCATTGGATTGCGAATGTTCCAATGCATCTGACTCACCGTTTACTTCGAGTCACGCGCCCGTAGTTGTCCTCATACCTTACGATGTCGCTTTCAGAGAAATGTCCAAACGAGATCTCCAGTATCCGGACCGCTGACCTTCCCTCACATTCGAGCCGATGTTTCTTCCCTTGCTTCACTAGGATGCTTGATCCCTTCCGCAACGAAATTTTTTTGTTCCCAACCTGAATACGAATTCCCCTGTCAAGAGCAACCCAGAATTCTCTCCTATGCTTGTGTGATTGTAGGCTCGTGGTTGCACCAGGTTTGACCGTGAGTATCTTTACTGTTGACCGTTTGTTCAAAGTAAATTGGTCAAACGATCCCCAGGGCTTCTTGACATGCTTCAAATCAATCTGCACTCAATTTAGTTTTGAAGTACTTATGATTAGCGCGATTTCCGACAGATTGGCTCTGCAAGTATCATTCGACTACCTGCAGTCGGCTGCCTGATTCATGATTCGACTTCGAGCCTCCTAGGAGATGCTGCCAAATATGGTAAACGGATACATATGAAACACAATACTCTTCGCATACGCCTTAGCACAGATGTTCGATTTAGAGAGGCCATAAATCCTTGATAAAGCCACCAAAAAAGCAGAGAACCTGGAGCCGTTACTATAAAGAAACCAAGAAAAGCCCGCCAACACCAACCTTAAGCCTTGCACTCTGGTTGTTTGAAGCTGAAACACTTCGAACGAAACAGCGATTTGCGATTGACTTAGGCTGCGGGGCGGGTCGTGACACGGTTGAATTGTTGCGACGCGGCTGGAGAGTGCTAGCTCTGGACAAAGAGCCCCAAGCCATCAAACTGACACGTGCAGCCGCAACAAAATATCAACCGAATCTAAGAACCACTTTGACCTCGTTCGAGGAAATCAAACTACCCAGATGCGACCTAGTGAATGCCAGCTGGTGCCTACCCTTTTGTTCCCCCAAGCATTTTGATGTCCTGTGGAAAAAGATCACGACCTCGATCCGCCCAGAGGGACGGTTCTCGGGACATTTCTTCGGAATTCATGATGGCTGGATCAACGACGATGGTATGACTTTCCACACAGTCGAAGATGGAAAGAAACTGTTTCGAGGATTCCAGAGAGAACTCTTTCTTGAGAAAGAATGGAATGGAAAAACCGCGAGTGGAAAAAAGAAACATTGGCATATATTCGCAGTGGTCGCAAAGAAACTCTGAAAATTTGACGATCAGCATTGGTTCTGAAGAAATACAGTTTAGAAGTGAGCAATCCTCTAAGAGATTGACATTCTAGAAAGCTATGCTTGAGGTTGATGGAATGTTCCAATTCTCTGATTACACGATCCTCGAAGTTATTGCAGTTATCGTTTTCGCGCTGCTCGTTCATTTTTCTCTTTCGTGGGCCTTTCTTAAATTCGGAAGGAGAGCGGGATTTTCGCGAGCTCAGTTGCTCACTATTCGAAAGTGGATACGGCTACTGACGATCGTCATTGTTCTAATCGGGCTATCTACCGTCCTAGGGTTGGAATCTCAGTTGGAACTGCTAACCCTGGCCGGAATAGGAGCGCTGGTCTTCAGTATGATGATTCAGGGCTTTGTCTCGAACATCTTCTATGGATTTCTAGTTTTCAAGCAGGACACGTTGCGATTTGGTGATTTGGTTGAAGTCTCAGGAGCAGGCAAAGGAAAAGTCGTGAAGGTCGGGTTAAGGAATATTTGGATCAAAACCGAAGCCGGAGCTCTCGTGGTAATCGAGAACTCTAGAATCGAACATGGACGGCTTTGGAATTACTCCGCCGTCGAACGCCTCGAAAAACACTTCGACTCAAGGAGCAGCATAGCTGCAGCATAGACCTAGAATTCCTTCACCGTCTTTTCGCGGAGAAATGGTATTAGGTTTGATGAAAGTCTTTTCAATTTGGAATAATCGTCGTTATGTCTCCTCTCTCGGGGTTCTACGCTGGGGTAATTGCGACACTCGGGATGTCCCTTGTTGAATACCCTATCTGGCATCACTGGGGATTAGATGGAGTCGCTGAATGGCGTCTGAACCAGGCCATTGTTGCTCGTTTTTCGAGGAAACCTGAAGAGGACGTGGTAGTGGAAGGATTGCTTCTTCACTTAGCTCACGGGGCTATCGCAGGTTTGATTTTTACTTGGGCTTTGACGGCGTTTCCTCTAACGGTTTCACCGGTTCTCCTTGGATTAACCTATGGCATGCTTCTCTGGCTGATCTCCGTGATAATTACGAAACCCATCACACGGATCGGGGTATTTGGAAAACCGTACACCTCCGTCCTCCTGATGTGTGGTATTGTTGGTCATCTTGTGTATGGCTTGTTGCTCGGGGCTCTGGTGGGAATATTATGAGTGAGTTGATTGCTGTCACGGGAGCTTCCGGTTTCGTCGGTAGTCATGTAGTCAATTATCTGCGCGATCGAGAATACAGGGTGCGCGCGCTCGTACGGAATCCTGACGCACTTCAACTGAACGGTGTTGAAGTTGAACGAATCAACCTAACTGACATATCTGATCTGACCAGTAATCTCAGAAACGTTGGCACCGCATACTATCTCATTCACTCGATGAAGGATGCGAACAGATCGTTTGCGGCCCATGATCGCGAAGCCGCAGAGAACTTCGCGCAGGCTTCTGAGAGGGCCGGCGTGAAACGGATAATCTACCTGGGAGGCTTAGGAGAGATGGGTCAGTCCCTATCAGAACATTTGAAGAGTCGGACTGAAGTCGGTAAGATTCTACAGTCCGGAACAGTACCTACCACTGTACTTCGTGCAGCAATAATTCTTGGCCCCGGCAGTGCCTCCTGGCAGATGCTTAGGCAATTGGTTGAACGGTTGCCAATCATGATAACTCCACGATGGGTTGAAACCAAATGCCAACCAATCGCACTACGCGACGTGCTAGGCTACCTACATGGATGCCTGAACGTCCCTCAAACCGTAGCCGACACTTTTGATATCGGGGGGCCAGATGTTCTCACGTACCGACAAATGATGTTAGAACTTGCCGACGTTCTAGGGAAGCGTCGTCGGATTTACGGAATACCAGTCCTTACTCCGAAGCTATCTTCATACTGGGTTGATCTCGTAACCGAGGTTCCATCAAGCATCGCGAGACCATTGATTGATGGTTTGAAGAATGAAGTGATATGTAGAGATAACAGAATCAAAACATACGTACCCTTAACCCTCACACCATACCGTGAAGCTGTAACGCTAGCAGTGAACGAACAGGTTTGAAGTTAAGATGAGGAAATTTCCAAAACCAAACGTGGTCATCAGCGAATGCCTAGAATTCACCGCGTGCCGCTACGATGGCCAGATCGTTCACGATAGTTTTGTGAAGAAACTCGGCAAATTTGTAAATTACACCCCAATCTGCCCCGAAGTAAGCATTGGTCTACGCACGCCTCGATTTCCTGTCCGCCTCGTTTCAGTTGATAATGAAACCAGGCTCATACAACCCGCCACTGGAAGAGACGTTACCGACGCGATGAACAAATTTTCAACCGCGTGCTTGAGAGATTGAAGGAGATTGATGGATTCATACTCAAGTTCAGATCACCTTCCTGCGGAATCAAAGACGTTAGGATCTACGCGAAAGCGGAAAAGTCGCCGGCAGTCAGCAAAGCCCCAGGTCTCTTCGCAAGCCACGTGAACCAAAACTTTGCTGGACTAGCCATCGAAGATGAAGGCAGACTCATGAATATGAAGATCCGAGAACATTTCCTGACCAAACTGTTCACCCTCGCAACCTTCCGTGAGACCAAAAAAAGCTCCCAACAGATCAGCACACTCGCACGATTCCACGCTGAGCACAAATTTTTACTGATGGCCTATGGTCAGGATGAACTGAAGGCTCTCGGAAACATAGTGGCAAACCACAAACGAAAAACCGTCTCTGAAGTCTTCGAAGATTATGAGAAACGTCTGAGAACCTCCATGGCAGCCCCTCCGAAACGGTCAGCCAATATTAACGTCCTAATGCACATCCTAGGATATTTCTCGTCGAAGCTCTCGAAGAACGAGAAAGAGTTCTTCCTGGAAACCATGATGTTCTATCGGGAAGGAAGAATTCCGTACACATCCGCAGTTGCCCTGCTTAGGGGATGGACGGTCAGATTCCAAGACGAATACCTCACTCCACAAACATTGTTCGAACCCTACCCCAAGGAACTTTTAGACTGGAGTGATGGCGGAAGAATAATCGAACTTTAACCTTCTAATCGCGTTCTGATTTGACGGGTCGTTGTCTTCTACCTAACTTCCCTAACAAAATCCTAACCGGTTTGACACGAACCAACACAGAATCTTTACTCTTCCGTCTCGGTCTCGCGTACTTCTCGAGAAATGCTTGGGTAAGTTCCGGGGTCACCGATTCTTCTCTTAGTCCGATAATTGATGCTTCTCCCTCAATCAAGACGGCTTCGCTCGGTCCGATGATCGAGAGTGCAACACGCTTGTTTCCTCGAATGTTCCGGCATTTTATCGAGTTCTCTTTTGAGGTGAAGTAGAGATAATGATCGAATAGAACAAAAGATACTGGCGCTAGATGCGGAGCACCGGTCTGTCTAACGGTGGCCAAACTTGCCACCTTAACCTCATTCAGAATCCTGTGGACGCTGTCATCTTCCATTAAACTCGCCAGCACTGTCGATGTAGTCTATGTTCTTTAATTCAATTCCAAATCGTAATTAGGTTTACCGCACAGAAAGGTCAAGAAAAATAAGAGGAGGTGAGCGGAGAAATATTTCTCCGTTCGCTCCTGAACCGATTACTTGCGCCGTCTGCGTAGGATGTATAGTGATGCAGCTAGTGCCGTGAAAGCTACGACTGCTAATCCGCTGAATTCTGGCACTGGAATGTTGGATTGTTGCATGTACACGTTCCCAGCCGTACCAACTTCACCACCCGTCACAGCTACGCTCAATGTTTGCGAAGCAATACCAGGACTTGCGATTGTCAACGAATATGATCCACCCGGCAGATACATACCATACTGACCATCGGACGTATAGTAATTCCATGTAGCACCACTAGCACCAGTCACGCTCACAGTTGCCCAGCTGAGTGGTCTAAAGTCGTTTGCCCAGGTGAACGCTAAGGCGGTGCCTGAGATGAATCCATTCAGATCCACTTCAAAGATTCCACTCGCCTCACCGGATAGGTGGGTGCCGCTGATCTGCCAAACCCCTTCCTGTGAATACGGGCCGAGATGGTTGAATGCCATACTGTGGCCGAGGAACGTGCTGCTGAGGGCTGCATCTTCGGTTAGGCTGATACCGGACGTGGCCGTCGTGCCTGGAATAATATGATAGGATTCCCCTAGCAATAGACCGTCTACCGGTGGGTAGTAGTTCCCGTTCGATCCTGAAAAGAGGACGTTACACAACAGACTACCTCCAATCGGAAATACAGGGAATGGATTAGAAAGATCAAAAACGGGTGCTATATCGACAGGTGTAGCAGGAGTAGCGCAGTTAGTGTTATTCGAGTACCATGGAACGAAGTCAACTTCCGCAGTCCAACCGCCCTGATAATCCGGATAACCCGCTATGCCTGTATATGGAAACGGATAGCCTACCGCGCTTCCAGGTATACTGGTCTGTGGAAGGATGTACGCCGGCTTACCTGTAGCGAGGTTAACCCAGAGACGTCCTGAGTAGCAGGCGAGGATAAAGGCGCAACCATAAGGGGTGAAGACAGGATCGCCCTGATTGTAGAAAACCGGGAACCCAGAAGGAGCGTTTCTTGTCGCTGCTGGAACTTGGGGCAGTCCAGCTATGGTGACATGAAGTAAGTTCGTTCCTCCGGGGATGTAATTGTAGGTGTTCAGTGGCAAAGGTTGTGGCACTACGGCCCTCAGTGGACCAAAAGGAAATTGTGTGGTTCCATCAGCCGCCACCGCGCGACCGTTCGTCGCCACCCCACTCGGACTTAAAACGGGTTCTTTGTTGGGTGGTACGTAAGTGCCTTCGCTTGACATCCATTCGCCTACCAGTTGGCCTTGATCGTTGAATATTCTCACACGCCCAGACATGTTGAAGTCGGTTGGTGTGATCACATGCTCCTTCTTGAACAGAACATCCAACGTAATATTCACACCGATAACCAGATTGATGCGAACATCCGCAATCTGCGCATTATCAGCATACACGGAGAATGTTTGATCCTGTACGTATCCGTAGGTGAACGCACCAAAGTTGTATTCACCTGGCGTAAACGCGGTTGGCAACAAGATGTGAGGTAAACCGAATAGGGTATTCACGTTATGGAACTCGCTTGCGGGAAGGAATGGTTGTGCGCTGGCTGGAAAACCTAAGGGTGTTAATCCAAGGTATCCTCCGATCGCGCCTACCAACCAAGCCTCACTTCCGAACCATGTCTGATTCGCGTCGAACAATGCTCCAGCCGGGTTCGTTATAGCGAAACCTCCACCATTCAACGTAACATTGTTTTCGAATTGGTTCTGGAACAGATTCGTGGTTCCTATGGAGGAAGCCATCAGCGCTGCTTCGTCCTCACCGGTCCAATCAGCTAGGGTGCCATTCGTATAAGCTCCAAGATCGATGCCGAGACCCACACTGTTGCTGTTAATGAAACCTGAACGAGAATTGCCGCTAATATCTGAACCCCACAGACCGGCGTCCTCGCGGAATGTCCAGCCTTCGGGATTCCCGAACTCCCAAGCACGGTTGACTGTCGGACGCTCCCAATCAACACTGTATATTGTAACGTTGAATCCTGGACCGCGAATCATATGATCACTAATGCTAGTGACGGTGCCGGAGAGTGTCACGGAGACTTGTTCCGGTGGACCTAGCGCATTGTAACCCAGCACCTGTGTGAAGGGTGAATAAGTGCCTGAAGGGATACCGTAATCTTCTCCACTCCACGTTTTATCAATACCCCAGAACTGAATATTCGCGCGTCCTTCCTGAATCGCATTACTGTTCACCCCATTCGGATCTAGGTTAGCGCCGGTGAACAGACTGTGACCGAACATGCCGTGTGGAACAGCGGTATAGCCTCCATACGTTGGATTCACCACAAACCATCCATTGCCTCCTCCTCTCTGCGCATAATACACTCCAGGACCGGTTCTTGTTATTCCGGTCGTGCATTCGGTCGTCGGATTCGTGGCACTCAGACAATTGATCCCTAGTGCTGTTTGATTGTAACTGTAAATGTTCCCATCAGCACCTACCAAGTAACCCGTCATGAATCCTCCGCCCGTATTGATCGGGTCTTCGATGAGACTGTTGATTTGATCATGGAAGTGTACGGTCTTATTCACCCAACTCGACAAACGCAGATCGATTGGTAACGTAACGTCTCCAGCCCACTCCTGCGGAGTAATATCAAAATAATATTCCTGAAACGTGGAACCGTCCAATGCGGTTTGTACGTACCGGAACACCCAAGCACGAGCATAATATCGACCAGGCGTCAACCCGTTCACCCAAGTCGCGTATACCTGCGGAACCATACCGTCAAGATCACGAGGGGCACCATACTCTGCTTTCACACCAAACTCAAAATGGAACGGAATTGTCGTACCGCCCTGCACAAACCAGTTCTGGGGAGGACCAACACCTTGTGGATCCTGCGTTAGAAACCCGTTTGCTGACGCAAATAATGGAAACAGTCTAGCGCCTTTCGAGACTTGCTGTGCTAGATATCCGTTAGAGGGAGTGTATTCGTGCCAAGGAAACGCGATTTGGCTGCCCGTCGTAGGATCGCCGCAAGAAACCGCACTTTGTTTGGGATAGAACAAATCCTGACCGCCTGCCACGCAGGGTAATGGGGACCATGAGACCAGGTTAGCGCTTGGGTCGGGTATGTTGCTTAAGGTTGGTGAGTCGTAGAATTCGATTTTAATGTACGTGTTAGGCCCAAAATCGGTGAGAGATTTGCTCTGTCCACGAAGGATACCGCCGGTGGGTTTCAGTGGCCACGGTTCGTCTCCGAATTGGTGTTTCGTGAACACGTTGCCATGAATCACTGGACCTGGTTGCACATAACAGTCGAAGTGTAATGATTGGCCTTTTAGAACTGTTACGGCGCTGGCACAGACTTGAGTTGGGAATCCGGCTGCTTCAGCGTAGATTGTATACACACCTGGGGCTACTCCTTCCACCTCATAATGACCAGTAGCGGTCGCGTTGAAGTAACCCATCGCATCAGTACAGCCAGGCACTGAAGGTTGGCCTACGGCTGGGCATGTTGTGATCTGCTGCCCAGTGTATGGATCAATCTTATCCTCCATATGCGCATACACGCGACCCGCTTCACCGATCGGTTGACCATACAACGTACTATTGTAACCCGCATACCGAACAGTACCAGTCACTATAGCAGGATCAATCTCTCCCTTCACAAGCAGGACGGGCCAATTTTGAGTAGGAATAAACTGGGTAGGTGCTTCACCTAAATTGAAGAGAGTGGTTGGCGGAAATTCACCAATTTGGGTCAATCCAACGGGGAATGAAGCTGTGCTGTTGAAGCTGACCGTTCCTTCGGGTCCAGCCAAATAGTTACTGTCGCCTTGGAGAAGAATTTTGAAGAAGTATCGGCCTGCAACTGTTGGGGCGGTTACTCCGTTGATTCTGAAATAGTACCATTCACCCGCGCTTGTGAAGTTGATGTATTGATGATTATAGTAAGAACAAGAGGTACCAACGCCTGAGCAACCTCCGGAATTCGCGTTCGCCGCATCTTGAATTCCATCAACCCACATGTTAACCGCCGTCCACCCAGGCGCGTAACGATCGTATGGTGAAACTTTCCAGACTTGAATGTTCGCGTAACTGTTCGTAATAGTGGTGACCACATTAGACCCGTCCATTACGGGTACTGTGAAACCGGGTGGAAGGAAGATTGTTACTCCACTCCAACCAAGCCGATCAGTCGGATTAGCTGAACATGGTCCCTGCTGCGACACACCACCCGGACAAGAATCAGCAGTAGCATTTATCGCGAAAACCAAATCACCCGTTGAACCAGTCAGTACTGCACCAAAAGGTGCGTATGCGCTACCTTGCAACTGATACCAGCTACTGGTTGGGGCACCGGTTGGGTTGCATTGAGCTGCATTACCGGTAGTTCCAACAATTCCACCGTTGCCCGTCGGTTCGCCAGCAAGCGTACACGGGTATGGAGATTGGTAACCAGGCGATAGGACGGAGGAGGCGGCGTTCGGTACACCGGTATACGCATTCAATCCTCCTCCAGGCCACACGTAACCAATTACACCTGAAACATGCGGATCAAAATCCTCACTATGAAATCGATACGTCCCCGTCAGATTACCAAGCGTAAAGTGTGCTTGAACCGGGACACCAATCACCAGCGTACTCAGAAGAAAGATTGCAACCACAAGGAGCGCGGTAACTTTCCGATGACCATTGAGACTGCTCATCGAATTCCTAAACAAAATTCATGATTGGCATGCTATTTAAGAGTAATCGGGTCGAATCACGCGATAGATTGTGAATGGTGCAAATGATTGCGCGTCTAACGTCTGTCCTAAGAGTAGAAAACGGGCGGAAAGATATCTTCAGTAAGAGCACTGAAAATTAGGAACCTGAACGCTCAGCTGAACGTTCAGTAGTTTCCGGTTAGTAGTTGTAGCACACTGACGTATACGGTGACTTGTTGCGGGACACAGTTTTGGCAGGCAACGTTGGTGACTGAACTGGTTGTTTGCACGATGGTGCTCACCATACTGGTGGTTACTTGGGTAGTTGATGTTCCGGTCTGGGTCAGTGAGTTTGAGACGACGTTGCTGTAGGTAGTTGTGCCGCCGCCTAGAGCGGTTAGTGTAACGGTGGATAAGCCGTAGGATCCTTGAGTGCTCGTAACGCTAATGATGTTTTGGTTGGCGCTCACTGTTACGCTGGTTGTGTAGCCCGGGATGTTATACTGAGGCCAGTAATTGTAACCGCAACGCAACATACCATAGAAGCCTATGGCGCAACCGCTGTACCATGAGTAGTAAAAATTGTAGTAGGTTGACGAGACGTACTGGATTGTTCCGACGTATACTGACATCGATTGCTGAGTTACGGTAGGAACAGTTTGGAAGCTGGTCGTCTGGTAGGATACGGTGGTCGCCGTACTCCCAGCCACCATTATAGTCTTCTGCACCGGGATAACTGGCACTACGAGGATCACGATTAGTATGATTATCCCGATGACCGCCCATTTGGTACTCCCTTTGCTGAAAGGCCCAGTCTTAGTTGTCTTAGTAGTTGTGACGGTCTGAGTGGCTTTCAGGGGTTTTGCGCAGTGGGGACAAAACTCAAGATCTCCTGCAGGGATCTCCTTACCACAATGAGGACAAAATTCTGCCAAGTTGACCAACCTGAAGGACCGTGACGCCGGCGAATATTACTATTTCGATAGTAATACCATGTATGAACTTAGTATATGCTAGGGATCTATATAGTGACATATGAAAATATCAGATGCCAACGGAGACGACTCCGCTGGCGCGACAGCATTTTGTAAAGACTAGAATGTGCTTGTAGTCTGTGGTGCATTCATGCGGGCTGCCTCAGCGTTACGAGCTGCAGCACCAGCCGCAATGATGCGTTGCCTAGCACGTTCTCTCTCTGAGCGACGCGCCGCAGCAACGGCGATAGTAAGTCGCTTCCTAGCACGATCTCGTTCAGCTCGACGCGCTAAAGCGACAGCCGCTATACGGCGTCTCCTTGCAAGATCTCGTTCGGAACGGCGAACCATAGCAACAGCCGCGATGTGACGTCTTCGGGCACGCTCTCTCTCAACCCTGCGTGCGACAGCCACACCCGTAACTAGGCGTCTCCGGGCGCGGTCGCTTTCGACGCGCCGTGCGACAACTACTGCTCTAGTGAGAAATTGCTTGGCGCGACGTCTTTCAGCGAGACGTATCAAAGCAATGGTTCTTAGAATACGTTGCTTAGCTCGGCGAGCTAATACGGCAGCCATCATAAGCCGTTCCTCTGCGCGACGTCTCTCAGCACGACGTGCCAAAGCCACGGCCATAACTATATGGCGTCTCAATTGGCGTTCACGAGCCCGATGTGCGAGCGCGGCAGACATATGGAGGCGTTCCTCAGCACGACGTGCTTCAACAATCGCCTTCAACAAACGTGCTTCAGTAATAGTCCTGAAGCGACGTGCTTCGTTAACAGTTCTAAGTAGACGTGCCACCGCAACGGCCCTGGTTCGACGTGCCACTGCAGCAGCTCTAAGTAAACGTGCCTCGGCGGGACTTACTTTAATGGACATAAAAATCACAGTTAAATAATCTGCTTTATTCATATATAAAACTATATATCAGCAAGTTTCTGCCATGCTGAGTCGGTTAGCCATGGCTCGATTTGCTCTCGAGACAACGTCTTCTCCGTCTTCGCCTCCTCGGCGAGGATGCTAGGTAACGAATTCGGTCGAGACTGCCGGAACAACGGCGTCAGTTACAAAACTGCAGTTCTCAGCTGAAAACACCCTATCCTTTCATGAATGCAATTTTTGGCAAACGACCTATATGGATAAATATGATATCGCATACTCCCGGCCAGTTGAAACTGATCATGGGCAGGTTATTTATCGTAATTAGTGATGAAGTAGAACGTCGGCTCAGGTTGACGGTCGTTGTTCGTGGTGGCAGAAAGGGAGATCTGAGCGCAACCATTGAGACAGCGGTGAATGAATGGTTGAAGAACCACGCCAATCAGATCAAACGAGCTGCTCAAGCGCACATCAAATAAATTTCACGACATCTTCCACGTATTTGCAGTGCGTTCTAGTGGACTTATTATTCCCGACGCACGAAATATTCAGTCACTTCTGAAGGTTCAGTAGCATAGGGGTAGCCAAGTCCTCTCCATACTTCTCGTGGAGTAGTCGTCTGAAGTCGGATCGTATGGCTTCAGGGAACACCGGAGTCGACGGCTTAACGCGAAGCTCGTATATGACGGAATAATCTCCGAGATCAATCGTTACTACTAGGAATTGATCGATCTTGACGTTACGATTTTCAGATTGACTATTGTATTGAGCGACCAGGTCCGTTACGTCCTGTTCCACCTGTTTCGGTGAATACTTGTAGGACAAACTGAATCTCAAATCAACGTACTCGCGATTGTCCTTTGAAAAGGGCTTTCGGAAATTTTCCGTGAGAAACTTGAGGTTCGGAATGAAAGTTTCCTCGTTCAAAATATTCACCACGCGGGTATACGTGTGATCGATCTTCTCAATTCTAACATACTCCATGCCACTCTCTAGTTTGATGTAGTCTTGTTCGCTTATCACGTCTGTTGATTTGATCATTAGCCCCGCCAGAAAATTGCCGCCGATTTCCTTCATCTGCATCGCCACAATCAGCGTCACCAACAGCGAGAATAGGCCGGAGAAAGATGCGATCACGCCCTGTGCGTACACGTAAAGAAAGGGAAACTTGGTTGACAACAACGAAATAGCAGTCGTGACGAGCAGTAGTAGCCCCAATATTTTGTTCAAAAGGAGAATTGTTGATGTTGCTGAACGTACCTTCAACTTAGCTAACAAGAATTGTATCACTGGCGTACTGAAGGCTACGTAAAGCTGATACACACAGTAGGAAGCGAGGATTTCCGGAGGAACAAGCAGCACGAGGTAAAGGACAAACGCAACGCTCTCACCGACGGCTAATGCGAATAATTCGGTGATAGGTTTCTCAAGTGAATAGATCACAACCAAGAGGATGCATGAAATCACCAATTTGACGGCTGGGGATTTCATTCTCCTCCCCACACCCAACCAGTCGAAGCCGCTTGATTGTGACGAAGCCATTTCATTACTCACTTGAAAAATTATTCAGCCTTAATGTCTGTAGAACTCGTCTACTTAGAACCGCGAGAGCGCGGTATTTTACATTATTCACTTTCTTTCGTTTTTTGATTCTAAAAACAAGACTTTATGGTCGTCTGGCAAATTTTCCCTGTGAATCTATATATTCACCCCGCTCGGTTAGGCGAGCTTTAATAGAATTGTCCGGATCCACCGCTCATCGAGCGCCTACCTTATCGCGAATTGCCGACATCGTCCTTGGAATCATCTCAATTATTCTTTCGCTGGTTGTACTTTCAGAACCCGGTTTGGCGCTGCTAACGTTGGTCTTTATTCTATGTTTTGCTTTTGTCGCGATCGGCCTGTCCGGTCTCGCGTTAGGCATCATCAGACGTGATATCCCCGGTTGGCGTAGAGCGATAGAAGCGGTCTTTGGTGTTATAGTGATTCTGTTGGCCTTGGTAGTCTTGTTCGACCCAATCTTCGGATTAAGTCTCTTGATTTCACTGTTGGCCATAGCGCTTCTGTTCCATGGAATTCGAGACCTGATTTCCTGTGTTTCTTTCGGAGGGCCGGGTTGGTTGCGTGCTCTGCGACTCCTTGCCGGTGTGTTGAATCTGATTTTCGCACTCGTAGTCTTCGCTCTGCCAGCAATCGGATTCGTGTTCCTGATAATACTGCTGTCCGTGTCCATGTTGGTGAGTGGCTTTGCGAGACTGGCGATGGGTATTGTTGGTTATAGCATAGCCAAAACTAAAACGTGAAGTGCGCCAACATGACCCAACACTACACGCGGTGATGGGTTTGATAGAAATCGAGCTGGGTGACATTAAGGCTGAGAAAGAACTTGCTGACTTGCTAAGGCAGAGACTGAAAACGGACGTAACCCTGAAAAGCGGAAAACTGATTCTCGATCAAACCGATGGACAAGTAAGTCCTAAGGACGCTAAGCTACAAGTGGAACATGCACTCCGTCATCTGGGTCTCGACGAAGGATACAGAGTCCTCTCTGAGCACCACATTATTCGAATCGAAAAGTTAACTGAGAAAAAGAAACCCAAAGCCGAAGAAGGACAGGAAGACTGGGCATGACCCGCTTCCTTTACTGGCCCCAGTCATACTAGAAACACGAAAACGCTAATTTTGTGACGATATCGCACTAACAGTTGGCCGATAACTGCGCACCAGACAGGGCAGTCAGACAACATTTAACGAGGGCTAGAATAACTGGTTTACACCACTCAAGCAAAATTACGAAAACGTAGGGAAGTTGAAAATTTTTGGAAGCCAATGAGCCTAGATTAACGCGTCGTGATGTGAAGTTAGCTGTTCTAGTCGGTATTGCGGGTTATCTGTTTAGTTCGAGAACTTGGCTGCTTTTCATGAATGGGCTTAATCCGATTGAGGGTACTCTGGTCTACTATGTGATTGTCTACGTTGGTCTGTATGGTCTTGCGAAACTTGGCCTAAGCTTGTTCGGGTTTAGAATCTCAAGTCTAGCTCAGACATTCGGGCTTCTTATGCTGAACTTCGCATTCCACGTGACTACGAACTGGGCCGATCCTTGGGTACAATACGTAACGACGGGAAGCCTAGTAGGGATGTCAAATGTTCTCGTGAACAACAGTGAAGACGGCTTAGTGTGGTATGTTGTCTACACTCTTGGAGGCGTCACGAATCTGTTATGGGCTAGAGTTTTGACTTTTGTCGCGATTCCGTTTCTTATTTCAATATTCGCTCTATATCTCATCAAAGGGAAACCTGTTCTCGTACCCTAATGGCTACTGGATTTTGGTAAGTCTACGTTCAGTTCGGCTCGCTTTTAGGTAATCGTGACGTGTACGAGCTTTAGATCCTCAGTCACTACGTCATAGTATACCGGCGGGGTCGAGTTAAGTCCAGGCCCTGGTCGGTTAATTTGAATTATCTGAGCGAACACGAATAGACTCCATACTTCAGTCAGATTCGGGGCAGTTATGGTGAAAGAGGCTATGAAATTCCCTGAACAGTACTCAACGCAGCTCGAGTTACTTATGCTAGCAAAACAGACTGAGATTGCTTGTCCTGCTGGGTTGGAGCAAGAGCTGGAGATGGCCGTTGCAGGAAACGGATTTCCATTCTCCGTATGATCCCGAATCGCAATAAACAAGCTCTGTCCAGCGTTTAGATTGAAGGAATACGAGACAGTTACACTAACGATCAGGGATTGTCCAAGCTTCACACCACTCGGGGCGCTCACATCAGTAATCTTAGCATATGACGACGGCAATTGAGCTGAAACAATATGCCCTGAAAGAAATACTGCTAGCGCCAGTGCAACCAGAATGATAGGCACTAAGTTGCGGCAGTGCATGATTGCTCAGATACTACTGGGATCAATCTCATCTGATAAGCTTAGCAGAGTTCAGAATAAAAATTAGCTCCGAGACAACGTGTATTCCCGCGGCTAGAAGGGGACTTAGAAATCCGAGGAATGCAAGAGTGACGCCTATTCCATCTACTGCTACTGTTCCGTAGAAGTTTGTCATTATAGTATGGTAGGCTTTCTTACTCATCCTCGCGACGTCCGTGATTTTCTGAAGGTCATTCGTCATCAGGACTATGTCCGCTTCTTCAATTGCAACGTCGGTTCCTCCACCCATTCCGATTCCGACGTTAGCCCGTGCTAGTGCAGGTGCGTCGTTGATTCCATCGCCAACCATTGCGACTCTGCGACCTTCGGATACGAGTTTTTCTACGAAAGCAACCTTGTCTGCTGGGAGCATTTCAGCATGAACCTCTTCTATGCCAACTTCTTCCGCAACTGCTCTTGCAGCGGCGTTGTTATCTCCGGTGAGCATTATAGTCAGAATGCCCATCTCTTTCAGATCAGACACCGCCTTCCTGCTTTCTCTTCTCACCTTGTCCGAGATCGTGATCATGCCGCAAGCCTTTCCAGCATGGGCTACGAGTATTGTTGACCCTCCGTTTGAAACGATCTCCGAATTCAAATGGTTCTCGCGATTTTGTGGAAACTTGACATTTCTTTCTATCATGAGAACGTTGTTTCCCACTACGTTTTCTTCTCCGTCATAGACGGAAACGATTCCTTTGCCGGGAACA
>Ga0209517_10004499_pt1 | contig 18289 bp, 17 predicted proteins | sample PeaSoiMetSII2010_FD_187695 | JGI IMG/M metagenome (GOLD analysis project Ga0209517, IMG submission 187695) | Peat soil microbial communities from Weissenstadt, Germany - SII-2010 (SPAdes) (version 2) | ecosystem: Environmental > Terrestrial > Soil > Wetlands > Peat | place: Germany...
TCACGCCCGCCGATGCAAAAGGGCCGGTGCCGGTGATGATGATGTTTGGTGGCGGCGGGCTTCCGGGAGTTCCTCCAGCCAATGGAAAAGCTCCACCGGCACCCCCACCCGGCGCCGACCCTCCCGCAACACAGCAACTGATTGCCGATGGTTGGGGCTATGCGTCCATCAACCCGGGTAGCATCCAGGCGGACAACGGCGCGGGACTGACCAAGGGAATCATCGGTCTGGTCAACAAGGGCCAGCCTCGCAAGCCTGACGACTGGGGTTCCTTGCGCGCCTGGGCCTGGGGCGCGGCCCGCGGACTGGATTATCTCGAAACCGATAAAGCCGTGGATGCAAAACGCGTGGGGATTGAAGGTGTGTCGCGTTATGGAAAGGCTGCCCTGGTCACGATGGCTTTCGACACCCGTTTTGCCGTGGTTCTGATCGGATCTTCGGGCGAAGGCGGAGCCAAACTGCATCGCCGCAATTGGGGTGAAGCGGTGGAGAATCTCACAGGATCGGGCGAATACCACTGGATGGCGGGCAACTTCATGAAGTACGGTGCATCCGACGCGGCATTTGGCAGTAGGAACGCCGGAGATTTGCCGGTGGACTCCCATGAGCTGATCGCGCTTTGTGCGCCGCGGCCGACGTTTATCAGTTATGGCGTGCCCGAGAAGGGAGACGCGAAATGGCTCGACCACCAGGGCAGTTACATGGCTGCCGTTGCCGCAGGGCCTGTGTTCCGGTTATTGGGCGCGAAGGATCTCGGCACTTCCGATGATTACAACAAAGAGAAGATGCCTGCCGTGAACGTAAGCATGCTCGATGGCCAGCTTGCCTGGAGGCAGCATGACGGCGGCCATACCGACGGCCCGAATTGGAAGTACTTCATCCCGTGGGCGGACAAGTTCCTCAAACGTCCATGAGAATGGCGGGAACGCCGATCGTCCTCCTGTGCGCCATTGCACTGTCTGCAAGTGCCGCGCTCGCGCAGACGCCGGCCGATCAACCCGTCGCACGTACGGATCAGAATTCTCTCACAGCCCACGCGCAGCTACTCGAAAAAGCTAAGAAGGGCCGAATCGATATCTACTTCGAGGGCGATTCCATTACTCGGCGCTGGGGCGCTACGGACTATCCGGAGTTGCTGGCAAATTGGAACCAGAACTTCTTCGGGTGGAACGCGGCCGACTTCGGGTGGGGCGCTGACACGATTCAGAATATCCTCTGGCGCCTCGATCATGGCGAACTCGACGGCGTGAATCCGAAAATCATCGTGCTGCTCGCCGGAACGAATAATGTCGGCAATACTATTCCGCGCGAAGGTGATGACGCGAAAGTAGCGGATATCAACAAGGGGCTCAAGGCCCTCCTGGACAGGATGCGAGCGAAGGCTCCCGACGCCACGATCATCGCCACAGCGATCTTCCCGCGCAACGACAATATGGCCGTGATGCCCACCATCGACAAGATCAATCGCAATTTAGCGAAACTGGCGGACGGCCGGAAGATCCGTTATCTCAACGTCAACGCGAGGCTGGCGGACTCGGATGGAAAGCTGTTTGACGGCATGATGAATTCTGACAAACTTCATCCCGCGATTCCGGGCTACCAGGTCTGGGCCGACGCCTTGAAGCCGCTCTTTGCGGAATTGCTCGGTCCCCTTGGAAAAGAGGACCACGCCCCACCGCCCACTGGTGATCCCAGCGCGCAACGATAACAATATCAATGTCGTTGATGGCCCTCATCAGGCCGCATGTTCTCGTGCGGGTGCTAAACTAGCCCGTTTGGACCAGTTGAAATGAATTTGGGATTCGGAGACTAATCGACAGTTTATGAGCGAGCAGAATTTAGAGACGCTTTTACAGAAGACTAGCCCGGTGAAGCTGTTGCGAAACTCGCCGATCGGCCCCTACGTGTATCCGGTTGTGGCGAGCGAGTACACCAATTGGCGGGATGAGCAGCGCGCCTGGCAGAAGACCTGCGTTCTTTTCAACCAGTCGTATCACATGACCGACATGTACGTGGAAGGTCCCGACGCGCTGAAGCTGCTCTCCGACCTCGGCATCAACACGTTTAAGAATTTCGGTCCCAACAAGGCGAAACAGTTCATCGCCTGCAGTCCTGAGGGGTACGTCATCGGGGATGTCATTCTGTTCGGTCTGGAGCCGAACGTTTTCAACCTGGTCGGCCGCCCTTCGATTCACAATTGGGTCCAGTACAATGCCGAAACCGGCGGCTACAACGCCAAGTGCACGCGGGATGAAAGAGCGGCTGCCCAGAAGGGTCCCGTGGTGCGCAAGACCTACCGGTATCAGGTGCAGGGTCCGAACGCGTTGAAGGTGATGGAGAAGGTCCTTGGCGGCTCGGTACCGGAGGTCAAATTCTTCCAGATGGCGATCTTCACGATCGCGGGGAAACAAGTTCGCGCGCTGCGTCACGGCATGGTCGGCCAGCCTGGCTTCGAGCTGTTCGGCCCCGCTGCCGACGGGGATGCCGTGAAAGATGCGATCGTCGCAGCGGGCCAGGAGTTCGGGTTGCGGCTGTGCGGCGCCCGGGCATATTCTTCGAACACTTTGGAATCGGGCTGGATCCCGTCGCCTCTGCCCGCCATCTACACCAGTCCGAAGTTGAAAGCTTACCGTGAATGGCTGCCCGCCAATACTTACGAAGCGATCGGCTCCCTGGGCGGAAGTTTTTACTCCGAAAAGATCGAAGACTATTACCTGACGCCCTACGATCTGGGCTATGGACCAACCGTAAAGTTCGACCATGACTTTGTCGGGCGGGAGGCGCTCGAGACGATTTCGAAGAATCCCAAGCGCACCAAAGTCACTCTGGCACTGGACTCGGCCGATGTGATGAAGGCCATGAGCACCATATTCGATAAGGGCGATCGGGCCAAGTTCTTCGAGTTTCCGTCCGCCGTGTATTCCACCTGGCCGTACGACAAGGTTACGAAGAACGGCAAGACCATCGGCATCTCCACGTGGATCGGCTACAGCTCCAATGAAGGCAAGATGCTGACGCTCGCGATACTCGACAATGAGCAGGCGCAGCCGGGCAATAAAGTGACGTTCGTCTGGGGCCAGCAGCCGGGTACCGGCGAAAGGCCTACGGTCGAGAGCCACGTTCAGGTGGAGATCGGCGCCACGGTTGCTCCCGTGCCTTACGTGGAAGTGGCGCGCGAAGCCTATCGCACGACCTAACAGACGAGTCTGCTGGACTCGCCGCCCCGTCGGCGATTCAGCCTTCGGGGTTTCATATGAGGAGGCTCTATGAGACCGAAGAAGGAGACACGAAAATCCGCCAGGAGCGCTACTGCAACCGGCAAGGCGGTCAAGGGATTCACCGACGAGGAACGCGCCGCCATGCAGGAGCGCGCCCAGGAGCTGAAGGCGGAAGCGCGCCGAGGCCCCCGCGCGAGGAAGGCGGATGGGGAACGTGACGTGCTCGCGAAGATTGCCGAGATGCCCGAACCGGATCGCGCCATGGCCGAGCGGCTCCATGCCATCATCAAAACCAGCGCGCCAGCCCTCTCGCCGAGAACCTGGTACGGGATGCCCGCCTACGCCAAGGACGGCAATGTCGTCTGCTTCTTCCAAAGCGCGCACAGGTTCAAGGCGAGATACGCGACGTTCGGTTTCAGCGACAAAGCGAACCTCGACGAAGGAACCATGTGGCCGGTTGCCTTTGCGCTGAAGCAGTTGACCGCCACCGGCGAGGTAAGGATCGGCGCGCTCGTGAAGAAAGCGGTGAGCTGAGGAGGCCGCCCACACGCCCTTCAGTTCACGCCGATCACCCGTGCAGTGGCACACTCTTCAGCGACTTTTAGAAAGTTCAGAACCCTGGCATTCCCCACAATGTAAGGATTCGGACTTCCCGGCGCGCGCTTGGCCAATGCGGGTAAATTAACCTTGGAGCGGTCCCAATCGGTGTGGTTGGCGAGAATGATGTCCGCCCCCGCCTGCTTCACGATGCCGCTGAATCGCTGGTTGGACCGGATGTAGGTCTGAACGGATTCCTTGTCGGCATTCAGCCCCACTCCGCCCCAGAGAGCCGCCAGATGCTGCGTGCCATGATCCTTCACCGGAAACACAACAGAGATGGTGCCCGGCGTATGACCCGGCGTGATATACAACGTCACGGTGGTGTCGCCGAGCGTGAGTTTCTGGCCGTCGGCGGCCTCGAGATCCCGCTTCGGCTTGGTGCCGTTGGTTCTCTTATCGAGCACATCCCAATCCGCGGGCGACATGATCACTCGCGTGCCGTAATGATCCTGAAGGAATTTCGCGCCGCCGTCGTGATCGGGGTGAGCATGAGTGACCACGGCATATTTGATGCTCGCCGGGTCCAGACCCAACTTCTTCATCCCGCCGGCAACCTCGTCTTCGACCGAGTAGTCAAAAATGGTGTCGAGGACGATGATGCCTTGCGAGGTCGTGATCGCCCACACAGCGTACTCGGACTGGCCGAAGAAGTACAGGTTGTCAAAGACCTGCACTGGTTCGGCGTACCACGTCGACCGATCCGGCGGCCCGGCAGCGCGCCCACTGCCCCGGCCCGCGCGGCCTTGACCTTGCCCAGGCTGCGCCACCGTCCCCCGCCCCGTGCCAGGCGGTGTCCGCTGGCCTCCAGGACCCGGCCCGTAGCATTGAAAGTTGAACAGATTCTGAAAATCCTCGCCCGCGGCGGCTTTCGCGGCGGCGAAGTGTGCATCGGGAGTATCTTGAGCCGCCAGAGTCAAGACGGCCATCAAGCCAAGCACGAGCTTCATAGGCCTCCTTGTGGTGGCAGAATTCCAGCAGGTGCTATTTGTCTTGCTTGCCTTTGCCTTGGCCGCGGCCCTTCCCCTGAGCAGGCGCTGCCAGCGCGGCTTCGAAGCTCTTCTCGTATTCGTCGACGTGAGCCTTGTAGCCATCCGGGTCTACGAAGGGATTCGGATCGTTGGGGCCGCGCTTCTGCAGCTTTTCGTACTTCGTGGCCATGTCATAGAACGACGCGTGCGAGCTGAGGAATACTTCGACCGGAAAGGTGCGCGCCTTCTTATAGGTCGCGCGGAAGTCGTCGAGGATTCCCGGATATTGATCGAGCGTCTGGACGAACCGGCCGTTCAGGCTGCACTCGATAAACGTGTAGTACGATTTGCCATTTTCCTTAAGAGTCGTGCTCCAGGCGAGACATCCCCTGGTGTGGCCGGGCATAATGTGGGCCGTCAGCGTTGTTCCGCCGAGCGTGACCGTCTCGCCGTCGTCGATGAGGCGGTCGATCGGGTGCTCCTTACCTTCCGGGTGAAAATCCTTCGTCTTGTCGGCATCCACGCGCCCTACCACCACCTGGGCGCCCGTCAATTCCTTGACCAGGTTGTCTCCGCCCACGTGGTCCGGGTGTGCGTGACCGGCGATCAGGATCTTGATGTCGCTGAACTTGAACCCCAGCTTTTCCACGCTCGCCTTGATCACCGGCACCGACGACTCGTAGTCGCTGTTCATCAGGATGTTGCCCTGGGGGGTGACGATCAGGAACGAAGCCAGTTCCTTGGTGCCCACGTAATAGAGGTTGTCCATTACCTTGTGAGGCGGGAACGGATCGTTCCAACCCGCGGGCTGACCGAACGCAGCGACGGGAAGGAAGGCCAGCAACAAGAATTGGCGCATGACTATTTCTTTGTCGCGTCTTTCTTCTCTTCTTTGCCGCCGGTGTAGCTGCTGCCGGTATCCAGCTTGCGGCCGTCCGGGAACTGGATATCACTGGAGTTCGCGCGGTAGGCGCCGTCCTTTGACATGTGCCCGTGGACGATAACTTTGGTTCCTTCGGGAAGCGTATTCCGGGTCCAACCGTTGCGCAGCAGGACGCCCGGCGCGCCGCCCTCCACCGACCAGTGCTGGATTTGGCCGTCCGGTCCCTTGACGTCGAGATACAGCCAGGAATGCGGGTTCACAAAATCCATCTTCACAACCGTGCCTTCGAGCGTGACCGGCTTGTTCGCGTCGAACTCGGCGGCAAAGGAATGGTGGGCCGACGCAACGGACATCGCCAGCGCCGCCGTTCCCAGAATCGTGATCAGTTTGCTGTTCATTGAGTTCTCTCCCTGAAATTTTTTGGATCCGGAGCGTTTTTCTGTTGCGGCTCCAGGTGCATCAGATCGCTATAAAGAAGCTTATCGGCGAACGGCACGCACTTATGTTCCAGAATCTGCGCGTTGTCGTCGATCAAGCGATACAGCGGCATCTCGATGGTCCAAGGCTTTGAGAAGGTCTTCGGATCCTCAAGCGTCGCTTCGTACCGGATGTGAGTTGAATCCAGCAGCGTGAATCGTTCGGTCACCTTCAGCTGATTGCTGTGAAAATTGCCCGCCCGATCCAACTGTGATTTTTCGTTCTGGCCAGTGGTTGTCACCACCAGGACGTTTCCCTCCCAGGTTCCGTCGGACTTGCCCATCCAGGTATCCACGGGGGGCTCGGAGTGATCGGTCATGTGAATGATCCGGTTGGTTGCGTCGAACGGGTAAACCATCAGAAGATCCGCATTGCCGCCACCTTGAAAGATCTGGAACGGCATGTTGTGATAGGTGACCCGCGGAACTCCGAGCATAAAGCACCTGGCTTCGGGGTCCGACGCCGGCCAGGCGGCTCGATTCTTATCGCGTTGTTCGAGCGCTTTCGGCAGGTAGGGGATCTTTCCATCACCTTTAATGACGCTCTTGCCGGCCGGGATCGCGGCGATCGCTCCCAGGCCCCAGAAATCCTCCAGACCTTGCGCCGAATGCGCTTCCAGGTTCCAATAAGCCGTGTTCAATGCCTGCCAGATGCCGTTAAAGTTGGGATGGCCGCCGATGGTCGCGGGGCGCTGCGGCTGCTGGGCCGCTTGTTGGGCAAACACCGGAGACACCAGCGCCGCCGCCAGCATCGCGCCGATAAATCGAGATCGCATCTATCTACTCCCTATTGTACGCTGTTGTTATCGCCTCACAGAATAACACGCGCGGATCAGGGGATGGTTCAGGCTAATGGATCAGGCCGACATGGCGGATTTGGAGCCTGGATGGATGTTCCCGGCAAGAGTAATGTAATATTGATTTGCGGACCTGGAGGAGTTTTACGATGACCAAACAGATTCTGGCTCTCGGTGTAATCAGCATCGCCGTAGCTTGCGCCCAGAATGCGGGCCGCGGCGGACGCGGAGCCCCGCCGCCCCCAGCCGAGCCCGGCACCGCAAAGGAACGGCAGCTCTGGGCGTACGACGTGAAGCCAGTCCCTAACTACGTGCCGCCGAAGACGGCTTGGGGCGACCCCGACCTGCAGGGCATCTGGCCCATCAACCATCTGATCGCCGTGCCTCTTACGCGGCCGAAGCAGTACGGCGACCGGCTGTACAGGACCGACCAGGAATTCGCCGGCTTAACGGCTCGCGCCCGCGGCACCGGACCAGTCCCGGACAGGGACTACCCGGACAGGCTCATGCGCCAACTGTCGCTGATCGTCGATCCACCGGATGGCCAGTTCCCCGAGCTCACCGAAAACGGTAAGAAGCTCCAGGCGGAGATGAAGAGCAGCTACAAGCCCGGCCAGACCGTCTTCGACAGCGTCGACGATTTTTCCGCCTGGGACCATTGCATTACGCGAGGTATGCCCGTTTCGATGGAGCCGCGCAACTATAACAACGGCATCCGCATCATGCAGTCGCCCGGCTACGTGACGATCCTGCTGGAGATGGCGCACGAGGCCCGCATCATTCCGACAAGCAGCGCGGTGAACAAAGGAATGCCGCCGCTGGATTCCGAGATCAAGGAATATTTGGGCGAATCGCGCGGGCATTGGGAAGGCAACACGCTGGTGGTGGAGACGACCAACTTCAACGGCCTGGTGGGTCACACCAGCGCCGGCGTTCCCGGCTCGCCCGGTCCGCTGCAGCCGGAGACGCCGAACATGAAGATCGTCGAGCGGTTCACTCGTGTGGCGCCGGACACGATCGAATTCAAGATGACCGTCACGGACCCGACGGTTCTGGCCACGGGCTCCTACACCGTGGCGTATCCCATGTATCTCGATAACAAATACGAGATGTACGAGTACGCCTGCCATGAGGGCAACACGGCGATTCGGAACTACATCGAGACGTCGCGTTTCGAACGCACTCACCCTAAAGACGCGAAGAAGTAATCCTCCGCCGGAACGGCCTAGGGCCGGCACCTATTCGCGGTGGCCCCCGGGCGGTACTTGTTATGGCAGTTCGAGCAGGATGTAGCCAGCACATCGGATGCCTGAAGCATCCGGTCCTGGTCTTTGGTTAGAGCCGCTTTGTAAGCGAACATACCCGCATCCCGAAGTCCTTTCACCATCTGCGCCCAGTCCGCGTTCGCCAGAGGGACGTCCCGACCGTTACTGCACTTCCGGCCCGGCGTCATCAGCAAATCGGCGGAATCCGCGATGGTGAGCGCGCTATTCTCCACGGCTTCCCAGCCTCCGAAGACGCCCGTCAGTGGATCGGTCGATCCGGAGGGTTCCGCCGCCGGCTTCACCTCTGCGGGATTGTATCGCTGCGGGAAGAAGACCACGTTCGAAAGCGGAAAAAAGAGAACCCTCATCAGCTGATTGAGGTTCGCAGGCGGCGCGGCGGCTGGCGTTGAAGGCGCGGCCGTGGATTGCGCCATCAGGCATCCGGCACAGAGAACGGCCGCAATCGCCGCAGTCCCTCCGACACGCCGCGCCCAGTGATTGCGTCCGTCTTGCATCATTTTCTCCCTCGCTGATCCCGATCGGAATACATGTGATCAGAATACATGATGATCGAGGAGGCTGGGCTGCGTCAGGACCGCGCGTAAGCGTGCTGGGCCTGCAACACTAGCGGGAGCCCTTGTGCGCTTGGCGCTGTACTGCCAGGCGGTACTGATAACTCGTGCGCTGGCGATCCAGTTCCGCGGCGCGCAGCTCTGCGAAGCGGTCCGACGTGAGAGCGCTCAGGAAGTTCACCAGATCGTCAACCTCACTCGCGGTTAGCCCCAGCGGCTTCATCTCGGCGTCGAGGAACGGATTTCGCTCCCCTCCCTTGTTGAAGAATTCGACCACGTCCCACAGAGTCTCCAGGCTTCCGTCGTGCATGTAAGGCCCGGTCAGAAGGACGTCCCGCAGGAATGGGGTCTTAAAGGCGCCGATATCTTCCCTTTTCTGAGTAACCAGAAAACGGCCCAGTTCGGAATCATCCGTTTCCAGCGCCAGCTTGTCAATTTCCGTCTTGTTGCCGGCGGCGATGTTCTTTGTCGCGCGCTGGGCGAGCTGATTAAGATCGGGTTTGCCGAGGGCGGCTCCAGTGTTGTGAAAGCGGTTGTCGCCAAAGAGCGGGAGCGCCGGATCGTACGTGTGGCAGCTTGCGCAGCGCGCCTTGCCCGTGAACAGAGCCCAGCCCCGCTGCTGCGACGCGTTCAAGGCTTTCTCGTCGCCGTGCAGGAAACGGTCGAAAGGCGCCTCGGTGGAGAGCCTGGTCCGTTCGAAAGCGGCCAGCGCCTTGCCCATGTCTTCCCAGTTCGGCGGGCGCCCGAACACCTCCTGGAACGCCTCGACAACCTCCGGAATTGCGGCCAGCCTCGCCACAACGTCCTTCGGGTCTTTCTGGCCCATTTCAACCGGGTTCAGGATCGGCAGCGTCGACTGCTCTTCGAGGGTCGCGGCCCGCCCGTCCCAGAACATCGACTTATAGAACATGGCGTTCAAGATCGAAGGAGCATTGCGCTTGCCGATCTGGTCGCCAACGCCCCGCGAAAATGGGGTGTGGGTGGTGAAACCGTTGCGGGGCGAGTGGCAGGTATTGCAGGCCACGGAGTTGTCGGCCGAGACGCGTTTCTCATCGAAGATCATATCGCCCAGCTTCGCCTTGGCATCCGTTATCGGGTTATCCGGCGGCGTGAACGACTGGATCGCCTTTTCGGAAAAAAGAGGGACAGGGGGCGGCGCGCCCGGGGTCGGCGGCTGCGCGGGCAGAGAAACTGCTGCTGCCAGCATGATCAGGGCAGGGATCGCAGTACGTTTCATCTTGTCTCCAATGATCGCAACTAGCAATGACGCAACTAACACCTTACCAAAGGATGATCCGAACGACGCCGGCTCCTACTTCGAGAATGCGCGTAAGTATTGTACGGGAGGCTGCATTTCGATACCGAGAACTCGCGACGCATGCAAAGGCCAGTAGGGATCGCGCAAAAATTCCCGGGCGAGAAGGACCAGGTCGGCCTGTGCGGATCGGACGATCCCGTCCGCTTGCCGCGGCTCCGTGATAAATCCGACGGCTCCCGTGAGAATGTCCGCTTCACGCCGGATGCGTTCCGCGAAAGGCGCCTGGTAAGCCGGGCCCGCAGGAACTTGGGCGTCTACGGCCAAGCCGCCGGAAGAACAATCGATCAGATCCACGCCCTTGGCCCGCAGGCGGGCTGCGGCCATGACCGAGTCGTCTATGGTCCAGCCACCCTCTTTCCAGTCCGTGGCCGAAATGCGCACGAATAAGGGAAGGCGCTCCGGCCAGACCGCACGCACTGCCTCCGCGACCTCAAGCAAGAGACGAATTCGGTTTTCGAACGGACCACCATATTCGTCGGTGCGGAGGTTTGACAGCGGGGACAGAAATTCGTGAAGGAGATACCCGTGTGCGCTGTGAATCTCGACGACCTCGAATCCAGCGGCCAGCGCGCGCCGAGCCGCCGCGGCAAATGCGCCCGTAATCGAACGAATCTCTTTCTGGTCCAGCTCGACCGGCACAGGATCGGTTTCGCGAAACGGCACAGGACTGGGAGCGACGGTCCGCCATCCACCTTCGTTTCTCGAGACCGGCTCGCCACCCTTCCAGGGAACATGGCAACTGCCTTTGCGGCCCGCATGCGCAATCTGGATGGCGGGCACCGCGCCGTGTTCCTTCACGAAAGCCGTGATCCGCTTCAGATTTTCAATGTGCTCATCTTTCCAAATGCCCAGGTCACCCGGGGTAATGCGCCCCCGAGCTTCCACCGCAGTCGCTTCAGCGATCACCAAACCAGCGCCGCCAACAGCCCTGCTCCCCAGATGCACCAGATGCCAATCGTTCGCAAATCCGTCATGGCTCGAATACTCACACATGGGAGAAACGGCAATCCGGTTTCTAAACGTGACTTCGCGAATCTTCAAGGGCGTGAAGAGTCCCGAAGTTGAAGCGGAGCGGGTCTCCACGGTATCCTGTCGTGGCAAGGCTTCCATCATCATCAGTATGCCCAGGTTCGACCCGTCCAATCCAGACGTGTCGGCTGGTCGTCCGAAAGGTTCTTCCGCATCCTGCCGATCTGGGATCATTAGGATATTCACGAAATGCCTTCACGCCAACACCGCTTCATCCGCGGGCTTGCTTTGTGCATCCTGGTCTTCTTGTGTGCCTGCGGGCGCTCGGCCCCGCAGGTCGTAAGTCGCGACAACGCGGCGAAGCCTGACACCGACACCGTACCTCATCTGCGCGACGCCGATGACGCGGCTCGATTCATCGCCGGGCTGCCTGGGACAGCCGGCAGTCCGTTCGCCGCTCTTGAGACAACCGAAGCGTGGAGCGAACACCGCCGTCTGCTCGACGAAGCCTGGCACAAGGCCGAAGCGTCGTTGATTAGCGGGCTTCAGGAGTTTCAGCAAGCGGAACTCAACCAGGCCTCACTGCAATCGTCGCGAGTCTTTTATCCCTTCGGCGGACCCGATGCCCTTACCCCCATCCTCTGTTTCCCGCAAAGTCCGAACTACGTAATGGTGGGGCTGGAGCCGGCCGGCACTCTGCCCAGCCTGTCGCAAATCGAAAAAAGAGGCGCGCCGAAATATTTGGCTGAAATGCGGGAGACCGTCGACTCCGAACTTAGCCGTAGTTTCTTCGTCACTCGTCAGATGGACCGCCAGTTTCGGGGCCAAGTCACCGATGGCCTGTTGCTGCCGATTCTGCATTTGTTGGTGCGCAGGCACAACGCGATTCTAGGCTTCCGGTATGTGCGGCTCGACGAACAAGGTCAAGTGATTGACCGGGCAGCCGACTATAAAGCGCCAACCCGCTACGGGAATAAGGGCGTGGAGATTGAGTTTCGTGGGGATTCGGAGCCGTCCACACACAAGCTCTATTACTTCTCGGTGAATCTCTCCGACGACCGGTTGACCGAAAACAAGCCCTTCCTGGCTTACGTCTCCCGCCTGAAGGGGATCACGACTCTGCTGAAAGCGACGTCGTACATGACGCACCACGCGGAGTTTTCGCTTATCCGCGATCAGATCCTCGCCAACAGTGCCGCAATCCTGCAAGACGATTCCGGCATTCCGTACCGGTATTTTCAAACGAGCAATTGGAAGGTGCAGCTCTACGGCGATTACGACCGTCCCTACGGAAGCTTCCGCTGGCTCGAACAGCCGGACCTGCGAAAAGCGTATGACTCGGGAGGCACAAAGCCACTGACCTTCCGCGTGGGTTATGGGTATTCAAGAATCACGTCCAATCTGCTCCTGGCGAGGCAAGCGAATCTGGTCGCCTCCACGTTGCAACCTGAAGTACGCCGTTGAATGCGCCGCTGGAGACGGCCTCCGCGGCGAGCTATCCGCAACCGGTGTTGGGGCCAAATGAGAATCAGCGTCGGCTCAAAGCTCGAGTTTGCCCTGGAACTGCATCTCCTCCGTGTCGAAGACCTGTGCCAGAAACAGGCGGCCGATCTGGGCTACGAACTGAACGTTGCGGTCCTTCTTGGTGATTTCCGCGGAACGCGAAAACAGATAGACCACGGTAGCGAATCCGTCCTCATGACGCAGAATCAGGACGCGCGAGGGCTTCCGGTCCTTTTTCTGGTCGCGCTTCAGAAAAGCAACTCCCTTTAGCTCGTTTGCGAAGTTCCACCGGAAAGGAGGAGGAACGCCATAGACAGCGATGGCATAGTAATCCCCTTCCCAGGCTGGAATGCCGATTTCGCCAGCCTTTGTTTCCGCGGCGCGGACTGGAAGAGCGCTTTCCCATCGGACCACCACCGTACCGGGATCGGGATGGGCGTGGGCGCGCGCGATTGCCTGGGCCGCCCTGGTTGGGCCGAACAAGCCGATCCCCGCCAGCCCCACGCCCCGGCCTGTGCCGGCTTCCAAATCTCCACCCTCACGGCGCTCCGACGCACTCAGATCGCGAACCCGCTGCAGCGTAACGTTCTTCACCCACGGCGAGCCGGCGAGCACCTGTTTCGCGTCGTGATCGTCCCATTGCGCAATAGGCTTACTCTGCCAGGACGAATCCTCCGATACCAGCACCGTCACAGCGGCGAAGGCGAGCGCGCTAGACCTGAGTATCGGGTGCATACGCTTTCTCGACCTCCTAATAGCAGGATGCCGCAAACGCGGTCAGAGTTCCAGTTTGCCTTGAAACTCCATCTGCGCCAGATCGAAGTGCTGCACCACGACAACGCGCCCGATGTGCGCATTGAATTCAACCTGCCCGTCGGCCTTCGTCAGTTCCGCGGATAGCGGAAACAGATAGGCAACCACCAGGGTGTTGCCCCGCTGGAACACCTCGACCCTGAGGGGCTTGACGTCCTTTTTCCCTTCGCGCCTCAAGACAGCTTCGTTCTTGAGCGGATCTCCCAACTTTTTGGGATCGTCCTTGAAGTATGCGCCGGGGACGTCATATACGGCGATCCGATAGCCGTCACCGTCCATCGTGGGAGGCTCGATTTCGTGCGCCTTCAGCTCCGCGATGCGGACGGGGAGAGCACTCTCCCACCGCACCTGTACTGGTGTTTGTCCTGGACGGAATCGGGACTTGCTTGGGTCTGGGCCCTTTCCGAACAAGAGGTCCGGCACCGACTTTGGTAACTGTGCATTTTGAGGCTTGTTGCCCTCCACGCCGTCGTACCCTACGCCGTGGTGCTCGCCCATCTCGCCGCCTGCCCTGAGCTCGTCCTCGCTCATGGGGCGAGCAACGCCCGCCGTCACCGCCTTCACCCAGGGCGACGCCGCGAGAAGTTGTTTAGCGTCCTCTTCGCTCCACTGGGCTGCCGGCTTCGTCTTCCAGGTTGGGTCCGCGGCCATGAGCAACGCCACGGGCAATACCAGCAACGGAGCTTTCGATAGTCGGTACATAACCCACCTCACAGTTCGAGCTTACCCTGGAACTGCATTTCCTGGGGGTAAAACACCTGCGTCACGGAAAGGCGTCCGAACACCGTCGTGAAATCGATGCGCTTGGTTTCCAGGGTGATTTCGATGGTGCGCGGGAACAGAAAAACAACCGTCGTGAGATCGCCTTCCTGTGGCAACAGATCCACGCGGACCGCCCTCACGTCCTTCTTTCCAAGCCTCAAGAACGTGGCCTGCTTCAGCTCGGCGGACAACCCCTTGCTATCGATATCCAATCCCGGGACGTCGTAGACCGCGATCGCGTACATTTCGCCGTCCCACGCGGGTGGGTCCTCTTCGTGGGCTGCCTTTTCCGCTTCCCGGACCGGAAGCGCACTCTCCCAGCGGACTTCCACGGCACTTATGCCGCGGCGGCGCCGCCGGGTGGGCTCCTGACCTTTGGGGCCGACGCCCGTCAGAGCAGACGGGGTGAGTGCCTGGATGCCGACTCCTTGCGACCCTCCCATTCGTCCCGACTGCCGGCGTGCAGCCTCGTTCGTATTGGGGAGTTGGACCGGTTGCGCTTTCTTGACCCAAGGCGAGCTGCTGAGAACCTGCTTCGCGTCTTCCTCGTTCCACTGCTGGATTGGTTTGTTGGTCCAGGACGGACCCGACGCCGCGAGCAGAGTCGCTGAAACGATAAGCAACGGAGCTTTCGAAACTCGGTACATGACTTGCACCTCCTAAATAAGTCCATGGCAAAGCGCTTGGGGGAGGCGCTTCGCCATGGCTGCTTCCAACACGCTAAATACTCACCCCCTGACTACAGCTTCACCATCAGGGCGAAAATAATCCGGCGCTCCTGCTTTCGCAGATCCGGCGTAAAGCCCGGAACAATCTGCGTCGGATCGCCTGTGTTGACGTAGACTCCCGGAGTTACCTGCGGAGTGATGCCGCCGGGACCGCCAAAGACCGGAACATTCGCGCCGCGCTGTGTGAATTCGACGTGCCAGGTCACCCACTGGCTGGGCATATAGCTGAACGCGACCTGGTAATCGTAGGCCCTAAACTTGTCACCCGGATTCTCGGTGAAGTAGGGAGAGCCGGTGGTGGCAGTCGCGCCATTGATCGGCGGGAGGAGAACCAGATAACGTCCGGGATTGGCCACTACGCCGCCGCCGTAACTGAAGGCGTACCGGTCTTTGTCGAACCACAGACGGTTATATGCCATGATGCCGAGGAAATTTTGCGCGGGTGTTGCCGCGGTGCCGCCGTGGCAAACCACGCCGCCTCCGGTTTCACAACCGAAGTCCTCGGTAACAGTGAGTCCGGCCCGGTGAAAAAACCTGTTGGGATTCTCGTAGAATTTCCACTCCTGGCTCCAGTCGCCGTGATAGCGCGAGCGTTTGGGATTGCCCAAAACGTCACGACCCAGCGTATAGGTATTGAAGACGAAATCAAGGTTTCCGGTGGGCCGCCATAGAATCTGCCCTCCGAGTGCCGGTCTGCCGTTGTATTTCGCATAGGTCTGCCATCCGTTGATGTACCAGGGCTCGATCTTCAGCTTGTTGGTGGGAAAAAATTGCACCCGTATTCCGGTAAAGAACCACGGTGTGTTCGACGACACATAGGACGGCTGGTAGGTCCAGTTATCAAAACTGTAGTAACTGAACAGGCCGATGTAGGATAGGAAGTCGCCCACCTGAATATTGAGGCCGTGCTTGTAGTTTATGTGATAGCCGGCCCACATCTCCGACAGGTACCGGTAAGCATCATTGAGCTGCCATTGGCCCTGGCTGAAGCTGGCGTCATTGCGCGGCACGGCCGTGGAAACGGCGCCAAACTGCGTCAGGATGCGGCCCTGCATGTTGCCGGCGTGAAAGTCGCCGCCGACATTCAGCGCCTGAATCACAAACTCTCCCGTCCGCTCGCCCTCCGTGGTTTCCGTGAGGGTGTGATCGATAGGATGGTTGTAGTCGTACATGAAGTTGGTGTCGACCCGGAACTCGCCCGAAAAATACTTCCCGTCCAGAACTTCGTCATGATTGCGAGGATTGGACATCATCCAAGTGAAGTCGGCGAACGCAAACGGCGTGTCCAGGTCCACTGGGGGCGGTGCTGCGGGAGCCGCGGCCGCTGCCGGCGCTTGCGGAGCTGCAGCCTGCGGCGCTGGCGCGGGATCAGGCGCCGGCGTGGGCGGGGCTGTGTCGGGCGTCGGTCCGGACCCGCCGGTATCGATCACCGGTTCGGGTGCCTGTTCGGCTGCCTTGCTTTTCAGCGCAGCCTCCAGCTCCGCCATTCGCTGCTTGAGCGTCTCCATCTCTTTCGTTACATCCGTCGGCGCTTTTTCCGCTGCTGGCTGTTGCGCCCGAGCGTTCTGTGCGGCAACTCCGAGGAGTCCCGCGGTTAGGATGCCAGTAATGAGAAGACCTCGCCTCATTCGCTTAATTTGGTGCACAAATACCCTTTCTTGCTCCCTGGCTAGAAGGAGCGCGTCATAGATTTGAGCTGTAGACCTGACACTGCGCCGGTTCGGAAGAACCTGAATTTGACCGGGCAGCCTACCAGACTGGGGTATGGGCTGTAACCTAAGGTGCCAGCAAGTAACAGAACAGGAACACTAGCGATACTCCGGCATCCCGGAGTTTCCGGAACTGCTTAAGGTCTCGCCCGATGCTCCCACAGGGTTGCTGTGTGACCCAGTATGGTGCCCAGTTCATGAAAAAGTCATAAAAAGCATGAAAGAAGTGTAAAAGAAGTTTTGATGAGGCTCATAAAAATTCTATAGGTGATCTGGGCCGGGAAGCACAAACCGGAACCCGCGTTTTATGACTTTTTAATGCATTGCTGTTTACGCTATGAAATGGTGACAGCTCCCGTCGCCTGTCATCGCAATCAGTGAACGCTCCGTGGCCATAGCGCCGGCGTTCGTCCGGCTCACAGACCAATCGATGGGCGAAGGGGGCGAAATTGGCGAAGCTTTCGAAGGTACGGCTTCACCGCCTCTTTCAGCTCGCCCAGCAATTGCTCATGGTGGAACCGCGAGTCGTGGAGGGGAGCGAGTTGCTGGAACCCTTCCTGGGAGTGTTCGGCATCACCGCGGTTTGCCTTCTCGATGCGGGCACAGCCGGACTCTACGTCGCCGGATCCCCCGGTAGTGAACTGGAGAGCCGGACTCGTGCAGCTTACATCAATGACCGGGATGAGGATGATCCAGTCACTGGCATCGCAACTCGTCGCGTAGCGTCGGGAGGCCGGATTACCGGGGCAATTAGTTTCGAGGGGCTGGAAGACCCGCAGCTAACAGCGGAACCTCTGATTTCGCTTGTGGCCGCCCTTCGCGAACGGAGCTGCTTCCGCCACAAGGCCAACGAAGTCAAAGTCACGGCTGAGATCGAGGCGTTTCGCTCGGCTGTCTTGAAGGTGCTGGGAGACGAGGTCAAGAATACACTAACAACGATTCTCGCGGCCACGGGAGGGCTGCGGGAGGCCGGGCCGTTGCGCACCGCACAGTTGGAAATGGCGCGGATGGTGGAAGAAGAAGCGTCTCAGCTGGGTACTGTAATTTCGTGGCTGGACCGGATTATGCGGCAGGACGAAGAGAAAGTCCAGCCGCGAATGGATAATACCAACCTCACTGCGCTGGTCGCGCAGACCGTGGAAGAGTGTTCCAGGAGATCTCTGGACCGGCACATCGTCTTCGCCCGCAGCCGCGCGGTTTTCAGGGCGTTCGCGGACGCAGAGTTCATCCGCTTCGTCTTGAACCAGGTGCTGGATAACGCTTGCAGATATTCTGGGCCCGATTCGTCCGTCCGGGTCACGATTGGAGGGCGCAGCGGCGTCGTCGAGGTTAGCGTATCCAGTGAGAGTAACCCCATTCCATCCCACGAGCGCCCTCGCGATTCTGACACTTCCTATCTTGGAGTTCAGGCCCCGATCTTCACTGCGGGCTCTGGTCTGGGATTATCCGTGGCCCGGAAAATCGCTGTCGCTCATGGCGGAACCCTCGATTTCGACCCAACACGAATGGCGCCCGACCGCGTCGCATTTCTCCTCTCGTTGCCGCGAGCAGTTGGCCGGAGTTCGGGCAGCCGGCCAAAACCAGCGGTTCCGCGTGATTAAGACAACATGAAGTTACCAGGTTCTCAACTACACTCCGCCCATGTCGTCGCCTCGCAATAGCGTTCTGCTTGTGGATGACGAGGCCTCCTTGAGAAAGGCGCTGCGCA
>Ga0209517_10004500_pt1 | contig 18279 bp, 18 predicted proteins | sample PeaSoiMetSII2010_FD_187695 | JGI IMG/M metagenome (GOLD analysis project Ga0209517, IMG submission 187695) | Peat soil microbial communities from Weissenstadt, Germany - SII-2010 (SPAdes) (version 2) | ecosystem: Environmental > Terrestrial > Soil > Wetlands > Peat | place: Germany...
AAATGCGCACGATTGCTGGATCTCAACCACCGACGGCGAGAAAGATCATCCCCACTTCGGCGATGTGGCCGAGATCTACAACGTCATCGATGCGCGCCAGTCCGAAGCACAGAACACGGTGATCGAAGCTTTGCGCGGGCTCGGCCACGGCGAGGCCGCCGATCGCTATACGCACTTTTCCTACGAGATGGTCTCGCTCACCCCGCGCTGCGCGGCCGAACTCGGCTACACACTGAGCGAAGAAGATCAGGCGAGGCCGTGGATCGAGGTTTCGGGCCGCAAGGGCTTCGGCGTGAAGGCGGACGATCTCCTGGATGCTCTCATCGCCTCCGCTAGCAGAGAAGTGGATGCGCGGCATCCCGAGTTGAGTGGACGCGAGCGCGCCAGCATCGCTACGCAGATCGCCATCGGGGCACTGCGCTACTTCATGCTGAAGTTCACGAAACCATCGGTGATCGCCTTCGATTTCAAAGACGCCCTGAGTTTCGAGGGCGACACAGGTCCCTATGCGCAGTACGCCGTGGTGCGCGCTTCCAACATTTTCCGCAAAGGTGGATTCGATCCGGAGAGTTTCTGTAGAGACGCAGCTTGCCGCGTCTCTCTGTCCCCGAGCGGCGTTGGTGCGACCGGAGACGAGGCTAGCCTCGTCTCTACAGAAGGTTTCTCTAACTTCCTCACTGGCGAATCGGGCAACGACATCTGGGAGCTCTGGCTGGCAGCCGCGAAAACCTCTTATATTGTGAGCCAATGCATCGCGACCACCGAACCTGCTTATCTTGCCAAGCATGCCTTCCAACTGGCGCAGCTTTTCAACACCTTCTATCACCGCTATCCAATCCTGAGCGAAGCGGATGAGGACCGGAAAAAGTTCCTGCTGGCAACCGTGGCCGTGGTACGCCGCGAGCTCATTCGCGTTCTCGCGGCCATGGGGATCGGTGTTCCGCCGGTAATGTGAGCCTCTGCCGTCCAGTCCTGACAACTCGGGCGCTCCCGGCGGCATCCGTGTTAGTAGGGGTAAATCATATGAGGAAGAACATCTTTTTTATAGCGATGCTGCTCAGTCTGGTACTAGCGACGTTGGGGACTGCCGCCGCCTCGGGGAACGCTCCGCAGTTGCCGCGCACTCTGGCCAACGCCCGCTTCGTGTACGTAACTGCCTACGATGGCGATCAATTCGATCCGCAACTGTTGCCCGATGACCGCGCCGCCATTGCTCGCGTCCAGGATGCGATCCAGAAGTGGGGCAAACTCACAGTGGTGTACCGGCCCGAGGATGCCGACATCATCCTGGCGGTAGAGTCTCGTCCATCAGAGGATGTGCTGGCTGTCTATGATGCGCACAGCGGGGATGCGCGCAGCCGGCCTTCGCAGACCTATCTCTGGCGCGTGACGGGGCGCGGTGGGTTGCAGAAGAGCGAGATGCCGCTGTTTTCGCAATTTGAGAAAGCTTGGGACAAGATCACGCATTGATGCTGGCACTCCTTTCCCAATCGATTGCCCGAGTATTTTGCTAGCCACTAGTGCAAATCAGTTGCTAGCGTTCTATAATTCGGGCCAGAAAACGAACAGTATAAAATTTCTACGGTTTATGCCGCGATTGCCTGGGTCCCGACTTAGTGCGTTTCCCACACCAAGCTTTCAAGGCTTTGATATAAAATGATTTAGACGTTTCTTTTGCGAACACGAAATGGCATCCCCCGTGCATTGACAAAGAGCGGGTCCGGTTCGCAGACTTTACGAGGATCTGAAAAACAGATTTCAGCACAGAGCGATACTTGGGCAAGGAGCCCTCAAAGCTTATGAATCGCACGTCATTGAAACTGACCCTAATGCTGGCGGCGACACTGGCCGCATCGATCGGATGTGCAAGCAAGAATTACGTGCGCCAGCAGACCACGCCGCTGATCAACAAAACCAATGAACTCGACGACCTGACCGCGAAGAATTCGAGAGACATCAAGGACGTCGATCAACGCGCCCAAGCCGGAATCCAGGCCGTGCAGGCCCGTGCCGCTGAGGTAGACCAGAAGGCTCTGGTTGCGGGAAGCGAGGCTGATAAGGCCCAACTGTCGGCGAACGGCGCAACACAGCGTGTCGACGCCCTGACCAATGTTGTCATCAACCTCGATAACTACCGCCCAGTGGTGGAGACTGCCGTGCATTTCGGATTCAACCGGGACAATCTGACGAAGGAAGCGAAGGAAGCCATCGACCAACTTGCCGCCAGCGTTGCCACTACCAAAGGATACATCATCACGGTAGAGGGCGCGACCGACTCGGTGGGCAGCTCGGAGTACAACTACGATCTCAGCCAGCGCCGTGCCAATGCTGTGATTCAGTATCTGGCGGCGGAGAAGAGCGTTCCGGCCTACAAGATTTATCTGATCGGGCTGGGTAAGGATAAGCCGGTCGAGACCAATAAAACTCCTGGCGGTCGCGCCAAGAACCGCCGCGTGGATATTCGCCTGATGACCAATACTGGGACCGGAACGACCCCAGCGCAGGCGCCCAGCAACCAGACTCCGACGGCCAGCGCGAATCCGCCGTCTTTGTAAGTATAAGTTTACCCTCCTCCTCCCCGGAGGACTTTGCCAAACCAGGCCGTCCCATTTGTGGGCGGCCTGGCTTTTTTGCTGGCTCTTGTCTCCGGCTCGCGCGAGACGCACTGCTTCGACCTCGTTCTAAAGCTATACAATAGAGGCGTGCGTATTCGATTCCTGATTGTTTTAGCGGCGCTGCTGACGACTCTTTCGCTGGCACAGGATTCTTCGGACAAGGCCGCCTCGGACAAGGCGGCGGAGCACAATCGCGAGGCCCAAGAAAGCTCCAGTCACGACACCAGAATCGATATCAGCCCGCCCAAGGACGATGCCAAGAACCATCCCGGCAGCAAGGATGCTGTCGCGGATCTCGACATCCCTGACAACCCGGACACCTCCGGCGTCCAGGAGTTCCATCCCTGGAACCCGATGAAGGCGCTGAAAGACATTGAGGTCGGCGATTATTACTTCAAGCGCAAGAACTACAAAGCCGCGCTTGAGCGCTACAAGGAAGCTCTCTACTACAAGGATGGCGACGCCCTCGCCAGCTTCCATCTCGCCGTATGCCAGGAAAAACTCGGAGATAAAGCCGACGCGAAGAAATACTACGAGCAGTACCTGAAGATTCTGCCCGAAGGTCCGTTTGCCAAGGATGCGCACGCTTCGCTCGACCGGCTCGCGAAAGCGCAGTGAGCTAAGAGGAATTGGAAAAGGGGAGCTTGGATTGTTGGGCGGCCACGGGTGAGGAGTTTACGATGACGGTATCTGTCTTTATCGGGACCAGCGTCGACGGCTTCATCGCGCGGCCGAATGGCGATCTCGACTTTCTGCCGGAGGGCGGCGGCGAACCCCACGGCTACGACGAGTTCATGGCAAGCGTGGATGCGCTCGTGATAGGTCGCAAGACCTTCGAGACGGTTCTGACCTTTGCGGCCTGGCCCTATGGTAACAAGCCCGTGGTGGTCCTGAGCAGCCGGCCCGTCGACTTGTCCGGGGCGCGCGGAGGCGTTGTGGAACAGATGGCCGGGCCTCCGGCTGAGATCGTTTCGAAACTCTCTGCTGCTGGCGCCCACCACCTCTACGTCGACGGAGGGATCACGATTCAAGGATTCCTGCGCGCAGGCCTCGTTCAACGTCTCATTATCACTCGTGTGCCTGTGCTCATTGGAGACGGAATTCCTCTTTTCGGCGCCCTACCGCGCGATGTGCGACTGCATCACGTAGCGACACAGCACTATCCGAGCGGCTTGGTTAAGAGCGAGTACCAGGTGGCCGCCTGACAGTCGCCGCCCAACAATCCGAGCGCCCCTTGGTTATTCTCGGCGGGTACAGGAGACCGAAGGAGTTTGCGGTTAACAACTTTGCGGTTAACAACAACGAGCGGCTACTCATGGACCGGATGAACTTTATCTACCAACATTCAGAATGAGATCTTTCGATCCCGGCCTGCTTTCCTACTTCTCCACCCGCGAAAACTCCCCGGTGGATGCGTTTACGGCCACTCGCAGCTTGGCGGTGTCGCGGTCCGTCCCATAGATTACGTGCCACACGAGTTCGTTCGTCTGCCGGTTCCAGTCCAGCACATAAGAAACAGGCGTGTCGGGTTCCTTTTCCAGCAACTTCTCTCCGCCGTGCTGCTGAGCGACTGCAGAAGCCTTATCCGTATCCACTTTGAGAAACTGGACGTTGAAAATCTGGGTGCTGGAATTCGTCGGGCTGTAGGTGTCGTCGACGCCGTGGGAAATATCGCCGTTTGACCAGGTGTAGAATTTGGTCGAGTGCAGCGACGGCGACGCGAATCCTACGCGCCACTCTGTCGCCTTGCCGTCCCGGATCTTGGTCCCCGCGGATTCCACACGGTACGGCTGAGCATCCTGCGCCCAGCCGCGGGCGGAGATGTAGCACTTGTAGAACGCACCGCTTCCGGTGATTGCTTCCGGAGCTTTCGGTGGAGGCGTCACCGCTGTTGTCGGCTTACTCGGCTCCGAAGAGCACCCGGCTATCAATCCTGCTGCTAGAATCGCAACGAATAGTTTTTTCATCAATGATTTCCCGATCAAGGCTTCTGTAGTAGTTTGGCCGGCGATTCGCGACCGTCATTTCGCAATCGTCGTTTCGCGATCGTCGTTTCGCGATCCATAGTTCAGCGAAGTTCGGCGAATCGCGTTTCGCGAATTATTGTACTGAACCGACGCCATGAATTCCTATCTCGAACGTTTGCGACAGGAACTCGAAGATGCAATAGGGGGCGCCAGCCCGAGCGCCTTGGCGCAGGCTCCCGCCGGAAAGTGGAATGCCGCCCAGATTCTGGAGCACCTTTTTCTTACCTACAAGAACACCAACCGCGGAATGGCAAAATGTCTGGAACAGGGTGCTCCGTTGGCTACGCGCGCCACGCTGAAGCAGCGCGTGGGCACTCTGCTGGTCGTGAATCTCGGGTATCTCCCAGGAGGCCGCAAAGCCCCGGAACGTGCGACGCCGCGAGGAATGTCGCCGGAAGAGGTTCAGCAAGCCATCGCGCCTGAGCTGCAGAGGATGAGCTCGGGCTTGGACGATTGCGAGCGCAAGTTCGGCGCCCGGACGAAAATTATGGACCACCCGTTCCTCGGGCCCTTGACGGCCGACGGATGGCGCAAGTTCCACTGGGTCCACGGGCGGCATCACGCGCGGCAGATTCGGGAGCGGATTGGGAAGTCCTGAGGGCCAGGACAGTGAAGAAGATTTAGTTAAGCTTTACTTTTTGTCCTTATCGTTGTCGTTGTCCTTTTCCTTTTCTACAATCCCAGCCTTGCGCGCCTGTTCCTGCAGTTCGTCGAGTTGCTGCCGGGCGGCGTCCAGCGCTTTCTGCTTTCCTTCGACGTCGGATTTGTACTGCGCGTCGTCCTTATCCCACTGGGCTACGTTGCGCAGACGGTTGCCCGCATCGCTATACATGGCGGCCGCGCGCAGACGATATTCACGCTGCTCAAGGTCGAGTTCGCGGTTCAGGGAATCGATTTTCTCTTTCTGCTGGTCGAGCTTTGTCTTCCACTCGTCCTCTGTCTTCTGGCGTTCGGCAGCGGCCGCAGCGGGATCGACGGCGGCCGCGTTTGCGGCTGGCGCGGAGTTCGCATTCCCAGCATCGCCGGCGGGCGGCGGTCCGACCACGCTCAGATTTCCGCCGGTTGGGAGATTGTCGTTATCGAAGTGGCGACTGGTCGAACTCGGCTCGGGTTTGTTCTTGCGAACCGACCGCGCGTAATCCCCGAGTGACTGAGCGGCCGCGCCGCTGATCCCCAACAGGAGCAGAGTAGCAATTGCCACGCGTTTCATGTGCTTCATGTGATCATCCTTTCGCAAGCCCGCGATTCTAATCGCGGCTTGCAATCGCTAATATCAAGAACTCGTGGATACCGCCTGGGCGCCTCCCAGGAAACTGCCGATGGTCCGGTCCAACTGCGCCGCTTCGTGGGCGATGCCGTCAGCCAACTGACGCGCGAATTCCGGGTCCCGGCTGCACGCCAGTTGCTGCGCGTATCCCGCGATCGTAGTCAGGGAATTGCGCAGTCCCAGCGCCAGTTCCGAAGAGATTTCCTGACGCATCTTTTGATTGTGCCGGATGCGCTCAATGTCGGTCTTGTCGGTGAGCACAAGCGTCGTGCCCATGCGACTCGCGTCTTCGGCCAGAACCGGAGAGGCCGTCACTTCTAGTACGTGGCTCTCTCCGTCCCGGGTGAAGAAATTCACCACCAGTCCCCGAACCGCTGCCTGCCCCGCCAGAGCGGGAGCAAGAGCTTGCTCGACGCTCGATTCCGAACCCGAACCATCGTCGTCGGGGCGCAGCGTTGCCGTGCGGAAAAGATCGGAGGCTTGTAGCCCCACCGGCGAGGCGAATCCCAACAGCTTGCGCGCCGCCGAGTTCGCTTGCCGCACCAGGCCGCTGGTATTCAAGAACAGAACGCCGCAGGAAAGGTTTGAAAGTATGGTGGAGCTCAGCGTGTCGGAGGCCTTGGCCTTTCTGCGCTCCGAGAGTTGCTGCGTGGTGAGCTCATGTTTTTGCTGCTTCAGTTGCTGAATTACGGCGTGATAGGCGTGCACCGGCAATCCCTCCGCCGCCAAGGGGGCGTGATTCAGCGATTCTGGTTCCGGCACGAGATTCTTCCGCAGGCGCCGAATCACGAACAAGCCCAACCCGAAAGCTGCGAAGGCAGCGAACAGAAGCAGGCCCATGCGCAGCACCATCGGATTCATCAGCAGCTTCACAGCGCCCTCCAATACCAGTGCAGGACGCGGTTTCCAAACAGGAACGACAAAAGCGCCATGCTGCCGAGAAACACGCCGAACGGCATCTCGTAATAGCGGAGTGCTAGGCGTGCCGAGCGCCAGGCGCGCCGCCGGGCCTCGTCCGAGGAAATGCGCGAAGGAGTGGGCGAAATGCTCGAAGCAGTGGCGCGCGCCTCAATGCGGCGAAGGCGCTTCATCCAGACCGCGAGCACCGTGCCCAGTCCAAAGAGCGAACCTGTCAGTGATGCCGCAAAAATGGTTAAAACCGTGAGCTTGGTTCCGAGGAACGCGCCGATCAATGCCATCAGCTTGACGTCGCCGAATCCCATCCCTTCGACACCGCGGGTTCTCAGGTAAATGGCTGCTACGCCGTATAAGAACGAGGCGCCGACCGCCGCTCCCAGCAGCGAGTCTGACAGGGACCACATGCGCCACGAAATCTCACTTCGCATCGCCGGCGATACCAGGCCAGGAATGATTCGCGAAGCCAGGTCATTCACCGGAACCACGAGGCTGAACAAAATTCCCAGAGCCAGCCCGGGCAGAGTCATCGCGTCGGGAAGAAGCTTGGTTTCTGCATCGGTGAAGACCAACCCCAGCAGCAGAAAACCGAGCACGGCGCACTTCAACATCGCCAGTGTCAAACCGAAATGGGCGTAACAGCCGAGAAAGAGCAAGCCCGTGAGTAGTTCGATCACAAGATAGCGCGGTGATATTGGTTGCTTGCACGAGCGGCACTTTCCCCGAAGAATCAGCCAGCTCAGTACGGGAACATTGTGGTAGAGCGGGATAGGGTCGCCGCAGTGCGGACACGCAGAGCGCGGCGTTACGACCGATTTGCCACGGGGCAATCGGTAGATACACACGTTGAGGAAGCTGCCAAAGCACAGCCCAAAAGCGAAGATCGCAGCTGCAAAGAAAGGTTCCACGTCGGCTAAGTGCCCAGTCTGCTTGGATTTGGATGATTATAAGCCGCGGCGGCGGGGCATTCTAAGTACGAAGGTCACTGTACCTCCGCCGCCAGTAAGTTACTGTGAGTAAAGAGGGAACGCGGCTCATGCCACCCGGCTGATTTCGTGCCGCTGGGGTAAGAAGATCGAAAACACGGTCCCGGTCGCGCGACCGTCTGTCCGGCTTCGTACCCGAATCGATCCTCCGTGTTTCTGCACAATGCCGAGCGAGACCCACAAACCGAGGCCGGTCCCGGTGTCCTTTTTCGTCGTGTAAAAAGGTTCGAAGATTTGGCGCAGCTTGTCGCGGGGAATTCCGCTGCCGTTGTCGGCCACGGTGATGCGGACTCCCTCCCTGCCGTTGGACCAGTCGCGGCCGGTCGCTACGCGGACTTGCAGAGAACCTCCGTCCGCCATCGCCTCCACCGCATTCACCAGAAGATTGGCGAGTAGCTGCCGCAACTCGCCGGAATAGCCACTGATCTGGCAAAGGCTGCGGTAGCGTCGCGTCACGTGGATCTGCCGGCCTTCCAGTTTGCGGGAATACAACTGCAGAATCTCGTCCATGATGGCGGCAGGATCCATCGAACCCGGAGAACTGGCATCGCGGACAAATCCCAAAGTCTGTTGTGCCAACTGTGCCACGCGGCCCACCTCTTGCTCTGCCAGAGTCAAATACTCCCCGGCATGGCTGGAGTCATGGCGCGCCAGGTAAAGCAGGTTGATGACGGCCTCGAGCGGATTGTTGATCTCGTGCGCGATCGAAGCGGCAAGCCTTCCCGCGGTGGCAAGCTTTTCGCTGCGGCGGACGGCTTCTTGGGACTGTTTCTCGACCGAAATATCCCGTGCGATGGCCGACGCTCCCACGATTTCGCCGCGGGCATTTCGAAGCGACGACACCGACAGCAGTACCGGCCAGCGGGTGCCGTCCTTGCGCATGCGCTCGGTCCGATAGGAAGCTACGTGCCCACCGCCATTCAGCAGCAGGCGGTTTTGTTCCACCTCGTCGCGGCGTTCCGGCGGCGCCAGTCGCGCTACCGGCAAGCCGACCGCCTCCTCGGCAGTGTAGCCATAGAGATGTTCGGCGGCGCGATTCCAACTGGTGATGGTGCCGTCCGGACGGGTGCTGAAAATCGCGTCACTGGAGTATTCCACGATGGCAGCCATCTCGCGGGTGGTGCGATCCGCGCGCGATTCCGCCAATGTCTTCTGCCGGGCCATACTTCCGGCGAATACGGAAATGGCAAGGAAAACCGTCAGCCGCTCCAGATCGGCGCCCGTGCGGATACTGAAGGAGAAATAGGGCGGAACTGCGAAAAAATCCAGGCAAGCGGTCGAAACCAGCGAGCAGAAAACCGCGGGGCCAAACCCGAGGAAACGAGCGGTGAAAAGCACCGCCGCCAGCAGAAGGACAAAGAGATAGCGGTGCAGCACGCCGGAAAAAGTCCAGAGACTTAGAGCCACCCACACCGCGAGCGCGGCTCCTCCGTATTGCACCAGTGCCGAATACCGATTCCGCGCGATCCAACTCTTCAGATTGGCCCCAATTCTAGACATTTCTTAAACGCTGCCGGCTCCAGCTTGCGGACTTAGTGGCTTTAGACCAGGTCGGCCAAGACTGCCATCAATGTTCTAAGAAAACTCTAGCAGCAGCAGGGGCGCGCGGCAACCGCCGGCGAGCGCAAGCGGGTGCGGACAGGAGTGTCCGCACCGCGCAGAATCGTCAAGAGGAGTAGAGACAGGGCTCACCCGTCTCCGCAGACGCGGCAAGCCGCGTCTCTACGGGAAGGACGATCTTGCGCGGCAAATTGTTTCGTCACTGCGGAGCAGGAGCGTCCAACTTCTGGCGACCTGAGTCGGGGCCCTTGTCAGCCAACGTCACAGTCAAAGGTGATCGCAAGGTGAAGCTCAGCACGGTCTCCGAGGGCAGTAGAATCTGCTGGCCCTTACCTGCAGCCTGCACGCCGCCGCCGATGCCGCCGCCGGCTGCCGCTCCGATGCCAGCGCCCTTCCCGCCGCCAGCGATGCCTCCGATGATGGCGCCAATCACCGCGCCTGCTCCCACCTTTTCCGCTGTATTCGTCGTGCGGTTACTGCCCTGGCGCCGGTATGGGTCCGCCTCGATGCCGTAGGACTTGCCACTCACCGAGATCGAGTCCAGCTGCAGAACGAGTAGCGATTGTCCCGCAAATTTTCCCGCACTCTTTACGTCCTCGATGTGGCCCTTCACGTCATATCCGGAGGGTACTGCTACGTCTCCATCCGAGGGCAGAGGCGAGTCCAGTGTCGCCCGAAAAGTTTGCCCAGGTTGCGCTTTTTCGGAATCAATTGGATCGAGCAGCCGAATTGCCATCGACGTTCCCGATGGTACCGTTACTTTTTTCGCAGGTGGGGGTGGGGGCGGCGTTGCCGGAGGTGCCGGCGCGGCCGGTGCCGTCTGGGCGGGAGCAGGATTCTCGTCGGTCTTAGCCTCGTCTGCTACTGCGGGCGGCGGAGCGTCTGCTGCCATCTCCGTGGAATGTCGGTCCGTCCGATGACGCGGTGTGCTCGGACGAGGCTTAGCGGAGGTTTCTACGGGTGCTGGCGGTTGCGCCTGGGACATCTGGCTAGCAGCGCGTGTTGCTGGCGCCGACGTTGTCTGCAGATTGTTGACCACTTCTTTGATCCCTGGGATCGCGGACGCATAGCGGGCTGCTGCCGCACGCTGCGTTTCATTCTCGACCGTTCCCGAGAGCGTCACCACCCCGCCCGAGGTCTGCACCGTGATCGGCTTGCCGTGCAGGCCGGAATCCTCGTTGAGCTTGGATTGAATCTGGCCGGTCAACTGGCTGTCATCCGGCGCTTTGGTGCATGCCAGGCCGATGGCCAGGATGCCGGCCAACAGAATCACTGAAGAACGTCTACCTGCCCTGAACCCCATAAGCGCTCCCGAGCCATGAGAGATAAGTTTACCCAGTTTAGATGCAGGCGGGCGATGGTTGGCAGGGAAAATCGGAAAGGAAAGCTGATATGACAAGTGCACCGGACGTAGTCCATTGGCGTTCAGTCTGTTCGCAAGTCAGTGCTGATGGAGAAACTTGTAGTCGAGGATGGAGGCCGCCAGCCCGAAAGCGTCCTCGGTATTGTCCACCGCGTCCTTGATACGAATCAGCCTCCCCTGGCAAAGCACATTGCTGTTCTTTTGTCCGGAGATTTCTTCGGGCATCTCAAAGATCAGTTCCAGCAGGGCATTCGCCGGCAGGTGCTGCGGGCCGTGAAACATTATGCCCGACTGGCTGATGTTCTGGATCACGCCCTCGTACCAGGTACTGAGATTTTTTCCGCGGTATCGAACCGGAAGGTTCGACCGCAGGCGACGTGCCCGGGGCATCCAGGTCGTTTGCTTTTGAGCGGAGCGGCGTCGGACAGTCGTGGTCTCCGCCACCGGTTCGTCGACCCGATTTCCGCGACGCATGGTCTTCCAGTCGTACTGGTAAGCGGCCGCGCACACTAGGCAGACTTGGTAGTACTCCCCGTTAGCCGCGCGGCGCGGCCAGGAAAACTCGTGCGAACAGCGTCCCAGCATGAAAACATCCATGAGTTTTTGCGGCATGATGACGAGTAGTGCCCCCGTTACAAATTGGACACATCCATCTTCCGACGGCCTGGCCGTCCTGAATAGGTTACTTTCGTGCATCCCTACCTAAGCCTTATGCTTTTCCATATGGCACGAACCGTACCGTCACGCATGGGCTTCGTTCTCGCCGGAGGCACGAGTTCCCGCATGGGCGCAGATAAAGCATTTCTGGATTTTGCCGGCCAAACCCTGCTGGATCGCGCCCTCGCGGTGATGGGCGCGATCTGCGACAGCGTGAAGATCGTCGGCGACCCTGCGAAGTTTACGAAATACGGATCTACGAAATACGGATCAGTCGTGGCCGACATTTTCTCCGGATGCGGTCCCCTCGCCGGTATTCATGCCGCGCTCGTGCATTCACCTGCCGAGTTGAACCTGATGCTCGCCGTGGACATGCCCTTCGTCTCCACGGAACTTCTCGCGTTTCTTTTCGCGGTGGCCGAAAACAACGACGCCATCATCACCGTGCCTCGCGCCAGCAAGGGACTTCAGCCGCTCTGCGCGGTCTATCGCCGCAGCTTCTCCACTGTCGCCGAGGAGGCTCTGCGGGCAGGGAAGTACAAGATCGATGCGGCGTTTTCCAGCGTCTCCATCCGGGTGATCGAAGACGTCGAACTGGCAGCAGCCGGTTTTTCCGAGCAGAGTTTTTTCAATGTGAACACCCCGCAGGACCGCCTGGCGGCCTTGGGCGAGTGAGGCACGCGTAGGGACAGCCGCCCCCGGCTGTCCAGGCGAGCGCAGCTCGCCCGAGGTTTTGTGTGCATATCCTGGGACTCAAGAGCGGGGCGGGGCTTCGCCCCGCTGGACGGCCGAGGGCGGCTGTCCCTACGCTTTTGCTTGAGTCGCTCTGCCATCTCATGCCATGCTGATAGCCATGGGCGCTGCGGACACACTATCTCCGTACATCGAGTTCAAAGATGTCTCCAAGGCATTTGGAGATCGGGTCGTTCTCAAGGACGTCAGCTTCGAAGTGTTGCCGGGTGAGATGGTTTGCATTCTCGGCCGTAGCGGCGTCGGAAAATCGGTGGCGCTCCACAACATCATGGGCTTCCTCAAGCCGGATTCAGGTCGGGTTATTGTCGCCGGCCAGGACATCACCGACTACAACGAGGTACAACTCGAAGAAATCCGCAAGAAAGTCACGATGGTGTTCCAGAACGGCGCCCTCTTCGATTCCTTAACGGTTGGTGAAAATGTCGCCTTCCCGTTGCGCGAAAAGAGAGAGCTTTCAGAAGAGCAGATTTATCAGGTCGTCGATGGCCTCCTCGAAATGGTCGGAGTCAAGGAGATGCGCGACTTATTGCCTTCTGACCTCTCTACCGGCATGAAACGTTCCGTCGCCATCGCGCGAGCGCTATCCGCCCAACCCGAGTGCGTGCTCTACGACGAGCCCACCACCATGGTCGATCCGCTGATGGGGAATCTGCTCGGCGATCTCATCGCCCGGCTCAAACTGCAATTGCACCTGACCTCGGTCGTGGTTACGCACGACATGCGTCTGGCCAAGAAACTGGCTGACCGAGTCGTCTTCCTGTACGAAGGCCGCGCAATCTTCTTTGGACCCTACAAGGACATGGAGAAATCGACCGAGCCCATCATTCATGAGTTCCTGGAACTGGATGAGTTGAAGCTGGAAGCGTAGAAGCAGTTCTCGGTTCTCAGTGAGTGCCGCTGGGTTTTACTGAGAGCCGAGAACTGAGAACCGAGAGATGCTTCTAGAAGCCCTGCTGAAGCAATTCCTCCACGGTGATCGAACTCTGCGCGGGCTCGCCTTTCATCATCTTCTCGACGTACTTCGCGATCACGTCGGCTTCCAGGTTCACAGGGTCCCCCGGCTTCAGCGATCCGAGATTGGTCAGCTCTACCGTATGGGGAATGATCGCAATCGTGCAGCGGTTTCGTTCGAGCTTAGCGACCGTAAGGCTGATGCCCTCGATCGAGATCGATCCCTTGAACACCGTGTACTTCTCGATCTCCGACGGGATTTCAATATGCAGCCACCAGTTCTCAGAATCCGCGATGCGCTCGAACTCGATCAGCTTGCCCACGCCATCCACGTGCCCCTGAACGATGTGGCCATCGAAGCGCCCGTCGGCCTTCATCGGCAACTCCAGGTTCACGAGCGCGCCCTCGTGGATCCGCGAGAACGAAGTTCGCACCCACGTTTCCGGCGCCAGGTCGGCGCAGAATGATTTTGGTTTGATGTCAAGCGCCGTCAGGCAAACGCCGCTTACCGCGACGCTGTGGCCAGTGCCCAATTCTTTCGGAGTATTCGCAGCCTCGACTGTGATGCGGCGGTTCTCACCGCGCTGTTCGATCTTTACGACTTTGCCCACTTCTTCGATAATTCCGGTGAACATAAGAGCGATACCTCAGCTTTCTTTAAAGAAGAAATACACAGCATCCAACAAGAACTCAAGCCTGTCCCGAATACGGGTCGCGGAGATAACCTTCCAGCGCGAAGTCTTCGCCGAACCGATGCAACTCGAACCGCTGCACGCACTGTGCCCTCCCGTGCAAACTTTCACCGACAAGGAAGGGAACTGCGCCCTCGCCAAAAATCTTAGGTGCGTAGTAGAGGAACACCTTGTCCACCTCGCCCGAGGCCAGGGCCGCCCCGTTCACCAGCGCTCCGCCTTCGATAAGCAGGCTGGTGACCTCCAGTTCTCCCAGGCTCTGGACAATCGCGGCGAAGTCAGGCCGTCCTTCCGCAGTCGCCGATATCTGTTGCACGCGAATGCCCTTTGCTTCGAGCGCCTGCTGGGCCTGTTCCTCCGCAGTGGAACACAAGACCAGAACATCGCGCTCAGCGGTCTGGATCACTCGCGACTCGGGTGGAATGCGCAAATAAGAATCCAGGATCACGCGCAGCAGCTTGCGCCGCCGCGGCAGGCCACTCCGGTCGGTCAGCAGCGGATCGTCCGCCATCACCGTTCCCACTCCGGCCAGGATCGCGTCATTCTGATGGCGCAGTTGCTGCACATGCGCGCGCGCCACCTCGCCCGTGATCCAGTGGTATCCGCTGCGCGCGCCCTCGGTCACAGGCGTGGCCGCCCGAAACTCCGAACTGCGCTCCGTGCCCGGTTTCGTGGCGTCAGCGATTTTCCCATCGAGAGTCATCGCCGATTTCAGCGTAACCAGTGGTTTGCCACGCCGGATGTACTTGGCAAAACTTTCATTCAGCTTCTTTGCTTCCGCTTCGAATAAGCCGACCTGCACGGTGATTCCCGACGCGCGGAGCTTGGCAAATCCTTGACCCGCCACTTGTGGATTTGGATCCTCCATGGAGCAGATCACACGGCAGATTCCGGCGGCGATCACGGCATCGGCACACGGCCCGGTCCGGCCCCGATGCGAGCACGGCTCCAGATTCAGGTAGAGAGTTCCGCCCCGCGCCCCATCGCCCGCTCGCTCCAGTGCGAGAACCTCGGCGTGCTTCACGCCGTCATAGGTGTGCGTGCCTGCTCCCACTTCGCGGCCCGACGCGTCCGCCACAACCGCGCCCACCGCGGGATTCGGCGACACGAGCCCAACGCCCGCGCGCGCCAGTTCCAGCGCCCTTCGCATGTGCTGTTCGTCATTGGTCATGAAACCCAGCCGCTGCCCAGCCCCTAAAGGGGCGCCTGATTCCGAAGCCTTGTGGCATCGCTAAAGCGATGCCCTGATACGAAACCGATTTTCGCGCAGCTTACCGGCGAGTGGGAACTGGCCACTGGCCACTGACCACTGACCACTGCCTTTACGCAAACAGCGACTCCACAAACTCTTTGGGATCAAACGGCAGCAGATCCCCTGTCTTCTCCCCGACGCCCACATACCGAACCGGGAGTCCCAACTCCCGTGAAATTGCGACCACGACGCCGCCTTTGGCCGTACCATCGAGCTTGGTCAGTACAATTCCCGTGACTCCGGCCGATTGCGTGAACTGCCGCGCCTGTTGCAATCCATTCTGACCGGTCGTGGCATCCATCACGAGCAAAGTCTCGTGCGGCGCGCCCGGCACGATGCGTTGTGCCGTGCGCTTCATTTTTTCCAGTTCGAGCATCAGGTTTTGCTTGGTGTGCAGCCGCCCGGCAGTATCGACGATCACGTAATCGGTTTTGCGCGCGGTTGCCGACTGCAGCGCATCAAACAACACCGCCGACGGATCGCCTCCGGGCTTCGTCTTGATCACTTCCGTTCCCGTGCGCTGTCCCCAAATCTCGAGTTGCTCGATCGCCGCGGCGCGGAACGTATCCGCCGCGCACAGCAGCACCGTTTTGCCTTGCGCACGAAACACCTGCGCTAATTTTCCGATCGTGGTCGTCTTGCCCGTGCCGTTCACGCCCACCACGATGATCACTTCCGGCGTGCCGTCCACCCTAGTGAGGGGCTGCGAACCGGTCGAGGTCAGGATCGCCAGCAGTTCCTCTTTCAACAGCCGCTTGAGTTCATTCACATCCTTGATCTGCTTCCGATCGGCCTTGTCGCGCAGCTTCTCCAGAACCTCATGGGTAGTCGTTGTGCCGAGGTCGGCGCCAATCAGCGTGGCTTCCAGATCGTCCAGCGTGGAGCGGTCGATCTCCTTACCGATGGAGACGACATCTTCGATGCGCTCGGCCAGGTTCTCGCGCGTGCGCGAGACAGCCTCCTTCATGCGCTCAATAAAACTTGGTTTCTGTTCTTCGTCTAGACTGCCAAAAAGAGTTTGAATCATGAGGTATCTGACAACGATTATAGGAGAATGGAGCGCTGAGAAATTGGTAATTTGTAATTTGTGATGTGTAATCTGAAACCCAAGTGGCCTCGGGTGTGAAAATTACACATTTACAAACTACACAATTACCAATTTCTGTGGCGTTCAGGTGCGAGTGATTTCGAGGGTGAGAGGATCAACGGGTGAAGGCGGCACACGAGGGGGTGCGGCCTGCTCCGGCAGTATCACTGGCGCAGCCGTTTTTTGTATCCGAATTTCTCCCCGGTAAAACACCGCCATTAGCGCGGTCACCGCCCTGGGATCAAGTCGCTGTCCCGAAAGATTCTCAATGATGCGCAGAGCATCCACGGGATCGTGTGCCTTCTGGTAAGGACGGTTCGTGGTCAGAGCGTCAAAGGTGTCTGCGACCGCAATCACACGCGCCAGCAGAGGGATTTCGTCGCCTTTTATTCCGTAAGGATATCCGCGCCCGTTGAGAGCCTCATGATGCAGTTCGATTCCGGGCAGCATCTCGCGCAACTGCGGCACCGGACGCAGGATGTTCGCGCCCTTGGTGGTATGCGTTTTCATGATCTCGAATTCTTCCGGAGTCAGAGCGCCCGGTTTTTTCAGGATGCGGTCTTCGATGCCGATCTTGCCGACATCGTGGAGCTGCGCCGAGACTCGCAGGATCTCAAGAAATCCCGGATCCAGCCCCATCTCTTTCGCGATCATCAGTGAGTATTTCGTAACCCGGTCGGAATGGCCGCGAGTGTAAGGGTCTTTTTCGTCGACGGCGCCGGCCAGCATCTGGATCGACCCGATGAACAGGTTCTTGTTTTCATCCGCGGCGCGCTTCAGGTCTTCGACGAACTGTTCCAGTTCTTCCGACATGGTGTTGAACGTGGTCGCCAGTTCGCCGATTTCGGTGCGCGTTTTCAGTTGCACGCGCTGGGAGAAATCGCCGCGCGCAATGGCCCGGCTGGACTGCGCCAGCACTTGCAGCGGGCTGGTGATCCGCCGCGCCGAGAAAATACTCAGACCCACACTCACAAACACCGCCAGCCACGCCAGCAAGCGCCCCGTGCGCTGCATCTCGTAGATTCCGCGATACGCATCTTCGCGCGGCTTCTGCACCACGACTGCCCAATCCAGCGAGGTCACCGGACTGTACGTTCCCAGCATCTCGGTCATGTTTTTCCCGCCACCAATCGTGAATTCGCGGGTCGCCGCCAACTGCGCTTTCGAACCTTCATCTACAAAACTGCGGACGATGTCGAAGTGGCTCATGTCCTGTCCGGTAGCATATTGCGCAGTCGCCGCCGCCACCAGCCTTCCCTGGCTGTCCACGACGTACGGCATCAATCCGGTGAGACTGACTTGCTGCAACCGGCGGATCAGGTAGTCCATATCCACGACCGACCCAATCATCCCCAGAAAACGTCCGCCATACATGATCGGCGAGCTGACCAACATGACAGTGTGCGCAGATTTTCCGCTGCCCACCATCAGCGGCTGCCCGCTGTAGACGCGTCCTTCGCGGGCGGCTTGATAGGCTCGCTCCAGTTCCCGTTGCAGAAAAGCGTCGGGTTCAATACGCCCGGCGGAAATTCCTTTGGCATCGGCATTCAGCAGCGTGGCATAGGCAATGTCGTTCGACGACGAAACAAAATTCTCGAGCATGGCCCGCAACTCTGGCGTGAGAAGTTTCTGAGCATTAAGGTCGTTCCCGCTCGGATTGGCCAGCATCATTACCTGAATCGACGACGATAAATTGGCCAGCATCATATGCAGCGCTTCTTGATGCTGGGAAATGTCGTCGGCCAGCGAACGCGTGACCGTGTTTTGCAGCAGCATTTCGTTGGTCTTGAGGCGCTCCCGGTTCATGGCCTCGATCTGCGCCGAGTAGAAATACATCGGGAGGACACTGATGGCCAACAGCACGCCAAGGATGACGTAAAGGAGCGGGATGCGCGCGGGAATGGGAAGCTTCAACGGCAAAAAGCAGTCCTGTCGGCCCAAGCGCGGGGATGAGCTGGTCCGTCCTGCATCCATTCTAAGTTGGTCCTCAGCGATGACCTCAGGTGCTTAAAGTACAGCTCACCGTTACCGAAGTACTCACGCCGCTGGTCACCGCGGTCTTGAGTCCCAGGCAACCCTGTAGTTCTCAGTTCTCAGTGAGAAGCGCGGAGACTAAATACTGAGAACTGGGAACTGCTTTTGCGCCGGTCTATA
>Ga0209517_10004501_pt1 | contig 18277 bp, 7 predicted proteins | sample PeaSoiMetSII2010_FD_187695 | JGI IMG/M metagenome (GOLD analysis project Ga0209517, IMG submission 187695) | Peat soil microbial communities from Weissenstadt, Germany - SII-2010 (SPAdes) (version 2) | ecosystem: Environmental > Terrestrial > Soil > Wetlands > Peat | place: Germany: Weissenstadt...
TCCCCGCCGACAAGACGATGACTGGTCAACCACTTCCACCAGGACTTCGGTTTCGATAGTAGCTTGGATAGCAGGCTCACCGCGACCGCCTTTATTGGACCCGAACCCGGAAGCAAGAGACCACCCGCAACAAAGCGCGCTTCAGCGCCCGGGCTGAGTTGCCGGGAGAGTACGTAACCTGCTCCGGGGCTTGGGATTGCTCACTGCCTCGCAAATCAAAGAAAAGGTGGAGAGAAACGATTCACCGACTCGAACGCGAGCTCTAGCTCCGGGCATGTGCGGGGCTTGCCCATCGCATCAGGTCGTCAACTCCCACCGAACGATACGTCAGGAACAGTTCGCCCGCTTCAAACCCCGCGGTCAGGCCGTGATAACGGTTCATGGTCTCGACCGCCCGGAAGGTGCCCGCCTTGCTGGCGGGAAACTGGGTCTGGTAGGCGCGGATGGCTTCCAGCTTCACCTCCAGGGTGGGACCGATGTCAGCCACAATGTAGCCGGAAGCTTCTGGCAAGTCTAACCCATGCAAGGCGATCGGGAAACTCAATTGGTTGGAGATCACGTGGGGGCTGAGGCCGTCGAAATGCTCGTCCCACTTGGTCAGCCGGCTGTAGAAGACCGCGGCGTCGGTGATCAACATGGCCTGGTAATGGTCGGGCGAGGCGAGCACGGTCTTGCCGCCGAACCCCAGCACGACCTTGGGATGGAGCTTGCGAAAAACCTTGGCCAGGGCAACGCGAGCCTCGAACGAGTCGAAGAGCCTGCGGTTGGGCATGTTCAGGTTGATCCGGAGGGCGACTCCCAGGATGTCGGCGGCCTGGCGAGCCTCGGCAAGCCGGACGTCCGGGCCTGGAGAGTGCGGGGTCGGCTCGCCGTCGGTCAGGTCGACGATGCCAACCGCGTAGCCCTTGCGCACCAGCCGGGCGAGCGTTCCGCCGCAGGCAATCTCGACGTCGTCGGGATGCGCTCCCACTGCGATCAGATCGAGTTCCTGCTCTGCCAGTTCGGACATTCGCTTGCCTATCCCTCCGAGCGGCCACAACGCCTAAAGTATCAGGAGTTAGATGATAGATCGACGGATCGCGGACTCACAATACGCGAGCCAACTCGTTTTCTGGAATGGCTCGAACATCCAGGCTCAGTGCGGTTCCAGGTGCCGGGCGCTGGGCCTGTATCGGAGGGTGCGTTGCAATTCGATTTCTCCTTGGAGTTCAATCATCGCCTTGATCCTGCTTGTTGACCGCCAGGAGGAACGTGGGAGGCACCGCCTCGAAGCGCAAGCGTTCCATCTGCTCGATACCTCGCCAGACGCCCAGGTTCCAGACCCGGACCCCGCCGGCCAGCCCTTTCAAGATCTGATACGCCGAGGCCAGGCCCTCGATGGTCGCGACGTTGACGGCGAGGCTGCCGCCGGGACAGAGCCGATGATAGGCGGCGGTGATGACGTGGTCCGGCTGGCGGCCGGTCCCGCCCACGAACACCGCGTCCGGCTCTGGCAAGCTCGCCAGCACTTCGGGCGCGCGGCCGAGTACGGGACGGACGTTGGGCACGCCGAACGACTCGGCGTTGGCCTGGATCAGCGCGATATCGGCCGGCTCGGGCTCGATGGCGTAGACCATTCCCAGGTACGCCAGTTGGGCGGCCTCGATGGACACCGATCCGGAGCCCGCGCCGATGTCCCACACGGTGCTGGTCGCGCGGATGTCGAGCTGCGCCAGCGCCACGGCGCGGACCTCTGCCTGGGTGACCAGGCACCGCCTGGGCTTGGTCTGGGCGAACGCCTCGTCGGGATTGCCGAAGAGGCGATGCCTGCTGGCCCTGCTGGCTCGATCGGGCCGGTTCGGCTGGCGCACCAGGATCAGCACGTTGAGGGCATTGAACTCCATCGTCGCCAGGTCGGCGAGCTCGGCCTGGGTGACCCGTTCGTCGGGGGAACCCAGGTTCTCGCAGACGTAAGCCCGGAAATAGTCGATTCCCCGTAGCAGCAGCTCGCGAGCCACGCGCGGGGGCGTCAGCTCGTCGCTGGAGAACAGCCCGACCTTCTCGGCCGTGCGAATCCGATCGAGGACGGCCTCGATGGGGCGCCCCGCCAGGTTGGTCAGGTAGGCGTCTTCCCAGCTCTCCTTGACCCGTGCGAATGCCAGTTGCATGCTGCTGACGTGCGGCAAGATCTCGAAGCAGTCCTTGCCCAGTCGATCGCAGAGATAGCGCGCCACGCCATAGAACAGCGGGTCGCCGCTGCTGACCAGGACCGGCTGGCGGGCGCGCAATGACTCTTTCACCTGCTCGAGCGCCCTGGACATCTCGGGCTCGAGCACGACCTTGCGCCCCGGCAGCGATTCGAGCAGCGCCAGGATCGGCGCGGTCCCCACGATCAGGTCGGAATCCGCGAGGATTTGCCGGGCTCGGTCCGTCAACCCGCCCAGCCCCTCGTCACCGATGCCCAGGATCACCAGCTTCGATCGCTCGACTGTCAACGCCCTAGTTCCCGAACCACGAGCCGTGCCCCTTCGACGATCACCCCATCAATGCGTTCACGACCAGGCATTGTATCCCTCAATTCCGACCTCGCCAACGGCGTACGCCCGGAAATCGAGTAAATGCCGGGGATCATGGTCCCGCTTTGCGGTCGCGTACCTGCTCGTCAGTGCCGTTGTGGCATGCCCATGGCCCGAAAAGCCGGGACCGCAACTGGTCTAGAAAAGTCCGAGAAACGCGGAGTTCAAGCAGCCAGAAACGGTCCGAGCGCGGACAGGAAGTGTTGGCAGCGCGTTGAGCTGGGTATCCATGGCCTGAACAGATGGACCGCAAAATGTATAGAAATGTATGGGAAACGCGGAGTTCAAGCAGCCAGAAACGGTCCGAGCGCGGACAAGAAGTGTTGGCAGCGCGCCCGGCTGGGTATCCATGGCCTGAACAGATGGACCGCAAAATGTATAGAAATGTATGGGAAGCGCGGAGTTCACGCAGCCAGAAACGGTCCGAGCCCGCCGCCCACCCCTGCCGGGGGCCCGGTGGCCAGGCCGGAGATTGGCACGGCGGATCGCCTTGGTTCAAGGGAGGGGTCGAGCCGGGCCGGGCCCCCGCAGGGGTGGGGCGTGACTTGTTGAGGCCGCGGGGAGACGAGCGAGATCGCAGTCTTTCCCACCGCGGAGCGGTTTCGTTCAAGTCGACCTTGAGCTCTTTTCTCGCCACGACCGCCACCGGCCGGTCTTCTTTCGCCCCGCGCCCCGAGCCGCGGGCAGAGGATTGGGTTTGTTTTCCCGCTCGATCCCGCCTTTATTCGTCCTAAGTCACAATATGCCAATGATTAACACCACGAGCAATTGGCTTCGTTTTGGCGCTTTCTATCACCGCGGTCTCCTCCGCTTCGCATTCACTGGCCACTGGCTACTGACCACTATTCTCCCGCCACTCGCCTCACGCCCCACGCCTCACGCCTCACGCCCCACGACGCCAGGGCCAGCGGGGTCAGGTCGTGCGCAGACGCTCCCCCGCTGGCTACTGCCTGACACCAACCGCCGATTTGTCAAAGACCGAACGGGGCCCGCTCTCGACGAGCGACCCCTCCATATTCAGTATGTCACCGAAAAGGCGATTCCTGCGGAGAAATCAATCCGTTCTTCCTTGCTCGCCGCCGTCGGACCCTTGACCATTCTCTCGTGGCCGGAGGCGCTCAACGCCAGTCGCTCCAAGCGTGCCTGCCGGATGGCCATACGGCGCAATGCCTGTTCTCTGCTTGCTCTCCCTGATTTCCCGGAATTCGCCCAAGCAGTCTAGGTATTGTGTCCCCGGAACTCCTGGGTCAGAGATTTCGAACGGTTCGAAAGCGATGAACAAAATAAAATAAAAATATGCACTTGATATGGCGACGCACTCCGTTCATCTTCAAGAAAGACCTTCCTGCTCGGGGTAGGGACGGGCCGGGTGGTCTTGGCTGTGGGGTTCCGCCGTGCGAATCTCGCATGGTTGGGTTTTTTTCTTCGTGGTGTTCGGGATCGGCGAAGTGGAATGGGAGAAATCAGAGGGCTGTGATGCCGGGGATTGGCGTCAATCCGCGGGAAGGTCAGCGTCTTTTTCAAAGAAAGGCGCGCGATGTTCAGCCCGGTTCTCGACCGCGCCCCCGCTCGGCGGCACCCCACCGGACGCCGCCGGAAGCGGCGGGGGCGCCTGTACCGCCCCTGGCTTGAGCCCTGCGAGCGGCGCATCCTGCTGACCGAGGGCCCGCTGGCTAACGGCCCCGGGGTCCCAGCCCTGCTCGAATCCGTGGGCGCCAATCGTGCCATCACGACAGGCCCCGACGTGCAGCAGATGCCGTCGGTGGCCGTCGACCCGGCCGATCCGCAGCATGTGGTCATCGCGTACATGGACCGCGCGCTGGTGCCGACCGGCTACGCGGGCATCGGCGTGGCGGTCTCGCGCGATGGCGGCTCGAGCTGGCAGCACACGGCCGTGCCGCTGCCTTCGGGGTTCGACCAGGGGGCGGCCAACCCGACGGTGCGGTTCGACTCTCAGGGACACGTATTCGTCAGCTTCATGGCAGCCACGTTCAAAGGACCGCAACCGGCACTCACCAACGCCGATTTCGGCGATCGCGGTCTCCCCGGGATCCAATCCAACAACGGCGTTTTCGTGGCGCGCAGTGACAACGGGGGCCTGATCTGGAACCCGCCGATCGCTGTGGTCTCCCACACGTACTCGGGCCAGCCGGTGGACTTCGAGGTGACCCCTGACCTGGCAATCGACACGTTCCGGACCTTGCCCGACGGCAATCCGAATCCCCGATACGGGGCGATGTACGAGACCTGGACCCGCATCTATCCGGCCGGCCAATTTCCCGGCGACCCGACATCCACAGGGGGCACCGATGTCATGCTCGCCGTCTCGAAGGACCAGGGCGAGACATGGCAAACGCTCCTCGAAACCCAGCCGGTGACGGGACTTCAGGTCTCCGTGATCCAGGATCCGGCGAATGGGGGAGTTGCACCGCTTGTTGGTGTGGGCGCCGTCGACCAGTCCCACCTGGCGATAGGGCCGGAAGGGGACATCTACGAGTCGAATTTCGGTGCCGGCGACTTTTCGGTCTTCCATTCCATGGACGGCGGCGCGAGCTTCGTCGGCCCCGACCATGCCACGGATCAGCGGGTCGCGTTCGGCCTCGGATTCTTATCCGCCCCCTCAGGTTTCGTCGGCCAGCCCCCGAACCAATTCCGGGCAAACGCGGTCCGGGCCATTGCGGCCGACCCGACCCGACCGGGGACAGTCTACGCCACCGAGGCGAACTTGGTCGCCGACCCCACTGGCAACATCGTCAACGTCGGCTCCGACATCGTCTTCGCCCGCTCCATCGACTATGGTGTGACCTGGCGGCGCACCTTTTTGGTGGGCCCCAGCATGACCCACATCCTGAACGATGACAACGACGGCCAGTCCGCCACTGGCCTGAATCCAGATGACGTGATTACCAACCAGGCGTTGCCCAGGCTGACCGTGGACGCCCAGGGCAACGTCGCCGTGATCTGGTACGACACCCGCCGCGACCCCAAGAACCACCTCCTCGATGTCTTCGGCACGGTCAGTACCGACGGCGGCCTGACCTTCAGCCCCAACTTCCGCATCACCGACCAATCCTTCGACGCTGACGCGGGCGCTTTCACCGACGCGACAGGTCAGACGAATTATTACCTGGGCGATTCCCTCGGCCTGGCCGTCGCGAACCAGACGGTTTACGCCGCCTGGACCGACACCCGTAACGGCAACCAGGACGTCTTCTTCACGCGCGAGCCGATCAGCACGGCCCCCGATCCCCCCAACGACAGGTTCGAGCCCAACAACACGCCTGAAACAGCGACCGACCTGGGAACGGTCGTCAAGGACCACATGCCCAAGCTGGCGATTCCCTCCGGCGACGAAGACTGGTTCCGCCTCAAGGCCGCCTCCACGGGCGACCTGACCATCTCGGCCACACCGTCCGCTCCGACGACTGCCGTGCGCCTCGAGTTGTGGGATGCGAGCGGGATGACGCGTCTGGCGACAGGGACGGCCGCACCGGGCCCAGGCGTTGAGCAGCTTGTCTTGTCGGGCCAGGCCGGACAATCGTACCTGATCCACGTCGTCCCGGGCGTTCTCATCGCAGAAGCCTCTACTGCGGCAACCTCGCCGCGGTACACGCTTGACGTGCAATCGCTGACGGCCGATCTGGGAACCGTCGTCCATTCCGTTCAGACAGGGGCGCTCCATCTGGGCGATGGGGACTACTATCTGCTGACGGCCGGGGCTTCCGGTTCTCTTGATGCGACGTTGACTCCGGGTCCCAACGTCATGGGCAGATTGAACCTGCAAGTGCGCGATCCCGGCAATCCGCTGATCGTGCTGGCGACAGGGAACCCGAAGCCGGACGGGAGCATCGAGACAACTGTGGCGATCCAGAAGGGGCAAACGGTGCTCGTCCGCGTGTCGGGCGGAGCGACCTCGGCGGGGGACTTCCAGCTCGAATTCACCAACCTCGATCAATTCGCCACCCCGGACCTGAAATCGATCATGCTTCCGGACGGATTGGGTCCCTCACACATCGCCCTGGGTGATCTCAACGCGGATGGCAAACCCGACCTGGTGGTCTCCAACACGTTGTCCGACACGATCAGCGTCTTTCTGGGCAACGGTGACGGTACCTTCCAGGCGCCCCGGCAGTTCGGCGTCGGCGCCTTCGCACTCACCGCCCGCGGACAGTTCATCCAGGGCCTTTTGAACGCAGGGCGTGACCTGGTGATCGTCGATGTGAACCACGACGGCCTCCCCGACGTGATCGTGACGAACTATTCCTCGGCCGACGTTTCCGTGCTGCTGGGTCGCGGCGACGGCACGTTCCAGCCCCAGCGCCGGTTCGATGCCACGTCGGCTCCCACCACCCTCGGCGTCGGCGACTTCAACGGCGATGGTCAAACCGACCTAGTCGCGGTCGATTCCCCCGTTTCGGGTCTGGTGACCGTGTCGTCCCTTCTGGGGCGTGGGGACGGGACGTTCCAGCCCCAAAAGATGCTCCAATTTCAATCCGGTTCAGGCTCCTTCCTTAGCACGGTACGGCTCGCCGACTTCAACAAAGATGGCCGGCTCGACCTGGTGATCGCCGGTCTTAACGGCGCCAACGGGGTCCCGTGCATCCGGACCTTCTTTGGCAACGGGGATGGAACCTTCACTCCGGGAGTGACCCTGAATGACGCGGATATGTTCAATACGACGATTACGGCCGGCGACGTCAACGGTGACGGCAATCCGGACATCGTGGCCGCAACCTTCTATAGCGGCGAAGCGAACGTGTTCCTCGGCAATGGCGATGGCACCTTCCAGGCCCCCCAGACGTTTTTCGCCGGCCAGGTGCCGACGAGCGTGACCATTGCCGACCTCGGCAGCCAGGTGGATCTGCACAACGGCACATTCGCCTTGGGGCCGCCCGACGGGCATCCCGACCTCGTGATCACGAACGGCGGTTCGATCTTCAGCGACCTCAGACTTCCCTCGTTGGTCATCTTGCCCGGCCTGTTCGACAGCCAAGGGAAGTATCAAGGCTTCGGCGTGCCCTTACCCCTGTCTTCCGCGGATACCCCCCTCGATCTGGTCATCGGTGATCTCAACGGCGATGGGGCGAAGGATGTCGCGTTTGTCGATCGCGACGGCATCCGGATCACCTTCGGCAAGCCCCCGGTGATCCCACCCAATGACACGCCCCAGACCGCCCGCAACCTGGGCACCGTCGTCCACGTGGTCGAACCGACGTTGACGATTGTCCCCGGGCATGAGGATGCCTACTACACCCTGACCGCACCCACCGAGGCCGTCCGCAGCCTCGGCCCCGAGGTCCTCGACGTCTCCGGCTCGTTCCAAGACGTCGCGGGGCCCGGCCTGGCCCTGGAGCTGCGCGACGCCGCCACCGGCGTCCTGCTCGGCTCCAGCCCCCGGTTCCGCGCCGTCGTGGCCCAGGGGCAGGTCCTCACTTTGCACGTCTTCGGCGCCTCGGGAGCCGACGGGGCGCGCGGCGCGGGCGCCTACATGCTGGATCTCGACGTGTTGCCGCAACTCATCTCGGTCGAGGCCCAGCCGCCCCTGCCCGGCCAGGGTGGCCAACCCGGCGGCCCGACCAGCAGCCTGGTCCTGACCTTCCAGGGCGACCGCCTCGACCCGGCCACCGCCCAGGACCCGGCCCACTACCGCGTCACCTGGCTCGGCCCCGACGGCCGGCCCAACACCGCCGATGACCAGGTCATCCCGATCTCCAGCATCGCCGGCTCCCAGAGCGTCGTCTACGACCCCAGCGCCAACGTCGACGTGGCCAGCGGCAAGCAGTATCCGACCGCCGTGCACCAGACCGTCACCCTGCTGTTCGCCGGCCCCCTGCCGACCGGCTCGTACCGGGTCGAGCTGTCGCCCGCCATCCAGACGGCCCCCTTCAACGAGGAGGAGCAGGACCTCCTGGCCGACGAAAGCCAGTTCGCGGGACATCCGGTCGTTTTCGTGACCCAAGGGCAGGTGGAGGCGGGGAGCCGGTGGGAAGCCAGCGGGCTCGTCGCGCCGGCCGGCAACCTGGGTGATTTCCGGGCCTGGGAGGTGGGGACCCCCTTCCTGACGCAGTTGCACGACGACCTCGGGGCGCTGCTGGACGCGGGGCTGACGAACCAGGGCGACAGCGATGGTACGGCCATCACGGCCGCGCTGAACCGCCAGATCCAGGGCCGGTTCATCTCCGGCCTGAGTGTGCCGGGCCGACGGCCCGTCGCGGTGCTCGTGATCTGGCTCGACCCGGTGTCGTTCGCCCTGGCGGACCCCGGCGGGAGCCGGATCACCTACAACCTGCAGTCCGACGCGTTCGACGCGCGCATCCCCTCGGCGTACGTCAATGTCACGGGCAACATCGAAGTGGTCGCCATCCCCGTCGACCTCGGCCGGGGGACACCCCCGGGATCGACCTATGTCTCGGACGTGAGCGACGTGCCGGCGAGAGCGCGGGGTGGTGCGGTCTATTTCGGGCCCGGCCAGGACCGGCTCGAGTTCTGGGCGCTGACCGACGGCCTGAGGACCGGGCAGCGCACGTTTGATTTCGTCCTCTCCTACGCCGGAGATGATCCCCCCGGTGCCGGACCCGTCGACCATCCCGCGAGTCCCTCGCTGCCCGGACCGGGCGGCCACCCCACGAATCCCGAACCCCATCAGGCTCCCACTCAGCCCGGCGGTCTCGGGTTCAACCCTCCGGCCCTGTCCCTATCTTCCGTCACTATCGTGACAGTCCTGTCCAGCGGCGGACAGGAAGGGAGTGCGACGGCCTCCGTCAACTCGACTGGCCAGGCGCCGGTCCCGACGCGGCTGGCGAGCGGTCCGAAGGACACGCCCAGGATCCGGCCGTCGGTCGCTTCCCAAGGAGCAGCCGCAGAGAATGGGATCTCGGACTCGGTTCCAGGACGGCCCGCCTCCCCGGACCTGCAACTCGAAAAATTGCGCCGCGCCGTCGCCAATGCCCTGGGGCAGATCGTGCGGCTCTTCGCCCGAAGATCCCACGTGCTCCGCTTCCTGGGCTCGCTGTGGCCCATTTCCCGCGTCGTGTGGCGCGACCTCGCCAAGTGGGTGCTCCCGCTCCACCTCGGCGCTGACGAACGCTCGGCCCCGGCTCGGCCCGGCGTGCTCGAGACCCCAAACCCCGAGCCGATCGAGGGCGGAGACGGACTGCTGTGGAGGGACGGAGGGTGCCCAGAGATGCAGCCCCGGGTGAGCCCTCCCGGCGGGATCCCGGTCCTCTTTGCGATCGCCCTCCTTGTGGCCGGTGTCGGCCCGGGCCGCGTTTGCGATCGCCCTCCTTGTGGCCGGTGTCGGCCCGGGCCGCGGGAGTGACTCTCCTCCCGAATTCGAAGGAACACTTCGCGAAGAAGCCCGAAGGAGGAGGGCTTCAACCTGAGCACTCGCCGAGTCAACGGAGGGTCGATCCCGGGGCGCGCTCGGGACGGCGGCCCTCATCCCCGGTCCGGTTCAACATGGCCGATCCCCGAGACCCGCTCCGAACCATCGACCCTTCCCTCGGGGAGCGGCCCTTGGGGCTTCGATCATCGTCGGCCGGATCAGGAATCAGGGCCTCCCACCTGCGATCAGCTTCTGGAAATCCGGCCGGGCGCGCATCGCCGCGGGGAAGGCCAGCTCGCCGCGGATCAGCTCGATCTCGTCGGGACCAGCGGTCCCGCCCCCCCAGAGCTCGACCGCCCGCCGCAGCAGGCGCATCGCGACGTCGAGGTGCTCGGTCGCCCGGCCGTTATCGGCTCGAGACAGCTCGGCATAGATGCAGGCGATGTTATGGACGGCCAGGTAGTCGTCGGCCCCGTGCACCAAGGCCAGGGACGCCTCCCGCTGCGCGTCGGCGGGGGTCCCGAGGCAGGCGTAGGCATAGCCGAGCCCGACATGGGCTTCCGCATTCCGGGCATCCAGGCGGAGCGCCTTGCCGAAATCGGACCGAGCCTCGTCCTCTCGCTTCAGCCGTTCATAGGCCCAGCCGCGCTGGATCAGCAGTCGGGTATCCTTCGGGGCCTGTTCCAGGCCCGTCGAATACGCGCGGATGGCCTCTTCGAGCTGGCCCAGATGTTCCCGCACCGCGCCGAGGTCGGCGAAGAGTGTTGCCGACCGGCCGCCCAGCGCGACCGCCTCCTCCAGCTCGGCCCGGGCCAACGCCCACGCCCTTGGACGCTCGGGCGGGGGCAATTCGGCGGCGAGGAGGAATAAGAGCCGACCGCGCCGCTCGTGCGCCTCAAGGCCGCGGGGGGCGGTCCGCCCGCCGCCGGCCAGGAGGACGTCGAGGTCCTCGAGGCACAGGTCGTCCCGCCCTTGCAACAGATGGGCTAGGGCACGGAGCCGATACACGGGTCGAAAGCCCGGGTCTTCGGCCACGAGGCGATCGAAATCATCGAGGGCCTCCGGGTACTTGCCCCGCTCCATGAGGAGTTGCCCGCGATAGAACGCGGCCTCGATGAGCCTTTGGCCCTCGGGGAGTTGCAGGACCTTGCCGAAGTCGGCCAGGGCCGCCTCGTATTTCTTTCCCAGCCAGGAGACCACGCCCCGATTCAGCCGGGCCGGGGGGAAGTCCGGGCTGAGATCAATCGCCCGATCCAGGTCCTGCTCCGCCTCGCGGGACCGCCCCTGGAGGGCCAGGGCGAGCCCGCGGGCGCTATACCCCCAGGGGCAGTCCGGTCGCAGGGCCACGCAGGTGCCCAACGCCTCGACGGCCTCGGCCCTCTGCCCGAGGCCCAGATAGCAGCGACCAAGCTGGAAGTGGGACCAGTAGTGATCCGGGCGGCACTCCAGGGCCCGCCGATACCGGCCGATGGCCTTGGCCAGCGCGTCGCGATTCGGCTGCCAGGTCGCACACTCCGCGGGCGCGCCCCGCGGAGTGATGGCCTCCCTGCGGTCGTTTTCCCCCAGGAGGAAATGGTCCAGGGCGGTCGCCAGCGTACGCGGATCATCGGCCCGCCGCTGCTCCTCAACGGCCTTCGAGCTGTCCCCCAGGAGACGGTAACATAGCGCCCGCAACCGATGGTCGCTCCGGGAGGGCTCGTGCAGGGAACGGGCCTCCTCCAGGAGGGCGAGCAACTCCCGGGCCGCCTTCGGCCCGTCACAGTCACGGCTCCTGGCCTGGACCATCAATAAGAGCAAATCGTAAAGCTCCTCTTTGAGAGGAGCCCGCTCTTCAGGGAGCGGCAGGCGTTCGAGACCCGGTCCCCACGCCCGGGCGAGGGCGAAGGCCGCCTGGCCGGCGGCCACCCCCCTCCGGAGATCGTAGTAAGGGACACGCTCGGCGACGGGGTCGGTGCTTGCGGCGTAGAACCACATCTGGTCGGCCATGAGGCGAAATTGTTTGACGCGCCCCCCCTCGCGCTCCCGCGCCGCCTGCTCGGCCAGTCGATGATCGGCGAGGGCGAGCAAGTCGTCCGCGTGGGCCTTGAGGTCCGCCAGTTGAAGCTCGGGAGCGGCCGTGGCCAGCGCTTTGGAAAGCTGGAGTTTCGCATCCTGCCAGTCTTTACCTCCGAGGGCGTCCTGGCCCTTCTGGATGAGGGCCTGGCCCTCGGCGCGCAGCGCCGCCACCCGCGTCTCGGCCAAGCGCCGCAGCCGGTCCTCGCGTCCCCGGGCGGCCCGTTCCTGGTTTCGCGCCTCGTTCACCAGCAAGGCGGCGCCGACCGAGACGAGGGTCACCACTAGGAGTGCCGCCGCCCCAGCCTGGGTCCAAGTGCGGTGATGACGGGCCCACCGGGCGAGCCGCCGACCCCACCCCTCCGGGTAGGCCGAGACCGATTCATCGGCGAGCCAATGCTCGATGTCCTCGGCCAGGTCGCGCGGCGAAGGATACCGGTCCTCGGGCCGGAGGGCCATCGCCTTCAGGCAGATCGCCTCCAAGGCCGGGGCGACTCCCCTCTTGACCTGTCGCGGCGGCGGGAAGTCGCCCCGCTGCACCTTCTGCAAGACGACGTGGGTCTCCCGGTCCTCGAACGCCGCCCGGCCGGTCAGGAGGCAATAGAGGGTGGCCCCCAGGCTGTAGACGTCGCTGGCCGGGCTCAAGAGGTCGAGCCGGCCGGCGGCCTGCTCCGGGCTCATATACTGTGGCGTGCCGAGCGCCGAACCCGTCTGCGTCTCGGCCGACCCGCCGGCCGGGGAGGGCCGCAACGTCACTTCGGAGGCGTCCTTGAGCCCCCCCGGCCGGCCGATCGGCTTGGCCAGGCCCCAGTCGACGACCAGGGTCTCGCCGTACTTGCCCAGGATGATGTTGCCCGGCTTCAGGTCGCGGTGCAGCACGCCCCGGCTGTGGGCATAGGCGGTCGCGTTGCAGACGTCGAGGAACCGCCCGAGGAGCTCCCGCAAGGCCAGGGTGCGTTCGCCGGCGTCGCGGCCGGGGACCTCGGCGCGATGGAACCGCTCGATGGCCTGCTTCAGGCTGTCACCGCGGAGGAACCGCATGACGTAGAACGGCCGTCCGTCCTCGTGGTGCCCCAGGCTGTAGATCGGGACGATCCCCGGGTGCTCCAGGTTGCCGGTGATCTCGGCCTCGAGCAAGAAACGGGCCCGGCTCACGGCGTTGTCGGCGTGGCAGTCCTGGATCTCCTTCAGGGCCACCTCGCGATGCAGCGCCTCGTCTAGGGCGACCGAGACCTGGCCCAGTCCCCCCTTGGCGTACAGCCGGAGGACCCGGAAGGGCGCGGTGGCCCCGCAGGAGGCGCCCGTCGGCGATAACTGCGTGGCCCCGGGGTCCTCGGTCGCCCCACGGTCGAGGGAGACGTGAGCCAGGCTCGCGTGCAAGTCGCCGTCGGCGATCCGTTCCAGGTCGCGGTGGACCGAGGCGATCGGGCCGAGCGCGGCCAGACTCCGCCCGGGGTCGTCACCGTATCGCTTCAGGTGCTTGACGACGAGTGCCTCCAGCAGCGCGTGCTCGTCCCCGGCCAAGGCGCCGCACTCGACCAGGATCTGGCCCAGGGTCCGGGACTTGTCCGCGACCCAGGTGTTGAAGGCGGCCAGCAGCGCGTCGCGGTCGATGAAGTTGTTCTGCAGCGCCAGGATGCCGAACAGCAGATGGCGGGCGGTCTCCGCCCGCGGCCGGGCCGCGGGCGGGTGGTCGGCCTGCGGGGGAATCGAGGGCGGCGCCGGGCCGAAGGCGGCGTTGATCAGGTCACCGTACCCCGGGAGCCGGGCCCGATACTCCCGGGGCGTCGGTTGTTCGCCGCACCGCCGCCGCCACTCCAGCTCCATCGCGAGCAGTTCGCGCAGCAGCGCCGGCCGATCCGGGTCGGGCAGGTCGCCCAGGTAGTCCTCGGCCCGCGGCCGCTGGCCGGCGCGCCAGGCCGCCTCGAAGCGGTCGCACGTCGCGACGACCCGCTCGAACTGGGACAACGGCAAGGAGGGGTCGTCCCCTGGGTCGGTCCCGCTCATGACGCGGCCTCCCACCTCTTCCGGATCAAGGTGAGCTTGTTCGTCACGGTCCGCAGGGAGCAGCCCAGTCGCGCGGCGATCTCCCCGTTGGTGTCGCCTTCCATCCGCCCCAGGGCGATCTGGCGAAGCGTCTCGTCGCCGAGGGTCTCGAGGAGCCGGCGGCACTCCTCGGCCACCATGGCGGCGAACTCGGGGGTCGGCTCGGGGCCCGCGACCTGCCCGAAGAGATCCGCATCCCCCTCGGGCCCTCCCCCGGCGAGTTCCGCCTCGCTGCGGACCCGGCCGCCGCCGCGCTTCTGGCGCCGCTCGCGCAGGGCTTGGTCGGCGGCCTTGCGGCCAGTCAGGGTGACCAAGACCCGCCAGAGGTCGTCGCGATCGTCGAGCCGGGGGAAGCGGCCGCGCGCCACCCCGGCGCAAAAGCTGTCGAAGGCGCTGAGGGCGGCGTCCTCTTCATCGGCCGCGGTGCGGGGGGTGACGCGGAGCCTGGCGCGGGCCAGGCGGACGAGGTCCGCGAAGTAGCGCTCCCAGAGGGGCTGGGCGGCGTCCAGGTCGCCGCCCTTGAGGTCGTTGATCCAGCGGGTGACGGAGCCGGGGTCGTCGGGCGACATAAGTCCCTCCTATATCTCTCATCGCCATCGAGGCCTAGACCCAAGTAGCGGTCCCAGAGGAGACCGGCCTCGGCTTCGTCACCCGCCTTCAGTCGGTCGATCCAGATCGTCACGGACCCGTCGCCGCGGTAGGACATACTCCACCTCTGCGGCCGCGATCGGGTACGAGATCAACTCAAGCCGGCCATAACTACGATTCTATCGCGCACAAGGACAATTACCCAACAGGGTAAAGAAAGAGCAAGGTCTTTCTTTGTCGCCTGTCCGCTCCACCTCTGACAACACACCTGGACCCTCTTCGAGGTCCTGGAGGGCCGGCTCATCCGCGCCGCGGCAGGCCCCCTTCCGAGCCGATGGCCGAGCACGCGCCGGAGCACAAACTTTGTACCCCCGGCCAAGGGGAATGGGGCCGGATCCGAGCAAGGGCCTCGGAAAATACTCCCGGGAACGTTGCGTGTTTCGGGACCGGATGTGGATGTCATTAGTAGTCGGGCGGCAGCAAGCTGGCCGACCACGGACGCGAGTGTGGGCGAGCCGAACCCCGAGCGATTGGGGGCCCAGCCCCATTCAAATTGAGTGCCCCCGCGGTTCGCCGCCCGAGTGCCGGGCTTATGCGGTGTGGGGCGGTGGGATCGAAGATCGAGTGGCTCATGCCGGGTAATTGGTGGGGGACAAGGGGAGGCGGGCAGAAACGCCCGCCCCACCCGGCCAAAACCAGGCCCAGCCAGTGGAGGCGGACCCCCGGGTCCGCCGGCGTCCACCAGAAAACCGACACGAGCCGATCGAGTTTCTCCGGGAAGGGGGAGGGCCGAACGATGGATGGCACACGAGCACGGCGAACTCGAGATCGGACCCGGCGAGCCTGGTACGCCGGCTGGCGTCAGTATCGCTTTGCCCGACATTACGGATTCGTGAGCGGACCAACGACCTCCGGCGCGGCCCGGGTCTGCGGGGCCTGCGCGGCTTCGAGGGCAGGCCGGTCAGATCCCTGATCATCGCGGAGAGGCAGACGGCCTGCCGGCCGAGTCTTGGTGGGCTGCTGCGCGCGGGCCAAGCGGCCCCACGTGGAATCCGAGGGTTTCGAGACAACTGGTTACCCTCGACGGTGTCACCGCATTGCGAAGAAATCCGCGGGTTCTGAGCCGTCGAGGGGTGATCGTACTGGCTTAGCGTTGTTTTTTTGTCCTGTTTGCTACGGCAACACCCTGACCCAACAGCAGAAGGAGTTTCACCACCCATGATCGCCCCATTCCGCCGATTCTTCACCAGCCGGGAAGGCCCTTCCGCGGCAATGGCCGCGGGGCCCGGGACGCGCCGCCCGTGCCGGAGCCGACCCGCCCTCGAGGCGCTCGAGCGCCGAAACCTGATGTCGTTCCTCGGCCCGGAGCAACGGGTCGACCTCTATCCCGCTAACTCCGGCGCTAATATCTACGGCGCTGACTTCGGCTCGGCCAACGCCAGCTCGTCCAACGGCACATCGGTGGCCGTCTGGGTCAACGCGTACTCCAGCAGCGACCACGACATTTGGGCCCAGCGGTTCGACAAGTCCGGCAACGCGACCGGCGCGCCGATTATGGTCGACTACACGAGCGCCGACTCCTCCGAGCCGAGCGTGGCCACGGACGCCACCGGGCGGTTCGTGGTCACCTGGATCAACTCCAACGGCACGAACCGTGACGTCGAGATGCGCTACTTCGGCGCCGACGGGACCGCGCTCACCGGCATCGTCCGGGTCAACTCCAACGCCGTGGACGATAACCCCGACGTGGCCGCCTCCAACGGCTCCTTCGTCATCACATGGAGCCAGTGGTACCCTACGGACTACGACGTCTACGCCGAGCGGTTCGTGATCGGCGGCGTCCCGGTCGCCCAAGGAATCTTCGGCGTCAACGCCAGTACCGCATCATCTGCGACATCCCCCAGCGTTGCCATGTCGCCGAGCGGGGCCTTCGACATTACCTATCAGGTGCAGCCTACCGGCAGCAGCCACCACAACGATATTCGCCTGCTCCAGTATAACAGCTCCGGGGTCTTCCTCACCAACCTCGCCGTCAACATCGATGGCTGCGACGAGACCAACCCGGACGTGGCCATGGACAACGTCGGCAACGCGGTGGTCGCCTACCAGCGGTTCATCGGCGGCGATTGGGGCATCTACGCCAATCGAGTGAGCAGCGGTGGGTCCGTGAGCGGCATGATCACCGTCCGGGATCTCGGCGGGATCAACGAGACCGAGCCGTCGGTAGCCCTCGCCCCGACGGGCGGCCTGTTCGCTGTCGCGTACACTGTCGACCACGTCCCATGGGGGAGCGGTATCCAGGTCTCTGAGATGTCCTCGACCAACACGGTCTTGACGGTCCAAGGCCCGACCCCCGGGTCGTTGCCGACCTACAACTCCAATCCGTCGATCAGCATCGACGGCTCTAACCACTACCTGGTGACCTTCGACAGGGCCCAGGGTATCGACGTGTTCTACCACATTTTCAGCCAACGCGGGGTGCTGGTGGCGGGCAACCCCGCGGCGGACACCGCCTATAGTCCCGTCAGCGGCTCGCTATTCGGCGCCAACGGGCCGTCGTACCTGGATGTCCACCAGGGCGCTGTAGGCGACTGCTGGCTGCTGGCGAGTCTGGCCGAGGTAGCGGCCCGGGATCCACAGGACATCAGGAACATGTTTACCTACGAAGGGACCATCGTGGACAACGGGGCCACGGTTGGGCTTTACACGGTCCGATTCTTCGACCGTACCAGCGGATCCGCAGATTACGTTCAGGTGGACACTGAACTCCCCTCCGCCGGTGGCTATTATGACCACCCGGCCAACGGCGTCCTGTGGGTCGCCTTGGCCGAGAAGGCCTACGCCGTGGCCAACGGCCTCGGCTACGTGATCACTAATAATGAATACCAAAACTCCTACAGCGCACTGAACGGCCCTGGCTGGCCGTCGTGGGCGTTGCAAGCCATCACAGGTAGGCCCGCGGGCGACTACACCATCAACTCCACCAACCTTGCCAGCGACTGGAACGCGGGTCAGCTCATCGTCCTCGACTCGAGCACCAACGCCGGTGACAACTTGATCGTGGGTCACCTCGACGCGCAGGGCAAACCCGAGACCCACGCCTACGCGGTGATCGGCTACAATGCGTCGAGCAGCACCCCTTTTGAGCTGTATAACCCGTGGGGTCTCAGCTCTGTGGTTGGACACACGTCGAACTATAATGGGCATCAGGTCTACGACGGCCCGTTCTGGTTCAGCTCGAGCCTAATCTCGCAGGACTTCGCCTGGCAGAGCATCGGGACCGGGACGGCGGCCGGGCTGGACGGCCACGGCAACATGCCGCTGGTCCTGACCGGGGTCCCCCACAAGGCTCGTGCAGCGCTCCACCATGACTTCGCGCTCGATGTCCTGCAGCAGGACGATTTCGACCTCTCGTGGGTCGCGTGATCGGTTTGCTCGATGAGAACCACCGAAGCCGCACCGGCCGGGTCGCGGGGCTCACTGCGACCCGGCCGGTGCACAGTACCGGGGACACCATACTTAATTTTTCGGAGTTATGTATGGTGCACAGTTCCGGGGACACCATACTTAATTTTTCGGAGTTATGTATGGTGTCCTTGCGTCAGGAAAGCTTTGGGAAGGAGGAAGAGACTCGAGCTCTGAAACCTTTCGTTGAAACCCTGCGGGTACGAATCCCGCCTGGCAAAGCTGGACCAGCAGCCAGAAGCGAGTC